>Ga0233444_10000039_pt1 | contig 165629 bp, 148 predicted proteins | sample SI_124_October20_6_FD_182792 | JGI IMG/M metagenome (GOLD analysis project Ga0233444, IMG submission 182792) | Seawater microbial communities from Saanich Inlet, British Columbia, Canada - SI_124_October2016_10_MG | ecosystem: Environmental > Aquatic > Marine > Inlet | place: Canada: British...
GCGATAAGGATTGGCAATGGCGTGGCCACAGGCGGGTCGATTTTTAATCGTGGCTCTATTTCGGCAAGCTCCACCCATACCACAGCGGCAACAGAGGATGCGGCGGAGACGCGTGTGGCGGGCGAAAATGCGATTGCCTTAGACCTCTCTGCCATCACCAGCGCTTTCGATATAACGCAAGAAATGCGGATAGCGGACACTAGCTTTTCAGCCGATGTCGATGGTGTGCCGGGTAGTGAGACCGTCTATCGCGGCGGTGGCGACCTAGATATTGACCGTTCGGGCGATATTGACCAGAACGACGATGGTGCCAATATAAATGCAAAAGACGACATCATAGATACGCGCGATGTTGCAGCGCCCAGCATTAAGGGCGATGTTACTTTTAACTCGGGTAATCATAATAATAATTTCACCATTACGGCTGGCACCGTGGAGGGCGATATAGATTTTGGTGCGGGTGCAGATGGTCTTTTTATTGGCAACTCGATGAAAGATGATGCGAATGCCGAAGACAATATCGACAATAATGAATACCCGGCGCCGACGACGACCTTTCTTGGCGCGATAAAAAACACCACTGGCTCCGGCTTGCTGATTACGCTGGGTAGCCAAGATAGCAATATTGCCGCCGAGAAAACCCGCTTGCATTTCGTCGGACAAGAAGGCCGCGACCTCAACGGGGATGGCGACGATAGCGATGCGGGCGAGGAGCTCGAGGGCTTGGATATCACCACTTTGACGCTAAGCGAAAAAGCTGATTTGCGTTTCACCATCAATCCCGAATTTTTAAGCGGCGCGCTATTGGATGTGGGCACAATTACTCTGGGTGCAGATGCCACCATCTCGCCCTTCATCACGCGCCTGCCGGGCCTAGACGGCAATGGCGGTTTTGAAACCCGCGTTGTGAAACTCCTCGAGTCGAGTTCAGATTTAACTGTTTGAGTGCGACCATCGATGATTATTTGTTGGCAGACGGTCATCCCTATATTTACAATGTCGCTTTGGCCGTGGATGAGACGGGCGCGAAGGATTCGATTAACGCCAGCTTCGCCATTAAAAGCGCCAATGAACTGGGGCTGAATAAAACCGAAGCCTCTGCTTGGCCCGCCGTTATCAGTCATTTCCGAACCAGTGAAACGCTGGAGTTTCAGTTGAGCTCGATTTCCGATGGCGATGATTTTGCGGCTTATTATGACCAGCTGCTGCCACAACATGGCGACGGCACGATTAAACAATTGGCCAGTCTCAGCGAAGCCGCCACTGGTTCCGTGGGCCAGCATTTGCAAATTGTTGCAGCAGGCGGGCGCCGCGATGGCGATGGTTGGTTGCAGCAATTTGGCGATTATCGCAAACAAGATGCCACGGTGGAAACCGATACCGTCAGCGGCACCAGCTACGGCCTCGCTATTGGCTATGATGCGCCAGCCGGGTTTACCAATGCTTTGGGCGTCTATGCGCAAATGAGTTTCACCTCGGTCAATGAAAAACCATCTTTATTGCCCAATGGCATCGTCCCGGGGCGCGATGAAGTGAAAGCCGAGAGCTTCGGCCTTGGCGCCTATATGGCCGACGAGATTGGGCCTTTGCGCTATGAGCTCAGTGCGGCCGCCGGCTCGGTTGCTTTCGACAGTTTTCGCAGCGTCCAATTTAATGGCGTCGGCGACTTTTTATCGGCCGCCTGGGATGGCACGACGACATCGGCGTCGGCCCGTTTGATTTATCCAATTTTGCAAGATGATCATTTATTGCGCGTCGAAGCGGGCCGTGATTTCTTCTCGCTCGAGCAAGATGATTACACCGAACGCACGGCTTTAGCGATCGACCCTGAGCTGGCCATGCAGGTGCGCGGTGGCTCGTCCGATATGACCAGCGATTATTTTGGCGTGCGCGGCAGTCTGCTGCGCGGCGGCGGCAGCCCCAGCGATATTGTTTGGGAACCAAACTATTACCTAGGCATGCGCAGCGTGGCGGATTATTCCGCCTATCGTGCCAAAGCCAATTTCGTGGGCAATGGCACGGTGTTTGATTTGCAATCGCAAGACAAGCTATCCGATAGCACCGAGCTGGGCCTTGGCCTTGCGGCGCATAATGATTATTTCGCTTTCGAATTTAACTATCGCGGCAAGTTTAGCGATGGCGAAGAAGTGCATGGCGGCGGTATATCCGTCCGCTTATTGTTCTAAAGCGCGTCGAATAATCCGGGCTTCAAGCGTTTTGCGGCGGCCGAAAATTCTGCATAATCATCAATAATGGCATCGGCCTTCAGCTCGTCTAGCGAGACGCGGCGATAGCCAAAGCTGACGCAAATCGAGGCGACATGGGCAGCAATAGCCCCGCCGGTATCGGCCTCACTATCGCCCACCATAATGGCCTCTTCGGCTTTAACGCCAAGAGCGCGCAGCGCTTGGTTAATGGTGTCGGGGTCTGGTTTGCGCTTGGGCAAAGTGTCGCCGCCCACCAGCACATCAAAATAGCTATGGATGCCAAGGCGAAACAATAATTTGGCCGAGAGGCTTTCGCGTTTATTGGTCACCACCCCCATGGCAATGCCGCCGGCCCGCGCCGCGTCTAAAATCGGCATGAGATTGGCGTATAGCTGCGTGTGGGCGTCGATATTCTGGTCGTAATATAGAACAAATTCTTCGGTCGCTGCGTCCAATTTATCGTCGGGCCATGTGACGCCATTTTCTTGCAGGCCGCGTTGTAAAATCACCCTTGCGCCGCCGCCAATGAGGTTTTGCGTGGCCTCGCCAGAGACTTCCGCCAGTCCGTTTTTACGCAGAATATAATTCATCGCCGCATGTAAATCGGGTTTGGTGTCGGCAAGGGTTCCGTCGAGGTCAAAAAGCAAAGCGGCCATAATCTTTTCCATCGGTGATAATTGGTTGCAGCTTGGATGACGCCCATGCTACATCCGATTCATGGCGCCACGACATCTTTTTCTCATGTTCATCATCTGCTTAGTCTGGGGCTTTACCTTTGTCGCCGGCAAAGCCGGCGTGAGCGAAATTCCACCCATGTTGTTCACCGCGCTGCGCTATCTTTTGCTGTCGCTTTTGCTGTTTCCGTTTTTGCAAATCGTGCCCGGCAGAATGCCGCAAATTATTTTCATCTCCATGGCTATGGGCTCGGCGCATTTCTCGCTGTTTTATGGCGGCATGTCGATTGCCGACAATGTGTCTTCCATCGCCGTGGCGGTTCAATTGAGCGTGCCGATTAGCACCATTATGTCGATTGTCTTTTTAAACGAACAAGTGGGCTGGCGTCGTTGGACGGGCATCGCCATGTCGTTTGGCGGCGTGGTCATCATCAGTTTTGACCCGGCGATTGTCAGCGAGCGATTGGGTTTAATCATGGTTGTGGGCGCCGCCTTTATCGGCTCGGCTGGCACCATTGTGATGAAGCAGATAGAGCGCACAGGCGTTTATCAAATGCAGGCTTGGATTGCGATATTGAGCTGGCCGCCGCTCATCGCTTTAACGCTGGTTTTTGAAAGCAATCACATCGCAGTTTTGCAAAACGCCAGTTGGATGGCTTGGGGCGGGGTGGTCTACACGGCCGTGGGCGCCAGTCTCATTGGCCATGCGGGCATGTATTATTTACTGCAACGCTATGATGTTTCCGTCACTTCGCCGCTGACCCTCATGGCGCCTATTTTTGGCATTATGTCGGGGGTGATTTTCTGGGGCGACCAATTGGGCTTGCGCTTCTGGATTGGTGGCGGCTTGGCGCTCTTGGGCGTGTTGATTATCGGACTGCGAAAGCGCGAGGTCGCGCACGCAGGCTCTGTGCTGTGAGTTTAAAAATACAAACACAAGCCTCGCCCAATCACGATGCGCGGGCGACCAAGCTCAGCCATATTATTTTGCATTATACCGATATGGAGAGCGCGCAAGCCGCCATCGCGCGTATGTGCGACCCGGCGACCAAAGTATCGGCGCATTATCTCATTCACCAAAATGGCCAGATTGTGCAAATGGTCGACGAAGCTCGGCGCGCTTGGCATGCTGGCGTGTCTTCTTGGCGCGGCGAAAGCGATATGAACTCCGCCTCGATTGGCATTGAGCTAGACCATAAAGGCCATGATGCGCAGGGGCAGATGGCAGCCTTTCCCAAAGCACAAAGACAAGCGCTTTTCGCCTTATTGCAAGACATCACCGAGCGCCACCAGCTCGACCCCCGTCAGGTGATCGGCCATAGCGATATTGCCCCAGGGCGTAAAATCGACCCTGGCGAAGCCTTCGATTGGGCGGAGCTTGCGGCGGCAGGTTTCGGCCTTTGGCTAGAAGACGTGCAAGTGGAAGCCGTGGCCGATTTACCGTCAAAAGGCGCGCCTGCCGACAAAGCGGTCTTGGCGTTGCAAAAAGCCTTGGCGGCGTTTGGCTATGGGGTAACGGCAGATGGCCATTATGGCGCGCAAACCCGCGCGGTGGTGGAGGCTTTCCAGCGCCATTTCCGACCCAGCCAAATCAATGGCATCGCCGATGCCCAAACCCAAAGCCTGATATACGCCTATTGCCGTGCCAGTTTAGCGCCTGCATCGGCGTAGCTGGCGCAGATGCTCTCTTGACGCTTGGGCTTTAGCGGCGTAAGCAAAAAACTGGTCAGAGGGTCGGGTGATCGCTCTCACTTATGTGAGGGAGGAAAGTCCGGGCTCCACGGAAACACGGCGCCGGATAACGTCCGGCAGAGGCAACTCTAGGGAAAGTGCCACAGAAAGCAAACCGCCTCTTCGGAGGTAAGGGTGAAAGGGTGCGGTAAGAGCGCACCGCGCTGCTGGTAACAGCAGTGGCAGGGTAAACCCCGCCGGGAGCAATACCAAATAGGAGCGGCACATAATCTGTTTCCGGATTGTCGCTCGGGTAGGTAGCACGAGGTGTTCGGTAACGGACATCCCAGATGAATGGTCACCGCCATATTTTCGGATATGGCACAGAACCCGGCTTACAGACCCTCTGACCGCTTTTCGTAAATCCACAAGATGTAGCGATATCGCCGTCTGGCGCGCCCATATCTGCCCGTTTTGGCGCGAAAACCGCGCCTTAATTCCATTGACACCCATATATTCCCATGCTATCCCAAGTTATCCCATAAATGCCCTGGCCCGTACGGGTGGGGTGTCCCCGCGCCAGCCGCGGGGAAGGGGAGTGAGCGAAGCGCTGTCAAACGAAGGAGAAGCCGACATGGCCATGTTCATGTCTACCGTCACGAGCAAGATAGACGCCAAGGGTCGCGTCTCGGTTCCGTCTGTCTTCCGTTCGGCGATTATCGCTCAAAACAGCGCGCAAAATGCAGCGCAAGCCGCGCCCCAAGATGGGCCGCATGGTATTTTCGTTTATCCCTCTTTCACCGAAGCCGCGATTGAAGGCGGCGGGCAATCGCTGATGAGCGATATTGGCGCTATGGTCGAGCGTCTCGATTTATTCACCGAAGAGCGCGATGCTTTGGCCGCCTCTTTGTTTGCCGATAGCCACCATTTAACTTTCGATGGCGATGGTCGGGTTTCTTTGCCAGCACCTTTATTGGCCCATGCGGGGGTGGAAAAAGAACTGATGTTTGTTGGGCTGGGCACCAAGTTTCAGATTTGGAATCCGGCCAGCTATGCCGACTTTAGAGCGAAAGCACGCGCGATGGCGCTGCAGCAAAGGGGGTTATTGCGATCACTTTCGTCGCCGCCGCCGGGTGAGGGCAAGCAATGAGTAGCGGGGGTGACGTGTTCAATAGGCAGCAAGCTAGCGTGCCCCCGGTTTCCGCTCCCCATATTTCTGTCTTATTAGACGAAGTGGTGGCCGCTCTGGCACCGCAAGCGAACGAAACCCACGTCGATGGCACCTTTGGCGCGGGCGGTTATAGCCAAGCCCTGTTGCAGGCCGCCGATTGCACCGTGGTGGCCATCGACCGCGACCCCGATACGAAAAAACACGCCGATGCTTTGGCGCAAGACTTTGGCGCGCGTCTGATTTACCTCTCTGGCTGCTTTGGCGATATGGAGGCTTTATTGGCCGAGGCTGGCCAAGCGCAAGTCGATGGCGTGACGCTTGATTTGGGCGTCTCTTCCATGCAATTAGACGAAGCGGAGCGCGGCTTTTCGTTTATGCGCCAAGGCCCTTTGGATATGCGGATGAGCCAGAGCGGGCAAAGCGCGGCTGATTTATTAAACCAAGCCGAGCCGGATTTGCTGAGCGATATCTTACATGTCTATGGCGAAGAAAAACGCGCCCGTGCGATTGTGAAAGCCATTGTCGCGCGCCGCGCCGAGACGCCATTTGCGACGACGCAAGATTTGGTGGAGGTGGTTATCTCGGTTTTGGGAGCGCCACGATTTGGCAAATCTCATCCTGCGACGCGCACTTTCCAAGCCATTCGAATTTATCTCAATGATGAATTGGGCGAGCTATTGCGGGGCCTTCAGGCTGCTGAGCAAGTGTTGAAACCGGGCGGTCGTTTGGCCGTGGTGACGTTTCATTCGCTGGAAGACCGCATGGTGAAACAATTTTTCAGCCCGCGCACGGGGCGTGCGGGGCGTCCGTCGCGCCACCAGCCAGACATTGAAATGGCAGCGCCTAGTTTTGCCGAACCGGTCAAACGCACCATTAAAGCCAGTGCCGAAGAAATTCAGGAAAACCCGCGCTCGCGCTCGGCGCGTCTGCGGGTGGCGCTGCGCACGGAAGCGGCGGCTTTTCCAGAAAGCGGCGATTTAATGCCGCGCCGCGCGCCGCAAATAGAGGTGTCTCCATGATACGTCTATTGAATATCTCCCTAGGTGTGCTGCTGATTATGTGCATTGCCGCGCTTTACCACATTCGCTATTCGGCCGAAGCCGAGGCGCGGGCGTTGCGCCACGTGGAGCGGGAAATCAATCTCGAAAAAGACCGTCAACGCACATTGCGTGCCGAGTGGAGCAGCCTCAACGATCCGCGTCGGTTGCAATTGCTGTCGCGTCACTATTTGCAATTAGATTATTTGCGCCTCTCGCAAGTGGAAGATATGCGTGGCGATGAAACCCAAACCATTCCGGTGCTCTTGGTGCCGCAAAATACCAAGACGGGAGGGGTTTATGAGCCGCGCTAAACTTCCCGTCGTCGCCGCAGGGCGAGATTGGGCCGCCGTTTTAGGTGGGCGGTTGACTTTGGGGCCCGGTGATTTATCGCATCACGCGGTCGAGGTCACGCGCAACCGATTGCGCTTGGCGCTGATTTGTTTCGTCCTTGTTTTCACCGTCTTGGGCGGACGTTTGGTGCAATTAACGGTGTTGGAAAATCAACCCGCTTGGCAGGCTGGCGCGCAAACACACCAACAAATGCTGCGTCCAACGATTGTCGATCGCAATGGCGTCGTTTTGGCTACGCAAATCTCGACCCTGACTTTGGGCGCCGATGTGGCGATGATTGACGACGGCCAAGCCATGGCCGCGCGCCTCAAGCAAATATTGCCAGATTTGAAGCAAGCGCGGGCGGCGCGCTTAATGTCTGGCAAAGACCGCTATGTCGAATTGCAATCGGGCTTGACGCCAGCTCAACGCCAAGCGGCTTTGGCTCTTGGCGACCCGGCGCTAAAACTGACGCGGGCCAGCAGTCGGGTCTATCCCACCGGCCATGTGATGTCGCATAGCGTCGGCTTTACCAGCTCGGATATGCGCGGCCTCGCGGGCCTCGAGCTTTATCTTGACCGTTTGGTGGCGGAAGAAGATTTCGAAGGCGTGTTTGAAAGCAGCCTAGATGTGCGGGTGCAACATAATGTGCGCGACGTGCTGCAAGAAACCATGGCCAAATATCAAGCTAAGGCGGCCGCCGCGATTGTGGTGGATGTGCATTCGGGCGAAATTATCTCGCTGGTGTCACTGCCAGATTTTGATGCCAATGAGCCGATGGCGCAAGGCCACGCCCCGCATTTCAATCAGGTGACCTCGGGGGTTTATGAGCTTGGCTCGATTTTCAAAATCTTCACGGCCGCTATGGCACTCGACACAGGCCTGGTGGCCGAAGACGAAAGTTTCGATGTCCGCGAGCCGATAACCATTGGCCGCAAAACCTTTAAAGACGACCACGGCCAAGAGCGCGTGTTAACCATGGATGAAGTTATCGTGCATTCGTCGAACATTGGCACGGTTCAAATGGTCATGCGCGTGCCGGCGGATGTGCATTATGAATTTATTGGCAAGCTCGGGTTTCTTGACTCGGTGCCTTTCGAATTGCCAGAAACGGCAGAGCCGCTGGTGCCCGCGCGCTGGACCGATATTGAGCGCGCGACCTCTTCGTTTGGCTATAGTTTTTCCGTTTCGCCTCTGGCAGCGGTTATGGCGGGCGCGGCGATGGTCAATGGCGGGGTGTTATACGAGCCGAGCCTGCGCAAAGTCGGCCTGCCGGTGGGCCAACGAATTATCGCTGCCGAAACCAGCCGCTCGCTGCGTCGGATGATGCGCTCTGTGGTGACCCATGGCACGGCGCGGCAAGCCAATGTGCCGGGCTATCAGATTTTGGGCAAAACCGGCTCGGCCGAAAAACACATGGTCGGCGGATATAATAAAGAAGCTTTGGTGACGTCTTTCCTCGGCGCTTTTCCCGCCCGCGCGCCGCGCTATGCGATGCTGGTTATGTTCGACGAGCCGCAAGGCCATGCCGAAACTTTCGGGCTTAATCTCGCTGGCTGGAATGCAGCGCCAGCGGCCGGCGAGATTGTGCGCCGAACCGCTAGCCTTCTGGGTGTCTTGCCGCGGGCCGAATTTCCCGCCGAACAAGCCGCTGTGGTGGAGACAGAAAAACCAATCGCGGAGGTGGCTTATGCGCCTCGATGAATTGACCTCATTGCAAAATATAGCCGCCAGTTCGGCGCTGGCGTCGATGGATGTGCGCGGCCTCAGCGCTGATAGCCGCACCGTGCAACCGGGATATTTATTCGCCGCTCTGCCCGGCACGCAAGTCGATGGTCAGGCTTTCATCGGGCAGGCGATTGAAAATGGCGCCTGCGCCGTCTTGGCCCGCGAACCGCTTGCGGCGCAGCCTTTGCGCGGCGATGTGGCTTTTGTCTCGAGCGATAATCCGCATCGCGATTTGGCCCATATGGCGGCGCGTTTCTTCGAGTTTCAACCGGCCCATATCGGCTGCATCACGGGCACCAATGGCAAAACCTCGACGGCGAGTTTCTTGCGTCAATTGTTGGCCGCGCAGGGTCACAAATCAGCGGCCATGGGCACGCTTGGGGTAGAGGCGGACGGATATTTCGAGCCGCTGCACCACACAACCCCAGACCCGGTTCGCCTGCATGCGGCCTTGCGCGATTTGAGCGCGCATGGCGTGACGCATCTGGCTATGGAAGCCTCGAGCCACGGTTTGGCGCAGCACCGCGTCGATGGCGTGCAAATCGAGGTGGCAGGTTTCACCAATCTATCGCGCGATCATCTGGATTATCACGCCACGCCCGAAGCCTATGAGGCGGCCAAGCAACGTTTGTTCACCGAGCTGTTGAGCGAAACCGGAACGGCGGTGATTGTCATGCGTCAAGCGTCTGGCGAGCGGCTGCACCAATTGTGCGAACGCTTGGGCCGCTCTATTATTTGCGTTGGTCGCCCTCAGGATGAGGTTTTCGTCAGCGTGGTGGCACGCACGGCCACGGGGCTGCAGCTCGATATTCGTTTGAACGCCAAACAACAGCGTGTTGCGGTGCCGCTCATTGGCGATTTTCAAACCGAGAACCTCGCGCTGGCTTTGGGCATGGCGCAAGCCTTTGGCGTTGCCGATGACGCTTTATTTGCCGCCTGCGGGCATCTGCAAGCGCCGCGTGGCCGGATGCAATTTGTCGGTCGCTCGCAAAATGGCGCCAGTGTTTACGTCGATTACGCGCATACGCCAGACGCTCTGGACAATGCGCTAGACGCTTTGCGCGCTCATGTTCCAGACGGTGGAAACCTATCGGTCTTATTTGGCTGCGGTGGAAACCGCGATGCCGGCAAGCGCCCCGAGATGGGCAAAATCGCAGCGGCCAAAGCCGATAGCGTTTTTGTGACCGATGACAATCCGCGCCAAGAGGCGGCAGCGGCCATCCGGGCGGATATTCTGGCGGCCTGTCCTAAGGCGCAAGAAATTGGCGATCGCGGCACCGCGATTGGCGCGATTATCGACGCTGCCAAAGCCGATGATATTGTGCTGCTGGCCGGCAAAGGCCACGAGAGCGGCCAAATAATCGGGGACACAATTTTGCCGTTTGACGATGCCAAAGTGGCGCAATCACATCTTTCTGCGAAAGGGGGCCAGCATGGCTAATCCTCTGTGGAAGGGCTCGCAAGTGATAACGGCTGTGGCGAAATATCTGCTGGGCGATGATGTGCCGAGCGCCAATGTGCCGAGCGATTGGGTGGCCCATGGGGTCAGCATAGATACCCGCGATTTGAAGCCGGGCGATATTTTTGTCGCTCTGCCGGGGGAGCGCGTGGATGGGCATGATTATGTCGAGGCGGCGTTTGAAGCCGGCGCGGCAGCGGCTTTTGTGCGGCAAGATTTTACCAGCGACAAGCTGCCCGCAAGCGCGGTTTTACTGCCCGTGTCGGATGTTTTGGGTGCGCTAGAGGCCTTGGGTCGGGCGGCGCGCCAGCGAAGCCAAGCGCATATTATGGCGGTGACGGGCAGCGTCGGCAAAACCAGCGTCAAAGAAACCTTGGCTGCGGCTTTGTCGAAAAGCGGCACGGTGCATGCCTCCGAGCGCTCGTTTAACAATCACATTGGCGTGCCGCTCAGTCTGGCGCGCCTGCCAGAGGCGAAAGATTTCGCGGTGTTTGAACTGGGCATGAACCATGCGGGCGAATTGACCGATTTGGTGGATATGGTGCGCCCGCAGTGCGCCATCATCACCACGATTGGCACGGCGCATATCGAAAACTTTGACGACATGACAGCGCTCGCCCAAGCCAAAGCCGAAATACTCAGCGGCGTGGTGGCGGGCGGCGTCGCGATATTGCCGCGCGATAATGAGCATTACAATGTGTTGCAACAGGCGGCGGGCGAAACTCGAATGATCGATTTTTCGGCGGAAGGCAATACGCAGGCACAAGCCTTCACGGCGCAAGTGAAATTGCACGACACCTGTAGCTGCGTAACGGCGCATATTCTCGGGCAAGAAGTGATTTACAAAATCGGCACGCCGGGCGCGCATCATGTCGCCAATAGTCTGGCGGTCTTAGCGGCGGTGCAAAATGCGGGCGCAGATTTAGCGCTGGCGGCTTTGTCGCTGGGCGACAATGAAGGCCTATCGGGGCGTGGTCGGCGCTATCGCATCGGCGAGGCGGAAGCCAATATGACCCTCATTGACGAGAGCTATAATGCTAATCCCACATCGATGGCGGCGGCGCTGAAAGTTTTAGGATTGGCACCGCGCTTAGGCCGCGGCCGCCGCATCGCCGTCTTGGGCGATATGGCTGAATTGGGCCAAGAGGCGCCTGCCTTGCACGCGGGCCTGGCGGAAAACATCGAGCAGGCGGACATTGATTTAGTGCTGACCTGCGGCGATTTAATGAAGCATTTGCACACTCATTTACCGCCCGGTCGCATGGGCCCGCACGTCAATACGAGTGATGAAATTATGGCAATTCTGCACCGAGAGTTGCGCGCCAATGATGTGGTGATGGTCAAGGGTTCGCACTCCAGCGGCATGGAAAAAGTGGTCGACGCCTTACTGGCGACATCGGCGGCAGAGATGAAAAAGGCGAGGGTCGGATAATGCTTTACCAATTCATGTTGTATTTTAGCGAGCAAGTGCCGGGCGGTAATCTGTTCAATTATATCACTTTTCGCGCCGGGGGCGCGGTGATGACCTCCTTGCTGATCAGCTTCCTATTGGGGCCTTGGATGATTGGCGCTCTGCGCGCTCGCCAAGGCAAAGGCCAGCCCATTCGCGAAGACGGCCCGCAATCGCATTTGGTGACGAAAGTCGGAACGCCAACCATGGGCGGACTGCTCATTTTGTTGGGGGCGATGGGCTCAACCTTGATTTGGGGCAATCTGAGCAATCCGTTTTTATGGATTGTGCTGCTGACCACAGCTGGCTTTGGGCTGATTGGGTTTGCCGATGATTATCTAAAACTTCGCGGTGGCTCGAGCGCGGGCGTGCCGGGTCGTTGGAAACTAGTATTTGAATCGATTGTCGCGATTTGCGCCATTTTGGCGATTAGCCATCATCTGCCCGAGCCCTTGTCGACCACTTATGCCATTCCTTTCTTGAAAGATGTGCTGCTGCCCTTCGGTCTGCCGCTTTATCTATTCGCGGGTCTCATTGTCATTGTCGGCGCCTCCAATGCGGTTAATCTCACCGATGGCCTCGACGGCCTCGCGATTGTGCCGACGATGATTGCGGCGGCCAGTTTCGGCTTCATCGCCTATCTGGTGGGTAATGCGATTTTTGCCAATTATTTGCAAGTCCATTACGTGCCGGGCACGGGCGAGCTGGCGGTATTTTGTGCCGCGCTCATCGGCTCGGGGCTTGGGTTCCTTTGGTATAATGCGCCGCCAGCCGCGGTTTTCATGGGCGACACGGGCTCCTTGGCTTTGGGGGGCGCGCTGGGTTCCATCGCCGTGGCCACAAAACATGAATTGGTGCTGGCCATCATCGGCGGGCTATTTGTGCTCGAAGCCGTGTCGGTGATTGTGCAAGTGGCCTCGTTTAAACTGACGGGCAAACGGGTGTTTGCCATGGCGCCTCTGCATCATCATTTCGAGCAACGCGGCTGGGCCGAGCCGACGATTGTTATACGGTTTTGGATTATCTCCGTCATTCTCGCCCTCATCGGGCTCGCCACGTTGAAGCTGAGGTAGGGTTATGATGCAGCTTCCCACACTTTCTGGTGAAACCGCCGTCTTCGGACTGGGCCGCTCTGGCTTGGCTTGTGTGGCGGCGCTGGTGGCTGCGGGAAATCAAGTGGTGGCCTGGGACGACCAAATGGGCCCGCGCCAGCAGGCGGAAACATTGGGCGCAAGCTTGCGCAATCTAGCCGAAGACTTTGGCGCGCCGTCGCAACTCATCGTCAGCCCTGGCGTGCCGCTTACCCACCCTGCGCCCCACCCGATTGTGGCTTCAGCGCAAGCGGTTGGCTGTGCAGTTCTCGGCGATATGGATTTATTCGCCATGGGGCTCGAGGCGGCTGGCCTGCGCGATAAAGCCACGCTCATCGGCATTACCGGCACCAATGGCAAATCGACGACCACGGCTTTAGTGCATCACATGCTGCAATCGGCAGGTTTTGCGGTGCATATGGGCGGCAATATTGGCACGCCGATTTTGCAAGTGCCGATGCCCAATGGGGACGCTGAAAAAACCATTTATGTTTTGGAGCTATCGTCTTACCAGCTCGACTTGAACCGACAATTGTCTTGCGACATGGGGGTGATGTTAAACCTGACGCCCGACCACCTAGACCGGCATGGCGATATGGCAGGCTATGCAATGGCCAAAGAAGCGCTGTTTGAAAATGGCAAATGCCATGACTTGCGCGTTATCGGGCTGGACGATGCGCCAAGCCGCGAGATGGCCGAGCGTCAGCTGTCGGCCAAACGCGTCACCATCTCCAGCACGCATTCGCAAGGCGATATTCATGTCACCGAGCATGGCTTGCAACAGGGCGCTGGCGCGTCGCTCGATTTACGGGCCTGCCCCGCCTTGCCGGGCGCCCATAATGGGCAAAATGCTGCCGCCGCTTTGGCCATTGGTCAGGCCTTGGGGCTCTCCCAAAAGGCGATTGCGGCCAGCTTTGAAAGTTTCACCGGCATGGCGCATCGCCTGCAATCGGTGGCGCGTCACGCGACGTTAAATTTCGTCAATGACAGCAAAGCCACCAATGCCGAAGCGACGCGCCATGCTTTGGCCGCCTTCGAGAATATCTACTGGATTGCGGGCGGCGTCGCGAAAGCGGGCGGCCTGTCGGGCTTGGACGCGCATTACACCAATGTGCGGGCCGCTTATCTCATCGGCGACGCGGCCGATGGTTTTGCGCAAAGCTTGGCCGGAAAAATGTCTGTCGAAATATCGCGCACCATGGATATCGCGCTGCGCCAAGCCGCCGACCAAGCGCAAGCCGATGCGCTTGCGCCAGCGACTATTTTACTGTCGCCAGCTTGTGCCTCTTTCGACCAATTCGAAGACTTCGAAGCCCGCGGGCTGGCTTTTCAAGCCGCCGTCAGCACTTGGATAGAAGCGCAAGAAGCCGGAGGTGTCGCATGAGCCGAATGTTCGCCCGCACGAATCGAAGCCTTTTGTCGCAATGGTGGTGGACCGTCGACCGCCAAATGGTTATGGGCGTTATGGCGCTCATCGGGCTTGGCTATCTGATGGCTTTTGCCGCCAGTCCGGCGGTGGCGCAGACCATCGGTAAATCGATTTATTATTTTGCCAATAAGCAATTCGTCTTTCTATCGCTGGCCGGCCTTGTGTTTCTAGCCGTGTCGATGCTCTCGCCCAAAGCCATTCGATATTTCGCCGTATTATTATTAATAGGCTCGATTGGCGGCGTTATCGCCACGCTGTTTTTCGGGGTCACCGTAAAAGGCGCCAGTCGTTGGCTGCTCATCGCCGGCATATCGGTGCAGCCATCGGAAGTTTTAAAACCAGCTTTTGTGGTGGTGACAGCTTGGTTGTTCGCGCGCCAAAGAGCCAAATTTGTGGCCTATGACATGTGGTTGGCGGTGGCGCTTTTGCTGGGCAGTTGCGCGCTTTTGGCCATGCAGCCAGACTTTGGCCAGACGATTTTGCTGAGCTTGGTTTGGATGTGCCTGTTCTTCTTGTCGGGTGGTTCGATGAAATTAATCAGCGCCATGGCCAGCCTTGGGCTTTTGGCGGGGGCTTATGTGTATTCCACTTACGGCTATTTCCAGAGCCGCATCGACCGCTTCCTCGACCCCGCCTCGGGCGACACTTATCAGGTTGATAAAGCGATGGATGCCATCCGCTCTGGCGGCATCACCGGCGTTGGCCCGGGCGATGGTCGGGTGAAATCCATTTTGCCAGACGCCCATGCCGATTACGTATTTGCCGTGGCGGCCGAAGAGGGCGGGTTGATTATCGGCTCTTTCATTATTCTGACCTTCGCCTTTTTGGTCTGGCGCGCGCTTTGGGCGCTGCGCGAGGAGCGCGAGCATTGGGTGCAATTGGCCGCTTCGGGTCTCATTTGCCTGTTCGGCCTGCAAGCGATTATCAATTTGGCGGTAAATCTAAACCTCATGCCGTCCAAGGGCATGACCTTGCCTTTCCTGTCTTATGGCGGCTCTTCGCTGCTCGCCTCGGCCATAACCATGGGTATGTTGGTCGGTCTGATGCGTCGCCGCGCCAGCTCTGACATGCGCCTGCGCACGCTGCCAGCCAGTGGCATTCAACTAATTGCAGGAGGTCGCACATGAACCAAGCCTCTACCCAAAAACCGATTGCCTTGCTGGCGGCTGGCGGCACGGGCGGGCATATGTTCCCGGCCAGTGTTTTGGCCGAGCAATTAAAAGCCGCAGGCTATGGGGTGCATTTGGCCACCGATGCGCGCGGCCTCGCCTATGTCGATCAATTGACGCCAATGGAAACCCATACGGTTCCCGCCGCCACGGTCTTCAATGGCGGCATTCTGGCGCTGCCGTTTCGTATTTTGACTTTGGCGCTTTCGGTTCTCAAATGTTGGTGGCTGGTGCGAAAACTGCGCCCCGCCGTGGTGGTGGGCTTTGGCGGCTATCCGTCATTTGGGCCGGTGCTGGCTGGTTTATGGCTGGGCCGTCCGGTGTTGGTGCATGAGCAAAATGCGGTTCTGGGTCGGGTCAATCGATGGGCCGCAAATTACGGTGCCTCGGTGGCGACGAGTTATAATCAAACCGCCAAAGTGCCAGCTAAAGCTAGCGAGCGCTTGCGCCGCACGGGCAATCCATTGCGCGCGGCCGTGCTCCAAACTGCCAAAAATTCTTATTCCGAGGCCAGAAAATCTGGCATTTTCGAGCTCTTGGTGTTTGGCGGCAGTCAGGGCGCAAGCGTGTTTTCGGACGTGGTGCCAAGGGCAATTGAGGCATTGCCAAATGGTCTGCAAAACCGCCTGCGGCTTGTCCATCAAGTGCGCAGAGCGGATTTGCAAGAGGCGTTTGATTTTTACGGAAAGTTAGGCGTAGATGCGGAAATAAGAGAGTTTTTCGACGATTTACCGAGCCGTATGCGGCGTGCGCATTTGGTTATTTCTCGCGGCGGTGCTTCAACGATTGGGGAGATTGCCGCGCTGGGGGCCCCCTCTCTTATTGTGCCGCTGCCAGGTTCTTTAGATCAAGACCAAGCGTTAAATGCCATCGAATTGAGCCAAATGGGCGGTGCGGTAATGGTGCGTCAGGCCGATTTCACGCCTGCCTATCTGGCAGAAAAACTCAGCCAATGGATGCAAGCGCCAGAGCTTCTAAGTGCCATGTCGCAGCGTGCGTCGGCTTCTGGCGAATTGGATGCGGCGGGTCGATTGTTCCGCTATGCGCATTGCTTGGCTTCTGGCCTGCCCGTTCAAATTGATTTACCTGCCGCCGACATGCGCCAGCCCGAAGAGGAGGTGCGCCATGGATAGGCCAATGACCCTGCCCAAAGGCCTGCGCCCCTTCGGCCGCGTGCATATTGTCGGTATCGGCGGCATTGGCATGAGCGGTATCGGGGAAGTGATGCACCTGATGGGCTATGAGGTGCAAGGCAGCGATATGGGCACCAATGCCAATACCGCGCGTCTGGCCGCCATGGGCATTGAGATTATGCAAGGCCATGATGCCGCCCACGTCGAAAAAGCTGGCGTGGTGACGATTTCATCGGCTGTGCCGGACGACAACCCAGAAGTACAAGCAGCACGCGCCGCCCATATTCCGGTGGTGCGCCGCGCCGAAATGCTGGCCGAGCTGATGCGCCTGAAGCCATGCATCACCATTGCGGGCACGCATGGCAAAACCACAACCACTTCATTAACCGCAGCCTTGCTCGATGCCGCCGCCCTCGACCCAACGGTGATGAACGGCGGTATTATTAACGCCTATGGCACCAATGCGCGGCTGGGCCAAGGCGAGTGGATGGTGGTGGAAGCCGATGAAAGCGACGGCACTTTCGTGCGCCTGCCGACAACCATTGCCATTGTCACCAATATCGACCCAGAGCATCTCGAACATTACGGCGACTTCGATGGGCTGCGCGCCGCTTTCGACCGTTATATTCAAAATATTCCTTTCTATGGTGTCGGCATTGTCTGCCTTGACCACCCAGAAGTGCAAAGCCTCGTGGGCCGCGTGACCGACCGTCGCCTGATAACCTATGGCCTGGGCGAGCAAGCCGATGTGCGGGCGATCGACATTCGCGAAGAAGGGCTGACCCAATCTTTCGATGTGCTCTGGCGCGACCGGCGCAGCGATAGCCAAAAACATTTGCGCGATTTATCGCTGCCGATGGCGGGCAAACATAATTTGCAAAACGCTCTGGCCGCGATTGCCGCCGCTATCGAAGTGGGGGGCGATGAGGCCACCATCCGCAAAGGCTTGGCGGGCTTTGGCGGGGTCAAACGCCGCTTCACCCCGGTGACGACGCTGGAGGGCAATATTCGCTGGTTCGATGATTACGCGCATCATCCGGTCGAAATCGAGGCGGTTCTCGAAAGCGCGCGGGCGGTCACCAAAGGGCGGGTCATCGGCGTTATGCAACCGCATCGCTACACTCGCTTGCGAGATTTATTCGAAGGATTTTGCGCCAGTATGAACGGCGCCGATACGGTTTTGGTCACCCCCGTGTTCGAAGCGGGCGAGCGCCCCATCGATGGCTTCGATAGCGCCACCCTCGCAGATGGCTTGCGCGCGCATGGCCATCGCCACGTGGTTCACGTCGAGGACCATGCGAAATTAGCCGATGTTCTGGCGCAAGAAATGCAAGCCGATGACGTGGTGATTTTCATGGGCGCCGGTTCCATCTCCAACCTGGCCTATGCGGCGGCTGAAAAACTGGGAGGCAAACTGTAATGCAAAACCGCGCACCCCAGATGCAAGATTGGCCGCTGCCGAAAGTGCGTGGCAAATATGTGCACGATGTGGCTCTGGCCGACCTGTGCTGGTTCCGCGTTGGGGGCACGGCCGATGTGGTGTTTATGCCTGCCGATGCGCAAGACCTGTCGCATTTCTTATCCGAGCTTCCCCAAGAGGTGCCGCTGCATATTCTGGCCGCGGGCTCCAATACGCTGGTGCGAGATGGCGGCGTGCGCGGCGTCGTTATTCGCCTCGGCGCGGCATTTGGCCAAGTGGAGCCAGCCTCGGAGACCCAACTATGGGCCGGGGCGGCGAGTTTGGATGTGAAACTGGCGCGCGCGGCCGCCGATAGCTCGCTTTCGGGCCTCGAGTTTTATCGGGGCATTCCCGGCGCCATTGGCGGTGCCATTGCCATGAACGCGGGCGCCTATGGCGGCGAGACCAGCGATGTCTTGGTCGAAGTCGAAGGAGTCGATAGAGCCGGCCAGCTTCAGGTTTTCTCGCCCGCCGATTTGCAGTTGAGTTATCGCCATAATGGGCACACAGATTTCATCGTCTACACGCGGGCGCGGTTTGCGGCGACACCGGGCGACAAGAAAACCATCCTTGCGGCGATGGACGAGATTTCAGCCAAGCGCGAAGAAACCCAACCGATTAAATCTCGCACGGGCGGCTCGACCTTTAAAAATCCGGGCGGGGCCAATCCGCAAGGCCCGAAAGCTTGGAAGCTGATTGACGCGGCCGGGGCGCGCGGTCTGCGGGTTGGCGATGCGCAAATGTCAGAGCTGCATTGCAATTTCATGATCAATCACGGTCAGGCCAGCGCCGCCGATTTGGAAACCCTGGGCGAGCAAGTGCGTACCCTTGTGGCCAAAACCAGCGGCGAAACCTTGCACTGGGAGATTAAACGCATTGGCGATAGGGGGGCGGGTGCATGAGCGAAGCCCTACATATCGGCGTGCTGATGGGCGGATGGTCGCCAGAGCGGGAAGTGAGCCTGATTTCCGGCGCGCAATGCGCCGCCGCTTTGCGCGAGCTGGGCTATCGGGTCTCCGAGATAGATGCCAGCCACGCCCTCGACCGGCAATTGGCCCAAGTGCAACCCGATGTTTGTTTCAACGCCCTGCATGGCGTCGGTGGCGAAGATGGCGAAGTGCAAGGCCTGCTGGAAGTATTGCAAATTCCCTACACGCATTCGGGCGTGCGCGCCTCGGCTTTGGCCATGGATAAACATTTGTCGAAACAAGTCTTTGCCGCCATCGGATTGCCCATCGCTGCCTCGGTTTTGGTAGAAAAAGGCAGCGTGACGGCGCACCCGATGGAGCCCCCCTATGTGGTGAAACCGGTGAACCAAGGCTCGAGCGTTGGCATTGAGATTGTCGTCGATGGGTCCAACGCGGTGCCTGATTGTTTAACCGAAGCGGGTTGGGCTTTTGACGGCATGGCCATGGTCGAGGCCTATGTGGCGGGCCGCGAATTAACCTGCGCCGTGATGGGCCCGCAAAGCCTCGATGTGATGGAGATTGTGCCGAGCAATGGCTGGTATGATTATCGGGCCAAATATGAAGAGGGCGGCTCGCGCCATGATTTGCCGGCCGATATTCCCCAAGCTCTAGCCAGCCAAATTCAAGAGATAAGCCTAGCCGCGCATGTCGCGCTTGGCTGTCGCGGGGTCAGCCGTGCAGATTTTCGTTTCGACGCCGATAGCGAGCAACTCGCGCTTTTAGAAATCAACACCCAACCCGGCATGACGCCGCTGTCTTTGGTGCCAGAAATGGCCGCCCATAGAGGCATTGGCTTTGCCGATTTAGTTCAATGGATTGTGGAGGATGCCTCATGCCAGCGGTAAAACAAACGAAACCAAATAAGCCGAGTTTAAAAAATCGCTTGGGCGATGCGCTCATCTCTATTCTGGTGACGCCGCTCAACTTGATGGCGATTGGCCTGCGGGTGCTATGGTCGGGGCGCAAGCTGCGGTTGGCCAGTATGGCGCTTTTGTGTGCCGCTCTGGTCGTCAGTGTTTTCCGCTTCGATAAGTTCACGCCCGCGGCTGAATTGGTGCGCGATAAAACCCATGCCATCAGCGCCGCCATGGGGTTTCAAATCAATGATATTACGGTCGAAGGCCGCCAGCGCACGCAAGCCGCCGATTTGCTGGCCGCCATTGACGCGCAACAGGGAGGCGCTATTTTCGCACTCGACCTCGACGATATGCACGCCCGGGTCGAGGCCCTGCCTTGGGTGAAAGAAGCCGTAGTCTTGCGCCGTCTGCCGAATATTATTCACGTCAAATTAACCGAGCGCCAACCGTTCGCGCTCTATCAAGACAATCGTCAAAAAGCCCTGATTGACCGCAATGGCGTGGCCATTACGCGCCATCATCTGCGTGCCTTTGAGCATCTGCCAACGTTTTCTGGCGAAGGCTCTACCTTGCGCGCCAGCGACCTGATGGACCAATTGAAAGACTATCCGGTATTGCGCAATCGCATGGTGGCCGCGCATTGGACGGGCGGGCGCCGCTGGACAGTGCGGCTCGACCATGGCGGCCAAGTTTTATTGCCCGAAGGCAATATTGAAGGCGCGCTCGAGCGTTTGATGCAATTGGAAAAAGACCGCCGCATTTTAGCCGTCGAGAACCAAGCGATTGATTTGCGCTTCCCCGACCGCGTGCTGTTGCGCCCCGATTCCAAGCGCTCTCATCAGACGCCCCAACCGAAACGCAAGAACCCAAAGGTGACTTCGTGAACCAGCCCCTCACCCTCGCGCAATTTGACCGACGCACGGCCATGCCGCTGCGCCGCGGGGTCATTGCGGCGCTGGATGTTGGCACCTCGAAAGTGGCGTGTCTCATCGGCGAGCATAGTGTCGATGACGCGGGGAAAAATGGATTGGTCCGCATTTCCGGCCTCGGTCATCATGTCTCGCAAGGTCTGGTAGCGGGGCAAGTGGTGGATATGCGGGCGGCAGAAGACAGCATTCGCTCGGCCGTCGATGCCGCCGAACGAATGGCGAGCCTCGAGGTGCGCGATGTCGTTATCGGTGTTTCCTCGGCGCTATTGAGCAGTCAATTGGTGGAGGCCGAAGTGCCCCTTTTGGGGCAAAGCGTAACCCACGAGCATATGGCGATGGCCTTGCGCGGCGCGCATGAAGATTTTTGGTCGCCGGATACGGAAATTCTCCACGCCATTCCCATCGGGTATGGCGTCGATGATAGCTATGGCATTATCAACCCCCACGGCATGCGGGGCGATAAGTTGAAAGTCACCATGCATATGGTGGCCATGCCCGCGGGCCCGGCGCGCAATCTGCTGAGCTGCATCGAGCAATGCCATTTGCGCTGCGAAAAATTAGTCGCCACCCCCTATGCCAGTGCTTTGTCGACCCTGTTGCAAGACGAGATTGACCTCGGCGCTTTGCATCTCGATATGGGCGCGGGAACCACGAGCGCCAGCATATTTTTCCAGGGCGATGCCATATTCTCTTGCGTTGTGCCCGTCGGCGGGCGCCATATCACAACCGATATCGCGCAAGGCCTGAATGTCTCCATGGTCACGGCGGAGCGCATTAAAACGCTTTATGGCAGTGCTTTGGCGACGACCAATGGCGAGCGGGAGCAGTTTGAAGTTCCGGTCATGGGCGGCGACCATCAAACCCTGCCGCGCAGCGAGCTGACCAAGATTATTCGCCCGCGCGTAGAGGAGATTTTTGAGATGGTGCAAACGCGCTTAACCGAAAGCGGCTTTGCTGGCATGGCAGGCGGACGCGTGGTGTTAACGGGCGGTGCGGCGCAGCTCAATGGCGCGCGCGAATTGGCCCATACGATTTTAGAAAAACAGGCCCGCATGGGGTCTCCCATGCGCCTGACAGGTCTGCCCGAAAGTGCGACAGGCCCCGCTTTTTCCGCTTGTGCGGGTCTTTTGACCTATGCCGGGCGAAATCACGCCGATGCTGTGCTGAAGGAGGGGCGTGCTTCTGGCGCGTTCGGCTGGCTCGGAAACTGGCTACGGAGGAATTTCTAATGCCCAAACTTATAGTCCCAAGTTTTATCCATCAAAACGCAAACCAGATCTCGCTAAATTCGGCGAGTAGATAAGGAGAAAGTCATGAGTATTCAATTAACGGTTCCACCAAAACGTGAACTCAAACCCCGTATTGTTGTGTTTGGCGTCGGCGGCGCAGGCGGTAATGCCGTCAATAATATGGTCGCTGCCGGTCTGGAAGGCGTCGATTTTGTTGTCGCCAATACCGATGCGCAAGCTCTGAGTAATTCAAGCGCTGACCGGCGTATCCAAATCGGCTCGAAAATCACCGAAGGCCTTGGCGCGGGCTCCAACCCAGAAGTGGGCAAAGCGGCAGCCGAAGAAACCATGGCCGAGATTGTCGACATGTTGCAAGGCTCGCATATGGCGTTTGTCACGGCCGGCATGGGCGGTGGCACCGGCACAGGGGCAGCCCCCGTGATTGCTCGTGCGGCGCGCGAGCAAGGCATTTTGACGGTCGGTGTGGTTACCACGCCGTTTGATTTCGAGGGCGGTCGGCGCATGCGCTCCGCCAAAGCCGGTATCGAAGAGCTGGCCAAAGAAGTCGATACGCTGATTATCATCCCGAACCAAAACCTGTTCCGCATTGCCAATGCGCAGACAACTTTTGCCGAAGCCTTTGCGATGGCCGATGAAGTCTTGCATTCCGGCGTTGCTGGCATCACGGATTTGATGATGAAGCCAGGTCTTATCAATCTCGATTTCGCCGATGTGCGCACGGTGATGAACGAGATGGGCAAAGCCATGATGGGCACGGGCGAAGCGGAAGGCGACAAACGCGCCGTCGAAGCCGCCGAAGCCGCCATTGCCAACCCCTTGCTCGACGATGTGTCGATGCAAGGCGCGCGCGGTGTGCTGATTAACATCACTGGCGGCAATGACATGACCCTGTATGAGCTGGATGAGGCCGCTAGCCGCATCAAGCAAGAAGTCGACCCAGAAGCCAATATCATCATCGGCTCGACCTTCGACGAAGCGTTGAACGGCATGATGCGGGTTTCGGTTGTGGCCACGGGCATTGATGCGGAAGCGGCTAAATTGACCGCTTTGGATGGCGGTCGGATTATCCAAATGACGCCCAATGAAGAAGCCCCTGCTGCCGAGGCAGGCCAGCCGCTAGCGGCAACGCCAGAGCTGCCAGCGGCTGCATCTATGGAGGCGCCCGCGCCTGCCGCAGCGGATAGCGACCTGCCGAGCTTCTTGGCCGGAGAGCGTGCCGAACAGCCGTCTCACCAGCCAATTTCGAAACGCAAACGCTCGTTCATTGATCGGGTGTTTGGGGCCAAGAAAGATACAACCTCGGCCCAAACCATGCCAACGCCGCGCATTGCCATCGATGAAACGGTTCCGCAAACCCCGGTGAGCGACGCCCCTGCGGCGCCGTTGGAAGTCACCGAGGCGCCAATGCCTGTGGGCTTGCCCGAAGCGGCACCCATGAGCCAGCCGGCAGCGTTTCAAAACGAGCTGGATGGCACGCCGGAAGCCCCTGCTGCGGTAGCTGAAACAAGCGCGCCCGCGCCAGTGATGGAAACTCAAGCCGAGGAAGTAGCGCAAGCGCCAAGCTTGGATTTGGGAACCCAAGATAGCGCGGCCAAGGGTGCGGCGGAGCCGAAAGCGGAAGCGACGGCAGAAGTTAAAGAGGCCCCCAAGGCCGCTTCTCCAAAGGTCTCGGCGCCAGCGGTTTCGGCTCCAGCGGTATCGGCGCCAAGTGCGGATGCGGTGAGCTCTGAGCCGATTGTTCAGACCAGCATGCAAACCGGGCCGACCATGACGGCCTCTTCGTTTGATGCGGACCAGCTCGATATTCCAGCTTTCTTGCGTCGTTAAACGAAAGTAATACCTATCGATTTGGAAGCGGCTCGGGGCAACCTGGGCCGTTTTCTTTTGACTTATCCCCGCGCCCAAAGGGGCGCCCATAATGGGGTATGAAACTATCGGCGCATTTTATTTTGAGCGAGCTTACCAGATCGCAAACCGCGGCGCGTTTGGGCCTGGCCAATCAGCCTTCGGCGAGCCAAATAGCGGCGTTGAAAAACCTATGTGAACACGTATTGGAGCCCGTGCGGGGGCATTTCCAAACGCCAATACATCCTTCCAGCGGCTATCGATCTCCGGCGTTAAATGCGGCCATTGGCGGCAGTGCCAATAGCCAGCATTGCGGGGGCGAGGCTGTCGACTTTGCCATCGCTGGCGTGGACCACCGAAACGTCGTCGCTTGGATAGAGAAAAACATCCCCTTTGATCAACTTATTTTAGAATTTCCACAGGCAGAAGACGTGAACGCGGGCTGGGTGCATGTCTCGCTGGTGACGGGGCATAATCGTAGGCAGAGCCTCACAAAAACCAGAAATGGCGTATTTGTGGGATTTTCGGCGTTCTGACTATGTTCTAACTATGTTGCAAAAGGTTACAGCCATGTAACAAAGGGCAATAATCTGTTAATTGAGGTGCCCCAGCGGCTTGGGTAGAACACACTCATAGAAGTCTCACCTCCGTGAGGCGCATATGAGGAAACCCCGATGGCCGCACCCGCCAGCATAGCAGAGATGAACGCGCAATTTAGCGCCGTGTCTCCGGCTGCCTTGCCAGCTGCGGCGCGCATGGGGATTTGGCAAACCACATTGCGCGGGGACGCCAGCCTATCGGGCATTGGCTTGCATTCTGGCAAAACCGTTACCTTACGTATTCGTCCAGCCGCTGCCGATACTGGCATTGTGTTTATGCGCACCGATATTGAAACACCAGAAGAAGCGATTATCCCAGCGCTTTGCGCCAGTGTTTGCGAAGTGACTTTATCGTCTAAAATCGGCAATCGCTTTGGCCATGTTGTCGGCACGGTAGAACATCTGATGGCCGCTTTGGCGGGCCTGCGGGTGGATAATGCGATTGTAGAAATTGACGCGCCAGAAGTGCCTATCATGGACGGCAGCGCCAAGCCTTTCGTGGCGATGATTCAACAAGCTGGCTTGCGCGAGCTGGGCGTATCGCGCCGCGTGGTTCGGATTAAAAAACCTGTTCGGGTTGGCAATGGCGACAGCTATTGCGAATTAGTGCCCGACGACGAAAGCGTGTTTGAAGCCGAGATTGATTTTGAAAGCGGCGCCATTGGTCGCCAGTCTTATGCGCTAAAATTGGACGATGGAAACTTCGATACCGATGTGGTGAGCGCACGCACGTTCTGCATGTTGCAGCAAGTGGAAGCCATGCATAAAGCTGGCTTGGCGCTGGGCGGCTCGGTCGAAAACGCGATTGTGGTCGATGGCGACACGGTGATGAACGAAGAAGGCTTGCGCTCAGAGCGTGAATTTGTTCAGCACAAACTCCTCGATGCGATTGGTGATTTATATCTCATGGGGCTGCATTTGATTGGTCGCTATCGTGGCTATAAGTCTGGCCATGCGCTGCACAATGATTTGCTGAACGCTCTGTTTCAAGAAGATGACGCCTTTGAGTTGGTCAATCTAGCCGACGGCGAAACCATTCTTGCGGCTGAATAAGCCCTTTTTTACCCGATTTTAAAACCGATTTAGCGCTTTGACGCTGGCTTGTGCTGGCGCAATGCAGTAAATATACAAGCTCAACTTGGGAATCGCTAAATGCGCTGGAAACATAGTTTTATTACTGCTTGGGTCGCTGTCACATTGTCGGCGTGCGGTGGGGCAAAAGATATCGCGTCGCTCTACGTAGAGCGTCCGGTCGAGGTGATTTACAATAATGCCCATGAGGAGCTGGCGCGCGGAAATTATATTCTGGCGACGCAAGAGTTCGACGAAGTCGAGCGCCAACACCCTTATTCTTTATGGGCGCGCCGCGCTTTGGTGATGTCGGCCTATACTTATTATTTGCAAAATAAATACGATGAATCGATTGCCACAGCGCAGCGGTTTCTGGCTCTCTATCCGGGCAATAAACAAGCGCCTTACGCTTATTATCTGATGGCGATGTGCCAATATGAACGCATCTCGGATATTAAATTAGACCAACGCACCACCGAGCTGGCGCAATATGCTTTGGGCGAAGTCATTCGCCGCTATCCAGATACAGATTACGCAAGAGATGCGGTTTTAAAGCTCGATTTAACGCGCGATAATTTGGCTGGCAAAGAGATGGATGTCGGTCGCTTCTACCAAAAACGGGGCGATTATATTGCTGCCGCCACGCGGTTTCGCAACGTCATTGAAGCCTATAGCCGCACCAGCCATGTGCCCGAAGCCTTGCACCGCATAACCGAGACGTTTTTGCTGTTGGGCGTGCCCGAGGAAGCGCAAAATGCCGCCGCCGTATTGGGCTATAATTACCCGTCGAGCCCATGGTATCGATATAGTTACCGTATTCTTCGGCAGCGAGACTTAGAGCCAGTTAAGGACGAGACCTCCTGGATTAGTCGAGCCCTTAGCACCGTATTTTAGGGGCGACTATGCTGATTTCGCTGTCCATTCGAAACATTGTTTTAATCGACCAGCTAGACCTTGATTGGCAAGCCAATCTTTGCACCCTGACGGGGGAGACGGGCGCGGGGAAATCGATTTTGCTCGATTCGCTGGGCCTCGCGACAGGCGCGCGCGGCGATGTGGGGCTGGTTCGTCAAGGGTGCGAGCAGGGCAGTGTGACAGCCGTGTTTCAGCTCGCCCCAGAGCATCGGGTGATGGCCACGCTCCAGGAAAATGGGCTGGAATGCACGGGCGAGTTAATTTTGCGCCGCGTGCAATCGGCCGATGGCCGCAGTCGCGCCTTTTGCAACGACCAACCGATAGGGGTTGGCTTATTGTCGCAAATTGGCAGTCAATTGGTGGAAATCCATGGTCAGAACGAAAGCCAAGCGCTTACCGATGCGGCGACGCAACGCGGCCTGTTGGATAGTTTTGCCGCCCTGACAGATGACGTAACCCGCCTTGGCGCTTTGTTTCAGACCCGCCAATCGGCCCGCGAAGCCTTGGCTGCCTATCGGGCCGAATTGGCCCAAGCCAGCGCCGATACGGAATATTTAACCCACGCCATTGCTGAATTGCAGGAGCTGAACCCGAAACCGGGCGAGGAGCTGGCGCTCTCGGACGAGCGCGGCGTGTTGATGAATACCGAAAAAATATCCGATGATTTACGCGCCGCCGATAAATTATTGCAAGGCGATGGCGGTATCGAAAAAGCCTTGAATGGCGCTTTGCGTCGGTTGGAAAAATCAGCCCCCGAGGCGGGCGGTCAGTTAGACGAAGCGGTGGCCGCCATCGACCGCGCCTTGATTGAGGCTGGCGAAGCACGGGTTGCGGTTTCGGCGGCCGTGTCCAATGTGGTCAATGATCCGGCCCGCCAAGAGCAGGTCGAGGAACGCCTGTTCACGCTGCGCAGTTTGGCCCGCAAACACGAGGTGACATGCGATGCTTTGCCCGCCACCTTGATTGAGCTGGATGCCAAATTAAGTGCCATCCACCGGGGCAATGATCGGATGGCCGAATTAGAAGTGGCGGTCAAAACGGCTGAGGCGGCCTATGCGGAAAAAGCTTTGGCCGTGTCTGAGGCGCGCCAAAAAGCGGCCTCGCGCCTAGATGAAATGGTCAATGCAGAGCTGGGCCCGCTGAAGCTCGATGGCGGTCGTTTTACTACGCAAGTTATTCAAGGCGAGCTGGAAGACGGCGGCGCCCATGGTCTCGATAAGGTCAGTTTTGTCGCTTCCACCAATCCGGGCACGGCGCCGGGGCCGATTGCGAAAATCGCCTCGGGCGGGGAATTGGCCCGTTTCATGTTGGCGCTCAAAGTATCGCTGGCGGCCGAAGGCAATAGCGGAACAATGATTTTTGACGAAGTGGACGCAGGCGTCGGCGGGGCGGTGGCCGAGGCGGTCGGCTCGCGGCTTTATCGTCTGGCGCAAGGCGGCCAAGTTTTAGTGGTCACCCATAGCCCGCAAGTGGCCGCGCGCGGCAACCATCATTGGCTGGTGCGCAAAGGCGATACGGGCACGGGGTTTTCGACCAAAGTCGTGCCTCTGGCGCAAGACGCACGCCTAGAGGAAGTGGCGCGCATGTTATCGGGCGCCGATATTACCGACGAGGCCCGCGGTGCCGCCAAGCGGTTGCTTGAGGCTGGCTAATGCATGAAAACCTGCCAGTTGAGGCTCTCGATGAACGCCAAGCGCAGGCCGAATTAGAACGCCTCGCCAAAGCACTGGCGACCCATGATGCGGCCTATTATCAAAACGACGCGCCGCTTATTTCCGATGCCGATTATGATGCGTTGCGGCGACGCAATGAACAGATTGAGGCGCGTTTTCCTGATTTGAAGCGAGCCGATAGCCCCAGCGATAAAATCGGCAGTGCGCCCAATGCAGCCTTTGGCAAAGTCGAGCATCGCGTGGCTATGTTATCGCTCGGCAATGCTTTCACGCCAGACGATGTGCGCGAGTTTGACACGCGCATTCGCCGTTTTTTAAACCTCGAGGCCAGCGATGTTTTGGCCTTTACCTCGGAACCGAAAATCGATGGCTTGTCGGCCAGTCTGCGCTACGAAAAGGGCGTCTTGGTGCGCGGCGCCACGCGCGGCGATGGCCGTGTGGGCGAGGATATAACGGCCAATTTAAAAACCCTGCCCGAGATACCGCATCGACTGCCAGACGGCGTGCCCGATATCGTTGAAATTCGTGGCGAGGTCTATATGAGTGGCGTCAATTTTGCCGCCTTGAACGAACGCCAATTGGAGGCCAAAGCCAAGCCATTTGCCAATCCGCGCAATGCGGCGGCGGGCAGTTTGCGCCAGCTCGACACGAAAATTACGGCGGCGCGTCCGTTGAGTTTTTTCGCCTATACATGGGGCGAGATGAGCGCCCTGCCAGCCGAGACGCAAAGCGGCATGATGGATTGTTTTGCCGCTTGGGGCTTTAAGGTAAATCCCGCTTTTCTGCGTGTCGAGCACCCCGACGACTTGCTGGCGCATTGGGCGGATATCGAAGCGCAGCGCGCGCATCTGGGCTACGACATTGATGGCATGGTCTATAAGGTCGACCGATTGGATTATCAAACGCGCCTCGGTTTTGTGTCGCGCGCGCCGCGCTGGGCCATCGCCCATAAGTTTCCCGCCGAACAAGCGGTGACGAAATTAAACAATATTGAAATTCAAGTTGGCCGCACAGGCTCGCTGACGCCAGTGGCCAAGCTGGCGCCAATAACCGTTGGCGGCGTGGTCGTCTCCAACGCCACTTTGCACAATGGCGATGAAATTGCGCGCAAAGATGTGCGCATCGGCGATACCGTGGTGGTGCAACGCGCGGGCGATGTGATTCCGCAAGTGGTCAAAGTGGTGCTGGAGGCACGCCTTGCCGATAGTCAGGCCTTTGTCTTTCCCACCCAGTGCCCCGAATGCGGCAGCGCCGCCGTGCGCGATGTCGATGAAGACGGCAAGGCCGATGTAGTGACGCGCTGCACGGGTGGGCTCACTTGTCCGGCGCAGGCGCGCGAGAGATTGAAACATTTCGTCTCTCGCGCGGCGCTGGATATCGATGGCTTGGGACAAAAGCAAATCGATGAATTTTGGCAGGCCGATATGGTGCATACGCCGCAAGATATTTTTACGCTTCAGGCGCGTTTTGAAAATAATCCGCCCGCCAAATGGCTCTATGCCAATGGGCCGAAAGATAAAATCGGCACGTTGAAAGATAGTGTGAAAAAATTATTCAAAGCCATTGAGGCGCGTAAAACGGTTGATTTGGACCGCTTGATTTTCGGCCTTGGCATTCGCCATGTGGGCGAAACCACGGCGCGCGGTCTGGCGCGCCATTTCGGCTCGCTCGAGAAGTTGATGCAAGATGTTACGAAAATCAGCCAGGGCGATAGCCTATTGCGCGCGGATTTGGCGGCCGTGGATGGCTTTGGCGAGACGCTTTTAGACTCACTGGAAGCGTTTTTCAGCGAGGCAAAAAACCGCGAAAGTCTGCAAGCTCTGCTCGATGCGGGCGTGCGCCCAACGCCGCTCGAAGCGGTGGCGCAAGATACGCCTGTGGCGGGCAAAACCATTGTGTTTACCGGCACATTGGTGCAAATGACCCGCGCCGAAGCCAAGGCGCGCGCCGAAACCATGGGGGCAAAAGTCGTTGGGTCGATATCCGCCAAAACCGATTTTCTGGTGGCGGGAGCGGAAGCCGGGTCCAAGCTCACCAAGGCGCAAGAGCTAGGTGTAACGATTTTAACCGAAGACGACTGGGTGGCGCTGGCGACGCAGTAAGCGCGGGGCTTACAGCGGTTTACAATTGGCTTTCAGCCAGCTGCGCGTCGCCTTATCGACTTTCGAGGAAAGCGTTTTTTCCACCCGCGCGTGATAGGCGTTCAGCCAAGTCACCTCCGCTGGGCTCAGCATGGTTTTATCGATGAGGCGTCGGTCGATGGGGGCCAGCGTCAGGGTTTCAAATTCCAACATAGCGCGTCTGCCTTTGGCGGTTTTGGCCGGGCGCACATATTGCAGGTTTTCAATACGAATACCGAATTTACCGGCCGCATAATACCCCGGCTCATTGGAGACAATCATGCCGTCTTGCAAAGCCACCAGCCCACCTTTGGAAATCCGTTGCGGGCCTTCATGCACCGATAGATAGCTGCCGACGCCATGGCCGGTTCCATGGTCGAAATCTTGGCCCACGTCCCAAAGCGGCGCGCGCGCCAATGTGTCGAGCTGCATACCATTGGTGCCTTGGGGAAAGCGGACGGCGGCCAAGGCAATATGGCCGCGCAAAACCCGCGTAAAGGCCTCAATGGCCCCTTTGGGCGGCGTGGCTTTTTTGCCCTTGGGGGCATCGATGAAAACCGTGCGCGTCACATCGGTCGTGCCTTTTTGATATTGTCCGCCGCTATCGATTAAAAACAAATCGCCAGATTTCAAAAGCCGATTGGTTTTCTCCGTCACACGATAATGAACAATGGCGCCATGCGGGCCAGCGCCAGCGATGGTATCAAAGCTCAAATCTAGCAATTTTCCGGTGGCGGCGCGATAGGCCTCGGCTTTTTTGGCGGCATCGATTTCGCTCAATTTTCCAGCGCGGCTGTTTTTATCGAGCCAAGCGAGAAAATTACATAAAGCCGTGCCATCCATAATATGTGCTTCGGTGGTGGCTTTTATTTCGGCTTTGGTTTTATTGGCCTTGGGCAAAGCGCATGGGTCGGGCTGGCGATGAATATTGGCATGGACCAATTGCGCGCCAAACCAAGCGGGCGTGTGGCTCGGGTCATAGGCGAGGCTTTCGGCCTTTATCGCGTTCAGGGTTTTGGCCAGTTTCTCTGGCGCGAGCAAACGCAAGCCCCTGCCAATATGTTGGCGCACGGCTTGGCTCACGCGGGCGCTGTCGATAAACCAATCGAAGCTGGCGTTTTTATTCAAAATACCAAAGGACAGGGCAAAAGGCGTATGCGGCACATCGCTGGCGCGGCAATTAAGCAGCCAAGCGATGTTCTCGGGCTGCGCGATAAGCAGCCGATCAAGGCCAGCGGCTTTCATTTGCTGCGCCAAAACCTTGCGCTTGTCTAACGACGGTACCCCCGCCAATTTATCCGGATGCGCCCGAACGAGCGTTTGCGGCAGGGCGGGGCGGTCTTGCCAAATCGCATCCAGCGGATTGTCCTCGACAAACACCAGACGCGCGCCTTTTGCGGCCAGCCGATCGCGATAGGCCTGCACGGCCGCCTCGCTGTGCAATTTAGGGTCGATGCCAATATCAAAACCGGGCTTGGCTTGGGCAGCCAGCCATTGGCTGGGCGGGTTCTGCATGAGGTTGAGAATATCAAAAACTCGCTTGTCGACTTGCTGCGGCGCTTGCAAAATATAGCGTCCGTCAACGAAGACGGCGGCTTTTTTGGCCAAGACAATCGCCGTCCCCGCCGAGCCGCCAAAGCCGGTTAAATATTTTAATCGCTCATTGGCCTCTGGCACATATTCGCCTTGAAACTCATCTTCGCGCGGCACAATAAAGCCGTCGAGTTTGCGCGCGGTCAATTGCGCGCGCAGCTGTTTTAAGGTTTGGGGGTTGCCGCCGAAATCATCATCATCAAAATTTTGAAACATGCTCACACTCTAACGCTTTAGGCACAGGCTCGTCCATGCACCAATTATCTTTTGGCTCTCGACCCGAAAGCCAGCCGCGCGATAGCGGGCCTTCACGCGCCGCGCTTGTTCGTTTAAGAGGCCCGATAAAATGACCCGGCCCGTAGCGCTTACATGGGCTTCAAAATCAGCCGCCAAATGCACCAAAGGCCCGGCCATAATATTGGCAAATATCACATCGAAACGGCGCCCCTGATAGGCTTTGTGCTGCATGCCCAAGGCGGTAAAGGCGCGTATTTGGGGCGCGACGCGATTAAGCGCCAGATTGCTTCGGGTGACGCGCACCGCCACCGGGTCATTATCGCTGGCCAAAATCGTGTCGCTCGAGCCGCATAATTTCGCTGCCGCAATGGCCAAAGTGCCCGAGCCACATCCGATATCAGCGATGGTGTGCGGCGTATAGCGTTTTAACAGCTCGACGAATAAATAAAGGCACCCCTGGGTGGTGCCATGATGGCCAGAGCCGAAAGCTTGGCCAGCCTGCATTTCGATATTGCGCCAATGGCCGTCGCGCGGGCGGTCATGGCTGCCATGTAAATATAATGGCGCAATGGCGATGGGCGGCAGGTTCTGTTGATTTTGCGACACCCAATCGCGGGGCGGCACGGGCGCTAATGTGGCCACCGCATCCTCGGGTAGCTGCAAGCTGGAGAGGTCTGGCTTGCCCTCAAAATAAACCCCGAACCGCCAATCGCCCTCGATATCGTCTTGGGTAAGCAGCGGATTGTCTATTTTCTCAGAGGCCCAAGTGGTGGCGCCAAACAGCTCCAGCGCCGCTTCGGCTTGCTGCATGTGGGCGGTGATAAAATCGAGTTTCCAAACGGCGCTCATAGCCTAGCGCTAGGGCTTCTCGACGTAACTGTCGAGAACTTTTTTGGTTCCCGCTTTTTCAAATGCCACGGTGAGCTTATTGCCCTCAATGTTTTGAATGCGTCCATAGCCAAACTTCTGGTGAAAAATCCGGTCGCCGCGCGCATGCTCGCTATCCGATAGGGTGGAGGGGGTGCTCTCCCCACGACCTTGTAGGGTGGCGCCGGCATATTTTTGTTTCTGGGCCGCTTTATAAGATTGGGCGCGTTGCCAGCCCGGACTATTATAGGTCGAGCCCGAAAAATCATTGGCGAAACGGCTTTGCGTGCCCAGGCCAGCGCCATCATGGCTATTCTCGGCCACCTCAACATGGTCCATCGGCAATTCGTCGATAAAGCGCGACGGCAGCGCCGAATTCCATTGGCCATGCGTGCGACGATTGCCAGCAAAGGAAATTGTGGCGCGAATTTTAGCCCGCGTGATCCCGACGTAAGCCAAACGGCGTTCTTCTTCCAGCCCCTTATCGCCGCTCTCGTCGAGGCTGCGTTGATGGGGAAATAAGCCTTCTTCCCAGCCCGGCAGAAACACGGTTTCAAACTCAAGGCCTTTGGCGGCGTGCAAAGTCATGATGGAGACTTTATCCTCATTGTCATTGGTGGCGGCTTCCATCACCAGCGAGATATGCTCGAGATAGCCGGTCAGCGTTTCAAACTCTTCCATAGAGCGGACTAATTCTTTGAGGTTTTCCAATTTGCCGGGGGCTTCGGGCGATTTATCGGCCTGCCACATGGCGGTATAGCCGCTCTCATCAAGAATTAATTCAGATAATTCCGTATGGGTCATCGTGTCGACCAGCGAGCGCCAATGGGTGACCGCGCGCACAAAGCCAGACAGGGCGCGCCGTGCCGCGGGTTTTAGCTCTTCCGTGTCGATAATATCTTCGGCGGCGCGAAACATCGAGCGGTTTTGCTTGCGCGCGACAAGGCGCAGCGTTTGCAAAGCCACTTTGCCCAACCCCCGACGCGGCTTATTGCAAATCCGCTCGAAAGCGAGGTCATCATCGGGTTGGGCGATGAGGCGCAAATAGGCATTGGCGTCGCGAATTTCAGCGCGTTCATAAAACCGCGGCCCGCCGATAACCCGATAGGGAATGCCCAGCGATAAAAACCGATCTTCAAACTCCCGCATTTGAAAACTGGCCCGCACCAGCACCGCCATCTCGTTGAGGTTTTGGCCTTTGCGTTGATGGTTTTCAATGTCGTCGGCGGTTTGGCGAGCTTCTTCTTCGCCGTCCCAAGTGCCGCGAACTTTTACTTTCTCGCCGTCTTCATTGCTGTCGGTCCACAAGGTTTTGCCCAAGCGACCTTCGTTCTTTTTAATCAAGCCAGAGGCGGCGGCCAAAATATTGCCCGTCGAGCGATAATTGCGCTCCAGCTTAATCACGCCGGCGCCCGGAAAATCCTTGTCAAAGCGCAGAATATTGTCGACTTCGGCGCCGCGCCAACCGTAAATCGATTGGTCGTCATCGCCCACGCAGCAAAGATTATTATGGCCTTGCGCCAGCAAGCGCAACCAGAGGTATTGCACGGCATTGGTATCTTGGTATTCATCCACCAGAATATGTTTGAAGCGTTGCTGATACTCGACCAGAACCGCATCATTCTCGCGGAAGAGGCGCAGGCATTCCAATAGAAGATCGCCAAAATCAGCGGCGTTGAGCACTTTCAACCGAGCTTGATATTGCGCGTAAATCTTGCCGCCTTGGCCATTGGCAAAAAACCCGCTTTCGCCTTGCGGCACGTTTTCGGGCAACCAGCCACGGTTTTTCCAACGGTCGATGAGCATCGCCATCTGCCGCGCGGGCCAGCGTTTATCATCAATATTCTCGGCCTGAATAAGTTGTTTCAGCAGGCGAATTTGGTCGTCTGTATCGAGAATGGTGAAATCGGGGCGCAGCTGCACCAGCTCGGCATGGCGGCGCATGATTTTGGCTGACAAAGAGTGAAACGTGCCCAGCCAAGGCATCCCCTCGACGGTTTCTCCCAGCATATTGCCAATCCGGTCTTTCATCTCGCGCGCCGCTTTATTGGTAAAGGTCACGGCTAGAATTTGGCTCGGCCAAGCCTGTTGGGTGGCAATTTTATAGGCGATGCGCGTCGTTAGCGCGCGGGTTTTGCCGGTGCCGGCCCCTGCCAATAAAAGCAGCGGTCCATCGGGGGCGGTAACGGCTTGGCGTTGCTCGTCGTTCAAGCCTTCCAGCAGCGGCTCAATGCGCGGGGCCGAGGCGGCTTGGGCGGCACGCTGCGACACGCTCAAGCCTTGCGGCGGCTCGGGCGTTTGCGGGCGATTGCCTGCCAGGGGCTCAGAATTTTGCGAGGCCACGGGGGCCTGCGTATCATCGCCCAAATCGAACGGATCACTTTCCATATATTTGCCTTAAATTGATTCTGCCACGATAGCATCTGTGGCCCCTCAACCGAATAGGAATTCATAGCCAAGCCAGTGTCGGCTTGGTATCGTGAGAGGCTAAAGTCGTGAAGGAACCCCATGCGTTTTCCCGCCATACCTATTTTAATACTTCTGCTGCTGTTTATCAGCGCGGCCGTGGTGGTGCCCAATAGCTTGCGCTTGGGCGCGGCGACGCAAGATTTACTGTCGACGCTGGCCCAAGAAGCGGGGCTAGAGGTGCGCTTTGAGCAGGATATAGAGAGCAGTGTGCGGCTGCGCGTGTTGCCGCGTCCGCAATTGATTTTAACCAATTTAACGGTCGCCAATCGTGGCCAAACAGCGGCCCGCGTGAGCGCCAGACTGCCGCGCCTAATTGTTGATTTAGATATGGGCGCGCTTGTGCAGCGTCGCTTTGAGGCCAAAAGTGTTTGGCTGCTCAACGCCGATATTCGAGCGCATATGAGCCAAGCCCCAGAAGATTTTCTAGGCTCCTTGCTGTCCATGTCCCATCCCGGGCTTTATTTTCTGGATAGTCGGGTTGATATATCTGGTTTAAACGCGCGCGATGTCGCCAAGTCCGTGCAAGCGCCATCGCTCTCTTTGGCTTTGCCGCGCCGCGCCGCTGGTGCTCCATTGAAGCTGTCGATGCGGCACAAATTAGCCAATAATGAGCTGGCCCGATTTACGCTCTTCTTAACCCAACATGGCCCGCAAAGCCGTTCTCCACGCGTGGAAATATGGTCGGAACTCGCGCTGGCGGTGAATGAAAAACTATCTTTCGAAGGCTTTGTCTCCCCGCGGGCCAATTGGCGGCTGGACGGGGAGCTCAGCCTGTCCTCCTTCCGCACGGTGGCCGATCTCTTCGAGCAGCACCTGCCGATAAAAATCTCGCCCGAAGCTAGAGCGGTTTCTTTCTCGGGTCTGGTGCGCGGCGACGCCACGGGCATTCGCTCGCAAAATCTTGAAATATCGGCGTTGAACACGCTCTTTCAATCGCGCCTTGCCCTTGATTGGCCGCCTCAAAAAGATGAGACGGGGTCCAATCGGCAAAACCGGCCTTTACTGGTCGGGCGATTATCCACGGGGTCGTTGAATTTAGATGCTTTGCGCGCCGCCCCCCTAAGCGCCTCGTCGCCGCCGATTGCCGACCATCTTTGGCGAAGTTTCGCGCCCGATTTGGGCATGGGTCTGCGCCTTGAGGCCAATCAATTCGAGCTTGGCGGTGAAACGGGCAGCGATTTGGTTCTGGCCTTTGATTGGCGCGGCGAAGAGGTCGACATTGAACGCTTGTCCCTCAACCTGCCTTTTCGCAGCGCGCTTTTGGCGGTGGGCAAGGCGAGCCTTGGCGCGCCGACGCCGCGTTTTAAGGGTAGTTTTTCGGCGCGCAGCTCCGATGGTCTGGCGGCGATGATTTGGGCGGGAGATCAATTTTCCGCCGATGTATCAGGGTTTGCCGAGACGGTCGACCCCTCGCGTCTGCAACGGGTGAGCCTTGTTGGCGATGTCGAATGGGGCCCTGAAAATTTGCAGCTCACACAATTTTCGGGCCGTTTAGAAGACGATCGGGTGTCTGGTAAAATGACCTTAGGTTTGGGGTCGGCGCTCAATGTGAATGCCAATTTAACTTTCTCTCGCCTCGATATGAACGATTGGGGCATGGCGGACGGGCAGACCAATCGCGCGCTCAAGCTGGCCTCCGTCTGGCAGCCTCTCAATCGCGCCATGGAAAGCTGGTTGCAAGCGCCAAATGCGCAGCGGAAAATCGACCTGAGTTTGGCCACCGACCAGCTATATTCTGGCGCGCAAAGTTTTGGTCCCTTGCAGATGCAAACGCGCATAAGCGACCAAACCCTCGACTTGACGTCGGTGCGCTTGGGCGATTTCAATGGCGCCGAGATTATCGCCCAAGGCCGGATGAATTATTCCGCGAGCCAGCCGCATGGCGACATCAATGTGCAGTTCCAAAGTATTGGCCTCAGTCAGCTTGCGGCGCCCGGATTGCGGCGCTTCGTTCCGCTTTCTTTTCCGCCCGAAACGCCCATTTCTCTCACCGGAAACCTGCGCCTAAGCGCGCCCGACGCCCCAGATTGGCCCGACGTTGAATTTTCTGGCCTTGGCGATATTGGCGATTTGACCGGCCATTTCAATATCATCACGCCCTCCCGCTCGATGGACTATGGGGTGTCTGGCAGCACTGTTTTACTGTCGCTCGAAGGGGCGGCCAATGCGGTGGCCCAGACGCTTTCTTTGCCAAGCCAGTATGACGAGACAGCCGAGGGGCGCGTGCAAATTTCGCTGAACACGCAAAGTGCAGATGTCTCGGCGTTGCGTGCCGACCTGCTGTTGAGCGACGATAAAGCCCAAGTTTCGGGTCGCTTGCGACCTTCCGCCGATGGCCCTCGCCTCGAGGGGGCGTTGAGTTTCACAACTACCGATGTGGTGCCATTTTTTGGCCTGGCGCCGGGTGCGCGCAAACTTTCGGCCTCGGCGCGCGGGCAAGTGAATGCCTCGGCGTTGAATATTGGCTTTTCGGGTTTCGAAGGTCTCTTGGGCGAGGGCAAAATCAAAGCCGATGGGGTTTTGCAGCGCACCGGGCCGATGCCGCAATTGACGGCGGATGTTATATTGGAGGGGTCGGATTTAACTTGGCTATTGCCAGAGTGGCGGGCCAAAGGGTGGTCGCAAGCAACCCTGGATTGGCCGCTCCTTGGCGCCGCCAATGCCGATATGAACCTGCGGCTGCTGAACACAAATTTGGGGCCCGTGCCGATAGACAGTGCGGTGGCACGGCTCAAACTGATTGAAGGTGTGCTGGAAGCACCAGAAATAAAGCTGCAATTGCTCGGTGGCGAATTGACTGCGAATTTACAAGCCGAAGGAGGCAGTCTCAATCCGTTTTTCAACCTCGATGCGAGCTTCGCTCAAATCCGTCCGCCCAGCTTCGGGGCCGCCAAGTCTCGAAATAATATCTGGGATGCGCCGCATAATGGCACGCTGGGTTTGCGCGGGCGCGGCACATCTGTCGCCGCCATGATGGGCTCGCTGTCGGGCGCGCTGCAAGTCGAGGTGGGCAGCGGCGCGTTTACCTTCCTCAACCTAGATCAATTGGCCGCTGAATTGGCCTTGCCGAGTTATGATGGCAAAGCGGCCGACTTGGTTGCTCGTCTCAGCGGGGCCGGCGAGACCGCCTTTGAGCGCGGCGTGGGCGTGGCGCAAATTCGAAGCGGGCGGGTGGAAACCGCCAAGGCCGATTTTATTTTCGCGGCACCAAGAGGCGAAGCTAGCCTTATCGCCCAAGTCGATTTGCTGACTCGCGAAGTGCTGGGGCGCTTGCAAGTGCCAATCATCGGCCCTGATAGAGCCATCATTTGGGATATCACGGGCGATGTCGCCAAGCCGAAAGTGACGTTGGGGGCTGCCCGCCTAAGTGGTGTTTCTAGTCCGCCCGCGCCCAGTTCAGAATAGCTACTCGCAAAGTGCTGGACAGGCTGGCCTCTCGCGATCCGGCATCGAGCTGGCGAATGAGGTCTGGCAGCGAGCAGCCCTGCGCGGCGGCCATATCTTTTAACGCGTCCCAAAACACCGGCTCCAAAGACACGCTGGTGGCGTGTCCGGCTATCGAAATAGAGCGTTTCTCCGGCTTCATGCAGACCTCTATTTTGGAGCAATCATATCCTCGGGGCGCACGACAGCGTCAAATTCCGCTTCGGTGACAAATCCCATGCCGACCGCTTCTTCGCGCAAGGTCGTGCCGTTTTTATGCGCGGTTTTGGCCACTTTGGTGGCATTGTCATAGCCAATGCTCGGCGCCAAAGCGGTTACCAACATCAAAGAGCGCGCCATGAGCGCGGCGATATTATCTTCATTGGCCTGAATGCCAACGACGCAATTATCGGTAAAGCTAACGGCGGCATCGGCCAGCAGGCGAATGGATTGCAGCACATTGGCGGCAATCACCGGCTTATAAACATTGAGCTCGAAATGGCCTTGCGAGCCAGCAAAAGTGACGGCGGTATTATTGCCCATCACTTGCGCGCAAACCATGGTCAGAGCCTCGCATTGGGTGGGGTTCACTTTGCCGGGCATGATGGAGGAGCCGGGCTCATTTTCGGGCAGGCTTAATTCGCCAAGTCCCGAGCGCGGGCCCGAGCCCAGCAAGCGAATGTCATTGGCGATTTTAAATAAAGAGACCGCCACTTCGTTCAAACTGCCATGCGCTTCCACCATGGCATCATGGGTGGCAAGGGCTTCGAATTTATTCGGCGCGGTCACGAAAGGTAATTTTGTATAGGCGGCCACATGTTCGGCAAACCCTTCGGCGAAACCGATTTTGGCGTTAATGCCGGTGCCAACGGCGGTGCCGCCTTGGGCTAATTCATAAAGCTTTGGCAACACGGCTTGCACGCGGCCAATGCCGTTTTCCACCATGGCGACATAGCCAGAAAACTCTTGCCCTAAAGTCAGCGGCGTCGCGTCTTGGGTGTGCGTGCGCCCAATTTTAATAATCTCTTTGAAAGCCTGTTTTTTATCGTTGAGCGCATTGGCCAATTTGTTCAGGCTCGGCACCAGCAGATGAACAATTTCTTCCGCCGCCGCAATATGCATGGCGGTGGGAAAAGTATCATTCGACGATTGGCTGCGGTTGCAATGGTCGTTTGGATGCACCGGGTCTTTCGAGCCCATGGTGCCGCCCATGGCTTCAATCGCGCGATTGGAAATCACTTCATTGGCGTTCATATTCGACTGCGTGCCAGAGCCGGTTTGCCAAATCACCAGCGGGAAATGGTCGTTTAATTTGCCTTCGGCCACTTCTGCGGCGGCGTTGACAATGGCTTCGCCAATGTCGCTTGGTAGATTATCGAGCGCCATATTGGCTTGCGCGGCAGACATTTTAACAATGCCGAGCGCCCGAACGAGCGGCAGTGGCATTTTTTCGGTGCCGATTTTAAAATTGCCCAAAGAACGCTGCGTCTGCGCGCCCCAATACTTATCCGCTGGCACTTCCAGCGGGCCAAAGCTATCGGTTTCTTTGCGTATATGGGTGCGTGTATCGGTCATGACCGTGTCTCCCTAATCGTCGGTTTTGCTCAAGCGGTCTAGCATAGCTATGCCGCTTTTGTCTCTTACTTATCGCGAAAACTATCGAGGCTTACCACGTCGCCAGTGGCGCCATCTGGCTTTGGCGCCGCTTTTTGTTGATTGTCGGCAAGGCCCATATCTGTGGCTATATCAGGCGTTATGTCTGGCGCGTCGCTGGCCGCTTGGGCAAGCGGTGGCTCCACATCAAACATCAACCCGAAAGCGACGGAAGGGTCGTAGAATTTCGACAGCGTTTGAAACGGCACCACAAGGCGTTCTGGCTGATTGTCGAAGCTCAAGGTGACGGAAAAACCATCGTCATCGACTTGCAGGTCTTCAAACTGGTTTTGCAAAACAATGGTGATTTCTTCCGGATGGGCTTCGCGTAATTTATCCGAAATAACCACGCCATCGCTTTGAGTAAAATAGGTCAGATAAAAATGATGCTCGCCATGCAGCCCGTCTTTGGCCACTTCGCGCAGCACATTTTTCACCATATCCAGCAGAGCGGATTGCGCTCTTTCGGCATATTGATAAAAGTCTTGGGGGCTGCCAGAAGGCGGCAAACTTGTCGTATTATCGTCTGACATAGAGGGGTTTCCAGTAAAGGGTTTGTCTCAAAAAAGTGGAAGGCTTCTGTTGCCAGGTGCCTTCCGAACCCCGCCAAAACCTGCGAAGGAATTGGACTTAATGTGAAGGTCGTGACTGCTTACGCAGCGACGGCTACTTCCGCATAGTTGTCATTTGCAACTACTAAAATGGCCCGATAACGATGGTACCATGCCGAGCGACGGATACATCCTTTACGCCCTCGTCGATCCTAGTTCGCCCCCCAAAAGCTAAAAGAATTGGTGGAGGCGCCGGGTACTGCCCCCGGGTCCGATAGGTTTATTACGAAGCCCGTTTATCGCCATAGTCGGCAAGCCGACACCGCCTTTATATCATTTCTCACAGCTAATTAACAGAGGCCGCGCGAAAGGCATTGCACCCGCCCACAAGAATCGTTGAATATATCCCCATGAAACAATATTTAGAGCTTCTAGAGCGCGTGCTGCATACAGGCGTAAAGCGCGAAGACCGCACCGGAACCGGCACTCTATCTGTGTTCGGCCATCAAATGCGCTTCGACTTGGGTCGCGGCTTTCCGGTTTTGACGACTAAAAAACTACATTTGAAATCGATTATCCACGAATTGCTATGGTTTCTCTCGGGCGACACAAACATCGCCTATTTAAAAGAAAATGGCGTCTCGATTTGGGATGATTGGGCCGATGAAAACGGCGAGCTAGGCCCGGTTTACGGCAAACAATGGCGCAGTTGGCAAACCCCGGGCGGGGCGCATATCGACCAGATTACCCAGCTGGTCCAACAGTTGAAAAACAATCCAGACTCGCGCCGGCATATTGTCACCGCTTGGAACCCCGCCGAGGTGGAAGACATGGCTTTGCCGCCGTGTCATTGCCTGTTTCAGTTTTATATTGCGCGCGGCAAACTGTCTTGCCAGCTGTATCAGCGCTCGGCGGATATTTTTCTGGGCGTGCCGTTTAACATCGCCTCCTATGCTTTGCTGACGCAAATGTTGGCGCAAGTGTGCGATTTAGAACCCGGCGATTTCGTCCATACTTTGGGCGATGCGCATCTGTATCTCAACCATATCGACCAAGCCAAAGAACAGCTGATGCGCAAACCGGGCCAACTGCCGGGCTTGCAGATGAACGCCGAGAAAAAAGATATTTTCGATTTCACTTTTGATGATTTTGAGCTGACCGATTATGTGGCCCAGCCGCATATTGCGGCACCGATTGCGGTCTAAAATGGCGAAACTAGAAATGGTTGTGGCCGTGGCCGAAAATGGCATCATCGGCAAGGATGGCGATATGCCATGGCGGCTGCCATCTGATTTGCAGCATTTCAAACAAGTGACCATGGGCTGCCCGATTGTGATGGGACGGCGCACGTGGCAATCCATTGGCCGCGCTTTGCCGGGGCGTCTCAATATTGTGATTAGCCGCAGCGCGCTCCAGCTGCCCGACGGCGTGGTCGGGGTCGCCTCGGCGCAAGCGGGCGTGCAAGCGGGGGGCGATGCGGAAAAAATAATGATTATCGGCGGCGGACAAATATATAAAATATTCGAGCCAATGGCGACCACCGTGCATTTAACAAAAGTCCACGCAAAGCCCGATGGCGACACAAGTTTCGCGCTCACCAACCCAGAAGATTGGCAAGAGACAACCCGCGAGAGATTTTCCGCTAGCGAAAAAGACAGCGCCGACTATAGTTTTATTACGCTGCAACGCCGCTAAATCATCCCCAACACTAGGGGGCTATAAGGAGAGCGCTATGCAAGAAATCGCATCCGGACTTCGGTTTCCAGAAGGCCCCATTGCTATGCCAGATGGCTCGGTTCTTTTGGTAGAGATTGCGCGCGGCACGCTGAGCCGGGTGACGCCGAAAGGCACAATTGAAGTTGTCGCAGATTTAGGCGGCGGGCCAAATGGCGCAGCCATTGGCCCCGACGGCGCGGTGTATATTTGTAACAATGGTGGCTTTGATTGGGCCGAGCATAATGGCGCCTTGCACCCGGGCGATATCGCGGCCGATTATTCGGGCGGGCGCATCGAGCGGGTCGATTTGGCGACGGGCAAATCAGACGTTTTATATACCGCCTGCAATGGCGAAGCTTTGCGCGGGCCCAATGATATTGTGTTCGATAAAACCGGCGGCTTTTGGTTCACCGATTTAGGCAAAGGCTTCGATAGATTAAAAGACCGCGGCGCGGTGTATTACGCCAAGCCCGACGGCAGCTTTATCGAGCAAGTGATATTTCCCATCGAGACCCCCAATGGCATCGGCCTCAGCCCGAACGAAGACCGCGTCTATGTGGCCGAAACCCAAGGCGCGCGCCTATGGGGATTTGAGCTCGAAGCGCCGGGCAAAATTAAAGGTCGCGCCCAGACCAGCCAAAAGACCTTCATCGCCTCGCCATCGGGGTTAAATTTTTTCGACAGTCTCGCGGTCGAAGCCGATGGCACCGTGTGCGTCGCGACGATTGTGGGCGGCGGCATTTCGCGCATTCACCCCGAAACGGGTGCCATTCGCCATGTCGCGACGGATGATTTTATGACCACTAATATTTGCTTTGGCGGCGCAGAGCTAAAAACCGCTTACATCACGGCCTCGAGTACGGGACGCCTGCTCAAAACAGATTGGGACGCGGCCGGGCTGGCGCTTAATTTTTTAAATCTCTAGGTAAAAACGCCGGCAAGACGACGGCCTGTCCGCAATGGCGCTTGCCTTGGGCGTCGACCTCAAGGCTGGTGGGGCCATAAAGCACCCAGCCGTCGCGCAGGGCCTGCGAGACGCGGTGACAAAATTCAGCATCATCCGGGCCGGTTAAATATCGGTAGGCTTTTTTATCGCTATCGCTCATTTCGATTTCCGTCCTTATCAAGAGGCTAGATTTGGGGCAAGAGGCTAGATTTGGGGCAAAAGGGCCTCGGCCATAAGGGTGAAGGCTTGGGCGGTATAGCCCTCTTGGTCTTGGGCGCTCACCGGCATGCCATTTTCACTGGCGGCTTGCACAGCGACATCCAAGGGCAGGGCGGCGAGGTGTTGGAGCCCCAGATTATGGGCTAATTCGGGGCCGCCTTCGCCGAAGGGGAATAATTTGCCGCCATCGGGCGCGTTCATAAAGGCCATGTTTTCGACCAGACCCAATACGCGAATTTCGGTTTTCTCAAACATCGCAATGGCGCGTTTCACATCGGCCGTGGCCAGACTAGACGGCGTGGTGACAATCAGCGCGCCGGTTACCGGAATACGCTGCGCCATGGTCAGTTGAATGTCGCCTGTGCCGGGCGGCATATCCAAAATAAGCACATCCAGCTCTGGCCAAGCGACGTCGTCGAGCATTTGAATGAGCGCGCTTTGCACCATAGGCCCGCGCCAAATCATCGCCTGTTCGGGCGACACCATATAGCCGATGGACATGGTAAAAATGCCATGGCGTTCGACGGGAATAAGTTTCTTCTCGTCATTGACCTCTGGCTTATCGGTAATGTTTAAAAGCTGCGGCGCCGAGGGGCCATAAATATCGGCATCCAACAGGCCGACGCGTTTGCCTTGTTTGGCCATGGCGATGGCGAGATTGACGGCGACGGTTGATTTACCGACCCCGCCCTTGCCAGAAGCCACGGCGATAACGGCGCCGATTTTTTCAAATATTTTTGGCACTTCGGTGCTGGCGCTATTATGCGGGCCGTTATTTTGCGGCTGTTTTTCTGCGCTCGCGCTGGGTGCCTTATGCGCCGTGAGCACGCAAGTGACCGATAAAACCCCCGGTATCGCCCGCACGACGTCTTCGGCTTGTTGCTTCACCTCGTTGACCCGTTCGCCGTTCAGCCCATCGACTTCAATCGAAAAGCCAATATTGCCGCCTTTCACCACAATCCCTTGCACGCGATCGCTGGCGATGAGCGATTGCGTCTCGCCATCTGGCACGATGCTATCGAGGGTTTCGCGAATTTTCGCTTCGGTGATTTGGCTCATGTCGAATTGTTTCCTCGAGGTGCTTGAAAAGCGGGGGCGTCGTCCCCATTTAACCTACTATATGATGGCTCTGGGCCAAACTTTCAATGGGTTTGGTATCTCGCGCTATCGCCAACAAATTTATTGCGCGGTTACATTGTGGTCGGTAATGGCCTAGCCTATAAAGAGCTAGACCTATTAGGAGGAAGTTTCATGCCCTGGGATAATAAATCAGACAATCCAAACCCTTGGGGGAGCGGCGGTGGTTCTAATGGGGGCGGCTCCAATGGCCGCGGTCCGGGTTCCAATGGTCGCGGGCCCAATCGGGGCCCCAATCGTGGAAACGACCCTGATTTAGATCAAATCATTCGAGATTTAAAAGCGCGTTTCGGCGGCCTCGTGCCCGGCGCGGGCGGCGCTTCGGGCATTCTGGTCATTCTGGCTGTCCTGATTGGCATTTGGGCGGTTAGCGGGTTTTACCGTGTGGGCGCCGATGAGCAGGGCGTTGTTTTGCGCTTTGGCAAGTTTCACACGCAAACCGCGCCGGGTCTGAATTACCATCTGCCCTATCCGATTGAGAACGCGGTAACGCCCAAGGTAACGACGGTAAACCGGGTCGATATTGGTATGCGGGCTGGCGACGACCGCCGTTCGGCAGGCGTCACGCGTGATGTGCCAGAAGAAAGCCTAATGCTGACGGGCGATGAAAACATCGTCGACGTCGATTTCTCGGTTTTCTGGGTCATCGATGATGCGCCCAACTTCCTGTTTAACATTCAAAACCCAACCGGCACGGTGAAAGCCGTGGCCGAAAGCACCATGCGCGAGATTGTGGGGCAAAACGACATTCAACCGATTTTGACCGAGCAACGCCAAACCAATGAAGAGCAGGTCAAAGCGCTGATGCAAACCACGCTGGATAGTTATAATTCGGGCATTGGCATCACCCAGGTGAAAATGCAAAAAGTCGACCCCCCGGCTGCGGTTATCGATGCGTTCCGCGATGTGCAAGCCGCGCGTGCCGACCAAGAACGGGCCCGCAATGAAGCCAATTCTTATGCCAATCGGGTGGTTCCAGAAGCGCAAGGGGAGGCCGTTCGCATTCGTCGCGACTCGGAAGCTTATCGCGCCCAAACCGTGGCCGAAGCCGATGGGGAGGCCACTCGTTTCGCCTCGATTTACGCTGAATATCGTGGCGCCCAAGGCGTTACCCGTCAGCGGATTTTCTTAGAGACGCTGGAAAAAGTTCTGGCGGGCACCAATAAAGTGATTATCGAAAACAACGGCAATAGTAACGGCGTCGTGCCTTATCTGCCCTTAGACCAATTGAACAAACGCTCAAGCCAGGAGGCAAAATAATGCAACGCACAGGATTGATTGCCGTTTTTCTTCTCATCGTGCTGGGCATTATCGCTTCGGCCACTTTGTTCACCGTGCATCAAACGCAGCAGGCTTTGGTGTTGCAATTTGGCGACCCGCGCCGCGTGATTACCGAGCCTGGGCTTAATTTCAAAGTGCCCTTTGTTCAAAATGTGATTTTTGTCGACAAGCGTATTCTCGATTTGGATACGCCGGCCGAAGAGCTCATTGCCTCGGACCAAAAGCGTTTGGTGGTCGATGCTTTCACCCGCTATAAAATCACCGACCCGTTGCAGTTCTACAAAGCACTGCGCGATGAACGTCGGGCACGCTCGCGTTTGGCGGCGCTGGTGTCGTCGTCGATGCGGTCGGTTTTGGGCGAAGAAGAGTTTCAAACCGTGGTGCGCGACGAGCGCTCCAAGCTGATGACCCGCATTACCAAATTGGTGAATGCGCAAGCGGCTGACTTTGGCATTGAGATTGTCGATGTGCGCATTCGCCGTGCCGACTTGCCGCAAGCCAACAGCCAAGCGATTTATCGCCGTATGCAGACCGAACGCGAGCAAGAAGCTGCCGAGTTTCGGGCCCGAGGCCAAGAAGTCGGCCGCGCCATTCGCGCCCAAGCGGATAAGCAAGTGACGGTTTTAACGGCGGAAGCGACCCGTGACAGTGAAGTCATTCGCGGCCAAGGCGATGCGTGTCGCACACGGGTGTTTGCTCGCGTCTTCGGCCAAGACCCAGATTTCTTTGCTTTCTATCGCTCGATGCAAGCCTATACGACAGCGCTGGAGCAAGACACCACAATGGTCATGTCGCCCGATAGCTCGTTCTTGCAGTTTCTGAAAAACCCAAACAGCGTTTTGGCGCCCAGCAAACGCGGCACGGTAAAACGCGGCGCACGGGTTAATGTCGCGAAATTAACCGCCGATGGCCGTTCGCTGAGCGACACGCTTTGCCCAGAGATTGCCGCCAAGGCCAAAGCCGATGCGGAAATAGCCCTGCCATAATGCTGGAGAAAGTGTTTTTGGCTTTTGCCTTGGTGCTGGCTTTTGAGGGCGCTCTTTATGCCCTTTTTCCGACATTTTTGCGCACTATGATGAAGCAATTGGAACAGCTAGATGACGCCACCCTAAGACAGGGGGGAATTATCGCTCTGGGCCTTGGGGTCGGTTTGGTCTGGCTTCTCACGTCGTACGCCGCACTTTAAACTAGGAATTATCATGCCGTCTTTTCGTTTCTCTCTGCTTCTTTCCTTCATGGTTTTGCCCCTTTTGATGTCGCCAAGTTGGGCGCGTCCGGTCGAAGGGTTTGCTGATTTAGCCGAACGCCTAATGCCTGCCGTGGTAAATATTTCCACCTCGCAAACCGTGCAACAACGCAATTCGCGCGGCCCCGGCCAGCCCCCCTTTGGCGATTTTTTCGAAGAGTTTTTCAATCAACGTCGTGGCCCCAATGGCGCGCCCAATCGCCAAAGCCCGCAAAGCCGCAAAGTCTCCTCCTTGGGCTCTGGCTTCGTGGTCGACCCGAGCGGCATCATCATCACCAATAATCACGTCATCGAAGAGGCCGACGAGATTACCATTAATTTCTCCGACGGCTCGAAATTACCGGCCGAAATTATCGGTCGCGACCCGAAAACAGATTTGGCCGTCTTGCAGGTTAAAACCAAAAAGCAATTGGCCTTCGTGCCCATGGGCGATAGCGCCAAAGCCCGCGTGGGCGATTGGGTCATCGCCATTGGCAATCCATTTGGTCTGGGCGGCTCGCTTTCCGCGGGCGTGATTTCCGCCATTAAACGCGACATTAACGCAGGCCCCTATGATAGTTTCATCCAAACCGATGCCGCCATTAACAAAGGCAATTCGGGCGGCCCGCTGTTCAATATGCAGGGCGAGGTCATCGGCGTAAACTCGGCGATTATCTCGCCATCTGGCGGCTCGGTCGGTATTGGCTTTTCCATTCCGTCCAATCTGGCGACCTCGGTTATCGCGCAATTGCGCCAATATGGCGAAACCCGTCGCGGCTGGTTGGGCGTGCGCATTCAAGAGGTCACCGACGAATTGGCCGACAGCCTATCGCTGGGCAAAGCCCGCGGCGCTCTGGTATCGGAAGTCTCGCCCGGCGGTCCAGCTGAAAAAGGTGGCGTGAAAGTGGGCGACGTGATTGTGAAATTCGACAATAAGCCAGTGCCCCAAATGCGCGATTTGCCGCGCATTGTGGCGGAGACCACGATTGATAAACCGGTCAACGTCGAGCTCATCCGTCGCGGCCGCACCAAGCGAATTAAAATTGTGACCGGACGTTTGCAAGAAGCAGCGCTGGACAATAAGCCAGCGGAAAGCAAAACCGAAAAACCACAAGACGCGAGCGTGCATACGCATTTGGGTTTGACCTTGCAAAACATCAATCCGAAATCGCGTCGAGATTTCGAGCTGGGCGATGATGCCAGCGGCGCTTTGGTTATCGAAATCGACCGCGCCAGCGTGGCCTTCGAGGCGGGCATTCGCGTCGGTGATGTGATTTCCGAGATTGATCAAAAAACCATCGGCTCGGCAAAAACCGCCGTGGAAGCTTTGAAAAAGGCCGAAAAATCGGGCCGTAAATCGGTTCTAGTATTTGTGAAATCAGGCGGCTCTGTGCGCTTTATCGCGGTTCCGCTGAATAATTAACCCGCGCTTAAGCGGTTTTAAACTGGCTTTCGCTATAGCCTTGCAAGTATAGCAGGCCGGTTAAATCGCCATGCTGAATGGTATATTGCGCGGCTTCGGCCACGGCAGGCTTGGCCCGAAAGGCCACGCCCATGCCCGCGATTTTCAACATGGCCAAATCATTGGAGCCATCGCCCGTGGCCAAAACATCTTTGGGGCCAAAGCCCAGCTCTTGCGCCCAAGCGGTCAGAATTTCGGCCTTGGCGGCGCGCCCCAAAATGGGCTCGACGACCGTGCCGTCTAAAACCCCATCGGTTATCTTCAAATCATTGCACTGAAAGCGGTGAAAGCCGAGGCGGCTGGCAATGCGTTCGGCAAAAAACGCGAAACCACCAGAGACCAAGCCGCAAAAGACATCTTGGTCGCGCAAAGTGGCCAATAAGGTTTGGGCGCCCGGCATCAGCGTTACGCCGTTGTCGTAGAGGTCTTGCAAAGCGCTTTCTGGCAGGCCTTTGAGCATGGCGACGCGCTCTTTAAGGGCCGGTTCGAAATCCAATTCGCCCCGCATCGCGCGCCTTGTGATATCGACCATCACCGCTTGTTGGTCGATAACCACGGCTAATTCATCCAGACATTCTTGTTCGATGATGGTGGATTCCAAATCGGCAATCAGCATTTTCTTGCACCGATGCGCGCCGTCCACAAAGTTCACATCGAAAGGGTGCGCCGTTAGCTGTGCCGCCAATTGGGCGTCGGCTTGCTCGAGCGCATATTCAACCGCGTCTTGGCTCAAGAGTTTCGGCTCGGGCAGGGCGGGAAATTGGGCGGCCAATTCGGTCAATCGCGCAGCGGAAAAATAACCGCTCTGCGGGGCGGCCGTTAGAACCAAATAAGTGCTATCATTGATTTGTTGTGTCATCTGTCCTCAACCCTGTAAGACTTATCTCTATGTCTACCCATGCGACGCGCGAAATTTTGCCCCTTCTTATTGCAGGCTCCACCGCCAGCGGCAAGTCCGCATTGGCTTTGGCTCTGGCCAAGCAGTGCAATGGGCGCATCATCAATGCCGATAGTCTACAAGTCTATGATGGTTTGCGCCAACTGACGGCGCGCCCCAGCCTCGAAGAAGAAGCGCAAGCCCTCCATGTTCTTTATGGCCATGTGCCGCCAGGCGCGCCGTATAGTGTGGGCCTATGGCAGGTGCAAGCACTGGCCGAAATCGAGGCGGCGCAAGCGGCGGGTCAAGTGCCCATCGTGGTGGGCGGCACCGGGCTTTATTTCAAAAGCCTGACCGAAGGGCTGGTCGATTTGCCAGACATTCCCTCGCAGGTGCGCGCGCATTGGCGCCAGCAGTTGGAGATAATCGGCGTTGCGGCTTTATACGCCGAGCTGCAACAGCGCGATGCGCCACTGGCGGCGCGTCTGCAGCCTAGCGATAAACAGCGCATCCTGCGCGGGCTAGAAGTGCTGGAGGCGACGGGCACGCGGCTATCGGATTGGCAAAAAATAAAACCACAAGCACCGCTCCAACAGGCGCATAAAATTTGGCTGCACCCAGATAGAGACTGGCTCTATGCGCGCTGCAATTTGCGCTTTGAGCAGATGATGCAAGGCGCGGCGATACAAGAGGTCGAGGCTTTGGCGGCGTTACGTCTCGCCCCCGATAGCTCGGTGATGAAAGCGCTCGGCGTGGCAGAGATTACCGCCTTTTTACAAGGCAGCCTGACCCGCGAACAAGCCATCGAGCAAGCCCAGCAAGCCACAAGGCGTTACGCCAAGCGGCAAATGACTTGGTTTCGCAATCAAATGGTCGGCTGGCAGAGCTTCTCTGAGAAAGATTACAACGATAACTATGATAAAATCTTTTCATTTATTTCAAAAAATAGCTTGACCACGAACTAATTATTGCTATTTTCGCTGCTTCACGAGGTGGCACCGCCATTTGGGTTGCGGTGCGCCCAATCACGTTTGGAGGCGGCTTTGGCCGTTAAGCTAAGATGGATAAACAATTAAACGGCGCGCAAATCGTTCTGCAATCTTTGCAGGACCATGGTGTGGAGCATATTTTTGGCTACCCCGGCGGCGCGGTCTTGCCGATTTACGATGAGATTTTCCAGCAGGAAAGCATCGAACATATTCTGGTGCGCCACGAGCAAGGCGCCACCCATGCGGCGGAAGGCTATGCCCGTTCGACCGGAAAATGCGGCGTGGTTTTGGTCACCTCCGGCCCCGGTGCCACCAATGCAGTCACCGGCCTGACCGATGCTTTGATGGACAGCATTCCGATGGTTTGCATCACCGGTCAGGTGCCGACGCATCTTATCGGCGGCGATGCGTTTCAAGAGGCCGACACAGTTGGCATCACGCGCCCCTGCACCAAGCACAATTATTTGGTCAAAGACGTCAATGATTTGGCGCGCATCATGCATGAGGCGTTTCAGGTTGCGACCACCGGTCGTCCGGGCCCTGTGGTTGTGGATATTCCAAAAGACATCCAATTTGCGCTCGGCCCCTATATGAAGCCAAAAGCGGTGAAGCACAAAAGCTATCAGCCGCAAATCAAAGGCGATATGGCCGCCATCAAGCAAGCGGTGGCGCTGATTGCCAATGCCAAGAAACCGGTATTTTATACTGGCGGCGGCATTATTAACTCTGGCCCGCAGGCCAGCCAATTGCTGCGCGAGTTCGTCAAATTGACGGGCTTTCCCATCACCTCCACCCTTATGGGCTTGGGCAGTTATCCTTCGGCCGATAAGCAATGGTTGGGCATGTTGGGCATGCATGGCACGTATGAAGCCAATTTGGCGATGCATGATTGCGACGTGATGATTAACATCGGCGCGCGCTTCGATGACCGCATCACGGGCACTTTGGATAAGTTCTCGCCGAATTCGAAGAAAATTCATGTCGATATTGATCCCTCGAGCATCAATAAAAACGTCATGGTCGATGTCGCCATTGTCGGCGATTGCGCGCATGTGTTGGAAGATATGCTGCGGGTTTATAAATCCGATGCGGTGACGCCCGATAAAAAAGCTTTGGCCAGCTGGTGGAGCGAGATTGAAGGCTGGCGCGATAGAAAATGCTTGGCTTACAAAAAAGACGAAAAAGCCATTAAGCCGCAATATGCGGTCGAGCGCCTGTATGAGCTGACCAAAGGGCCAGATACTTTCATCACCACCGAAGTGGGCCAGCACCAAATGTGGGCGGCGCAATATTATCGTTTCGAAGATCCCAATCGCTGGATGACCTCTGGCGGGCTGGGCACGATGGGCTATGGCATTCCAGCGGCCGTGGGGGTGCAAGTGGCGCATCCCAAAAGCTTGGTTATCGATATCGCTGGCGAGGCCTCGGTGCAAATGACCATGCAGGAGCTATCGACGGCGGTGCAATATCGCTTGCCGATTAAGATTTTCATCTTGAACAATGAATATATGGGCATGGTGCGCCAGTGGCAGGAATTGCTGCACGGCGGGCGCTATTCCAGCTCCTATTCGGAAGCGCTGCCAGATTTTGTCAAACTCGCAGAAGCCTATGGCGCCACGGGCATTCGAGCCCATACGCCCGGCGAGCTGGATGACGCCATTAAACGGATGGTCGATACACCGGGTCCGGTTATTTTCGATTGCGTGGTGACCAAAGATGAAAACTGTTACCCGATGATACCATCGGGCGCGGCGCATAATGAAATGCTTCTGGCCGACAGCGAAGGTCTGGATATCGAAGTTTCGGATGCGGGCAAAGCGCTGGTTTAAGGACGCGGAATAATCGGGCTTTTAACCACCCAATGAGTGCGCTATAGAAAGGCGCAAGAACGGGTGACTTGACCCGCTTTTTTGAGAAAGTTAAAGATGAGCGCAGAAAATCAAATTGAGCGGCATACGCTTTCCATCCTCGTCGATAATGAGGCGGGTGTTTTGGCGCGCGTCATCGGCCTGTTTTCGGGCCGTGGCTATAATATCGACAGCTTAACCGTGGCCGAGGTGGACGACCAAGAGCATATGTCGCGCATCACCATTGTGACTGTGGGCACGCCGCCGATTATCGAACAAATTAAAGCGCAATTAGGTCGTCTGGTGCCGGTGCATCGGGTGGTCGATTTAACCGTTGAATGCGAGAGCGTGGAGCGCGAATTGGCCTTGATTAAAGTGACCGGAAAAGGCGATGCGCGCGTCGAAGCGCTGCGCATGTCCGAGGCTTTCCGCGCCCGTGTGGTGGATGCCACGCCAGATAGTTTCGTGTTTGAGATTACTGGCAATACCGAAAAAATTGATGCTTTCATCGGGCTGATGAAACCGCTTGGCCTGCGAGAAGTGTCGCGCACGGGCGCGGCGGCTATCTCTCGTGGGCCGGAAGCTATGTAATTCGACATAATGAAAATTGAAATAATTTAAATTCTACGTAAACCCTAACCAGACTTTAAGGAATAGATGGATGGAAATGCTGTATGACCGCGATGCGGATGTAAACCTGATTAAAGGCAAAAAAGTAGCTGTGATTGGCTATGGTTCGCAAGGCCACGCGCATTTGCTAAACTTGCGCGATAGCGGTGTTACCGATATCTGCGTTGGCTTGCGGGCGGGCTCTGCCTCTGCCGCGAAAGCCGAAGCCGAGGGCATTGCGGTTAAATCCATCGCCGACGCCTCTGCTTGGGCCGATGTTGTGATGATTTTAACCCCCGATGAGCTGCAAAAAGACATTTACAATGCCGATATCGCGGAGAATATTCGCGAGGGCGGCACTTTGATGTTTGCTCACGGTCTGGCCATTCACTTCGGTCTTATCCAAGCGCGTCCTGATTTGGATGTGTCGATGGTGGCTCCCAAAGGCCCGGGCCACACGGTGCGTGGCGAATATGCCAAAGGCGGCGGCGTGCCGTGCCTTGTGGCGGTGGCGCAAGATGCTTCGGGTTCGGCGCGCGATTTAGCTATGTCCTACGCTTGTGGCGTTGGCGGCGGTCGTTCGGGCATTATCGAAACCACTTTCCGCGACGAATGCGAAACCGATTTATTCGGCGAGCAAGCTGTTTTATGCGGCGGCGTGGTCGAGCTGATTAAAGCTGGCTACGAAACGCTGACCGAGGCTGGCTACCCAGCCGAAATGGCTTATTTCGAATGCCTGCACGAAGTCAAACTCATCGTCGACCTGATTTATGAAGGCGGCATTGCCAATATGAACTACTCGATTTCCAACACCGCCGAGTTTGGCGAATATGTGTCGGGCCCGCGCGTGGTGACCTCTGAAACCAAAGCCGAGATGAAGAAAATCCTTGAGGATATTCAAACTGGCAAGTTTACCGATCGCTGGATGCAAGGCGGACAAGAAGAGATTAAAGAGTTCCGTAAAGTCAATGACGCGCACCCGATTGAAAAAGTCGGCAGTGATTTGCGCAGCAAAATGCCTTGGATTGCAGCCAACCAATTGGTGGACCAAAGCAAAAACTAAAGCTGACTTGAGCTATATATAAGGGCGGCCTCGACACGAGTGCCGCCCTTTTTGTTTGCGGCGATTACTGCAAGCGGAAGCCTTGAAACTTACTCACTTTGCCGAACTGCATTTCCGCGCCCTCGCGGCAATCATGGTTGGATTGGATGCGGGTTTCGGTTTGCCCCACATAGGTTAGCAGGGCTTGGCCCAAGGCATAGTCGCAAGGCCGCGCCACTTGGGCAGAAGATAAAACCTCTTCCCCGTCGCGATAGATAATTTGAACGCCGTCGATTAATTTAGACGCGCCTTGGCCAAGGCGACCCGCCTCGGACCCCACGACGGCGCCAAGCGCGCCACCGCCCGAAGAGCGATTGGAATCATTGCCAATGGCGGCCCCCAAAAGCCCGCCCACAACCGCTCCGACGCCGGACGCAATATCTCGGTTGCGCCGATTAGAGACGCTTACTTTGGCCGGTGTGACGGCGAGAATAGAGACGATTTTCACTTGCTGGCGCTGGTTCACTTCAGAGGCGGAAAAGGAGCCGGCTCTATTTTCTTCGCCAGGCGTGGCGCAAGCCGTGAGTAAAATAAGGCCACTAATGGAGAGACTTCGAAGCATGGGGTTTCCTCCTTCTAAAGGACGCAAAGGGTATCTTTTTCATCTTAGGGCGAAATAAAGCCGAAGAGAAGTGTGCCGAGCAATGCCGCTTAAGGATGTACGGCGGGTTTGGGCCTGACATTGGGTCTGTCTTGCGGTCAGTTGCATTTCTTAGCGGCGGCCAAATCGTTGAGTTTGTTCATGCGAGCGCCTATTGCATATTGCTCGACTTCAGGGGCCTCGCTGACGTTAATGAAAAACAGAGGCACAAGCAAAAAAGTGCCAGCGATGCCGACGTTAATGTTGTACCTATTGATGCGACTACGCTCTAGTTGCAGATTGACCAAAGTGCGACCATGGGCGTTAAGTTCACTGTGAATATTAGCGCAAGACATTTGCCGATCAGAAGCATGGTTCGCTAAAATTGGGTTGGCGTAACGACCAGCGCAAGAAGCGAGGGTGAGGGAGGCCGCAAGGACAATCACAGTTTTTTTCATTTTTTGTTCCAATTCAGAGTTTTTTCAATAGTGCAAAAGTGGCAGCGCCGTTCCCAGCGCTGCCGGTTTTTTAACGTGAGCAAATAACGCGATATTGGCGCGGCGAATATATACCGCTCGTTAAACCGCTTAGCAGACCATTCAGGAATGTTTGTTCAGCTTCGACGGCAGCAACATTTCCTTTGCCGCCACAAATTTGTGCGGCATTAATTCTTTGGCTTTGGCCAATGCCGCCAACGAAGAATGTGCTTGCCGCATCTTTTGCTACGCGCGAACCACCATCGTCCAGAACAAATGTCTGTTTGGAACAAGCACTGACGCTAAGGGCTACGCCAATTGCGACGACAGGAAGTATCTTAGAAAATTTAGTCATTGGGATTTTCTCCTCTTATTGTTGTGCGGAAAACCTTCTTGGCTCGCCACTTTAAGGTTGGAGTACAGTGTTTCAAAGCGTGTGCTCGCAAACTTGGCTCCAACTCTCAAAAGCCTAGCAAACCAAAGCCTGCTGGCAAGAGAGCTATTGTCAAAATTAACGCTCCATTAATCTTACTGCTTTATAAAATTCTTCGTGAGCAGAGTTGAGTTCGCGCTTGTTTTCTCGTTCCCCATTGCTATGGTGAACGGGCCTAAAAATAAAAGAAAGGGTATTTAAAATGAAACTTCTATCTACTTCTCTCGTTGTCGCCAGTGCATTTGCAGTCGCGCTCGGCACTATGTCGGTCACGCCTGCGGAGGCCAAGAAACGCGAAAAATGTTACGGCGTCTCCAAAGCTGGCAAAAATGATTGCGCCGCCGGACCTGGCACAAGTTGCGCTGGCACCTCTAAGGTCGATTACCAAGGCAATGCTTGGAAATTTATCTCGGCCGGTAAATGCGAGAAAATCAAATTGCCGAAACAAAGCAACGGCATGCGTCGTCATGGCTCTCTGGAAGCGTTGAAACGCGACCCAGCTTAATCGCCTAGACGAATAATGACCGACCTTCCAGGCGCCATTGGCGTTGGTTTTAAGCCTTGTCATTTTCCCCATCTTCTCGCCTCTCAAGGGCCTGTAAGATGGGCGGAGGTGCATGCCGAAAACTATCTTATGGAAGGCGGCTCTATGCGGGCGCAGCTTTTTGAGTTGCGCTCGTATATGCCTATTTCGCTGCATGGTGTGGGGCTATCGCTCGGTGGCGCGCAAAAGCCCGATGCGGCGCATTTGGCGCGCCTGCGCGGTCTCATCGATGAATTGAAACCAGCACAATTTTCCGAACATCTGGCTTGGTCAACCCATGATTGGGATGGCAATGCTGCGTCTTCTGAGGGGGCGCCCAGTTTCGCAAATGACTTATTGCCGGTGGTCTATAGCCCTGAAACTCTGGCCCGTGTGGCGGCAAATATAGATGCCGCGCAACAGGCCTTAGGGCGCAAAATTCTCATTGAAAATCCATCGCTCTATCTCGCGGCGCAAGGGTGCGATAGCGCCGCGGCCGAAACCGATTTCCTCAGCGCTTTGGTGGCCCAATCTGGCTGCGGCTTGCTGGTCGATGTGAATAATATTTTTGTCACCTGCCACAACCTCGGCTGGGACCGCGAGGCCTATCTGCGCGGCCTGCCGCTGGCCGCCATTGGGGAAGTGCATTTGGCCGGTCACGCCAGCGACACGGACGCGGCTGGCACGCCGGTGCTTATCGACCATCATGGCGCGCCTGTGGCGCCTGAAGTTTGGGCGCTTTACGAAGATTTGCTCAAAGCCAGCGGCCCGCTGCCGAGCCTTATCGAATGGGACACAAATGTGCCGGAATGGCCTGTCTTGCAGGCCGAATGCGCCAAGGCAGAGGCGATTTTGACGCGTTTTTCGGGCGCCGAATCGCAGCCCAAGGAGAGCGTGGCATGAGCCAGAACAGCGAATTTTTTCATGCGCTCTTTGAGCCAGAAGCGGGCGTTCCGAGCGCTTTTTCGCATCCGCAAAAAGACCAAGAGGCCACCGCCCGATTTTCGATTTATCGCAATAATGTGGTGGTGTCGCTGAAGCAAAACCTAGCCGATGGGTTTCCGCTTCTCTTGAGTTTGCTGGGCGGCGAGGCGTTTGATGCGCTGGCCGATGCTTTCGTGCGCGCGCATCTGCCGCGCTCGCCTTTAATGTTTGCTTACGGCGAGGCGCTGCCCGATTTCCTGGGTCAGTTTCCACCGTTTGCCGAGCTGCCCTATGCGGTCGACGTGGCGCGCCTCGAGCTGGCGATGCGCAAATCCGCCCATGCCAAGGATGTGATGGCGGGCACTGATTTACATTTGCACGACGCCGATGCGCAAGGGTTGCAAATGGCGCCTTGCGTGCAATTGGTGACCTCGGTTTGGCCGCTGTATGATCTATGGCTTTTCTTGCAAGACCGCGCCGAGGCGCCTGAGGATATGAGCCTCGGCCAATCGCTCTTAGTCTATCGGACGCCAGATTATGAGATTGAATTGGCCTGTTTGCCGCCTGATGGCGCGGCGTTCATCATGGCTTTGCTGGATGGAAAATCGCTCTCCGCGGCGGTCTCGATGGACCCAGAGAAACCGCTTAGCCAAGCCGATGCGACGACATTATTGACACGCCTGATGGAAGCCGGGCTGGTGACAGCCATGCGCGACGTGAAACCTGAAACCAAAAAGAGGAATAAATAAAAATGACGAAACTGCAACACATCTGGCGCGATGGATTAGCGCTTTATATCCGCTTTATGAATTATCTCGGCGCGGGGGCGGGGCAGTGGTTTCTTCCCCTAGCGGCGCGGTTTACCTTTGTCGCCGTTCGGGCTGGCTATTATTGGGCCTCGGCCATGACCAAACTTTCCGAAGGTATTTTTAGCCCTACATTGGGCGCTTATTATCAAATTCTGCCCAGCGTGACGGAAGCCGCGGAATACGATATTGAGGCCATTTCTATCTTTTTCACCCCGATTGTCTTGCTTGGCAGTTGGGCTGAATTTATTTTGCCGGCTCTCTTGCTGCTTGGCCTGTTCACCCGTGGCGCCGCTTTGGCGATGATTGGCTTTGTGATTGTGCAATCCCTGACCGATATTTGGGGCCATGGGGTCGAGGCGGCCACCATTGGGGCTTGGTTCGACCGCGGCTCAGATGCGCTTATTCTCGATCAGCGCCTGCTCTGGGTGTTTGTGCTTTCGGTTCTGGTCATCAAAGGCGGTGGGCGGTTGTCGCTCGATAATTGGCTGAACATCGACCGCAAAGCCTAAGGTCGTAAACCCCAATATTGCAAATCTTGCGTTGCAAAATTGCAATTTTGCATATTTGCAGCTAGACTATTGCGATTATGAGGGATTTAGATTGGGATGATTTACGGTTTTTTCTCGCGGTAGCTGCGGCTGGCAGTCTGTCGGCCGCCGCCCGCGAGCTCAACGTCAATACCACCACGGTGTTGCGCCGTATTGGCAATTTGGAAGAGGCGCTGGAAGCACGGCTTTTCGAGCGCCTTCGCAGCGGCTATACGCTCACCCAAGATGGCACAAGACTGTTGCAATCTTTGGAACCCGTTGACACCAGTCTTTCCTCTCTGCAAAGGGATTTCCAAGCTGATTCAGGGGCTTATGGCGGCATTGTGCGCCTTTCGGCCAGTGATGTGGTGGCCGGTGGGCTGATTGGCCCGGCGGTGCCCGAATTTTTAAAAAGCGCGCCCGATATTGCTCTCGATATTATCACTGACCCGAGTTTGTCGGGCCCCGGTGGGGCGCCCCGGGTGATGAATGTGCTGCGCGATGTCGATATTGCGCTGCGGCTGGCGCGCCCAACCCAAGGCGATATGTTGGCGCGCAAATTATGCGATGTCGCTTATGGCGTCTATGCGACGCCCGCCTATACCCGAAAATTTGGCCCAATTGACAGCTCCGGCGATTTATCGGGCCATCAAGTGGTTGCCTTTTCGGAGGAAGAGCGCCCCCTTGGCCCCGTATGGTGGCTCTCGCGGGCCGAAAAAAACGCCAAAGTGGTTATGCGCTCGTCGAGCGTCGCCACGCGGATGACGGCGGTTTTGGGCGGCGAGGCTTTGGCTGCTTTGCCCTGTTTCATCGCGCGCCCGCAAGCTGATTTGCAGCCGCTTATCGGGCCCGATATCGTGGGCAATTTAGAATTATGGTTGCTGACGCGCAGTGATTTGGCCCGGCTTGGCCATGTCCGCGCGGTGATGGATTTTTTAATCCAACATGTGGCCGCACAGGCGGCTCATTTGGCCGGTCGAGACGCAGGCTAGCTGACGAAAAAGGCTTGCCATGGCTGTTTTGCTTGGATAAACATGAAGAGTGATGATTTTTAACAGAGCTGGCAACGGCTCTTCCAAGAGGCGCGCGATGATGGCTCAGGCCAATTTTACAAAACCGTTGACCCCATTGCCCTTTGGCGATGTTGCGGCTTTGTGCGTGCCTTCGCGTGATGGCGGCAAACGGGTCGAGATACTGTCGCGGCCTAACGATTTACTTACCATCCTTCTCCTAACCTGCCCCTGAGATCGGACAGGCCACGCAAGGCGCGTTCTCAGGGGGTGATTTAGGACTAAAACCAATGGCAAATGTCGAAAAATAGCAGACAAAGCCCCTAAACGAAGGATGAAGAAATGAGCAATTCCATAAAACAAACAGGCGCCGCAAGCGACCGCATTTATATTTTTGATACAACCCTGCGCGATGGCGAACAATCGCCTGGCGCCAGCATGACTTTGGAAGAAAAACTACAAGTCGCAGAAGTGTTGGACACAATGGGCGTCGATGTTATCGAAGCCGGGTTCCCGATTGCCTCCAATGGCGATTTTGAAAGCGTCTCCGAAGTCGCCAAATTGGTCAAAAATGCCCAAGTCTGTGGCTTGGCGCGGGCTGGCTCGAAAGATATTGACCGCGCGGCCGATGCTTTGAAACACGCCAAAAACCCGCGCATTCATACTTTTATCTCCACCAGCCCGGTGCATATGAAGCATAAGCTGCAAATGGCGCCAGAAGACGTGATGGAAGCCATTGCGGCTTCGGTGGCACGCGCGCGCGACCATACCGATAATGTGGAATGGTCGCCCGAAGATGCGACACGTACCGAGCATGATTTCCTGTGTGCCAGCGTCGAGACCGCCATTAAAGCAGGCGCCACGACGATTAATATTCCCGATACCGTGGGCTATACGATGCCGCAGGAATATTTCGAGATGATTACCATGTTGCGCGAACGTGTGCCCAATATCGACAAAGCCATTCTCTCGACTCATTGCCATAATGATTTGGGGCTGGCGGTGGCTAACTCCTTGGCGGGGGTTCGTGCCGGTGCGCGTCAAATCGAATGCACCATTAACGGCCTTGGCGAGCGGGCGGGCAATGCCGCGTTAGAAGAAGTGGTCATGGCGTTAAACGTGCGCAATGATTTAATGCCGCAGTGGAGCCGTATCGAAACCGAGATGCTGTCTCGGGCCTCCAAATTGGTTTCTTCGGTCACAGCCTTTCCGGTGCAATATAATAAAGCGATTGTGGGCCAAAATGCTTTCGCCCATGAAAGCGGCATTCACCAAGATGGTATGCTGAAGAACAATCAGACCTATGAAATCATGACGCCGGAGAGTGTCGGGATTTCGCAAACCTCTTTGGTGATGGGCAAACATTCGGGGCGCCATGCGTTTCGCGATAAGATTAATAATCTCGGCTACCAATTGGGCGACAACCAATTGCAAGAGGCTTTCGTGCGTTTCAAAGAGCTGGCCGACCGCAAAAAACATGTGTTTGACGACGATATTATCGCCTTGATTGATGATGAAGTGGCCAAAGGTATCGACCGGATTAAGCTGGTTTCCTTGGCCGTTGTGGCAGGCTCGCATGGGCCGCAACAAGCGACGTTAAAGCTTGATGTCGATGGCACAGAATCGGAAGTGGAAAGCACAGGCGACGGGCCGGTGGATGCAACCTTTAATGCCATTAAGGCGTTGTTCCCGCATGAGGCGGATTTGCAGCTTTATCAAGTCCACGCGGTGACGCAAGGCACGGACGCGCAAGCCGAAGTCAGTGTGCGCTTGGAAGAAAACGGCAAAACCGTCATTGGCCGTGCGGCCGATACAGACACGATGGTCGCTTCGGCCCGAGCGTATATTAGCGCGCTGAATAAATTGTTGATTAAACGAGAAAAGCAGGCCCCAGATAGTCTGACTGCCTGATTGGTACTCTTTGAGAGGAATACACGATGTTAAATATGCTGCTTGCGATGTTCTCTGCCGACATGGCCATTGACCTTGGAACCGCCAATACGCTGGTTTACGTAAAAGGGCGTGGCATTGTTTTGAACGAGCCATCTGTGGTGGCCATCATCGAGCAAAACGGGCGCAACCGAGTATTGGCTGTGGGCGATGAAGCGAAAATGATGCTGGGGCGCACGCCGGGCAATATTAAAGCCATTCGTCCTATGCGCGATGGGGTGATTGCCGATTTTGATGTGACGGAAGAAATGATCAAACATTTCATTCGTAAAGTTCATAATCGTCGTAGTTTTGCCAATCCGCAAATCGTCGTCTGCGTGCCTTCGGGCGCCACGGCGGTGGAGCGTCGTGCGATTCAAGAAAGCGCCATGTCGGCGGGTGCGCGTCGTGTGTTTCTCATCGAAGAACCTATGGCGGCCGCCATTGGCGCCGGTCTTCCCGTCACCGAGCCGACGGGGTCTATGGTTATTGATATCGGTGGTGGCACGACGGAAGTTGCGGTCTTGTCTCTTGGCGGGATTGTTTACTCGCGTTCGGTACGTGTGGGCGGCGATAAAATGGACGAAGCGATTATCGCCCATATTCGCCGCAACCATAATTTGCTCATTGGCGAGTCGAGCGCGGAGCGGATTAAAAAAGAAGTTGGCTCAGCCATGATGGCGCCGGGCGAAGAAGGCCAAACGGTCAGCCTGAAAGGCCGCGATTTGATGAACGGCGTGCCGCGCGAAGTGGCGATTACCCAACGCGAGATTGCCGAAAGCCTCGCCGAGCCCGTCGGTGCCATTGTCGAGGCCGTCAAAGTGGCGTTGGAAGCGACCCCGCCTGAATTGGCTGCAGATATTGTCGACAAAGGCATTGTCATGACCGGCGGCGGTGGCTTGCTGCATAATCTCGACGCTTATTTGCGCGAAGCCACGGGCTTGCCCGTGTCGATTGCCGATGAAGCTTTGTCCTGTGTTGTGTTGGGAACGGGGCGTGCGTTGGAACATATTAAAACGATGAAACACGTGCTGTCTGCCGCCTATTAGGCGAGAATCTGAGGGGATAAATTGGCGAAAATTGGCGGCGGAGTTAGCGAAACACGCTTTGTCAGCACAACGGGTATTGCCTTGTTATGTGTGCTGGTGGGGGTGTTATTGCTGTTTTCCCTGCCGCGCGACGACCCGCGGGTCACGCAAATACGCCAGGCCGCTTTTGATGTTTTCATGCCGATAATGGATACTTTGGGGCGCCCCTTTGTGGCGCTTCGCGAAACCACCTTAGAAGTCTCTGAGCTAGGCGGGCTGCGCGACGAGAACCACCGTTTGCTGGCAGAAAACCAAGCGCTGCGGCTTAAAATCAATGAAATGACCCAATCGCAATTCCTGATGCAGCAATATCGCGCTTTGTTGGATTTGCCACCGGAGCCGGGGCTTGAGCTATTGCCCGTGCGGGTGGTGGCCGATCTATCTAGCCCATTTGTCAAAACCTTGGTCGCCAAGGGCGGCGAAAATATTGGCATTGAAGCTGGCTTGGCGGTCATTGGCACCAATGGGTTGATCGGGCGGGTGATTTCAAGCGGTCAGCAATCTTCGCGTATTTTGCTGCTGACAGATTTTAACAGCAATATTCCTGTGGTGGCTTTGGCCAGTGATGTTCATGCGATTTTGGCGGGTCGAAATAATGCCTCGCCAGAGCTACAATTTATCCCGCGCAAAGCCGAGCTGAAAGATGGCGACTTGCTGGTAACCTCGGGTCGAGGCGGGCGTATCCCCATTGGTTTGCCGGTCGGTCTGCTGCGTTTAGACGCCGATGGCGGCGTGCCCAAAGTTGAACTTTTAGACGATGTAAAAGGGCTTATTCATGTCCGCGTTGTCAAAAGCGCTCAGATAGAAGCCCCCCCGGATATCGACCCGTCGGCGCGGAAAGGGCGATAATGACCCCCTTGCGACGACCCGATGTTAGCGCCGCAGATGGTGGTTCTTTATGGCTGGTCCCCTATGCCGTTTTGGCCGGCTTCATTTTGCTCGACGGCCTGCCGATCGACTATCAATGGCTGGGCCGTATTGAGCTGGGCCTGTATTTCGTACCGATTTTTTTCATTGCCATTTCGCCAAGTGAGCGTGATTTCGCGCCCTTTGGCATTATCTTGCTTGGCCTCGTCAATGATGTCTTGAGCGAGGCACCGATTGGCTATTGGACTTTCCTATTTGGTCTATTCTACCTTTTGGCGATGGGGCAAAGGAGCCTGTTGCAAGAGGCACGCCTTGGCGCCATATGGGCTAATTTTCTCGTGCTATGTGTCGCGACTTACCTAGCTGGCTATTTTATCGGCCTGCTGCGCGCAGACATGGCCATTGGCCTTGGCGTGTATTTTTCGTCGGCCTTTGTGACCAGTCTATTTTTTCCGCTGCTTTATATTCCCCTCGCTTGGTTGGAAACCGGAGCTTTATCGGCGTCTCTTCTCAGGAGAGATGAGTAATGGCTCTGTTTGAAAATGAAGCTGGATTATTTTCGCGTCGCCTATTTGTTTTGGGCGCCACGCAAGCCAGCCTATTTGCTCTATTGGCCGGACGGTTGCAATATTTGCAAGTCTCGCAATCGGCAAATTACGAGACTTTGGCGGAGGCGAACCGTGTCAATATTTCACAGCTAACGCCTGCGCGTGGCCTTATCACCGACCGCCAAGGCACGCTTTTGGCCGATAATGACCGCAAGCTTTTGGTGGAACTCGTGCCCGAACAAATACGCGATTTAGACGGCACGCTAGCGGAGCTGCAAGAACATTTAGGCTTATCGAACGGGCGCCTGCGTGAATTACGCCGAAAAATAAAGCGCGGGCCTTCCTTCAAAGCCATCACCGTGGCCGAGGATGTCGACTGGGATGCCTTTGCCGCGATTAACTTACGGCTACCATTTTTGCCAGGTGTGGCGCCCCGCACGGGCGAGAAACGAATTTATCCAGAAGGCGAAACTTTGGCGCATGTGGTGGGCTATGTGGGTGATAAAACAGCGGCTGATTTGCGACGCATGGGGCGCATTGTCGGCGATACCGTGGGGCGCAGCGGCGTCGAGCGCGAGTTTGAGCGCGACTTGCGCGGCACCGCCGGGGTGCGCCATGTAGAGGTAAATGCGCGCGGGCGCAATGTGCGCGAGCTGGAAACCACGCCCGGAAAACCCGGACAAAACATTACTCTGTCCATTGACGTGGCGCTGCAAAGAAAACTATCGGAGCGTTTGAACGGCCACAGCGGCTCGGCGGTGGTGATGGATATTGAAACGGGCGAGCTGCTGGCCATGGCCTCTGTGCCGTCCTTTGACCCCAATGGGTTCTCGCGCGGGGTAGAGGCGAGCACTTGGGAAAAAATGCTGGTGGCCGAGCGCAAACCGCTGATGAATAAAGCCATTCGCGGGCAATATTCCCCGGGCTCGACTTTTAAGATGCTCGTTGCCTTGGCCGCTTTGGAAGAAAAATTAGTCGCGCCCGAAGATGAAATAAACTGCTCGGGCGTGTATCCTTTTTCGGGCGAGAAGTTTCATTGCTGGCGCCCAGAGGGGCATGGCCAAGTCAATATGGTGCAGGCGATTGAGCGCTCCTGCGATAGTTATTTTTACGACTTGGCGTTGAAAGTCGGCATCAATCGCATTGAGGCGATGGCGCGTCGGTTTGGCTTAGGCGCGGCAACGGGCATTAATCTTTTGGGCGAGAAAAACGGCACGATTCCGGGCCGCGATTGGAAACGCGCCAATTATGATACCGGCTGGCGCGCGGGGGAGACGGTGATTACCGGCATCGGCCAAGGCTATTTGCTTACCACGCCCCTGCAATTGGTGGTTATGACGGCGGCGCTGGCCAATGGCGGAAAGCTGGTCACACCGACACTGCTCGCGGGCCAAAGCGCACAAGCCCAGCCCCGCCCCATTGGCGTGGCGCCAGAGCATCTGGCGATTGTGCAGCAAGGCATGTATCGCGCGGTCAATAAGCCAGATGGCACGGCCTATGCGTCGAGCCTATTGATTGGCAATCAGCGGATGTCGGGCAAAACGGGCACGGTGCAGGTTCGCCGTATTTCTCTTACCGAGCGCGAGGAGGGGGTCATCCCCAATTCGGAGCTGGACTGGCATTTGCGCGACCATGCGCTGTTTGTCGGTTATGTGCCGCATCGGGCGCCGCGCTATGCCATCTCGGTGGTCATTGAACATGGCGGCGGCGGCGGGCAAGTGGCGGCGCCCATCGCACGCGATATTATGGTCGATTTATTGCGCTCGCAAGAAACGCCGCCCCCGCCCGCGACACCAACGCCTAAAGCCGCGGCCTCTGCCAATCCAGGGGAAAGCTCATGAGCCATTCAAATTCGTTCAATCGAGAAGGCCTGCTAGAGCCTTTCAACAATCTGCATAAGCCGTTGTTTTTCTGCGTCGGATTATTGGGGCTCATCGGCGTGGTGGTGCTTTATTCGGTGGCGGGCGGCGATTTTTCGCCCTGGGCGTGGCGCCACGGCGTGCGCGTTGTGGCTGGCTTAGCCCTGATTTATTTTATTTCGACTTTGGAACTCAGAACTTTCTACGTTTTGGCCTATCCGGTTTTTGGGCTGGTGCTGATTTTATTGGTCGGCGTAGAGCTATTTGGCGCAAGGCATATGGGTGCGCAGCGCTGGCTCGATTTAGGCTTTATGCAATTGCAGCCATCCGAGTTTATGCGCCTCGCTTTGGTGCTGGCCTTGGCCCGGTTTTATCACCGAATTCATCAAAACGATGTTTCGCATCCGCTGAACCTCATTGTGCCGCTAGCGATGATTGCCGTGCCGTGCATGTTGGTGCTGAACCAACCAGACTTGGGCACGTCGATTATGCTGGCGGGGGCGGGCTTGAGCGTGGTGTTTTTGGCTGGCGTGAATGTGCGCTATTTTATGGCTGGCAGCGTCGCCATTATCGCCGCCATTCCGATTGTTTGGCAAAATATGCTGACCTATCAAAAAGAACGCGTCTTGGTGTTTTTAAATCCAGAACGAGACCCGCTGGGGGCTGGCTATCATATCATTCAATCGAAAATCGGCATTGGCTCGGGCGGTGTGTTCGGCAAGGGACTGGCACAAGGCACGCAGAGCCAGCTTAACTTTTTGCCAGAGCGTCATACCGATTTTATCTTCAGCAATTATGCCGAGGAAATGGGCTTCATCGGCGCGCTCGCCTTATTGGCCTTATTCCTGCTCACCTTGTTTTTTATCTTTCGAATTGCCAATCAAATGCGCCACACATTCTCGCGTTTGGCCGTCGCCTCTATGGGGTTTTCCATCTCGATTTATGTGCTGGTTAATTTAGCCATGGTGATGGGCCTCGCGCCTGTGGTTGGCGTGCCCTTGCCATTTGTTTCCTATGGCGGGACTTCGCTCTTGACCTTTATGATGAGTATTGGCGTTATATTGGCAATGGAAAGACAAACCATGGCAGATCTTTCCAAATAGGGGCAGGTGGCCAGAAAGCTAAATTTACCTTGGGGGGCATCATGTTAAAGAAAAGAGTTTTACCAGCTTTTGGCGGGCTTATCGCCCTGGTTATCATTATCGTTTTGGCGCGGACCTTTACCCCCGCCGCTGAGCTGGGCGCGGCACAAGGTTTTGACTTTGCGCCCGATAGCGACCGCGTCGCCAGATTGATGAGCGAATCCGTGCGTTATAAAACCATTTCCTATGGTCGCGATAAACCCACCTCGAGCCAAGCCCTCTTGGCCTATCATGACTATCTCGAGAAAAATTTCCCCAATGTGCATAAAACCATGACCCGCGAAGTGGTTGGCGATTATTCGCTGCTCTATACATGGGCGGGAAGCGAGTCGGTCTCGGACGCCAATAAACCGGTTATTTTTCTCGGCCACCTAGATGTCGTGCCGGTCATTCCGGGCACCGAAGCGGATTGGAAACAACCGCCGTTTAAAGGCGTGATTGCCGATGGCTTCATTTGGGGCCGCGGGACGTTGGACAATAAAGTCAATATCGTCGGTCTGTTGGAAGCGGCCGAAAATATGCTGGCGCAGGGGCTGCGCCCCAAGCGCACAATCTATCTGGCTTTCGGCCATGATGAAGAACAAGGCGGTATCGATGGGGCTTTGGAAATGGCCAAAGTGCTGGAAGCGCGCGGCGTCGAAGCCGAGTTTCTCATCGATGAAGGCGGTCTGGTCACCCAAGGCATTGTGCCCGGCGTGGCGCCTTTGATGGCGGTCATCGCTCCGGCCGAAAAAGGCATTGTGACTTTGCAGCTGAAAGTGGTTGGCAAAGGCGGCCATTCTTCGGTGCCGCCCGTGCAAACCTCGATTGGCATTCTGGGCGCCTCGATTGCCGCATTGGAAGCCAATCAGTTTCCGCGTGATTTTTCGCACACCCAAAGTTTTCTCGAATCCGTGGCCGATGACATGCCTTTCGTCAATCGCATGGTGATGAAAAACCTATGGCTGTTTAAACCCATTGTGATGAGCCAGCTGGAAAACGATACGCAAATTCAAGCGGGCATGCGCACCACCACGGCGGCGACGATGATTTCTGGCGGCATTAAAGCCAATGTGCTGCCGATTGATGCCTCGGCCAAGGTTAATTTCCGCATTCTGCCGGGCGAGACGCCCGACACGGTGCGCGAGCGCGTTATTCAGGTGATTAACGATTCCCGCGTCGAGGTTAGTTTTGACGGCTCGGGCCAACGCGGCATGGGGCCTTCGCCCGTCAGCCCGCAGTCGGGCTATGGTTGGGAGGCCCTGACAACGGCCATTCGCGATACTGCGGCGCCCGAACGGATTATCATTGCGCCACGCCTCTTGGTGGCTGCCACCGACACGCGCCATTACCGCGCGCTGACGCCAAACCATTATCGGTTCACCTATATGCAATTGGGCGCCAGTGATTTGGGCGCCATTCATGGCACCAATGAGCGCATCAGCGTTGCGACGCTAAACGATACAGTGCGGTTTTTCTTCCGGATGATGTCGCGTCTCTAGGCTTTGCTTAAGCCAGTAAAACGTCGAGCGCGCCTTTTTCTTCGAGCGCATACAGGTCATCGCAGCCACCGATGTGGGTGTCGTCGATGAAAATTTGCGGCACGGAGGTTTTGCCACTGGCCCGACCTTGCATGGTGCTGCGTTGGTTGGGCTCGCGGGTCAGGCTGGTTTCTGTATAGCCCACGCCTTTTTGCTCCAGCAGCTCTTTTGCGGCATGGCAATAGGGGCAGGTGGTGGTGGTATAAATCTCAATTTTAGCCATAAAAACTCCTAGCCTTATTTTTAGGCAAAACAAGGCTCTGCGGCAAGGCGAATTAATTTCGCTTAATCGTCGTCCCGTTCCTCGGGTTCCAAATCATAGGCGTAATCTGCAATATCAAATGGTTGGTTTTGAACCTTGGTCTCGGTAAAAAACTGCACCGCATAAATCGACACAGCGCCAAATCGGGTTTCGCCGCGCATCTCTAAAGGGGCGGCAAAGCGGGTGTCGGCGATGCGGCCATAATGCGCCTCGACGGGCGGAAACTCAGCGGCGCGCTCGAGGCTGCGTCGTGAATAGCCAGCAATCGGCGTCCATAAGACTTGGCAAGATAAAGCCGCGATTTGGCTCGGGTAGTCATGCTCACTCGGGGCTATTTCGCGTCCGGCAAGAAGCGTCAGGGTGGCATGGCGGCGGCCATCGAAAATCTGCTGCTCGCCGTGGCAGGCATCGATGAGCTTATCTGTTTTCAAGGGCGCCAACATCGCCACAAATGGGTCTGTGGTGCCTTTGCCAATGCTGTTTATGTCCACTTGGCTATCTGATTGGGCGTTGGGCGGGCGGGTATAGCCCGAGATAAATTCAACCGGCGCGCCGTCGCGATAGCGCATCGAAGAGGCGCTTATCCCGTCGTCATTGGCCCAGCTTAAATCGAGGTGGGTGGGCACAAATTGCCCGGCTTCCAGCTCCCCATAGGAAGTTGCGACGACATGCGAGTTAGAGGCAATATGGCCCAGACCCGCGGGCGCGATATGGGCGCTGACGCGATAGGTTTTGGGCGATACATCGAGTTGTACCTCCACTTTGCTGAGCAAGATGCCGCCGGCGTAAATGCGATATTCGGCCGAGAAATACCGCAAGTCTTGCGCAGCCGCAGCAGCCGGCGCAGCCAGATAAAAGCTTGCGGTTAAACAAAGCCAGATGGTGCGGCGTAGGAAACTCTGCCTCAAGTGGCTTGCGCTTTTTCAATATCGGCAGATAGGGTGCGCGACGCCAACCAATAATGCGCACCGCCCCAGATGCCAATCACCGCCATACAGGCCAAAGCATAGCCCAGCCCTTGCGGCCCATAGACGGGCGTAAATTGGTCGCTTAAATAGCCAACGCTCAGCGGGCCAACCCCCAGCCCGATAATATTATTGATGCACAACATGATGGCCGAGGCGAGCGAGCGCATTTCCGGTTTCACCAGAGTATGCAACATGGCCAATGTGGGACCAAAATACAAAGCGCCGACAAACAGGGGCAGGGTCAGCCAAACCAAGGCGAGGAGCGTGTCGGTGGTCAAATAGCCGACAATCGACAAAGGTGCCACGCCCATGGTGACCAGCGCCACCAACCAGAGGTTCCAACGCACGTCGCGCTTGCCAAGCTTATCGGCGAAAATGCCGCCAAAAGCCGTGCCTAGCCCGCCGCCAATGCCAATCATAATGGCCAGCACGCCGCCCACTTGGGTTGCGCTCATGCCATGTACCCGAATGAAATAGCTCGGCAACCAAGCCACCGCGCCATAGCCCACGGTAATCACCAGCGTCGAGGCGATGATGAGCTGACGGATGGATTTTGTGTGCCACATATAGGCAAAAGTTTGCGCCAAAGGCGGCGCTGTGCCGCTGGTTTTATTATCGCTCATGCCCCGCGGCGGGTCGCGCAAGGTAAACCAAGCCAATACCGCCAAGGCCAAACCCGGAACCGCCACCACTTGCACCGCCACGCGCCAGCCATAGGTGTCGCCAATATAGCCGCCCACAAGAAAGGCCGCGAAAAGGCCGATGTTAATGCCCAACGCAAAAACCGCCAAAGGCGCTGCGCGGTCGGCAGGGCCATACATATCGGCAATAATCGCGTGCGACGGCGGGCTGGTGCCAGCTTCGCCCACGCCCACGCCGACGCGGGCCAATAGCAGCTGCACATAGTTTTGCGCCAGTCCACAAACGAACGTCATGACCGAGAAGAGGGTTAGCGACGCAATGATGATTTTCTTGCGTGACATGCGGTCGGCCAAATAAGCGATGGGAATGCCCAAAGTCGCGTAAAACACGCCAAAGGCAGGGCCGGTTAAAAGGCCCAATTGGGTGTCGGATAAATCCATATCGGTTTTAATCGATTGCAATAAAATGGCGACGATTTGACGATCGACATAATTAGCCGTGTAAATCAGCGTCAGCAGGCCCACGGTATAGGCTTTTAGGCCGCGCGAAAAGAGCGGCTCTGGTGATAGCACCGGTGCCTCGGAGGCGTTAGGATTTTTCATTATTTTCGGTTCCGTGTGAAGATATTAGCGTTTTCATTGCGCCCGCGAATGGCGAAGCTGGTTCGGATGATAACCCAGGCTATCGCCCAAAATAAGACGAGCTGACCAAAGCTGGTTTTTAACACGCCGCTGAGGATGGTAAACACAGTGGCGCCATTTTGCCAAAAATGAAGCCCGACTTGCGATAGCGTTAAAGCCACCAAAGCGGCTTGCAGGGCCAATAAATAAGGCCGTGTTTTGCGTCGGCTTCGGGTGCCCCACACAAGGGCGCAAATCAAAAGAACAACGCTGCTGGCGATGTCTGGCGGGAAAGCAAAAAGATCGAACCAAGGGGTCATAGAGCACCTATTCTTTTGAAATACTGCCCCAAAGCCAAAATCGGGTCAACTATAGCTTATTGCCAGCCGCCTAAATCGCGTTTTGCGAGAGTGGCCAGTAGGTCGATAGAGCTTGGCGTCTCATTGAGGCAGGGCACGGTGGTAAAATGCGTGCCGCCGGCTTGTTTAAACTCGGCTTGCAGCTCGAGGCCAATCTCTTCCAACGTCTCGACACAATCGGAAATGAAACCTGGCGTCACGACGGCAATTTTTTGAGTGCCCGCTTCGGCCATTTCCACCACGGTTTTATCGGTATAGGGCTGCAACCATTGGGTGGGCCCGAAACGCGATTGGAAGGTCAGTTTAAGCTGCGTCTCGTCCATGCCCAATTTCTCGCGCAACAGGCGCGCCGTCTTGGCACAATGGCAATGATAGGGGTCGCCTTTATCAAAATAGGCCTGCGGCAGACCATGGAAAGAGGCGATAATCACCTCGGGTTTCCAATCCAGCGTGTCGATATGGGCAGTGACCGATTGGGCCAAAGCCTCGATATAGGCAGGATGGTCATGCCATGGCGCGGCCGTGCGAACGGCGGGTTGCCAGCGTAATTTCAACAGCGTGCGGAACACTTCGTCATACACACTGGCCGATGTGGTGGCGCTATATTGCGGGTAGAGCGCCATAATAGAAATGCGCTCGCAGCCGGCTTTTTTCATCGCGTCAATTTTATCTTCGATGGAAGGCGCGCCATAGCGCATGGCATAATCGACCTGCACGCCATCGCCCAAAACCTCTTGTAAAGCTTCTGCTTGGCGACGGGTGTAATAGCGCAAAGGGCTTTCATCGCTCTCTTGGCGCCAAATTTTAGCATAGGCTTTGGCCGATTTTTTTGGCCGCGTGTTTAAAATAATACCGCGCAAAATCGGCTGCCAGATGAGCGGCGAGGCTTCAATGACGCGGCGGTCGCTGAGAAATTGTTTGAGGTAAGGCCGCAAGCCTTTTTTGTCCGGGCTGGTGGGCGTGCCAAGATTGACCAGCAAAAGGCCGGTTTTTCCAAAAGCAACGCTCGGGTGAGAATTGGGCAGCATGCGGGGCTATTGCGCCGCAGGGGCGGCAGATACGCCAGGCAGCTCGCGCGAAATTTCCAAATAAGCCCAAACCTCAGACACCGCTTCAACGAGGTTTTGCAGCATCTCGTCATCATGCAAAGGCGTCGGCGTAATGCGCAAACGCTCGGTGCCGCGCGGGACGGTTGGATAATTAATCGGCTGAATATAAATATTATGCTCGTTCAACAAACGGTCGGAGGCGGCCTTGCACAACACAGGGTCACCAACCATCAGCGGCACAATATGGGTTTGCGAACGCAAAACCGGCAAGCCTGCTTTTTCGAGCTTATTTTTCAACGTCTCGGCGCGCTCTTGATGGCGGGTGCGCAAAGCCTGTCCCACATTGGATTGTTTAATCAGCTGCACGCTTTTAATCGCGCCCGCCGCAATGGCTGGCGGCAAAGAGGTGGTGAAAATAAAGCCCGGTGCAAAAGAACGGATGGCATCCACCAAATTGCGATTGCCCGTAATATAGCCGCCCATCACGCCAAAGGCTTTGGCCAAGGTGCCTTCAATCACATCGATACGATGCATGAGGTTGTCGCGCTCGGCAATGCCGCCGCCGCGGGCGCCATACATGCCCACGGCATGCACTTCGTCCAGATAGGTGAGCGCGCCGTATTTTTCGGCCAGGTCGCAAATCTCTTCGATTGGCGCAATGTCGCCATCCATCGAATAGACGCTTTCGAAAACAATCAGTTTCGGACGCTCTGGCGCGGCGTCGCGCAACAAGCTCTCGAGATGGTCCATATCATTATGGCGCCAGATTAATTTGCTGCAGCCGCTTTGGCGCACGCCTTCAATCATCGAGGCATGGTTCAACTCATCCGACAGAATAAGGCAATCGGGCAAGAGTTTGGCCAGTGTCGAGATGGTCGCTTCATTGGAAATATACCCGGAGGTAAAAACCAGCGCGGCGGGCTTATCGTGCAGGTCGCAAAGCTCATTTTCCAGCTCCACAATCATGTGGTGGGTGCCCGAAATATTGCGCGTGCCGCCGGCGCCTGTGCCCATTTCGTCAATGGCGGTTTTCATGGCCGTCATCACTTCTGGGTTTTGGCCAATGCCGAGATAGTCATTGGAGCACCAGACGGTTATTTCGCGATGCGGTGTGGTGGAATAATCGATCGCACGGGGAAACTGGCCGGCGCGGCGCGCCAGATCGGTAAAGACGCGATAGCGGCCCTCTTCATGCAAAGAAGCCAACGCGTCATCGAGATGTTTGTCGTAATCGACGGGCATATCGGGTCACCTTTAAAACTGCCATATACCTAGACTATTTAGGCCGAAAAGGCCAGTCTCGCTAGGGCAGGAGCCTATTTGCCGCAGTTTTTGTTTTATTCGCCGTCTTTGCGAACGAAGGTGACGGCGAAATATTCTTTCGCATCAAACAGGTCTTTAGGCTCCCCTGGGCCTTCAATCATCATGTAACGACGAGGCGTAATTTGCCCTTCCATGCGATATCCCCGCGCGCTCATATTGCGGCGGTGAAATTCCATGGCAGCCGGCGTAAATTCCTCAGCAAGAACGGTAATGCGCTCGGGTTGCTTCGTTTCTTCAGCCATTTTAGCCCCTCTAAAGTTTTATATCTCTAATAGAATTAAGGCCTCGACACGCAAATGTCGAGGCCTGCTATTCTCTTTTAGGTGGCTTTTATTTTAATAGCCACCCAAATCCGCATAGCGCGTGCGGTGGAAATTTGTGTCGCCCAGCATTTGTGCCTGCACACGGGCGCGTTTCATGAATAAGCCCATATCCACGGCGTCGGTCATGCCAATGCCGCCATGCATTTGCACGCCTTCATTGGTGATAAGGCGCAAGGCATCGCCAACGCGCGCTTTCGCCAGACTGGCCGCGCGCGGGGTATCATTGCGCCGCTCTTCCAATGCCGAAAGGGCATCGAGAAGCACCGATTGGCAGATTTCCACTTCGCAGAATAATTCTGCCGCGCGGTGTTTCAAAGCTTGGAACGTGCCAATGATAACGCCAAATTGCTTGCGCTCTTTAAGGTAGTCCAAAGTCGTATCAAACACGGTTTCCGCGCCGCCCAACATTTCAGCCGCCAAACAGACGCGGGCCAAATCAAGGCTGCTTTCCAGCTCGGCATTGGCGCCGCCAAGGCTGCCCAAGAGCGCTTCTGCGCGCACGCTCACATTGGCAAAGGAAACACTGGCCGCATTGCGGCTATCGACCATATGATTGCGGGTCACGCTCACGCCCTCGGCTTTTGCATCGACGAGGAACATCGATAGGCCTTGCGCGTCGCCAGCTGCGCCGCTGGTGCGGGCAACCACGATAAGCGTGTCGGCAATATGGCCATCGATTACGAATTTCTTATCGCCGTTCAGGGTAAAGCCGTCGCCAGATTTCTCTGCCGCCATCGCCGTGTTCAACGGGTTGTGATGATTGGTTTCTTCCAATGCCAAAGCGGTCAGCGTTTCGCCAGAAGCTATTTTCGGCAAGAGAGCGGATTTTTGTTCATCCGAACCCGCGGCCATAATCAGGCCCGCGCCCAAAACTGCGGTCGAATAAAGTGGCGAAGCGGCCAACGTGCGCCCCGCTTCTTTCATCACAATGCCAAGCCCCATGGGGCCAAAGCCTGTGCCGCCGTATTCTTCCGGAATTAAAATGCCAGCAAACCCCAGCTCGACGATTTGCTTCCACACGTCTTTATCATAGCCATCGGCGCTTTCTTCATCGCGCAATTTGCGCAAATTAGCGACCGGCACTTGTTCGGTGAAAAAGTCCTTCGCCATATCTCGCAGCATGGTTTGTTCTTCGGTAAGCACGAATGCCATAGGATATTCCTTCTTAAATCAAAGTTTTGTTGTTTTCGTCGCTTACGCGTCCGGCAGACCCAGCACCCGTTTGGCAATCACGTTCAGCTGCACTTCCGATGTGCCGCCTTCGATAGAATTGCCTTTCGAGCGCAACCAAGAGCGGGTCACGGCCAGCTCTCGTTTGTCAAAACCCTCGCCTTCCCAACCCAGCGCTTGTGTGCCCATGAGGTCGAGTAGCAGCTCAAAACGGCGCTTGTTCACTTCGGTGCCATAATATTTAAACATCGAGGCGGCCGCGCCCATGCCTTGTCCGGCTTTGGCTTCGGCTTCGGCGCGTTTCAGCGTCAGGCCAAAAGCTTGCTGGTCCATTTTATGGTCGGCCACGGCTTGGCGAATGCTTGGATCGGCGATTTTATCGCCCTCGGCGCCAAAGTTTTCTTTCGCCACAGCTTCCATGCCACCCATGGAGGCCGCGCCTGCGCCCATGCCCATGCCAGAAATCATGCTGCGTTCATGCTCGAGCAAACGCTTGGCAATGGTCCAGCCTTTGTTCAGCTCGCCGACGAGGTTTTCTTTCGGCACTTTCACATCGGTCAGGAAAGTCTCGCAAAACGGCGAGGCACCGGAGATTAATTTAATCGGGCGCGCTTCCACACCAGCATCATCCATATCGATAAGCAGGAAGGAAATGCCGTCGTGTTTGACGGAAGTATCGGTGCGCACAAGGCAGAAAATCCAATCGCACTGGTCGGCGTAAGAGGTCCACACTTTCTGGCCATTGACCAGATAATGATCGCCCTTGTCTTCGGCTTTGGTTTGCAGTCCAGCCAAATCAGAGCCCGCACCGGGTTCGGAATAGCCTTGGCACCAGCGAATTTCGCCACGGATAATTTCGCCAAGATATTTTTTCTTCTGCTCTTCGCTAGCAAATTCCAGCAAAGCTGGGCCAAGCATCCATAGGCCAAAGCTGGTCAGGGCAGGGCGCGCTTTAATGCGGCCAAGCTCTTCTTGCAGCACTTTGTTTTCTTGCTTCGACAGGCCGCCGCCGCCATATTCTGCCGGCCAAGTTGGCGCGGTCCAGCCACGGCTGGCCATATTATCCATCCAGGTTTTTGTATCTGGGTTTGGGTATTTCGCTTGGCGGCCGCCCCATGGCATTTCGCGTTCTGGCATTGGGGTACGCATCGAGGCGGGGCAATTTTCTTCCAACCAAGTGCGGGTTTCTTCGCGGAAACTATCAAGAGCTGTCATGTCATTTTCTCCAATTTATATATCTGCCAAAAGAATAGCACGGCGCGGGAGTGCCGCAAGTGATTCAATATTTCGCTTGCGTGGCATCTGGCCGCAGTTTTAGCGCCATAAAACGCAGCGTCCCGCCTAAGGCATTTGAAAACCGTCGAGGTTGGCTCCCGTTCCGGTCGTGACATGGCGTTTTATCGGCTCGCCTTTGGCATAGCTGAGCAAAGATTTGGCGATGCTTTCATAGCGTCCCCTATCGGCGCCAAATGTATGCGCGGCGCTATGCGGCGTCAGCAATACATTGTCGAGCGACAGAAAATCATGGCGGCTGCCCTGATACGGCCCGCCTCTATCGGGGTCGGCTTCGGCGTCGGTAATATTGGTGGGATAACGATACCATGTGTCCAAAGCGGCCCCGCCGATTTTACGGTTTGAGAGCGCGTCAAACAGGGCGTCTTCCTCGATAACTTCGCCGCGGGCGACATTGATAATATAGGCGCTGTCTTTCATCGCCTCAAAAGCGGCGGCATCTATCATGCCTTGTGTTTGGTCGTTTAAATCACAGGTTAAAATAAGATAATCGCTTTGGCCGAGCAATTTCGGCAAGTCTTTTTGCGTGCCAATCCAGTCCAGCGGCGCAGGTGTGGTTTCGCGCACACTGCGGGCGATGGCCGAGACCTGCATATCAAAAGCATGGGCGCGCGAGGCGACCGCTTTGGCGATGTCGCCATAACCGATGATGCCGACGTGTTTGCCCCGCAAATCGCCGTGGCGCGCTTCCGCCGCGGCATTGCGGCCGGCGCGATGCCATTTGCCTTGCGTCATATCTTGGTGCAACTGGCGCAGTTCGAGGGCGTGTTCTAACATGGCGCCCAGCACATATTCGGCCATCGGGGCGGCGTGGCCACCGGCATTGCAAAACAGCAATCCATCGGGCAAAAACCCAGCATCCAGCCAATCTGTGCCGACCCAGGGTTGCAGCAATATTTTCAACTTGGGCGCGGCCATTAGGGCGCCGAAATTGCCGGGCGTCAGAATAAAATCGGCACTCATCACCGCCGCTTCGCAATTTGCCAATATGGCGTCGCGCGCCTCTAAGTCGTCATTGCACGGCCAAACATCGACCACCCATTTTTCCGATTGGGCATTAAATGTGTCGGCAATAATAGGCGCGAATTTGACGCCCATTTTGCCAAAAACAGCTATGTGACGGGTCATGCGCGTTTAAGGACCTCTTCGACGGCAAATTCGGTGACTGATTTATAATCCGCCTTGCCATTGGGGGCGCGAAACGCCGGGCCTCCATGGAACACATGTTTTGGTGTTTTATAAGCGGCCAATTTCGTCTTGCAGAAAGCCTTCAGCTCGGCCTCGTCAAAGCTGGCGCCATCGATGGTTTTCACCACGGCGGTCACCGCCTGACCCCATTTTTCGTCGGCCACGCCAACCACCAAAGCATCATCGACGCTGTCATGCAGCTTCAAGGCTTCTTCGACTTCTTCAGGATAAATTTTCTCCCCGGCCGAATTAATGCACACGGAGCCACGGCCCAAGAGGGTCAATTCACCCTCGGGCGAGACCAAGCAATAATCGCCCGGAATAGAGAAGCGATGGCCATTGATGGTTTTAAACGTCGAAGCGGTTTTCTTCTCGTCTTTATAATAGCCCAAGGGAATAGGCCCGCCGAAAGCGATGAAACCCGGGGTTTCGCTGCCCCAAGGAATTTCATTGTCGTTTTCGTCGAACACTTTGCACATTTCATTGGTGGTGAATTTAGCTGTTTTCACCGGCATGTCTTTCATGGTGATGGAGGAGCCAAAGCCAATCGCTTCCGACGAGCCGAAACTATCGACCAATTGGCAGGTGTCGGGCAGCACTTCCAGCATCTCTTGTTTAACTTCCATCGACCACATCACCCCAGAAGAGACAATATTGGTCACCGAGCTGACGTCATAAGCGCCCGGGTTGTTTTGCAGCTCGGCCAGCATCGGCTTGGCAAAAGCATCGCCCACAATGGCCATATAATCGACGCCGCGACGCCCCACCACAGACCATAATTCTTGGCTGTCGAGCGAGGCCGCTTCTAGCGTGACAATAGTGCCGCCGTTCATCAGCACGCCCATGGCGGTAAATAATCCGGTGCCATGCATCAGCGGGCAGGCCGGAATATAAACTTGTCCCGGGCCAGCGGTTTGAATATGCGTCACCAGCTCATCCATGGTTTCTGGCACATCGCCAAGCGCCCGAAGCGCCATGATTTGGGTTTCGCGCAAATTATGGTGTTCCCACATCACGCCTTTGGGCATGCCCGTGGTGCCGCCGGTATAGAGAAACAGCAAATCATCGGGCGCGCGGGTAATGTCTAAATTAGAGCCATCGCCCTCGCTCACGAGGCTTTCATAATCGATGCTGCCGTCGGGCAAATCTTTGCCATCGCCAACTTCGATCCATTGTTTGACTTTCGGCAAACGCGGGCGCAATTGCTCGATATTGTCGCGAAATTCTTTGCCGTAAACCACCACGGTGGCGTCGGAGTTTTCGAAAATATAATGCACTTCATCGGCAACATAGCGATAGTTGACGTTGACATGGGTCAGGCGGGCGCGAAAGCAGCTCACCAAAAGCTCGCAATATTCGGGGCGATTGCGCATGTAAAAGCCCACTTTGTCGCCCGTTTCGGCGCCATTGGCGCGCAAATTGCGGGCTAGATTATTCGACCGATGGCTCATTTCTTGCCAAGTGATTTCGCGGTCGCCATGAACCAGCGCCAAATGGCCGTCGGGCAAAGCCGGCACAATCGCATCAATAATATCGCCAAAATTCCAGTGCATTATTTCCTCCCAGAAAACGCTGTAAAGTGAGGCAAAGGCTAATGCAAAAAACCATCTGCTGCCAAGGCTTTTCGACTGGCTGGCGCAAAATTCTCAAATTTTTTCTGGGAACATGGTAAAACAAGCCATGGAATCACCAATTTTCTTACTTATTGCTGGCTTTATCGTGCTCGGGTTTGCGGGAGAAGCGCTCCTGCGTGGCGCGGTCAGTGCGGCCAGTCACCTCAAGGTGCCGCCGCTGATTATCGGCCTCACCATCATCGCCTTTGGCACCAGCGCACCCGAGCTGACGGTGTCGGTTAAAGCAGCGCTCAACGGCCAGCCCGATATTTCCATCGGCAATGTGGTCGGCTCCAACATCGCCAATATTCTGCTGGTTTTGGGCTTAATGGCCGTGGTCAGTCCTTTCGCGACGCAAAAAGGCACGCTCGCGCGCGATGGCAGTTTCATGCTTGGCGTCTCTGTCGTGCTGGTGGGTTTGGGATTTATCGGCTTTATTTCGCCAGCGCTTGGCACGCTTATGCTGCTGGGGCTCATCGGCTTTACCATTTACCTCTACAGCTCGTCGCGCACAGGCGCAGACACCCAAGAGGCGGAAGCTGGCGTCGAGGAAAACCTTTTGCCCGGCGGCCTGCCCGTGGCTTTATTGGTTTTGGCGCTGGGCTTGGCGGGGGTCATTTGGGGCGCTGATTTAATGGTCGATGGCGCCATCTTATTGGCGCGCCAATTGGGCATTTCAGAGGCCGTCATCGCGCTGAGCCTAGTGGCTTTGGGCACCTCTTTGCCAGAGCTGGCGGTCTCTATGGTGGCGGCCTTGCGCGGCCATGCAAGCCTTGCGGTGGGCAATATTATCGGCAGCAATATCTCCAATATTTTGCTCATTTTGGGCGCCACATCGTTAATCGCGCCTTTGCCTATTTCAGATTTAATGGCCTATCGCGATATCCCCATTATGTTGGGGGTGGCGGCCTTGGGGGTCTTGTTCATGGGCTCGGGGCGGCGGATGTCGCGCCTTGAGGGCAGTATTTGTTTGGCGCTTTACGCCAGCTATATGGGCTTTATTTTTACCGCCTAATAGGCTACACCGATTTAACAAATAGCGATTTGAGGACCCACGTGAAACAGAATTTGCGACGACGATAAAATGAAAAGCACCAAGCGATTTTCGCTGTGGTGGTTTTGTCGTTTGCATTTTCACTTTATTTAGGGCCGAACCGATAAGCGCCCGCCACGGTATCCTCATGAAACCTTTTGACATTATTTCCAGTTCCCCCGATGCGGCTTCGCTCACCCGTTTGCTCGACCTGTGTTTCGGGCCCGGTCGCCATGCCCGCACGGCAGAACGCCTGCGCGAGGGCAATCGCGCGATGGCCGACTATGATTTTTGCGCGCAAAGCGCCGACGGCACGCTTTTGGGGTCGATAAGTTTTTGGCCGATTTACATCGGTCAAAGCCCGGCGCTTTTATTGGGCCCCCTGGCGGTGCATCCAGAGCATCAAGGCGTTGGTATTGGCGAACACTTGATGCAAACCGCTTTGGCCGCGGTCGACGCAAAGCGGTTTCCCATCGTGCTACTGGTTGGCGATTTGCCTTATTACGAGCGGGTCGGATTTGCGGTGGCGCCGCCTGCGGTGCGCTTGCCGGGCCCGGTGGACCCCGCGCGGCTTTTGGTGAAAGGCGGGCACGCCGAATGTGCCGATTTAGCGGGTTTGGTTCGCCCTGCACCCGAATTGTGCTAAATACCTCTGTAGCTAGAGGAATGCCTATGTCTGAAAAAGCCAATAAAGATGCCACCGCCGAGGCCGCGAACGCGCTGCTGAAAGTCATTGCGGATGCGGAAAAAGCGGGCGAGAACAAGCAGACGGGGGAAAAAGGTTTGCCGCCCGTGCATCTCTGGGAGCCCGATTATTGCGGCGATATCGGCATGAAAATCGCCCGTGATGGGCAATGGTATTATGCCAATTCGCCGATTGGCCGCAAAAAACTCGTGCGCCTTTTCTCGACCATTTTGCGCCATGATGAAGACGGCGAGCATTATCTGGTTTCTCCGGTCGAAAAAATTCGGGTGGAAGTCGAAGACGCGCCTTTTGTCGCCACTTTGATGCATGTGTCGGGCGAGGGCCAAGCGCAAGTCTTGCGGTTTGAAACCAATGTCGGCGATTTCACCGAAGCGGGCCCAGAGCATCCTTTGCGCTTTGAGATAGACGCGCAAACCGGCGAGCCGTCGCCTTACATCCATGTGCGCGCGCGCTTAGAGGCGCTTATCAGTCGCGCTGTGTTTTACGATTTGGTGGCGCTATGCGAGGTCGTGGACGCGCAATTCGGCGTTTGGAGCCATGGGGTATTTTTCGCCTTGGCTGCGGCGGAAGACGTGCAGACCGCCGACGATAGCGCGAGCGCTTAATGGATTATCGCACCCGCATCGCGGCCGTGGTGAACCCAGATTTACCGACGCCAGAGATATTACAAAGCGAGGGTCAATTTGGCGACCATCAGGTCGATGGCGCCCTATCGCCGCCGTCGATAGCGCTGGATGCGCGCGATGACGAATGGCTGGAAACCTCTAAAAACTTGCGTTTGGCCGCCGTTCTCATCGGTCTGGTCGACAAGGGGCCCGGGCAAGAGCCAACGATATTGCTGACCCGGCGCGCCGACCATCTCGATAAACATTCGGGGCAGGTGGCGTTTCCCGGCGGCAAAGTAGAGCGCGACGATGCCTCGCCCGTGCAGACGGCTTTGCGCGAAGCGCACGAAGAAACCGGTCTCGACCCAAGCTTTGTCGAAGTGGCGGGATTTTTGGATACCTATCAAACCGGCACGGGGTTTCTTATTCTGCCCGTCGTGGGGTTTGTCCGTCCCGGATTTTCGCTAACGCCCGACACCAATGAAGTGGCAGATATTTTCGAAGTGCCGGCCCATTTGGCGCTGGATGCCGCGCGTTATGAGCGCCATTCGGGCGAATGGGGCGGCAAAACGCGCCACTATTATTCTTTGCAGTTTGAGGGCTATACTATCTGGGGAGCGACAGCGGGAATGCTGATGCACATGAGCCGGAGGTTGGCTGGATGATACGGATTATTTTGATAAATTTGGTCTTATTCCTGACGCCCTTTGTCTTGGTCTGGGCGTGGACACAATTCCTCGCGGCGCAACAACCCAGCGCGACATCACGCAAAAGATATGCGGTTGCGGCCATGGTGGGGCTGCTTTTCGTGCTGGCCAGCCTGCTGAGTTATCGGGTCAGCTCGGGCAATGCGCCAGACGGCAGCTATATTGCGCCTTATCTGGAAGACGGGAAAATTGTCCCCGGTCGTTTCGAATAGGCTTTCGGGCAGATGACCCACTTCGGCACGCCCCATAGCGATTGGCTAACGCGTCCAGAGACGCAAAACCTATTGCAGATTTTAAACGCAGAAGAGGCCATCACGCGCTGTGTCGGGGGCTGCGTGCGCGACACGCTTTTGCAAGTCGCCGACCGCGATACAGAGGTCGATATGGCCACCAATTTGACGCCCGAACAAGTGATGACGCGGCTAAAAGCGGCGGGGGTTAAAACCGTCGGCACCGGGCTACGGCATGGCACAGTATCAGCCATAATTTATCTGGAAGAGGGGCTTCATCTCGAAGAGGGGCCGCTGATTTATGAGATTACCAGCCTGCGCGTCGATGTGACCACCGATGGACGCCACGCCAAAGTAGCCTTTACCCAAGATTGGCAGGGCGATGCGGCGCGGCGAGATTTCACCATCAACGCGCTTTATGCCGATGCCGATGGCACGTTGCATGACCCGACGGGACACGGGCTCGACGACATAAAGGCCAAACGCGTGCGCTTCATTGGCGAGGCGCGCGCGCGCATCGAAGAAGATTATTTGCGCGTGCTGCGTTATTTCCGGTTTCATTATCGCCTAACGCCAGAGGCCGCATTAGACGCCCAAGCGCGCGCTGCCTGCACCCAAGCAGCCCCCGCCTTGGCCACGCTGTCGGGCGAGCGTCGGCAGGCGGAGATGCTTAAAATCATGGCTTTGCCGCAAGCCCATAAGGCCGCGCGCGCCCTGCAAGAGGCGGGCTTGCTATCGGTGATTTTGGATATGCCGTCGCCCGATTTGGCGCCTTTGGAGGCCATGGTGGCGCTGAGCGACGACCCGCTCTTGCGGCTCATCGCCTTGGTGCCGGATGAAGCTTCGGGAGCCGCCATGGCGCAAAGCTTGCGGCTGTCGAACAAACAAAAGGAACGGATAGGCCGCGCGCTGAACAAAAAAGAGGAAACTCTACCTCTCGAGCAAGCGCTCTATATCGATGGACCCATGGCGGTGCTCGACCGCGCCACGCTGGCCCATGCCAAAGGGCAGGGCAGCCTCCAAGCCGTGCAAGCTGCGGCGCGCCAAACAGCGGGCTATCAACGCCCCAAATTTCCGCTGACCGGGGCCATGATGCAAGCCGCCGGCCTGCCCAAGGGGCCGAGCATGGGGGTTATGTCTCGCTTGTTAGAAGGCTGGTGGGTGGAGAGCGGGTTTCCCGATGCGGCGGCGGTGGAGGCCGAGTTGGCCGCGCGGATGAAAAAATAAATCCCGCGCCTACGGCCATTTCACCATGGGTGGCATGGAGGAGAGAATGCTCTCGACATTGCCGCCGGTTTTCAACCCAAACATGGTGCCGCGATCATACAGCAAATTAAATTCGACATAGCGCCCGCGCCGCGCCAATTGCTCTTCGCGATGGCTCTCGTCATAGGGCAGGTGGATGCGGCGCTCGGCAATTTTCGGATAAGATTGCAAGAAAGCCAGGCCGACATCTTGGGTGAAAGAAAAATCGGCGTCCCAATCGCCGCTATCCAAATGATCGTAGAAAATACCGCCCGTGCCGCGCGTCTCTTGGCGGTGCGGGAGATAAAAATACGCGTCGCATTCGGCCTTAAAGCGCGGGTAATAGCTGGCGTCATGCTTATCGCAGGCCTCTTGATAGGCGGCGTGAAACGCTCTCGTGTCTTCGTGGTCTGGGGTGCGCGCCAAATCGAGCATCGGGGTCAAATCGCCGCCGCCGCCGAACCAACCTTTGGTGGTGACCACCATGCGGGTGTTCATATGCGCGGTGGGGGCATGGGGGTTGGTGGGGTGAATGATAACCGAAATGCCAGAGGCCCAAAACCGAGGGTCCTCTTCGGCGCCCGCGACTTGGCTGCGAAAATCTTCGGAAAACTCACCATGCACGGTTGAGATATGCACACCCGCTTTTTCAAAAGCTGTGCCGTGCAACATCGACATTTCGCCGCCGCCGAGGTCTTGGGTGCCATCGCCGCGGTGCCATTTTTTTCGCTCGAAAAGGGCCCCCTCGGGTTCCAGTGATTCGAGGCTTTCACACAAACGATTGCGCAGTGACAGAAACCAGTCAGAGGCGGTTTTCTTGCGTTGATTCCAAAGATCTTGATGCACTTTTTCCCCACTTTCGTCAGTAAATATGACGCCTTTTAAAAACAATAGCAATAACAATGCTTTATCTATCTTTGGGCAAGCGAGAAATTGCGGCTTTTGTGCGTCATGGTGACACATTATGTGCGGCGGCAGGAGCTTGTAGTTTGCGCTCAATATCGGCTTGTCTATAAAGAACAAGCAAGAAGGCGCAATAGGAGAGCAATATGGCGGAACAAGAAAAGCCACAAACCAGTCCGGAGACGGAGCAACCAAATCGTCGGGACTTTTTGTATCTGGCGACCGGTGCCTTTGCGGCTGTTGGCGTTGCCAATGTGGTCTGGCCGCTGGTTCATCAAATGAACCCAGATGCCTCCGTGAAAGCCTTGGCGTCTATTGAAGTTGATTTGTCGAGCGTCGAGACGGGCCAATCGATTACGGTTACTTGGCGCGGAAAACCTGTGTTTATCCGCCGCCGCACCGAAGCTGAAATTACCGAAGCGCGCGGTGTTGCCATCACCGACTTGCCAGATCCGCAAGGCGATGGCGAGCGCGTTCAAAAAGACGAATGGTTGGTTATGGTCGGCATTTGCACCCATTTGGGTTGCGTGCCACTGGGCCAATCTGGCGACTTTAATGGCTGGTTCTGCCCGTGCCATGGCTCGCATTACGATACATCAGGGCGCATTCGCAAAGGCCCGGCACCGAAAAACTTGGAAGTGCCAACTTACGAATTCGTCAACGATACACGCATCAAAATTGGATAGGAACTGACCCATGAGCGGTGAAAGCACTTACAATCCCGGCACAGGTTTTACGCAATGGCTCGACACACGTCTGCCCATTTTGCGTTTGGCCCATGATAGTTTCATTGATTATCCAACCCCGAAAAACCTCAACTATTGGTGGACTTTCGGCGGTATTTTGACGTTCTGCCTCGTCACCCAAATCGTCACTGGCATTATTCTTGCCATGCATTACACGCCGCATGTCGATTTTGCCTTTAACTCGGTAGAACACATTATGCGCAATGTGAACTATGGCTGGTTGATCCGCTATATTCATGCCAATGGCGCGTCGATGTTCTTCATCGCGGTCTATATCCATATGTTCCGCGGTCTTTATTACGGCTCGTATAAAGCGCCACGCGAAGTGCTATGGATTTTGGGCGTCGTGATTTATCTGCTGATGATGGCCGCCGCCTTTATGGGCTATGTCTTGCCATGGGGCCAAATGAGCCTTTGGGGCGCGACCGTGATTACCAATCTGTTCGGCGCGATTCCGCTGATTGGCGAGAATATCGCGATTTGGCTCTGGGGCGGTTATTCGGTCGATAACCCGACGCTGAACCGTTTCTTCTCGCTGCATTATCTCATCCCGTTCCTGATTTTCGGTGTGGTTATTCTCCACATTTGGGCGCTGCACGTGCCGGGCAATAATAACCCGACGGGTATTTCGGTGAAAACCAAACAAGACACCATTCCTTTTCACCCCTATTACACGGTGAAGGATGGCTTCGCCTTGGCGATATTCCTCATCTTGTTCTCTTATTTCATCTTCTTTGCCCCCAATGTTTTGGGCCATGCAGATAACTACATCCAAGCCAACCCGCTGGTGACGCCAGCCCATATTGTGCCGGAATGGTATCTCTTGCCGTTCTACGCCATTTTGCGCGCCGTGCCCGATAAGCTGGGCGGCGTGGCCTTGATGTTCGGCGCGATTTTCGTGTTATTCTTGCTGCCATGGTTGGACACGTCGAAAGTGCGTTCGGCGCGCTACCGTCCGTTGTTCCGTCAATTCTATGTCTTGTTCATTCTCGACTGCTTGTTGCTCGGCTATTTGGGCGCGCAACCGGCCGAGGGCATTTACATTGTTCTGGCGCGCATCGGCACGATTTACTACTTCGCGCACTTCCTGGTGGTTCTGCCAGTCTTGGGCATAGTTGAAAAACCGAAGGCGATACCGGAATCGATTTCTGAGCCAGTCTTGGCCGCAAAACCGGCCGAATAGGCTCTGAGGGGGAAGAAAACATGCGTAAAGCAATAAAAACCGTTCTGGGTGCGAGCCTTATGGTTGTGGGCCTCCTGGCGCCAGCCCAAGCGGCAGGCGATGCCAAACAACCTGGCGTCATCGACTGGAGCTTTAACGGCCCCTTTGGCACCTATGACCGCGATGCGCTGCGTCGTGGCTATCAGGTCTATAAAGAGGTCTGCGCCAGCTGCCATTCGATGAACCAATTATCGTTCCGCAATCTCTCGCAAGACGGCGGGCCAGAGTTCACCGAGGCCGAAGTCAAAGCCTTGGCGAAAGAATATGTGGTCGAAGATGGGCCAGACGATTATGGCGATATGTTCGAGCGCGACGCTTTGCCGTCGGACCGTTTCGTTGCCCCTTATCCAAATGACAATGCGGCGCGGGCCGCCAATGGGGGCGCTTATCCGCCAGATTTGAGCCTTATCAATAAAGCGCGTTCGGGCGGGCCCGACTATATCCATGCGCTGTTGAGCGGTTATCAAGACGCGCCAGAGGGCGTCGAAATGCGCCCAGGCCTATATTACAATCCGTATATGGCGGGCGGCAAAATTGCCATGCCGTCGCCTTTGATGGAAGACCTGCTGGAATATGGCGACGGCACGCCAGCCACGGTTGAGCAAATGTCGCTCGACGTAACGCATTTCTTAAATTGGGCGGCTGAGCCAGAGCTGGAAGCGCGCAAGCGGACCGGCTTTATGGTGCTTATTTATCTCGCGATTTTCGCGGGCCTGATGTATGCCACCATGCGTAAAATCTGGGCGGACCTGCACTAAGCACTCTGTCGGCTGAAAACAAACCCCGCTCTGTGCAAACAGGGCGGGGTTTTTTTTATGGACAAAATGGCGCGCAATCTGCGACGCTAAAAGCGTTAAAAATAATAAGGGAGCGAGACAATGGCTCTGCATTTATTTCTGCCCTTTGTGGCAGGCGGTTTAATGGCCATCGTATGGATTTCGACACTGGGCGGCGGCGCCCTCTTGTGGCTTAGCGGCCTGGCTATTGGCGCCGTGGTTTTCGTGCTGGTGATGCTGGCGCAGCGAAAGGCGGCGCTGGAAGCGCAAGAAACCCGCTAGACGTTAAAGCGGAACAACATCACGTCGCCATCTTGGACGATATAATCTTTGCCTTCTTGGCGCAGACGGCCCGCATCGCGCGCGCCTTGCTCGCCTTTGTTTTCGACATAATCTTCATAGCCAATGGTCTCGGCCTTAATGAAGCCGCGCTCAAAATCGGTATGAATGACGCCCGCCGCTTGCGGCGCAGACGAGCCATCGGCCACCGTCCAGGCGCGCGATTCTTTCGGGCCTGCGGTGAAATAAGTAATCAGGCGCAATAGGGCATAACCTTGCCGAATAAGGCGGTTGAGGCCGGGCTCTGCCAGTCCAAGGCTTTCCAAATATTCGAGCCGCTCGGCATCGTCTAATTGCGCCAATTCTTCTTCGATGCGCGCCGAAATAACCACGCTTTGCGCGCCTTCGCTGGTGGCGCGTTCGGCCACTTTGGCCGATAGGCTATTGCCGCTCTCGGCGCTGTCTTCTTCGACGTTGCAGACATAAATCACCGGCTTGGAGGTGATTAATTGCAAATTATCGAACTCGCGCTGGCGGTCTTTAGGCACATCGGCCTTGCGGGCCGGACGGCCTTCGCGCAATTCGGCGAGGGCAAGCTCGACCAATTCCAATTCGGCGGCAGCGTCTTTGTCTTTGGCCGCAGATTTCTTGCGCAGGCTGGCGTCGCGTTTTTCGAGGCTTTCCAAATCGGCCAGCATCAATTCGGTTTCCACCACATCGGCATCGGAAAGCGGGTCAATTTTGCCTTCGACATGGGTAATGTCTTCGTCTTCAAAACAGCGCAAAACATGCGCGATGGCATCGACTTCGCGAATATTGGCGAGAAACTGATTGCCCAGCCCTTCGCCCTTCGACGCCCCGCGCACCAGCCCCGCGATATCGACAAAGCTCAAGCGGGCCGGAATGCGGTTTACCGATTGGGCGATATCGGCCAGCGCGTCGAGGCGCGCGTCGGGCACTGCCACATCGCCGACATTTGGCTCAATGGTACAGAAAGGAAAATTGGCGGCTTGGGCATTGGCGGTTTTCGTCAATGCATTGAACAGGGTCGATTTGCCTACATTGGGCAAGCCCACAATACCGCATTTAAATCCCATGGTTTATCCTTCCGGTGTTTCATCTTGTTTGGGTTTGGCGGCTTTTGGCGGCTCTGGCAAAACCGCCTTCATCGCTTCCACCACCCGCGTTTGATAGGTCGCATCTTCGCCCTCGACAGCCAAAGGGGCGTTGTCGCAAAGGGCTTTTAAAAACGCGGCCAACCAGTCTTGGTCGGCCTTGGCAAAATCTCCCAGCACATGGCCGCTCACTTTGTCTTTATGGCCCGGATGGCCAATGCCCAAGCGGGCGCGGCGGAAATCTGTGCCCATATGAGCTTTGATGCTGCGCAGGCCATTATGTCCGGCCAATCCGCCATCGCGGCGCATTCTAAGCTTGCCGGGGGGCAGGTCTAGCTCATCGTAAAACACCAAGATTTGGCTGCCGTCGAGCTTATAAAAATTCACCGCTTCGGCGACGCTGACGCCGCTTTTATTCATAAAGGTCTGCGGCTTGAGCAGTAGGGTTTTTTCAAGCCCTTTGGAGGTTGGAATAAGCCCTTGCGCCACGCGTCCATGAAACTTGTCTTGGAAGGGGCCAAAAGAATAGGCCTCGGCCAGAGCGTCCATCACCTGAAAACCAATATTGTGTCGGTTTTTGGCGTATTTCGCTTCCGGATTTCCGAGGCCTATAAAGAGCTGCATAATATCACCTTAGCGGAGATTTTCATCTCTGTCAGGGCGCGAAGCAGGGGGCGGGAAGATTACTCTTCGCCGCCTTCTTCTGCTTCGCCTTCTGCGGCTTCTGCTTCGGCTTCTGCGGCTTCGGCTTCATCCTCGGCTTCGCTACGCAAGGCGGCCGGGGCTGCAATGGTAACAATGGTGAAGTCGCGGTCGGTAATCACCGGTTCCACGCCGTCTGGCAAATTGACCTCAGAGATGTGAATGCTGTCATTCATTTGCGCTTCGGCCAAATCCAGGTCAATCGCTTCTGGAATATTATCGGCTGGGCAATTTAGCTCAATGGTATAGCGAACCACGTTCAGCACGCCGCCCATTTTCAAGCCAGGGCAAGTTTCTTCATTGAGGAAGTTCACCGCCACTTCAACGGCAATTTTCGCGTCTTTGCCAAGGCGCAAAAAGTCAGCGTGCAAAATATCATCGCGCACCGGATGCAATTGCACATCACGGGCAATGGCGCGTTGCTTTTTGCCTTTGACTTCAATCTCGATAAGCGTGCTGAGCAAGCGGCCCGTGTTGAAGATTTTGGTAATATCACGGCTGTTTACCGAGATACCTTCTGGGGCTTCTTTTCCCCCATAAATAACGGCCGGCACTAGTCCCTCACGACGTAATGCACGAGCGACCCCCTTACCGGCCCGTTCCCGCTGTTCAGCGGCTAAAACTATAATGTCAGACATATCTGTCTCCTTTGTTGCGATATTTCCCGCCATAGCCCATGCCATGCCGGTCAGACCGGGTTTCCTCCAGGGGTGTAAAACCGGATCGTGTGGGCGGGTTATACCTGTCAAACCCACAAGTTTCAATAGAAATGCTTGGCTGTCTTTAGTCGAACAAGCTCGAGACCGAGTGCTCGTCCGAGGTGCGGCGCATCGCTTCGCCAATCAGCGGCGCGATTTTAATGACGTCGAATTTCGGCGAGGCCAAAATCTCTGCCGTCGGCTGAATCGTATCGGTAATCAGCAGGTTTTCCAGCTGCGATTGGTTCACGCGTTCCACCGCTTGGCCCGATAAAACGCCATGCGTCACATAGCCAGAAACCGAAGTGGCGCCTGCATTTATCAGCGCTGTGGCCGCATTGCAAAGCGTGCCCGCACTATCGACAATATCATCGACCAGCAAACACGCACGGCCCGATACATCGCCAATAATATTCATCACTTCGCTTTCTCCCGCGCGCTCGCGGCGTTTGTCGACAATGGCCAAATCGGCGCCAATGCGATTGCCCAGCGCGCGCGTGCGCACCACGCCGCCAACATCTGGGCTAACAACCATCAGTTCTTGGTCTTTTTTGAACCGGCTTTGAATGTCCTCGACAAACACCGGCGCGGCAAACAGGTTATCAGTTGGAATATCGAAGAAACCCTGAATTTGGCCTGCGTGTAAATCCAGCGTCAGCACGCGGTCGGCGCCAGAGGCTTCCATTAAATTGGCGACTAATTTGGCCGAGATAGGTGTGCGCGGCCCCATTTTACGGTCTTGGCGGGCATAGCCAAAATACGGCAAAACGGCGGTAATGCGTCGCGCCGAGGCGCGCCGCAGGGCGTCGATGATAATCAGCAATTCCATCATATGGTCATTGGCTGGCGCAGAGGTGGATTGCACGATGAACACATCTTCGCCGCGCATGTTTTCTAAAATCTCCACGAAAACTTCATTATCGGCGAAACGTCGAACGGTGGCTTCGGCCAGCGGCACGCCCAAATATTTGCTAACTTCTTCGGCTAAAGGAATGTTGCTATTACCAGCGATAATTTTCATGAGGGCATCTCCAAATCTCTCCTCTTCTTAAGTAACAAAGCCGCGCGAGATTCGCTATTTACGAATGCCTCTTATTGGCGCGCAAGGGCTTTCGCGCCGGTCTATACACAGGTTTGTGCCTCGCAAGCTCCCTAGGGCAGGCAAATGGCAGAGATTTGACGCCCATAATCGGGCTCGCCCTGATGCGTGGTGCGCCGATAGGAGAAAAACCCATTGGCTTGGGCATAAGTGCAAAGCCCCATTTGCGAGACATGCGCCTCGGCCAGCCCGCTGCGCCGCAGTTGGCGGGAGACAAAGCGCGGCAAGTCAAACATATGATGGGCGGGCTTATGGTTCGGCGAGGGGAGAAACAAATCGAGGTCATCGGCAAAGGCGTGTTGAAAGCGGGCGATAAATTCAGGCCCCACTTCATAGGCATCTTGCGAGATGCATGGCCCCACCACCGCCTTAATATGCGCGCGCCGCGCGCCGTGTTGGCATAGGGTGTCCACCACGCTGGCGGCAATGCCGTCAAAAGCCCCGCGCCAGCCGCTATGCGCCGCCCCAATCAATCTCGCCTCGACATCGGCCAAAAGAATGGGCGCACAATCGGCCGCCAAAGCGCCAATGGCCAAGCCCGGTGTGGCGGTCACCAGCGCATCGGCGGGCAGGCCGGTCTGTGGCGCGTCAATAAATGCGGTCACCACGCTATGGCTTTGATGCGCCGTCACCAAGTCTTTGGCCCCCAGAGCTTGGCGCACGCGGTCGCGATTTTCTTGCACATGGGCTGGCTCATCTTGCGAGCCGAGGCCGAGGTTTAAACTGTCATAAAGGCCGCTGGAAACGCCGCCGAAGCGAGTGAAAAATCCGTGTCGCGTGCCAGATAGGCTCGCGGCTTGATGGTATTTTATAGCGGTCATGTCGGGGTCTTTCGCGTCAGGCCAGCCAAAGGGGGCATGGCTTTATGGGCGACGCCCAAAACTTTAAACAGCGTGCCCATTTCATCGGGTGCGGCCAAGCGGGCGCGTTCGCTTTGAATTTGCGCCTCGCGGCCGGGGCTCGACTGCACTAATTGTTGCGCCCGCAAGTTGAGCCCCAAGCTCTCCAAAAACGCGCCTTGGGTGGCCACGGGCGCGACTTGTAAATCAGCTAAGTCAGCTAAATGCGCCAGCAGCGGAAAATTCACATGGGCGGTGATATCCGCCATGCCGGGGGCCTCGAGCGGGTCGACGAAACGATGCGCTTCGAGGGCTTGAAAACTATCGCCGCAGGCTGGATTGGCATGGCCATAATCAATCAGCAAAGCGGCGCCGCCGTGTTGGGCGATATGGCCGCAAAGCTGGCGCATGGCGGTTTCGCCGGCGGGGCAGGTTTCAATAATGCTGTCGTCGTCTATCGTCGCTGGCAGACAGGCTTTGGCGGCGGCTGAAAAATCCGGCGCGGGGATATCGCGCGGTTCAAAGACCAAAGCGTCGCCTTGCGCACCGACGTAAATTTCTTGCCATCCCGAAGCGGTTTTTTTGACTTGCCGAATGGGCAGCGCATCAAAAAATTCATTGGCCACAATCAGGCACGGCAGGGCGGGCAGGGTAGAAATGTTGTCGTGCCAATGTACGGAATGGCCAGAATTGGGAAGCGCGACCGCTTGTTTTTGCGCTTGGCGCAAGGCCGGGCTGGTCTCGACGAAATGCACTTGGGCGCTTTGGGTAAAGCCGGGCAGCACTTGCCCAACGCGCAAAATATCGGCCATTAAGGTGCCGCGACCGGGGCCCAGCTCGACCAAGCAAAACGGCTCGGGACGCCCCATTCTATCCCATAAATCAGCCAGCCAAGTGCCGATGAGTTCGCCGAACATTTGGCTGACCTCGGGCGCGGTAATAAAATCGCCGCCATCGCTATCGGGCGCGCCAAAGGGGCGTCTTTGCATATAATAGCCATGCTCTGGGTCGGCTAAAGCGCGCGCCATATAGGCTTCCAAAGGCATGGCGCCTTGGGTGGCAATCTCGTCCAATAAAATGGCTTTTAAGGCGCTCATGAAGGCTACCGCGGTTGGTTGGCTTGGCGGCTAGACCAATAGATAAAGCCCAATCCAGCGCCGATCATCGGCAGCGATAAGACTTGCCCCATGGTGATGAGCTCGAATAAAAATCCGAGATGGGCGTCGGGCTCGCGAAACAATTCGACGAAGGCGCGCGACAGGCCGTAGCCGACGAGGAAAATTCCGGTCAGCAAGCCGGGTCGGGAGAGCGCGTTTCCTTTCCAAGCCAAGAGATTTAAAATCACCAGCAGCAATAGGCCCTCGAGTGCTGCCTCATAAAGTTGGCTGGGGTGGCGCGGCAAAGGCCCGCCATTTGGAAACACCACCGCCCAAGGCACATCGGTAACGCGGCCCCATAATTCGCTATTGATGAAATTGGCCAAGCGCCCGAGCAGCAGCCCAAGCGGCGTGACAATGGCCACCATATCGCCGAGCGATAAAACCGCAATGCCGCGTCGGCGGGCAAATAAGATAACCGCGACAATAACCCCCAAAGCGCCGCCATGAAACGACATGCCGCCTTGCCATACGGCCAGCGCATCGCCCGGATTGGCGAGGTAATAGCTGGTGTTATAAAACAACACATAGCCCAGCCGACCGCCCAGAATAACGCCCAAAGTGAGCCATAAAAGAATATCGTCCATATCGTCTGGCTTGGCCGGCGCACCAGCTGGCCAAAGCCGGGCGGTGCGATTGAGGTGGGCGATATATTTCCAGCCCGCCATGAGGCCGACAATATAAGCCAGCGAATACCAGCGCAGCGCCAAAGGGCCAAGTTCGAAAATCACCGGGTCGATATTTGGAAAAGGCATGAGGCAATCGGTCTTTCGTTTTGCAGCAAATTATCCTTGCAATATAGCACGCACTCATCAATCTTGCTGCTTATGAGTGATATGAAAAGAAAAATTATCGATGATCTCGGCGGCATGGTCTCCGGGCTTGGCATTGCGGCGCAAGGCGCGCGCGAGGAAATAGAGCAGGCGGTGCGCGGACGCATCGATGCGCTTCTGGCAGAAAATGGCTTGGTTTCGCGCGAAGAATTCGAAGCGGTGCGCGAAATGGCGGTCGCCGCGCGCGAAGAAAATGCGCAGCTCAGCGCCCAAATCAGCCAGTTGCAAGCCGACCTAGAGGCACTGCAAAAGCCGAAGAAGGCCAAAAAAGCCTAAGCTTTATCGGTTTTGGGAAAGGTCGTGGATTAAATCCAGCTTTCCTGTTTATCGCTTTTATCGACTCGGTGAATCAGACAATCTCAGTAGTGGTTGAGGGGAAGTATACCCCCCATATGTAGTCATTACGAAACGAGGCCGCCTGAATGAGCTCCGCAATTGCCCATAATCTAGACGTCGAGCATCCCATTGATTTGATTGAAGGGCTGGCTTGCACGCATGAGTGGCCGTTTGAGCGCGGCACCCAAGACGATGTCAATGTATGCATCTCAGGGGTGCATAGCGATTACCATCTGGCGATCAGCTGGCGCCCTGACTTGGGCGGCCTGCACGTCGCCAGCGTGTTAGATACGCGCGCCCCGAAAGGCAAACGCACGGAAGTGCATGAGCTTTTGGCGCTCATCAATGAGCAATTATGGCTCGGCCATTTCGATATTTGGTCGGGCGATGGCGCTATTTTATTCCGCAGCACTATGTTCGTCAGCGGCGGCCTTTCCGAAGGCCAATGCCAAGAGCTGATCAACCATGCGCTCGAGACCTGCGAGCGGTTTTTCCCGGCGTTTCAGTTTCTCATTTGGGGCGGTCATTCCCCGCAAGAAGCGCTTCAAAGCAGCTTGTTCGAGACCCGAGGCGATGCGTAGCCAGCTACAAAATCTACTGGCGGGCCAGAGCCTATTTCTCGTCGGCGGCGGCAAAATGGGCATGGCCCTGCTCGACGGCTGGCTTGGCGCGGGGCTGACCCCCAGCCAATTTTTCGTCCAAGAACCGACCCCCAGCGAAGCTTTAAAAAACAGCGGCGTGACGCTGAACCCAGACGCGCAAGCTTTGGCTGAAAAAGCGCCGGCGATTACTATTTTAGCCATCAAGCCGCAATTTATCGAAACCGTATTGCCGCAACTGGGCTTGCCCAAGGGCTCCCTCGTGGTGTCCTTGATGGCCGGCGTTCCCTTGGCTACGCTCGGCCATATGTTGGGCGAAAATCTGGCGTGCATTCGCACCATGCCCAATACGCCAGCCGCCATCGGCAAAGGCATGACGGGGCTTTTCGCCGATGCCAAAACAACCCCCCAGCAACGCGATGCGGCCGAGGCTCTCTTGCAAGCCGTGGGGCAAACGGTTTGGCTGGACACGGAAGCCGAGATAGATGCGGTCACCGCGATTTCGGGCTCTGGCCCGGCCTATGTTTTTCATATGGCAGAGGCCATGGCCGCCGCTGGCGAACAGCTTGGATTGCCCGCCGCTATGGCGCGTCAATTGGCCGAGCAAACGCTTATCGGTGCCGCTGCGATGCTGGAGCAAACTGATACGTCCAGCGCCCAGCTGCGCCAAAACGTAACCTCGCCCGGCGGCACCACACAGGCCGCTTTAGATGTTTTAATGGCTGAAAATGGCCTCACGCCATTGCTGCAACGCGCCACAAAGGCGGCCGCCACGCGCGCGGTCGAGCTGGCTGAAATCGGTATAGGTCCAAAGAAAAATTAAACCGGAAGCGACACGGTAGCGCGCAAGCCCCCCAAGGCACTTTTCGACAACACAATATCGCCGCCATGGCCGCGCGCCACATCGCGCGCAATGGCCAAGCCGAGGCCCGTGCCGCCCATTTGCGCATTGCGCGCATCATCGAGGCGAAAAAACGGGCGAAACACTTCTTCCAATTTATCTTCTGGAATGCCCGTGCCATTGTCATCGACGGTGATATGGACCATTTTTTGTTGGCTGTGCAGCTGCGCCGAGACATGCACAAGGGCGGCATGTTTGCAGGCATTATTGACCAAATTTGTGATGCAGCGGCGCAAGGCATTTTGCTTCATGGCCACTTCCATATCCAGCGTATCTGTGAGGCGCAAATTGACGTCGGGCCAGCGGCGCTCGGCATCATGGTGAATTTGCCTCATGAAAGGCGCCAATTTAGCCATCGAGGCGCGCTCGCCCTGATAGCCGCGGGCAAAGGCCAGATAATCATCCAGCATATCTTCCATCTCAGAAATATCGGTATTCAGCTCTTCAATTTCATCGCCTTGGGGCAGCATGGCCAATTGCAATTTCAGGCGGGTTAGGGGGGTGCGTAAATCATGGCTCACGCCGGCCAACATTGTGGTGCGTTGCTCGATTTGGCGTTGAATGCGGTCGCGCATTTCAATGAAACTTGCCGCGGCACTGCGCACTTCGGCCGCGCCGGCGGGGCGAAAATTGGGCGTGTCGCGGCCTTTGCCAAATTCTTGGGCCGCCTCGGCGAGGCGCTGGATAGGGCGAATTTGATTGCGTAAAAACACCCCAGAGACCATCAGCAAAATCACCGATGTGCCAATCATCCAAATCATAAAAATATGCGAATTAGTGGCATAGACCCGCTGGCGCTGGGCCAGCACCCGCATCACTTCGCCGGGCAGAAGCACGCGAATATCGACGTAATTTTCATATGTTTGCGTGTCCACCCAAAACGGCCGCCCCACTTGCTGGCTTAATTCGCGCGACAAAGATTGATGCAAAAGCGCCACAATGGGCACTTCTTTATCTTGCGGCAGCGTTTCGCCGGGCAAAAAAGCGACCGACATCGCAAAAGCATCGCCCGCCATTTGGCTCAATAATTCGCCATCGCCGCCCAGCTCGCGCATCCGCAAATCGGTCAACATGGTGATATCAGACACCACGGCGCGCGAGAGGCGCTGGGTAACGGTCGACCAATGGCGCTCCATAAACACGAAAGCCACGACGATTTGCGTCACCACAACAGGCATGACAATAATCAGCAGCGAGCGCGGAAAAAGCCCGGTCGGCATATAGGTTTTTAAAAACGCGCTGAGCGAGAAAGAGAATAAAAATCGCATGCGCCTAATCCGTTCTCAAAACATAGCCAGAGCCGCGCACGGTTTGCAGATACAGCGGGTCGCGCGGGTCAGTCTCTATTTTGCGACGCAAACGATTGATTTGCACATCGATGGCGCGCTCGGAAATATCTTCGCCATCGGCCAGCTCAATGCGGGTCACAATACTGCCCGGCGATTGGGTGAGGCAGCGCAAGACTTCTATTTCGCGCGTGGTCAGGGTAATGCGGGCGCCATCGCGGGTTAATTCGCCGCGCTCATAGCGGAACAAATAATCGCCAAAGCGCACTTCCTCGGGCGGGGCGATGGTGTTTTCTTCTGCGCCACTGCGGCGCAAAATATTCTGCACTCGCAGCAAAAGCTCTTTCGGGTCAAATGGTTTGGGCAAATAATCATCGGCCCCTGAGGTCAGTCCTTCGATGCGCTGCTCGGTTTCGGCCAAAGCGGTGAGCAGTAAAATCGGGATGGTGTTTTCCGCTTCGCGCAAGACTTTGGTGAACTCCAGACCGGTGATGCCCGGCATCATAATATCGAGCACCAAAAGGTCATAGGTCAGGGCGTTCATTTTAATTTGCGCTTCTTTGGCGTCGCTGGCACTGGAGGTGCGATAGCCATTGTCTGCCAGATATTTTTGCAGCAATTCGCGAATCCGCGTGTCGTCGTCGACGATAAGGATATGCGGGGTGGTTTCATCCGGCTGGCTCATGGGGGCTGATTTACTCCGTCGTCATGTCTCGCGCCGCGCGCGAACTGGTAATCAGATTATCAACATTTTCACGGTCTTGGCGATTTATCATCAGCCGCATGGTTTTTTTCCATTGCGCAAAAGCCTCGGCGCCAATGGCTTCCAGCACGGCTTCGAAACGCGCTTCTTGAGGGGCCAATAGTTTTTCATGCAGGGCGCTGCCCTTGGCGGTTAAAAACAGCAATCGCTTGCGTCTATCATTGGCGCCAATGCGCTGCTCGATATAGTGCCCGTCAATCAGCTCTCGCAAAACCCGCGCCAGGCTTTGCTTGGTCACGCGCAAAATCTCCAAAAGATCGGCGATAGAAATGCCCGGGCTGCCAGCCACAAAGTGCAAAACACGGTGATGCGCCCGGCCAAAATCATGGGCGGCTAAAATCGCATCTGGGTCGGCGATGAAATCACGATAGGCGAAAAACATCAGCTCAATGGCATCCTTGAAATCATCGCCAGAGGTGTTTTTCAAATCTTTAGACATAATTCTTCCGCATGGGTTCGCATGTGTAAATGGGTCAGCCTTATTGACATAAAATTAGCACACTGTTAAGCCTAACATGGTTAGGTTTATTTGCCTGTAAAATAAAACAGCCCAAACGGGGTGCATGGGGACTTCAAGATGAGTATCGCTTTTGATCAGCGCGACGGTTTTATCTGGATGAACGGAGAAATGGTGCCTTGGGCGGATGCGAAAGTGCATGTCTTGACCCATGGCTTACACTATGCCTCCAGTGTTTTTGAAGGCGAGCGCGCTTATGGCGGCGCTATTTTCAAATTACGCGAACACACCGAGCGGCTGTTTTATTCGGCCAAAGAGCTTGGCTTTACGCTGCCCTATTCGGTTGAAGAAATTGACGCGGCTTGCGAGGCAACCCTGAAAGCCAATCATTTGACCGATGGTTATCTGCGTCCCGTGGCGTGGCGGGGCAGCGAAATGATGGGCGTTTCGGCGCAGAACAATCGCATTAATGTGGCCGTGGCGGCGTGGGAATGGCCGTCTTATTTTGACCCCGAAGAACGCCTGAAAGGCATTCGTTTGGATATGGCGAAATACCGTCGTCCGTCGCCCGAAACCGCGCCGTGCCATGCCAAAGCGGCTGGCCTTTATATGATTTGCACTCTGTCGAAACACGAAGCCGAAAGCAAAGGCTATGCCGATGCGATGATGCTCGATTATCGCGGGCAGGTGGCTGAAGCGACGGGCGCCAATATGTTTTTCGTCAAGGACGGCGTCCTCCATACCCCAACGCCCGATTGTTTTCTCGACGGCATTACCCGCCGCACGGTGATGGATTTGGCGCGTCAACGCGGGCTCGAAATTATGGAACGTGCCATTATGCCAGACGAGCTGGAAGGCTTTAGCGAGTGCTTTATCACGGGCACGGCGGCGGAAGTGACACCGGTTTCTGAGATTGGCCCCTATCGATTTACGCCAAGCGATATTTCGAAAAACCTGATGGCGGATTACAGCAAATTGGTTGGCGCCTAAAACGGCTTTTTGTTGGCGCCAAAATCGGCTTTGATTTTTTCTTGCAGCAATGGCAAGCTCTTGTCTTATCGTGAGGGAGAGAGAGCATGGGTTTCTACGACAAATTTATTCTACCGCGTTTTATCGGCACCGCTTGTGGCACCAAGCCAGTTATGCACCAGCGCCAAAAAGTTGTGCCGCATTGCGAAGGCCGCGTGTTGGAAATCGGCATGGGCACGGGACATAATCTCGCGTTTTACGACCCGAAAAAAGTCGACCTTGTGTTCGGCCTAGAGCCGGCCCCTGATATGGTAAAGCGCGCCAAACCTCTGGCCGAGAAAGTCGATTTCCCAGTTGAGTTCATCGACTTGCCTGGCGAAGAAATTCCATTGGACGACAATAGCGTGGATACGGTTTTGCTGACCTATACGCTTTGCACCATTCCAGACACGTTGAAAGCCATGCAAAACATGCGTCGCGTGCTGAAGCCGGGCGGCAAATTATTATTCTCCGAACATGGACGCGCCCCCGATGCGGCGGTGGAGAAATGGCAAAATCGGCTAAACGGCGTTTGGGGTAAAATTGCCGGCGGCTGCCATATCAACCGCGATATCCCGACGTTGATAGAAGCCGGCGGGTTTCAAATTACCGATATGGACCAAATGTATGTGCCGTCGACGCCGCGCGTGGTGGGCTATACTTATTGGGGCGCTGCAGAAATTAAATAACCTCTATCGACAATTGCTTTTGGGCGTTCGACTTGACTCTTATTTGTTCTCATTTTAGAACAAAAAGAGAACAAATAAACCGTCGAACAGAAGCAAAAATATGGAACCGAAACCTGCCGCGCCTTTAAAACACACTTCAAAAAGCCAAAAATTGGCTAAATTACGCCGTTTGGTCGCGCGTTTTGAGCCCGGGGTTGCGCATGGCCCCCATATTCAAACCGGTTTTGCAGATATTGATGCTTATCTCCGCCAACAAGTGGTTCCGGCGGGTCTGCCTTGCGGTGGCCTGCATGAAGTGGTGGCGACGCGGGTTGGCGATATGCCAGCGGCTTTGGGGTTTGCCCATCGGTTGGCGGTGCGGTTTTTAGACCGCCCGCATACCCAAGATATGTTGCTCTATGGCCAAACCCATATGGCGTGTCGCGAGGCGGGCCAGCCCTATGGCCCCGCTTTGCCAGCGCATGGGCTTTCGGCCGATAGGCTGGTCTATATCGATGGTGCCCGATTGCCCGATTTATTATGGGCGGGCGAAGAGGCGCTATTGTGTTCGGCCATTGGCTGCATTGTTTTATCTAGCTGGGACGAAGCGCCCAGTTTTACCGCCAGTCGTCGATTGAGCCTTGCGGCGCGCGCTGCCGAGCGGCCTTTGGTGATGGCTTTGGGGGCGCAAGCGGGCGGCAGTGCTTCGGCCGCCACCACGCGCTGGCAAGTCGAAGCTTTGCCGCAACAAGGCTGGCACGTGCGCTTGGCTAAATTGCGCATGAGCTATACCGCCACACCGCCGCCCGAAGGCTGGCGCCTCTATCCACAAAGCTTGTCGCAAAACAGCGCGCAAAATATTTTGCAAAGCCAGCCGAGGGGCCAAGCGGCGTCTCGCACGGCGCGCGCGGGTTAGGGCGGCTATGGCGCACCCGAACCCGAACCCGAACCCGAACCCGAACCCTATTGTGCCGATTGCCACGGGTCGGCGCCTCATCGCTTTGTGGTTTCCCTATTGGGCGGGTGAGACGACAAAAATTCCGCATGATAAAACGCAAAGTTTCGCCCTCATCGACCATTATAAAAACGCCCAACGCCTCGTTGGCCTGACGCCTTTGGCGGCCCAAATGGGCTTGAGCTTGGGATTGTCTTTGGCCGATGCGCGCGCGCTTTTGCCCGATTTGCAAACCGCCATGGCCGAGCCGATGGAGGCGGCAGCAAGACTGCAAAAATGCGCCTATTGGCTGCAACGCTATACGCCATGGGTGGGCCATAATCCGTCGAGCGATGGGCAAACCGGGCTGGCCGATTATGGATTGCTATTAGATGTCAGCGGATGCGCTCATTTGTTTGGCGGCGAGCGCGCGCTTCTGGCTGATATGCAAGCGCGGTTTTTAAACCGAGGCATCACCGCGCATGCCGCCATGGCTGGCACGGTGGGGGCCGCTTGGGGGCTGGCGCGATTTGGCGTCTCGGCCAAAACCGACCCGCAAGCGCGGCGGCAAATCATCGTCCCCGAGGGGCAAGAGGCGGAGGCGGTTTTGCCGCTGCCGCCTGCGGCTTTGCGCCTATCTGGCGGGCATATTGATTTGTGCCAGCGTTTGGGGCTCGACACGATTGGCGATTTGGCGGGGTTTGCGCGGCGCGAGTTAACCCGTCGCTTTGGCCCGTCGCCGGTGTTGCGCCTAGAGCAAGCTTTGGGGCAGGCGGGTGAAAGTTTGAACCCTTGCTTGCCGCCGCCGCGATTTTTCGTACGGCATAATTTGCCGCATGGGGTGACGCAAATGGAGGCTTTGGCGCAGCTCATCGGCGATTTATGCGCGCGTTTGGCGACGCAATTGGAAACAAGCGGCCATGGCGCGCAGCGGTTAGATTTATCGCTGACGCGTTCTGACAATGCGGTTTTGGCTTTATCTTTGCCTTTGGCCCATCCTAGCGCCGATGGGGGGCACATGGCGCGGCTTTTCGAAGAACGCCTATCGCGCCTATCGCGCGGTGTCGATGCGGGCTATGGCATCGAGCATCTTGCGCTGGCCGCCAGTCGCACGGCCCCGATTTCAGGGCCGCAAGAAACCATGGGCGCGTTTGAAGACGCGCCAAATAAAACCCGTGGCAAGCGCCGCGCCGCGCCGATTGCCGCTTTGGGCAATCTTTACGATAGATTGGTATCGCGCCTTGGCGCGCAAGTGGTGGTGCGTCCCGTGCCGCATGCATCTTATATCCCCGAGCGTGCGGTGAAATTAGTGCCGGTTTTAAAAGCCGATGCAGCCGATAAAAAAGACCCGCAAAGCCTATCGGCCAATTTGCCAGACCCCGCCACAAGACCTTTGTTTATGCTATGCGCGCCAGAGCCGATTGAGGTGATTGCGGAAATTCCCGAAGGCGCGCCCTATCGGTTTCGGTGGCGGCGCGTCTTGCATGAAGTGAGCGCCGCTTATGGGCCCGAGCGCATTAGCCCCGAATGGTGGGCCGGATTGACCGGAGAAACGCCCAAACATCACAATCGGCAAACCCGAGATTATTACCGCCTTGAAGACACGCAAGGGCACCGCTTTTGGATTTATCGCGACGGCCTCTATAGCCGCGAAACAACGCGCCCGCGTTGGTTTATGCACGGGGTGTTTCCATGAGGGTTTTCCCATGAGTGTTTCCATGCGGGCCGCTTTGCCAGAAACAGGCTTTGCAGAGCTGGCGGCGATTTCGAATTTCAGTTTTCTGCACGGCGCCGCGCATCCTCAAGAAATGGTCGAGACGGCCGCCGCTTTGGGCTATCGCGCCATCGGCTTGGCCGATCGCAATACGCTGGCGGGCATTGTGCGGGGCCATGTGGCGGCGCGCGATGCGGGCTTGCGCTATTTGCCCGGCGCCCGATTGGTCACCCAATGCGGCTTTGAGGTGTTGGCCTATCCCTGCCAGCGGGCAGATTATGCGGCTTTGTCGCAATGTTTAACGCGGGGCAATCGGCGCGGTCGCAAAGGGCAGTGCGTTTTGCCGTTCGACGATGTGTTGGCGCTCGCCCAACAAGCCAATCTATGCTGGCTGGCCGTGCCGCCTTTGGATATAGAGGCACAAGAGGCGGGCTTTGGCGATAAATTAGCGGCTTTGGCGGCGCAGTCTTCGCGTGTGTACGCCCTCTTAGTGCCGCTTTATGGCGCGGATGATGCGGCCCGGTTTCGCAAAATCGCTGCCATGGCAAGCTGGGCCAATGCCGAATTGCTCGCCAGTTTCGACCCGCTATATCACGTGGCCGAGCGGCGTCCGGTGCAAGACGTGGTAACTTGCATTCGCCACCACGTCAGCTTGCCCGAGGCGGGTTATCATTTGAGCCTAAATGCCGAGCGCCATTTAAAACCCGCCAGCGAAGCCATGCGCCTGTTCGCCGATTGGCCCGAGGCTTTGCACAATATCGATGCGGTTTTAAACGCCTGTCAATTTTCGCTCGACCAGCTTTCCTATCAATACCCAGAAGATGTTTTCGACACGAGCCGAAGTCCGCAAGAGCTACTGGCAAAACTGGCATGGGACGGCGCGGCGGCGCGCTATCCAGACGGCATACCAGATAAAATTCGCACGCTTCTAACGCATGAATTGCAGCTTATCGAGGGCTTGGACTATGCGCCGTATTTTTTAACCGTGCATGATTTGGTGCGCTTTGCCCGCTCGAAAAGAATTTTGTGCCAAGGGCGGGGCAGCGCGGCCAATTCGGCGGTTTGCTATTATATTGGCATCACGGCGGTCGACCCCAGTCGATTGGATTTATTGTTCGAGCGGTTTTTATCGCCAGAGCGCAATGAGCCGCCCGACATTGATATTGATTTCGAACACGAGCGGCGCGAGGAAGTGATTCAATATATCTATCAAAAATATGGCCGCGAACGGGCCAGTATCGCCGCCACGGTCATCACCTATCGGGCCCGCTCGGCAGTGCGCGAAGTGGCCAAAGTCATGGGGCTTTCGGGCGATGTGGCCAGCGCGCTTTTGGCGTTAAATTGGGGCGGGGGCGGCAAGCCACCACCGCGCGAGCATATTCTGGAGGCGGGGCTTGACCCGGAGGCGCCGGGCATTGCCGCAACGCTGGCCTTGGCGGGGCAAATCATTGGGTTTCCAAGGCATTTATCGCAGCATGTGGGCGGCTTTGTCATCACCCAAGACAGGCTGGATTGCATGGTGCCGATTGGCAATGCGGCGATGGCCGAGCGCACTTTCATCGAATGGGACAAAGATGATTTGGATGCTTTGGGCCTGTTAAAAATCGATGTTCTGGCGCTGGGTATGTTGAGTGCCATTCGCCGTAGTTTCGACCTTATCGCGGCGCATCACGGCAAAACCTACGAGCTGGCCGATGTGCCGATAGAAGATAGCGCGGTTTACGATATGCTTTGTCGGGCCGAATCCGTCGGGGTGTTTCAAGTCGAAAGCCGCGCCCAAATGAATATGTTGCCGCGCCTCAAGCCGCGTGATTTTTATGACCTTGTGGTGCAAGTGGCGATTGTTCGGCCGGGCCCCATACAGGGCGATATGGTGCATCCTTATTTGCGGCGGCGAAACGGCGAAGAGGCGGTCGAGTTTCCCTCGCAAGAGCTGGAAGACGTGCTGGGAAAAACCCTAGGCGTGCCTTTGTTTCAAGAACAAGCCATGCGCATTGCCGTGGTGGCGGCGGGGTTTACCCCCAGCGAGGCCGACCGCTTGCGCCGCGCCATGGCGACGTTTCGAAAAAGCGGCGTGATACATGAATTTGGCGTGCGGCTGATGGATGGCATGCAGGCGCGCGGCTATGAACGCGCGTTTGCCGAGCGCTGCTTTAAACAGATTGAAGGGTTTGGCGAATATGGCTTTCCCGAAAGCCATGCGGCCAGTTTCGCTTTGCTGGTCTATGTGTCGGCTTGGCTGAAGCATCATTATCCAGCGGCTTTTTGTGCCGCTCTTTTAAACAGCCAGCCGATGGGGTTTTACGCACCCGCGCAATTGGTCACCGAGGCTCAACGCCAAGGGGTGCGCGTTTTGCCCGTATGTCTAAACGCCTCCGATGCCGAGGCAGATTTAGAGGCCAGCGATGACGCTACCGCTCCCAGCAACGCTACCGCTGTGCGCCTAGGGTTCAATCAAGTGATGGGCTTGCTGCAAGCCGATGCGGCGGCGCTGGTGGCGGCGCGCGCGTTAGGCGGGGCTTTTGATAGTGTGGCCGATTGCGCGGCGCGCACCAGTGTCAGTGTGTCGACGCTGGAGCGTCTGGCGCGCGCCGATGCTTTTGCGTGCCTCGGGCTTAGCCGGCGCCAAGCCTTATGGGCGGTGCGCGCCTTGGCGCCAGAAAGCAAAGCCCCCGGCCTGCCTTTGTTCGAGCGCCAAACCAGCGATGGGGCGGCCTTGCGCGAAGAAGAACGCGCCGCCATTTTGCCCGCCTTAGCGCCGGGTATGGAAGTGTTGGAAGATTATGCCAGCCTGCGGTTGTCGTTGAAAAATCATCCGCTGGCTTTCCTGCGCGCGCCGCTCACCCAAGCGCAAGTGCAACCGCTATCGGTGTTGCAAAAAGCGCCTTCCGGCAAACGCGTCTCGGTGGCGGGTCTGGTGATTTGCCGCCAGCGCCCGGGCAGTGCCAAAGGGGTTGTTTTCCTCACGCTGGAAGATGAGACGGGCAATGGCAATATGGTGGTTTGGCCCGATCGGTTCGAGCGGTTTCGCCGCGTGGTCATTGGCGCGCGCCTCATCCGCATCGATGGGCGGGTGCAGCGCAATGGTATTGTGGTGCATTTGGTGGCCGAGAAAATCAGCGATATGTCGGGCGATTTGGTTCATTTGCTGCACGAAAAAGGCCTGCAAAGCGCGAAGGATTTGCCCAAACCGCTACGCTCGAAAAGTCAAACAGGCAGGCGCACACCCAGAGAAATGGCTTGGAAAGGCGCGCCGTAACTATTCGGCGGCTTGTTTTTCGGCAGCCATTTCGGCCAAATATTTTTCCGCTTCCAGCGCCGCCATACAGCCCATGCCCGCAGCCGTGACCGCTTGGCGATAAATATCATCGGTCACATCGCCGGCCGCATAAACCCCGGCAATCGACGTGGCCGTGCTATCGGGCGTGGTGACCAAATAGCCGCCAGATTTGGTTTCTAGCTGGTCGGCGAATAATTCGGTGGAGGGCGCATGGCCAATGGCAATAAACACGCCATCGGCTTCTACCTCATGGGTGTCCCCCGTTTTGGTGTTTTTAATACGCGCGCCAGTCACGCCCAGCGGGTCTTCGTCGCCCAGAATTTCATCGACGGCGCTATCCCAAAGCACGTTGATTTTTTCATGTGCCAGCAAACGGTTTTCGAGAATTTTCTCGCAGCGCAACGCATCGCGCCGATGCACAAGGGTGACTTGCGAGGCAAAATTGGTCAGGAATAAAGCTTCCTCAACCGCTGTATTGCCGCCGCCGACCACCAGCACTTTTTTATTGCGATAGAAAAACCCATCGCAAGTCGCGCAGGCCGAGACGCCAAACCCTTGAAACTTATCCTCGGAAGGCAGGCCCAACCATTTGGCTTGCGCGCCCGTGGCAATGACCACGGAATCGGCGGTAAACACCGCGCCGCTATCGCCTTTTGCCGTGAACGGGCGTTTGGATAAATCGACTTCGGTAATGATGTCAGAAACAATATCTGTGCCCACATTGGCGGCCTGAGCTTCCATTTGTTCCATCAGCCATGGGCCTTGCACGGCCTCGGCGAAGCCCGGATAATTTTCCACTTCGGTGGTAATGGTCAACTGTCCGCCGGGCTGAATGCCGCGCACCAACACGGGCTCCAGCATGGCGCGCGCCGCATAAACCGCCGCCGTATAGCCCGCAGGGCCAGAGCCGATAATCAGCAGTTTTGTGTGTTTTACAGTCTTGGGCGCAGGTGCGGTCATAACTCTCTCCGAATGTGATGCCCCTAATTTAAGAATGATTCCGCAAAACCCAAGCGGTCAAGCGCGTCGGCACCAGGTTATTCAGAGGTTTCTTGAGATAATTGCACGCGGTGGCGGGCGTAAGCCTCGGCTATGGCGGCGGCAATCTCGGGCGTCGCGTTTTGGCTTTGCACGGCCCATGCCTCTAGGCCATGGGTGAAGGGGCGCACCAAATCGGCCGCTTGAATGGCGGCATGAAAACGGCGGAATTTATCGGAGCCGCCTTTCAAGCCAAACACTTGCACGGGCACGCCGGGTAGGCAGGCTTCGCCCACCATATTGACGCTATCGGCGGTCACGATAATCTGTTCGGCCAAGCCCAACATGGCGCGGTACGGATTGGCGCCTTGATTATCCCATAAAAAATAACTGCCTTCGGGCAGCTTCTGGCGCAAAAGATCTGCATAGCTGTCGGGCGAGCGCCGCGACAGGCTTATCAAAAGATAATGACCTTGCTCGGCCAAGCCAGCCAGCCCCGTGGCAAGAGCCGCCATCTCGTCGGCACCAAAAGGATAAACGGCGTTCGGCCCGCCGATGAGAACGCTGATTAATTTGCCATTCACCGGCTTTGGCACCAAGCGCGCGCGAGACGCTTTGGCTTGTTTTGCTAGCTCTGGCAAGCTCATGGCGTGCGGCGATAGCAAACTCTGTAAAACATTTTCCCCGCGCAGCCGATCATGCGCTGGCGCCCAGACGAAATCAAAATGCGCCGGATGAATCGATGGGTTTTGCAAAAACGCGGTAAACACGCGCCCGCCCGAGGCGCGTTTGATATAGCGCGTATGCGGTACCGCTTGGCGCGCGCTGGCGATTACCATATCGGGAAACGGCGGCGCGATAGTCGCATCCCCTTTGGCCGCTATTTCTGCCAACCGATAGGGCGCCAGCCATTTCCAAGGCGCACGCAACTGCGTATGCACGCTGCGATAGGTGCCGCCGAGGGCTTGCGCCACGCCTTCTACCAGCACGTCATTGCCGCGTCTTCCGCCGGTGATACCCCAAATATTCATCAAATATTCATTGCGCCCATTTCAGTGACTATTCATTTATTACAAAATTCGGTATTATTATTACTCCGCTATCGCATTTCAGGAAACGAAAAACTGTTATGAAGAAACCAAGATTAGACCAAATCGATTTAAATATCCTAGAGGTTTTGCAAACCAAGGGACGCATTACCAATGTCGAGCTGGCCAAACAAGTGGGTATTTCAGCCCCGCCTTGCCTGCGCCGCGTTCGGGCTTTGGAGGAGGCGGGCTTCATAAAAGGCTACCGCGCGCGCGTCGATGCCACCATGTTGGGCTTGGGCGTCACTGTGTTTGCCATGGTCGGTTTGGAAAGTCAGGCAGAGGTCGATTTGCAGCGTTTCGAAGCGCGCGTCAGCGAATGGCCCGAAGTGTTGGAATGCCATATGTTGAACGGCGAGATTGATTTCATCTTGAAATGCGTCGCGACTGATTTGGAGAGTTTTCAAGAGTTTCTAACTCAAAAGCTAACCTCGGCGCCCAATGTCGCCAATGTAAGAACTTCGCTGACCATCCGCCGCTCGAAAGGCGATGTGAGCCTGCCGCTCTCCCATGTTAAATAGAGGCATATTAAGTAGGGTGGTTAGATAAATTTAACGCCTAAAATCTCGTAAGATTTGCCGCCGCCCGGCGTGTTCACTTCCACACTATCGCCGACTTCTTTGCCGATGAGGGCGCGGGCGATGGGCGAGGATATGGATATTTTTCCGTCTTCGACGCTGGCTTCAAAATCGCCCACAATTTGATAGGTTTTTTCTTCTTCCGTGTCTTCGTCGACCAAATGCACGGTGCCGCCGAATTTCACGGTATTGCCGCTCATGGCGCTGACGTCGATGACGTCGGCGAGATTGATCATCTCCTCGAGTTCCATCAGGCGGCCTTCGTTATGGCTTTGTTGTTCTTTGGCGGCGTGATATTCGGCGTTTTCCGACAAATCCCCATGCGCGCGCGCTTCCGCAATCGCTTTGATGATGCGATGGCGTTCGGGGCCTTTGAGGCGTTTCAACTCTAGGTCTAACGCCTCGTAGCCGCCTGCGGTCATGGGCACTTTTTCCATATCACTCTCCAAGCCTCGCACCGATCGCGCGAGGCAATTCTTTCTTGCTGGTTAAATTGTTTCACAAAACGCCGCGAAATGCCAAGTTTTTTGAGAGCTAATTTCGGGCCGCGCGTTGCGCTCCATAGTCTTGCAGACTTTTAACACTCAGCGAATTATCCCGCAAAGCGGCAATCGCTGCCACCGCCGCTTCGGCGCCAGCCAAAGTGGTGTAATAGGGAATTTTCATCTCCAAAGCGGTGCGACGGATCGATTTACTATCGGCCAAAGATTGCTCGCCCTCGGTGGTGTTTACCACCAATTGCACGGCGTCATTTTTCATCGCATCAACGATATGTGGACGCCCTTCCATCACCTTATTAATCGGCTCGACGCTGACCCCATGGTCGCTTAAAAAACCGGCGGTGCCGCGTGTGGCAATCAGCTTAAAGCCCAATTCGGTGAGGCGTTTGGCGGGGGCTACGGCGCGTTGTTTGTCGTTTTCGCGCACCGATAAAAACACCGTTCCGCCATCTGGCAAATGCGTGCTGCTGCCCAATTGGCTTTTGGCAAAGGCGGTCGCAAAATCCATATCGAGACCCATCACCTCGCCGGTCGAGCGCATCTCTGGCCCCAAGACCGTATCGACGCCCGGGAAACGCGCGAAAGGAAACACGCTCTCTTTGACGGCGATATGGTCGTAGTTCAGCGTCGTCAATCCAAACTCGGCAAGCTTGGCGCCAGCCATCAGGCGGGCGGCAATATTGGCAATCGGCTGGCCAAGCACTTTCGCCACAAAGGGCACCGTGCGGCTGGCGCGCGGGTTCACTTCAATCACGAAAATATCTTCGCCTTGCACGGCAAATTGCACATTCATCAAACCAACCACATTGAGCGCCAGCGCCATTTCTGTGGCTTGGCGTTCCAGCTCGGCAATCATCGGTTGGGCCAAACTATGCGGCGGCATGGAACACGCGCTATCGCCCGAATGCACGCCCGCTTCTTCAATATGCTCCAAAATGCCCGAGACAAAGACATCTTTGCCATCGCTCAACACATCGACATCCAGCTCGGTGGCATCGCGCAAATAGCCATCGATGAGCACCGGACTATCTCCAGAAACCACCACGGCCTCGCGCATATAGCGCTCGAGCTGGGCGTCCGTGCTAACGATTTCCATGGCGCGGCCGCCCAAAACATAAGACGGGCGAATGACCACGGGAAAGCCAATATCGGCGGCAATTTCGCGCGCCTGTTCGGCCGAGCGGGCAATGCCATTGGGCGGCTGGCGAAGTTTCAACCGGTCGAGCAAATCTTTAAAACGGTCGCGGTCTTCGGCCAGGTCAATGGCGTCTGGGTCGGTGCCCAAAATCGGGATGCCTGCTTTTTCGAGGGCTTGCGATAATTTGAGCGGCGTCTGGCCGCCAAATTGCACAATCACGCCAGCCAAAGTGCCGGCCTGCATTTCGCAATGCAAAAGCTCCAGCACATCTTCTTGGGTCAGCGGCTCAAAATACAATCGGTCGGATGTGTCATAATCGGTCGACACGGTTTCGGGATTGCAATTGACCATAATGCTCTCGATATCGGCATCTTCCAGCGCGAAAGCAGCATGGCAGCAGCAATAATCAAACTCAATGCCTTGGCCAATGCGGTTGGGGCCCCCGCCCAGAATAACCGCTTTTTTGCGGCCACTTGGGGCGGCTTCATTTTGCCCATCCAGCACGCAGGCCGGGTCATAGCTCGAATAAAGATAGGGGGTGCTGGCTTTAAATTCAGCCGCGCAAGTATCGATTTGGCGATAATAGGGGCGCACGCCCATGGCGCGCCGTGTCGCACTGACACTGTCCTCGTCGGCACCGATAAGCTCGGCCAAACGTGCATCGGAAAAGCCCATGCCTTTCACCATACGCATGGCTTCTTCGTTATCGGGCAGGCCGTGGTCGCGGACTTTGGCTTCCATATCGATAATTTCGCCTAATTGTTCCATCACCCAAGGGTCGAAATGAGCAAGCGCGCAAATTTCGGCTTGCGGCATGCCTTGGCGCAAAGCATGTGCCGCGATGAGCAGACGGTCGGGCGTCGGCGTGGTCAAGGCGGCGCGCATATCGGCCACGCCTTGCGGGCTCGACATATCGGGCGCGCCTTCGGGGGCGTTTAATCCGGTAAGGCCGGTTTCCAAAGAGCGCAGCGCTTTTTGCAGGCTCTCTTTGAAGTTGCGGCCAATGGCCATGGCTTCACCAACCGATTTCATGGCCGTTGTGAGATACGGCTCGGCGCCGGGAAATTTTTCAAAAGCAAAGCGCGGAATTTTAGTCACGACGTAGTCAATGCTTGGCTCAAAGCTGGCGGGGGTGACGCCCGTGATATCGTTCATCAATTCATCCAGCGTATAACCGACGGCCAATTTGGCGGCGATTTTCGCAATCGGGAATCCCGTGGCTTTCGAAGCCAAAGCCGAAGAACGCGACACGCGCGGGTTCATTTCGATGACCACCAAACGGCCATCGGCTGGATTGACGGCAAATTGCACATTGGAGCCGCCAGTCTCGACGCCCACTTCGCGCAGCACCGCAATCGAGGCATTGCGCATAATCTGATATTCGCGATCGGTCAGCGTCAGGGCGGGCGCGACGGTTATGCTGTCGCCCGTATGCACGCCCATTGGGTCGATATTTTCAATCGAGCAAATGATGATGCAATTGTCGGCTTTGTCGCGCACAACTTCCATCTCATACTCTTTCCAGCCGAGCACGCTTTCTTCGATAAGCACTTCGGTGACCGGCGAGGCATCCAGACCGCCTTCGACGATTTGCAAAAACTCTTCTTTATTATAAGCAATGCCGCCGCCCGTGCCGCCCATGGTAAAGCTGGGACGAATGATGGTCGGCAGGCCCACTTTTTCCAAGGCCGCCAGCGCTTCTTCCACCGTATGCGCCACATCGGAGCGCGGGCTTTCGAGGCCAATTTTATCCATCGCTTGGCGGAACAATTGGCGGTCTTCGGCTTTGTTAATGGCTTCCAAATCGGCACCAATGAGCTGCGCGCCATATTTTTCCAGCGTGCCATCTTCCGATAAAGCAATGGCTGTGTTCAGCGCGGTCTGCCCGCCCATGGTGGGCAAGACGGCGTCGGGGCGCTCTTTCTCGATAATTTTGGCTACCAGCTCGGGCGTAATCGGCTCGATGTAAGTGGCGTCGGCCAGCTCGGGGTCGGTCATAATCGTGGCTGGGTTCGAGTTCACCAAAATAACCCGATAGCCTTCTTCGCGAAGCGCTTTGCAAGCTTGCGTGCCGGAATAGTCAAATTCGCACGCCTGACCAATAACAATCGGCCCCGCGCCAATAATGAGAATGCTGGATATATCTGTACGTTTCGGCATTACGCGTCTCCTCGGCGGCTACCCATAGAGGCAACAAAGCGGTCAAATAAATAGTGGCTGTCTTGCGGGCCAGGCGAGGCTTCGGGGTGATATTGCACCGAGAAAACAGGCGCCCCCTTGAGGGCAATGCCACAATTGGTTTGGTCAAACAGGCTGACATGGGTTTCTTCCACATTGTCAGGCAGGCTGTCGCGGTCGACGGTGAAGCCATGGTTCATCGAGGTAATCTCGACTTTGCCCGTGGTCAAATCTTTCACCGGATGATTGGCGCCATGATGGCCTTGTTTCATTTTCACGGTTTTGGCACCTAGCGCGCGCGCCAGCATTTGATGGCCCAAGCAAATGCCAAAAACCGGCTTGCCGCTGGCGACGAGTTTTTCAATTTCCGCCACCGCATAAGCGCCCGTGGCGGCCGGGTCGCCCGGGCCATTGGATAAAAAGATGCCATCTGGATTATGCGCCAAAACTTCTTCCGCTGACGCCGAGGCGCTGACCACAGAGACGCGGCAGCCCGCCTGTGCCAAGCAGCGCAGAATGTTTTTCTTCACGCCATAATCAAGTGCCACAACATGGGGCATGTCTTGCGCCTTTGGGTCGTTTTCCGCAAACCCTTGGTTCCAGGCCCAGCGGCCCTGGTTCCAGTCATAGGCGGTTTGGCTGGTCACTTCGGCGGCCAAATCGGCGCCTTCGAGGCCGGCAAAAGCCTCCAGCTCGGCTTGCAGGGCCGGAATGTCAAATTCGCCGACTGGGTCATGCGCCAAAATGGCATTAAACATGCCATGGTCGCGAATATGCGCCGTGATGGTGCGCGTATCCACGCCGCTAATGCCAATCAGACCTTTGCCAATCAGCCATTCATTCAGGTGCATCGTATTGCGATAATTAGATGGCTGGGTGATGGCCTCGCGAAGGATCAACCCATTGGCGGCGCGCGCCACCTCTGCGTTGGAGGTCTCGCCATCGTCCTCATTGGTGCCGACATTGCCAATATGGGGAAAGGTGAAAGTCACGATTTGCTGTTTATACGACGGGTCGGTAAGAATTTCTTGATATCCGGTCATCGCCGTATTGAAGCAAACCTCGCCGAGGGTGTGGCCCGTGGCGCCGAGGCCATAGCCATAAAAAGCGTCCCCTTTTGCGGTGAGCAGCAGGGCGGTTTTTTTGGCCGGTTGCCAAATGGATTTATCGGCGCTCATGTGAGGGCTCCCTGTCAGTTAGGTGGTGAAGGTTACTTGGTGAAACAGCTCTTTGACATTCGAAAAAACGCAAAAAAAAGGCCCCTGCCGCTGGTGCGACCGAGGCGTGAACGATGCTGAGAACCCTCATAAAAACCCTATTTTCTGCGTGAGCCAAATTGACGGGAAACTATATAACGTAGGGCCTCTCGTCAAGCCATCTTATGGCGATTCTTGTGGGAAAAAAATACCAATAAAATCAATATCTTATACTATTTTTCCGGCGCCTCGAGAGAATGTCAGAAACCCCACCTGCGATTGCCTTGCTGCGGCGAGCATAGAGGCAAACATCGATTCTGCACGGAATTTTTTGCCACTGTCGCGAATGATTTGAAGCATTGCCAAACCGCATGCTTTGGCATATATCAAACGCTTCGCTTTCCAGTGGCCGATGAGGCGCATGAGGTAGCGGACAAAGATTGGTTTCAAGGAGTTTGACCATGCAAGAGCGGTTCACAGAAGCGCTGAAGACAGCGGTTAAGGCCCAAGACAAAATTCGTGTCTCTACGTTGCGCCTAATTATGGCAGCGATTAAAGACCGCGACATCGCCGCCCGCAGCGCCGATAGTGGCGATGGCGTCAGCGACGACCAAATCCTCGAAATTCTCGCCAAAATGGTAAAGCAACGCCAAGAGGCCGCCAGCACCTATGAAGAAGCGGGTCGGTTAGAATTGGCCGAGCAAGAACGCGCCGAGATTGTGGTGATTGAAGATTTTCTACCCGCCCAATTGAGCGACGAAGACGTGGCCAGCGCGGTCGCCGCCGCCTGCGACGAAGTCGGCGCTCAATCTTTAAAAGATATGGGCAAAGTCATGGGCGTGCTGAAGGGTAAATATGCGGGCCAAATGGACTTTGGCAAAGCCGGTGGATTGGTGAAACAACGCTTGAGCTAAGGGCGTTTTCGTTTCATTCACAAGAAATATGCGCTTTGCACGCATCGCCCGCGTTATCGCCATAGCGGCTGGCTCGATAAAAGCGTAAAATACAGCCATGGCGTTTCCCCAAACCTTTCTCGAAGAAATTAGAAACCGAATTTCGGTATCCGATGTGGTTGGCCGCAAGGTCAAATTACAACGCCGCGGCCGAGAATTTGTCGGGCTGAGCCCGTTTAAGCCAGAAAAAACCCCGTCTTTTACCGTCAATGACGACAAGCAGTTTTACCATTGTTTCTCGACCGGAAAACACGGCTCGGTGTTTGACTTTATTATGGAGACCGAAGGCTTAAGCTTTCCAGAATCGGTCGAGCGTCTGGCTTCGGAAGCGGGCATGCAAATGCCCGACCGCGACCCGCAAGACGCCGTTCGTGCCGTCAATCAGGCCAGCCTGTTAGATGTCACCGAGGCTTCTGCCAAATGGTTTGAAGCGCAGCTTAAAACCCCTGCCGCGGCGCAGGCGCGCGCCTATTTAGACAAGCGCGGTGTCACGCAAGAGATGATTAAACGCTTCCGCATTGGGTTTGGGCCCAGCGCGCGCACCGCTTTGGTGGAGCATTTGAGCGCCCGCGATATGGGGCTGGATAAGATTGTCGAAGCCGGTATGGCGATTAAGCCAGACGATGGCAAAGCCCCTTATGACCGTTTCCGCGACCGGATTATTTTCCCGATTAACGATGCCCGCGGTCGGGTGATCGCCTTTGGCGGACGCGCCATGAGTGCGGAAGCCAAAGCCAAATATCTCAATTCGCCAGAAACCCCGCTGTTTCATAAAAGCCGGGTTCTGTATAATTTTTCGGGCGCGCGCCAAGCCGCCTATGACACCAATAGCGTGCTGATTTCAGAAGGCTATATGGATGTTGTGGGCATGGCGCGCGCGGGCATTGATAATGCGGTTGCGGGCCTCGGCACGGCCATCACCGAAGAGCAAATTGGCTTGGCCTGGCGCATGGCGCCCGAGCCGATTTTATGTCTCGATGGCGATGCGGCGGGCTTGCGCGCCGCCTATCGCGCGATTGACCGCGCTTTGCCTTTGCTCAAACCGGGATATTCGCTGCGCTTTGCGATTTTGCCGCCGGGCAAAGACCCCGATGATGTGGTGCGCGAAGGCGGCGCACAAGCCATGCAAGCCCTCTTGGGCAAAGCCATGAGCCTTATCGATTTAATGTGGGAACGCGAAATAGAAGCCGCCCCCTGGGATACGCCAGAGCGCGCTGCGGCATTAAAAAAGCGTCTGCGCGAGGCGGCCGCGCGGGTGGGCGATAAAGATGTGCGCGCGCTTTATGGCCAAGACATTAAAGCGCGGCTCGATAAATTATTGGGCGAGCAGGGTGTGCCCTATCAAAACAGTGGCCGCCATCGCGATGGCTTTCGGGGCAAGCAAAACCCTCGGTTTCGCTCGCAACCGACCTCAGAAGCGCGGCGCTCGGCCATCTCAACCGGGGCCACCGATTGGTCGGTGCGCGAGGCCCTGATTGTGTTGTGTGTCTTGCAACATCCAGCGGTTTTACGGCACGAGCGCGATATGTTTGAGACGATTGAAATTCAAACCCCCGCCTTAGACGCTTTGCGTTTTGCGATTATCGATTATTTCGATGCGCTGGAGGCAAGCGCTGAGACCGACGCAGGGCTTGACAATAGCGCGCTCACAAGGCATTTGATAAGCGAAGGAAAGCAGGAAATTTGCGAGCGTTTGGGAAATATGCCAGAAGCTCGGCGTATGAGTTTTGCGCGCAAGGAAAGTAATCTGGAAGACGTTTTGGCGGGATGGCTTGAAGTGACCCGCAATCATCATAAATTACTAACTCTAACAACCGAGCAGAAGTCGGTTGAGGCAGAACTTGAGATTGAACTGGCGCGCGATGGAACCCAAAACGCGCTGGAACGCCTATTGGCGATAAAAAATGAAATTGCGGCGCTGGAACGCGGAGACGATAGCGCAGCTTAATGATAATCGTGAGGGGTCACGCAAGACTTACCCGGAGACTTACATGGCAGGCAAAAAAGCCAAGGCAAAAGAACAAGAAGTCGAAACAGGCGATAGCCCACTCATCGACATGGATAATCGCGATGTGAAGCGCATGATTAAGGCCGCCAAGGCAAGCGGCTTTGTGACCATTGATGCGTTGAACGCGGTTCTGCCGCCCGAAGAATTTACCTCTGAGAAAATCGAAGACATTATGGCGATGCTATCCGAGCTGGGCATTACCGTGGTCGAGACCGATGACGCAGATGAAACCGAAGAAGACGGCGACGCGAAAACCAGCAGCGAAACGGCAGTTGCCGCCGAAGCCAGCACCACAGCCGTCGCCAAAACCACAAAAACTGGCGCCACGGGCGACCGGACAGATGATCCGGTGCGGATGTATTTGCGCGAAATGGGCTCGGTCGAGCTACTATCGCGCGAAGGCGAAATTGCCATTGCCAAACGCATAGAGGCGGGCCGCGAAACCATGATTGCCGGGCTTTGTGAAAGCCCGCTGACGTTTCAGGCGATTATCATTTGGCGCGATGAGCTGAACGAAGGCAAAGTTTTGCTGCGCGATATCATCGATTTAGATGCAACGCGCGCAGGCCCCGAAGCCAAGAAAATTGATCGCTCGGCGGCCGGTGCAGCGCCGCCACCCTCGGGCGCGCCATCGGGCGAAGCCGAAGGCGAGCCAGATGAAGACGATGAAGAAGCCGAAGCCAATATGTCGCTTTCGGCCATGGAAATGGAACTCAAGCCAAAAGTCTTGGGCAGTTTCGATATCATTGCTTCGACCTATAAAAAATTACGCCGCTTGCAAGACCAAAGCGTGGAGCTGCAAAGCGCCGGCAAAGAGCTGACCAAAGCGCATCAGACCCGTTCGGATAAATTAAGCGGTGAGATTATTGAAGAAGTCAAAGGCTTGGCGCTCAACAATAATCGCATCGAGGCTTTGGTCGAGCAGCTTTATGCGATTAACAAGCGACTGGTTGGGCTGGAAGCACAGCTTTGGCGTTTGGCGCAAAAAACTGGCGTCACCCGCGATGAGTTTTTGAAGCAATATCAAGGCAATGAATATGAAGCCAATTGGGCGCGCCGCGTGGGCCGGTTAACGGGCAAAGGCTGGAAAGACTTCATCCAGAAAAACCGCGATGACGTGAAAACCATCCGCAGCGAAATTCAAGAATTGGCCAATGAGACGGGGCTGAACATTACCGAATACCGCCGCATTGTTCGCACGGTGCAAAAAGGCGAGCGCGAAGCGCGCATTGCCAAAAAAGAAATGGTCGAAGCCAATTTACGTTTGGTGATTTCCATTGCCAAAAAATATACCAATCGCGGTTTGCAATTCCTCGACCTTATTCAAGAGGGCAATATTGGCCTGATGAAAGCGGTCGATAAATTTGAATATCGCCGTGGCTATAAATTCTCGACCTATGCGACCTGGTGGATTCGCCAAGCGATTACCCGCTCGATTGCCGACCAAGCGCGCACCATTCGTATTCCGGTGCATATGATTGAGACGATTAACAAATTAGTGCGCACCTCGCGCCAAATGCTGCACGAGTTCGGCCGCGAGCCGACGCCGGAAGAGCTGTCTGAAAAACTTTCTATGCCGCTAGATAAAGTGCGCAAGGTTTTGAAAATCGCCAAAGAGCCGATTAGTTTGGAAACCCCGATTGGCGACGAAGAAGATAGTCAGCTGGGTGATTTCATCGAAGATAAAAACGCTATTTTGCCGATTGATGCGGCCATTCAGTCGAATTTGCGCGACACCACCACGCGGGTTTTGGCTTCGTTAACGCCGCGCGAAGAACGGGTCTTGCGGATGCGCTTTGGCATTGGTATGAACACCGACCATACGCTGGAAGAAGTGGGTCAGCAGTTCTCTGTGACGCGCGAACGCATTCGCCAAATCGAGGCGAAAGCCTTGCGCAAGCTGAAACACCCAAGCCGGTCGCGCAAGCTACGTAGTTTTTTGGATAATTAGACCCCGTAAAATAAGTAAATCAGGTTCTCCCAATGATGTTAACGATGATGAAGGCGAAAATTCACCGCGCCACCGTAACCCAATGCGACATGCAGTATCAGGGGTCGATTTCGGTGGACCAAGATTGGCTCGACAAAGTGGGTATCTTGCCCAATGAGCAGGTCGATGTTTTGAATATTAATACGGGCGGGCGCTTTACAACTTATGCCATTCCGGCGCCACGTGGTTCGAAAACCATTGGCATCAATGGCGCGGCGGCGCGCTTGGCGCAAAAGCAAGATTTAGTGATTATCATCGCCTATGCGCAAATGAGCGAAGCGGAAGCGGCGAGTTATGAACCGGGTTTGTATTTTCCGGAATTAGACGCATAATAGTTTCATGTTGGTGTTAGGGCCTGTAGCTCAGGTGGTTAGAGCGGTCCGCTCATAACGGATTGGTCGCAGGTTCGAGTCCTGCCGGGCCCACCAATATTTCGCTTTACCCTATAAAAAAGCCCGAAGGCTTGTCGCCAGCGCTGCCAAATCCAGCTTTCCCTTTTCTGCGATAAACACCAATTCAGGCGCCCGCCTTTCCGCTTCGATGAGCGTATAACGCGCGCCCACCAGTTGCAGCCGATGCGTGCCCGTATGGCCCTTGGCGCGCGCGAGCTTTGGTGCCAGCTCATTTAATAAGTCGGATAATTTTTCAATATCTAAGGCCGTCTCTGCCGTAAAGCTCATCGTGTCGAAAAGCGCATTGGCAAAGAGCGGTGCCGCAGGAGCTAAATCTGGCAGCTCGCGGGCGGCCGAAAGCGTCAACATATCGGCCAAAACAGCGTCGCTGGGGTGCGCGATGGGGGCTTGGGTTAAGCCAGCCAATAGACTTTGCGCGCTGGCGCCTTGGTCATCGGTTAAATCGGTTTTGGTCAGCAGGCAATAATCGGCTTGCCCGATTTGTCGATGGACCAAGCCGCCGACAAATTTATCGCGCCGTTTGGCGGCCAATGTTGTGGCATCTATCGCCACATAAATGCCCGCCAATTGCAAACCTTGGATGCCATAGCCAAGATAGGCGAGCCGCGCTGGCTCGCCCGCGCCACTGGCCTCGATAAGCACATGGTCGGGGGGCGTGTCGCTTTGCGCCAATTGTTGCAATTGGTTTAGCGCATCGTCTTGCAATTGGCAGCAGGCGCAGCCATTGGCCAGCGATATCGTCTCGCCCTCATGCGCTTCAATCAGCGCGGCATCGATGTTAATGGCGCCAAAATCATTGACCAAAATGGTCAGCCGTTTGCCCTTAAAGGCGGCGGGCGGTTTGGCCAAGAGCCGATTGATCAGCGTGGTTTTTCCCGCGCCCAAATAGCCGCCAAGAATTGTCAGCGGCAGCATTAGGGTTTTTCAATGGGGTGCGCCACGCCGTTAAACACGGTGCCCCAAATCTCAATATCGCGTAACCCTTGCGCGCCCACCTCAAAAGGGTCTTGCTCCAGCACCGTGAAATCGGCCCGTTTGCCCGCCCGCAAACTGCCAATCTCATGTTCTAACCCCAGCACATAGGCGGCATCGATGGTAATGGCTTTTAGCGCGTCATAGACAGGCACGCCCTCGCCCTCGCCGACGATTTTGCCCGCCTCATTCTGGCGCGTCGCTGCCACCCAAGCCGAATTTAACGGCAGGGCAGGGGCCATTGTGTAATCGGAATGCAGCGCAAAGGGGATATTATGGCGTTTCAATGTGCCAAGTCGGGCCATTGAATAAGCGCGTTCTTCGCCAATGCCGTCGCGGGCATAAATCTCGCTCAACTCATGCAGGTAATAGACATTGACCGAGGCAATCGCGCCAAGGCTGGCCATGCGCCGAACTTGCTCCGGCGTCGAGAGGCCAAAATGCTCGATGGTGAAACGATGGTTGAAGCGCGGTTTTTCGTCCTGCAATTTTTCCAGCGTATCCAGCGCCAGCTCCAACCCTAGGTCGCCCGTGCAATGGACATGGATTTTATAGCCCTTATGCCATAAAAGCCGCGCCGCCTCTTCGAAACGTTCGGGCACCATCATCCATTCGCCTTCATGGCCATCCAGATATCCCGGTTGGCCGACCATCATCAATTGCGAGAAAAACGCGCCATCGGTGAATAATTTGGCGTGATCGGTAAAGAATAAGGTCTCGGTGTTGAGCTCTGGATAGGCGGCCATTTCGCTCTCGACGCGCGCATAATCGCCATCATGGGCCAGCGCCAGCATATTGGGCGTATAGTGAACCCGAAACGGCGTGTCGTCCGTGTTGAAAAACCCGAGCGCTGCCTGCCATTCCATCTCGAAATTAAAAATGCCAATGCCCATATCGCCCAGCATCGTATGACCGCCAAAATGCGCCACTTGCTTCAGGCGCTGCATGCCAAGGCCAAATTTCTCGGGCGACATAATGACCGGATTAAGCGCATTAATGGCAAGGCGCAGGCCGTTTTCGTAAAATAATCCGTCTTCTAATTTAATCTGCGGATGCGCCCCGACTTCATTATTATTCAGGCCAAAATGCTCGAGCGCGGCACTGTTTAAAATCACCTCATGAAACGAGCGATGCCAGACCACCACGGGCCGATGGGGGCAAGCGTCATCCAGCTGCTTGCGGGTAATATCGCCGTGCCAATTGCGGTGGTAGCCCCAGGTGAAAAACGGCTCGCTGGCCGCCTCTTGAATCAATTCGGTGGTCAATTCGGTGGTCAATTCGGTCAGGCGGTCAAGATAGGCTTCATGGGTTTTCGTCGCTGGCACGGTCTCCCAAGGCAAGTCCCACGGGAGGGCGGTGATGAATTGCATCGGCAAAATAACCGCCGCCATACTGGGGTGTAAATGCGGGTCGATAAAACCGGGCAGCAGCACTTTATCGGCAAAGCGCGTGTCGATGGTATGGGGATGGCGCGTCAACCAAGGCTGCAAGCTCTCCAAAGTGCCGACTTCTAAAATCTGCGCTTGCCCGTCTTCGGTCTGGCGCACGGCAATGGCATGGGCCTCTGGCAGGCTGGGCTCCATGGTATGAATGGCGCGGGCGGTAAAGACAGTAATGTCAGACATGAAACCTCTCCATAAGAGTGCAATTCGCTTGCCATCATGGCGCAAAGCGGGCCAGAGTTCATGCATTAATATTGCAATTTGGAGAGAAACCCATGCACAGTTCAGCAATTCTTCAGCCGGTGGTTGTCTTGGCCCTTTGGAGCGGCGTGATGATGCTCTGGTTGGCCAGAGCGCGACTGCCAAATGCTAAGACAACGCGGTTTCCCGAAGGCGAAATTGCCCATCCCTCGGCCATGGTGCATTTTCCAACCGAGGTGCGTCGCGTGGGCGATAATTACAATCATCTGTTCGAGCAACCGACTTTATTCTATGCGGTGGTCTTACTGATTGCCGTCATGGGCCATGTGGATGGCACGGCGGTGGCTTTGGCTTGGGGGTTTGTTGGGCTGCGCGTGGTGCATTCGCTGGTGCAGGCCACGGTGAATATTGTGCCGTTGCGCTTTGGCCTATTCATCTTGTCTTGGCTGGCCTTGCTTGGGCTTATGGTGCGCGAAGCCTTGGTGATTTTTTGAGGCGGAGCCTTCGTGATTTTTTGAGGCGCGGCTTGCTATATGAGCGCAAAATGGCGCAAACTAAGATTATTCATAGTTTCATTTTATAGGAGGAAAAAATGGAAGCTTCTGCAATTTTACAACCCGTCGTGGCCTTGGGGCTTTGGAGCGGTGTGATGATGATTTGGATGTATGCCACGCGTATTCCCGCCGTCGGGAAAGCCGATATTCCCGAAGCCGAAATGGGGCACCCCGTCGGCATGAGTTATTTGCCATCGGAAGTGCGTCGTATCGCCGATAATTACAATCATTTGTTCGAGCAACCGACTTTATTCTACGCGATTGCCTTAACCATTGCTGTGGCCGGTCACGTCGATGCGATGGCGGTCAATGCCGCTTGGGCGTTTGTTATCATCCGCGTTGTGCATTCGCTGGTGCAAGCCACGGTCAATATTGTGCTGCTGCGCTTTGGCATTTTCTTGCTATCTTGGGTGGCGCTGCTGGTTCTTATCGTGCGCGAGGCTCTGGTTATTTTCTAGGGCATTTTTCACGAGACCTTAAGTAAAGGCTCTGCCGCTTCGGGGGCGGAGCCTTTTGTTTGGCGCTAAGCGCGCCGCCACAGAGAGGCGCCTTGCCACGGCTTGTTAAAACTGGCAAAACTCATCATCTAAAAAGGGGAACCCAATGGCTGCGTATCAATATGTTTATGTGATGGATAAATTGTCCAAAACCTATGCCGGTGGCAAACAGGTTTTAAAAGACGTGCGCCTATCGTTTTTTCCCGGAGCCAAAATCGGCATTGTGGGGGTCAATGGCTCGGGTAAATCGACGCTGTTAAAAATCATGGCGGGCGTCGATGCCGAATATCAGGGCGAAGCTTGGGCGGCCGAAGGCGCCAAAATTGGCTATCTCGAACAAGAACCGCAGCTCAACCCAGAAAAAGATGTGCTGGGCAATGTGATGGAAGGCGTGGCGGAAAAGCAGGCGCTGTTAGAACGCTATAATGAATTGGCGATGAATTATTCCGATGAAACGGCCGAAGAAATGGCCGCGCTGCAAGACCAGATTGACGCGCAAAACCTATGGGATTTAGACGCGCAAGTCGAGCAAGCCATGGATGCGCTGCGCTGCCCGCCGAGCGATGCCTCGGTCGAGAACCTATCGGGCGGTGAAAAACGCCGCGTCGCGCTTTGCAAATTGCTGCTCGAAGAGCCAGACCTCTTGCTGCTCGATGAACCAACCAACCATCTCGATGCCGAAACCGTGGCGTGGCTGCAACATCACCTCGAGGCCTTTGCCGGCACCGTGGTTTTGGTGACCCATGATCGCTATTTCCTCGACCAAATCACTGGCTGGATTTTAGAGCTCGACCGTGGCCAAGGCCTGCCTTACGAGGGCAATTATTCCAATTGGCTGGAGCAGAAACAAAAACGCCTGGAGCAAGAATCGCGCGAGGACGACACCAAGCAACGCACATTGGCCAATGAGCTGGACTGGATTCGCCAATCGCCGAAAGCCCGCCAAGCCAAAAGCAAAGCGCGGATTAACGCCTATGAAGAATTGCTGGAAAGCCAAGGTCGCGAAGAAGTGGGCCGCACGCAAATCACCATTCCATCGGGCCCACGCCTGGGGGGCATTGTGCTGGAAGGCGAAAACCTGACCAAAGGCTTTGGCGATAAATTGCTCATTGATGACCTATCCTTCACGCTGCCGCCGGGCGGTATCGTCGGGGTTATCGGCCCCAATGGCGCGGGTAAAACGACGCTGTTTAAAATGCTGACCGGTGGCGAGACGCCAGATAGCGGCGCGCTTCGGGTGGGGGATACGGCGGTGATGGGCTATGTCGACCAAAGCCGCGATTCGCTTGCCGACGATAAAACCGTCTGGGAAGAAATTTCCGGCGGCAATGATATTCTAGAGCTTGGCAATCGCGAGATGAACTCGCGCGCCTACGTGGGTGCGTTTAATTTCCGGGGCGGCGACCAGCAGAAAAAAGTTGGGCTCCTGTCGGGCGGCGAACGCAACCGCGTGCATTTGGCAAAAATGCTGAAGTCTGGCTCCAACCTCTTGCTGCTCGATGAGCCGACCAATGATTTGGACGTCGAGACGCTGCGCGCGCTTGAAGAAGGGCTGGATAATTTTGCCGGTTGCGCCGTTATCATCAGCCATGACCGTTGGTTCCTAGACCGCATTGCCACGCATATTATGGCCTTTGAAGGCGACAGCCATGTGGAATGGTTCGAGGGCAATTACGCCGAATATGAAGAAGACAGAAAACGCCGCCTCGGCACGGATGCCGAAGTGCCGAAGCGGATTAAATACAAACAATTCGCACGATAGGCGCAAAGCCCGCCTAGAATTTTCGGGTCAGCGAGAGTTGCGCGTTCAACGGCTCCCCGACACTCACTTGGTCGGTGCCATGGGCGTGCGGATAATAGTCTTCATCGCTCAGGTTCTCGAGCGTCACCCGCACGGTTGTGTCTCCCGAGAGTAAATAAGACAGCGAGGCATCCAAGCGGGTGTAATCGGGCAGATAGCTGGTCGAGCCATCTTTGATTAACGAGCGGTCTTGATAGGTGAGGCCAAGCCCCACTTGCCAGCGCGCCTTGGCTTGATATTGGGCAAAAATCGAATACATCGTCTCGGGCAGCTCGCGCGGGGTTTTGTTATCTGCGGTTTTACCATCGAGCGACGTATAGCCGAAACTCAGCATCAGCTCTGGCGACACTTGACCTTTGATTTCCATTTCATAACCATCGATACGCAGGCCCTGAATGGTGGAAATCAAACCACTGCCATCGTCTTTGGCTTGGGTCTGTTGGCTGTCGAAGAGGCTGCTGGCAAAGCTAAGCTGCGGGGTGATATCCCATTTCAGGCCAATTTCCGTATTTTCAAACACATCGGGGTCTAGCTTCGCCTCGCTGGCTTCCAGTTTTTTAAACTGCTCGCCCGAGCGGGGCAAAAAGCTCTCGCTGCGACTGGCGTAAACCGAGACATTGGCTTGCGGTTTATAAATCAAACCAGCGCGCGGCGAGATTTCCTCATCTTTGCGAGACTGCGCGGTGATGGCGTTGGGGTCTTGGGTGTCGGTCACGGTGATGTCGAAACGATCCAACCGAGCCCCCAGCAAAACTTGCAATCTATCGGTCAGTTTAATCTGGTCTTGCAAGAATACCGAGGCGACAGTGATTTGTGTCTTTGTTCGGGTTTCCAAATCACTGGCGAAACTCACCGAAGAGGCGACGCCTGATGCGTTTTGCGTCAGGTCCAATGGACGGGCAATCGAAAAGCTTTCCGACTTGGCGTTATTTGAGGAAAACGTGGGGTTGTAACGATAATTATCCGATTGCGTATCGATATAATCGCCGCCGACCAATAGGGTATGCGAGAGCCCGGCGAGGTTCCTCTCATGGCTCACATAGCCAGAGACAATCATATTGCGGCGCGTCGTCGGGTCCCGATAGCCTTTCAAGGTGACGGTATTGGCGGCGGCGTCATAGCCATCGGCATAGAGGTTTTGGTAGATTTTTTCATAGTCGCCATAATGCAGCGTCAGCGCGCCAGTTGTTTTATCGGAATACATGCGGGTGACCCGCGCGCGCCAAACATCGGCTTCCAAAGTGCTGATATTATCTGTGGCACTGCCGAAAACCGTGTCGCGCAGGGCGGCGACGGGGGCGCCCGTTTCGCGGCTTGTGACAATGCCGCGGTCGATAAACCGCTCATGGTCCATCCGCTCGTAAGATAAATCTAGCGTGGTTTGCGGGCTGAGGTTGATTTTCAAGGTCGGGTTTATCCCGCTCCGCTCGCCATCGTAAAAGTCTCGGTCCCCGTCCAAAGTCTCGCCATAGGCATTGACCCGCAAGGCCGTGGTTTTGCCCACGGGCAGATTGACGTCTGCCGCCAGATGGGTGCCGCCGAAACTGTCGAGGCGGATATCGACATCTTGAAAGGGGTCGCCAAGCCGTGCTTTCTTGCTCACCCGATTGACCGCGCCGCCCGTGCCGCCGCGGCCAAACAAGAGCGCATTGGGGCCGCGCAAGACTTCCACCTGCTCCAGATTATAAAGCGGGCGGTAATATTGCACATCGTCGCGCATGCCATCGATGAAGAAGTCAGCCGTCGAGCGGACGCCGCGAAAGACGATGGAATCGCGATGCCCTTCGCCTTGCGATGCGCTGAGTCCGGGCGTGTAGCGCACGATATCGCCCAAGGCACGAAAGCCGCGTTGCTGCATCTGTGTGGCGTCGATAATCGAGAGGCTTTGCGGCACATCGATGAGCGGCACAGGCAATTTAAGCGCGCTCGAGCGCGTGTTGGCGGGAACGGTAACAATAACCTCATCCATGGCCATTGGGGTTTGCGCCATCGCTGAGGCCATCGCGCTGCAAAAGGCGAGGGGCACGAGAGCCGCCACGGCCAAGTAATTTTGAGATTTTGGGGTCACGGACATGCTCCTGTAAGTGATAATCATTCGCATGTATAATGCTATTGAGAATTATTCGCAACAAGAATCTGCGTTTTTTTTAGGGGCTTAAAAACGCTTGGGTTTTAGCTGTTTTCTGGGTCGGCGGATATTTTGCTACGGATATGGTCGAGCAAAGCGTTGATGTCGCCACGGTTGTTTTTCAGCACAGAGGCGAAACTATCGCGCTGTTCTTGCGCCATCCAGACGCCCAACACCCGCACATCAAACAGGGTGAAGCTGCCGTCTTTTTCGAGCCGCAGCCACCAATCGATATCGATAGGGTCGCGGCCATTGGCAAACTCAATACGGCTTTCCACGATGACGTTTTTCTTTTTCGCCTGCGCTTTGCCGACAATCACTTTCTCATCGGAATATTCCCCGAGGCGATTGGCATAGACTTTGACAATGAAACGATTGAGCAAGGCCTGATAGGTTTCGAAATCGGGTTTCGAGATTTTGCGGCCGAAGGGCCCCAGCGTAAAGCGGGCGATACGGCGCATATTGGCTTTTTCATTGAGCAATTTGCTAAAGCGCGCCTCGCGGCCGGCGCGCGTGGTCTCGCTCGATAGAATGACAATCGCGTCATCGGCCAGCGCGGTCACAAAAGCCCGGGCCTTATCTAAATCTGGCGCCGCGCCTTGCGCCATGGCGGGCAGAGGTAGGGGCAGAAGCAGCAGGGCAAAAACAGCAAAGCTATAAAGGGTCGCGCGCATGGGTGGCTCCTAAAAATTGTCTAAATCGTCAAGGTCGTCGATGTCCGGCAGATCATCGATATTGGTGACCCCATTGTTAATTTCGCTCTCGCGGTTTTGCCGATACAGGCTTCGCACCGTCGCGTAAAAATCGATGGAGCTTCGTTCTATTTCGTCAATTATACCCATATTGGCGGCCCGTGCGTCAACACCATCTAATGTGTAGCGCACGATGGGGCCCGTCAGACTGTCACTGCCTGTGTAGGTGACCGGGTCAAACAACCAATCAAAACCCCAGCCGAATAAATCGCGCGGCGGCGATGGCCCAAGCAAGGGGATATATAAATACGGCCCCGGCTTCACCCCATAGGTGGCCAAAGTTTGGCCAAAGTCTTCTTCATGGCGCTCAAGCCCCAGGCGCGTGGCGGGGTCGAACAAGCCGCCGATGCCCACCACAGTATTGATGCCAAGCCGCAAGGCGGTGGTGCTGGCGCGCGCCATTTCGCCTTGAAACAAATCATTGGCCAGCGTGACCGGAGAAATCAGATTGTTCAAAAAATTGCGAAACGACCGGCGCACAGGCTGCGGTACATAGAGATAGCCCTTGGCGACGGGCTCTAAAACATAGGCGTCGAGGGTTTGCTCGACGGCGAACATTTTGCGGTTGAAGCTTTCATAGGGGTCGCGGTCTGATCCGGCGGTTGCCGGCACAGCGCCCGAGCTGGCACAGGCCGCAAGGCTGGAAGCCAGCAGGCTTGCCATCAGGAACTTTTGGATGTGTTTGACCATGAGAATACCCCTCCGATTGGCCTCAACGCTATTCTTATTCGGTGTTTTGGAAAAGGGGGGCAGAGATATTTTTTGCCAACTGTGGAGAAAATTCATCGATAAAAGCCCGACTTACTGGCTTATTCCTTGACATATAAGGATATGTTTATGTATAAACCGAATATGGAACAGCTTTTATCCGCCCTCCGTGCCGCGGGAGAACCGACCCGGCTTCGCATCCTCGCCATTTTGGCGCTAGGGGAGTTGACGGTGTCTGAGTTAACGCAGGTGCTTTTGCAAAGCCAGCCGCGCATCTCGCGGCATCTTAAGTTACTGGCCGATGCAGGTCTGGTGCAGCGCAATCCCGAAGGCAGCTGGGTGTTTTATCGGCTGCATGAGGGCACGCCCATTGCCAGTGTGTTGCCGCAAATTATCGGCCATATTCCCGACGACGACCACGATATTTTGCGCGACCGCGAACGCTTTGCGGAAGTCCGCCAATTGCGGGCCGAACGGGCGCAAAACTATTTTGCCGCCAATGCGGGCAGTTGGGACGAGTTGCGCGCGCGCCATATTCCCGAAACCGCGGTGGAAGAAAAAATGGCGCGCCAGCTCGAGGCACATGGCGGCGCGATGAATTTGCTGGTCGATTTAGGCACGGGCACGGGTCGCATGTTAGAGATTTTTGGCCATCGCGCCGACCGCGCCATTGGCTTTGATGTCAGCCCCGATATGTTGACGCTGGCGCGCAGCAAGTTGGACGAAGTGGGTGCGAAAAACTGCCAAGTGCGGCAAGGCGATTGCGCCAATGTGCCGCTAGAAGACAATGTGGCCAGCATCGTTATTTTGCATCAAGTGCTGCATTTTTTAGATGACCCGCAACGCGCCCTCAATGAAGCGGCGCGCATTTTGGCGCCGGGCGGCAGCGTGTTAATCGCTGATTTCGGTCCGCATGAGATGGAAGCCTTGCGCGACGAACATGCCCACCGTCGCCTTGGGTTTAGCGATGCCGATATGCGCGCCATGCTGGCGCATAGCGGGTTGCAAATCGCCCAGACGCAAAGGCTCTCGCCCGAGAGCCGCCATAGCGAACAAGATTTAACCGTGGTGATGTGGCAAGCCCAAAAACCAGAAACACTTGAAGATAAAAATAGGAATGGCATATGACCGCGATTAGTTTTGAATTTTTCCCGCCCAAGACCGAGGTGGCCGCCGAGAAACTGTGGCACAATATCTCGCGTCTGGCGCCGCTGGGGCCCGATTTCGTGTCGGTCACCTATGGCGCTGGCGGCTCGACGCGCGACCGCACACATGCCTGCGTCAAACGCATTATCGATGAGACAAATTTAAATCCGGCGGCGCATTTAACCTGTGTGGCGGCCAGCAAAGCCGAGGTCGACAGCGTGGTCGATGATTATGCGGCGGCAGGCGTGAAGCACATTGTGGCGCTGCGCGGCGATATGCCAGACATGGGCGCCTTCTCGCCCCATGCCGATGGCTATAGCGGCTCGGTAGAGCTTATTGAAGCTCTGGCCAAACGCGGCGGCTTTGAAATTACGGTGAGCGCTTACCCGGAAAAACACCCGGAATCGGGATCATTAAGCGACGATATTGATTTGCTGAAAGCCAAAATAGATGCGGGCGCCACGCGCGCCATCACGCAATTTGTTTTTGATACACAGGCGCATTTGCGGTTTCGCGATGCGCTGGCGGCGGCCAATATCACCATTCCGGTTATCCCGGGCATTATGCCGACCACGAATTTTGCTGGCGCCCAACGCATGGCTGCGGCTTGCGGCGCGCATATGCCAGAGGCGCTGATGGCGCTTTATGCCGGGTTGGACGAAGACCCAGATACGCGCAAACATATCGGGGCTTCTGTCGCAGTTGACCAATGTCGTAAACTGCTGGAAGAAGGTTTCGACTATTTGCATTTTTACACGCTCAACCAAGCCGATTTGACATTCGCCGTGTGTCGAATTTTGCAATTGGGCACCCCCCTAGAAGAAGAAAGTTAAGCCATGAGTTGGACCCGCGAAAGCCGAGTGGAAGCGCTGACCACGCTCACCCAAAACCGTATCCTGATGTTGGATGGCGCGATGGGCACGATGATTCAACGTCACAAATTGGACGAAGCGGCCTATCGGGGCGCGCGTTTTGCCGATTATCATACCGATGTGATGGGCAATAATGACCTCTTGTCGCTAAGCCAGCCGGATATTATTCGCGATATCCATAGAGCCTATCTAGAGGCGGGCAGCGATATTGTGGAGACCAATACATTCTCCTCGACCACCATTGCGCAGGCCGATTACGATATGGAAAATCTGGCCTATGAGCTGAACCTGGAGGGCGCCAAATTGGCTCGCCAAGCGTGCGATGCCATGGAAGCGCAAGACCCGACGCGGCCGCGCTATGTGGCGGGCGCATTGGGGCCGACCAATCGCACGGCGTCCATTTCGCCAGAGGTCAACGACCCGGGCTATCGCAATGTAACTTACGATGAATTGCGCGAAGCCTATGGTGATGCCACCAAAGCGCTGGTGGAAGGCGGGGCGGATATCATTCTGGTCGAGACGATTTTTGACACGCTAAACGCCAAAGCGGCGGTGCATGGCGTGCAAGATATGTTCGAGCAATTGGGCCTAAGCTTGCCGATTATGATTTCGGGCACCATCACCGACCGCTCGGGCCGCACTTTGTCGGGGCAAACCACGGAAGCCTTTTGGAATAGTTTGCGCCATATTAAACCGTTTGCCGTGGGGCTCAATTGCGCTTTGGGGGCCGATGAAATGCGTCCCTATGTGGCGGAAATCGCGCGTATCGCGGATACCAATGTGTGTATTTATCCCAATGCGGGCCTGCCCAATGAATTTGGCGAATATGATCAGCTGGCCGAAGAAATGGCCAGCATTGTGGGCGAATTTGCCAGCTCCGGTCTGGTTAATATTCTGGGCGGCTGCTGCGGCACGACGCCCGAACATATCGCGGCCATTGCGGCGGCGGCGGCCGATAATGTGCCACGGGTTCTGCCGCAAGTGCCGCGCCGCATGCGTCTGTCGGGGCTGGAGCCGTTTACCCTAAGCGAAGAAATTCCTTTCGTGAACATCGGCGAGCGCACCAATGTGACGGGCTCGGCCAAGTTTCGCCGTCTCATCACCGAAGGCGATTATGATACCGCCCTTGAGATTGCCCGTCAGCAAGTCGAGAACGGCGCGCAAATTATCGATGTGAACATGGATGAAGGCATGTTGGACAGCCAGCGCGCCATGGTGCGTTTCCTCAATCTCGCCGCCACCGAGCCCGATATCGCCAAAGTGCCGGTGATGATTGACAGCTCGAAATGGTCGATTATCGAGGCTGGGCTAAAATGCGTGCAAGGCAAAGCGGTGGTAAACTCCATCTCCTTGAAAGAGGGCGAAGCGCCGTTTTTTGAGCAAGCGCGCCTGTGCCAACGCTATGGCGCGGCGGTTATCGTGATGGCTTTTGATGAAGACGGCCAAGCCGATACGGCTGAGCGTAAGTTTGAGATTTGCAAACGCTCCTATGATTTGCTGGTCGATAAAATCGGCTTTGCGCCGGAAGATATTATCTTCGACCCCAATGTATTTGCCGTGGCGACGGGCATTGAGGAACATAATAATTACGCCATGGATTTCATTGAAGCGACGGGGCGTATTCGGGCCGAACTGCCACATGCGCATGTGTCTGGCGGCGTTTCCAATATTTCCTTCTCGTTTCGGGGCAATGAGCCCGTGCGCGAGGCCATGCATTCGGCGTTTTTATATCATGCCATCGGCAAAGGCATGGATATGGGCATCGTCAACGCCGGGCAATTGGCGATTTATGAAGACATTGAGCCGAAGCTAAAGCTGGCGGTCGAAGATGTGTTGCTCAATCGGCATGACGATGGCACGGATAATTTGCTCGCGGTGGCCGAGACCTATCGCGGCCAAAAGGGCGCGCAACAAGTCGTTGATTTGAAATGGCGCGACGGCCCCGTGCGCGATCGGTTGATGCATGCTTTGGTCAATGGGCTGGCAGATTTCATCGAGGAAGACACGGAAGAAGCGCGCCTGCAAGTGGAGCGGCCGCTACATGTCATCGAAGGCCCGCTGATGGATGGGATGAATAAAGTCGGCGATTTATTTGGCGCTGGCAAAATGTTTCTGCCGCAAGTGGTGAAATCGGCACGGGTGATGAAACGCGCCGTGGCGCATTTAGAGCCCTTTATGGAAGCCGAAAAAATCGCCTCGGGCGCCACCTCCAGCTCCAAGGGCAAAGTGCTGATGGCGACGGTGAAAGGCGATGTGCATGACATTGGCAAAAATATCGTCGGTGTGGTGTTGCAGTGCAATAATTTCGAAGTCATTGATATGGGCGTCATGGTGCCAGCCAATGATATTATCACCAAGGCCATCGAAGAGAATGTCGATATCATCGGCTTGAGCGGATTGATAACGCCGAGCTTGGATGAAATGTGCCATGTAGCGGCCGAAATGGAACGCCAAGGCCTCGATATTCCCCTGCTTATCGGCGGGGCGACGACGTCGAAAGTGCATACGGCGGTTAAAATTAACCCGAATTACATCAAGGGTCAGACCGTCTATGTCACCGATGCCAGCCGTGCCGTGGGCGTGGCCAGCAGCCTTTTGTCAGACGATAAAAAGGCCGATTATCAGGCAGAAGTTCGCGCCGATTATGAGGCGATGGCGCAAGCGCATGCGCGCGGCCGCAGGCAAGAGAAACGCCGCCCCCTTGCCGATGCCCGCGCCAATGCCTTTACGCCCGCGCAAGGCTATCAGCCGGTCAAGCCGCAGTTTACTGGCCTGAAAGTGTTTGACGATTATGATTTGGCGGAATTGCGCGACTATATCGATTGGACGCCGTTTTTCCAAAGCTGGGATTTGCATGGCCGCTATCCAGCCATTTTGACCGATACAGTGGTCGGCGAGGCGGCCACCTCTTTGTTCCAAGACGCGCAACAGATGCTCGACCAAATGATTAGCGAGAAATGGATTACCGCCAAAGCGGTCATTGGCTTTTGGCCAGCTGCGCGCGATGGCGATGATATTGTGATTTTCGAAGACGAAAGCCGCACCCAAGAGCGCACGCGCCTGCATAGTTTGCGCCAGCAAATGCTGCGCAAGGGCGAGGGCGATAAAAAACGCGCCAATTTTGCGCTATCCGATTTCATTGCCGAGGGCGCCGATTATATTGGCGGTTTTGCCGTCACCACAGGCCATGGCGAAGACGAAGTGGCCAAACGCTTTGAAGCGGCGGGCGATGACTATAGCTCGATTATGTCGAAAGCCTTGGCCGATAGATTGGCCGAAGCCTTTGCCGAGCGCCTGCACCAACGCGTGCGGACGCAGTTTTGGGGCTATGCGAGCGATGAAGCGCTCGATAATGTCGGCCTTATTGAAGAGCACTATCAAGGCATTCGGCCCGCGCCGGGCTATCCAGCGCAGCCCGACCATACGGAAAAAGGCACTTTGTTTGAGCTGCTCGAAGCCGAGAAACACGCTGGCATTTCCTTGACCGAAAGCTATGCCATGTGGCCCGGCGCTGCCGTGTCTGGGCTTTATTTCGGCCATCCGGAAAGCCAATATTTTGGCGTCGGTAAAATCGACCGCGACCAAGTGGCGGATTACGCCAAACGCAAGGGCATGGAGGTGGCGCTGTGTGAAAAATGGTTGTCGCCGATTTTGTCCTACACGCCATAATGAATCTTCCCTAGAGTAGCCTCATGTCGGTATGGGGAAAAATTGCAGGCATAGCGACAGGCTATGCTTTGGGCGGTGTGCCAGGGGCGCTCGTGGGGGCGCTGGCCGGCCATTTTGCGCTCGACCGCTTGGGCGATAGGCAAGTTGTGTTTACCATTGCGATGATTTCTCTGGCCGCCAAAATGACCCGTGCCGATGGCGATGTCTCGCCCATTGAAGTGCAGGCGGTGCAAGATATGATGCGCGTGCCAGAGAGCGAACAACGCAATATGGAGCGGGTGTTTCGTCTGGCACAAGAAGACGTGGCGGGCTTTGATAGTTACGCCAAACAAGTGGCGCAAATTTATGCCGATAGCCCGCAAGTGCTGGAAGATGTGCTGGATGTGTTGTTTTATATCGCTTATGCGGATGGCGTTTTGCATCCGGCCGAGCAGCAATTTCTCGAAATCGTGGCCGATATTTTCGCCATTGGAACCAGCGATTTCAAACGCCTGCAAGCCCATCACGATGGCTCGATTGTCGACCCCTATACGGTGCTGGGCGTCAACCGCCATGCGGAAGACGAGGCGGTGCGCAAAGCTTGGCTGGCGGCGGTGCGCGATAATCACCCCGACCAATTGCAAGCGCGGGGCATGCCCGTAGAAATGATGCATATTGCCACCGCGCGTATGGCGGCGATCAATGAAGCTTGGGCTTTAATACAAAAGGAACGCGACTTATGAGTTGGAAGACACGGATTTTACAACCCGATACAGCGGTTGAAAAAATGAAACAAAAAGCCGCTTTGCGCGCCTTGGAAGAAGTGCGCGACGGCATGAAATTAGGCTTGGGCACGGGCTCGACGGCGCGCTATTTCGTCGATGGTCTGGGCGCGCAAGTGGCCGAGGGGCTCGCCGTCGTCTGCGTGCCAACCTCCGAAGCGACGCGGGCCCAAGCCGAGGGTCTAGGCATTCCTTTAGCCTCGTTAGATGCCTTGCAGCGGCTCGATTTAACCGTCGATGGGGCCGATGAGTTGGACGCGGATTTGCGCCTGATTAAAGGCGGCGGCGGGGCTTTATTGCGCGAAAAAATTGTCGCGGCTGCTTCCGATAAAATGATTGTTATTGCCGATGACACCAAGCTGGTTGCCACTTTGGGGGCGTTTGATTTGCCCGTCGAGGTTAATGCTTTCTCGCATGGGGCCACGGCGGCCGCCATGGACGCGGCGCTGGCGACGACAAGAAATGCTGGCCCGATGGCCCTGCGTATGGGCGATGGCGACAGCCCTTTTCTTACCGACGGCGGGCACTATATTTATGACATTGCGCTGGGCACGATAAACGACCCGGAAGCGCTGGCGCAGGCTTTGTTAAATGTGCCGGGCGTTGTTGAACATGGTCTGTTTCTAGGCTATGCCACAGCAGCCGTTTTGGCAGGCGAAGATGGATTGCAGGAAATGGGAACTCTATGACATATGATTACGACCTGTTTGTAATTGGGGCGGGCAGTGGCGGCGTGCGCGCGGCCCGTATGAGCGCAAGCTATGGCGCGAAAGTGGCCGTGGCGGAAGAATATCGCGTGGGCGGCACGTGCGTCATTCGTGGCTGCGTGCCGAAAAAACTATTCGTCTATGCCAGCCATTATGCTGAAGATTTCGAAGAAGCGGCAGGCTTTGGCTGGCACGTCGGCGAGCGCCATTTCGATTGGTCGACCTTGATTAAAAACAAAGACGCCGAGATTGACCGATTGAACGCGATTTACATTCGCAATCTAGAGGCCAGCGGCGTGGAAATAATCACCGGTCGCGCGACGCTGAAAGACGCGCATACGGTGTTACTCAATGGCCAAGAGATTACCGCCAAATATATTCTCATCGCCGTGGGCGCCACGCCTTTTCTGCCGCCAATCGACGGCATTGAACACGCGATTAGCTCCAATGAAGCGTTTCATATCGAAACCCTGCCGCAGGATATTATCGTCGTCGGCGGCGGCTATATTGCGGTGGAATTTGCGGGTATTTTCAACGGGCTTGGGGTCAACACCAGCCTTGTCTATCGCGGCGAGACGATTTTGCGCGGCTTCGATAATGAAGTGCGCCATCACCTAGCCGAGGAAATGGCCAAAAAAGGCGTGCAGATTAAAACCAACAGCGACATCACCGCGATAATGCCCAAAGGCGATGGCTATGAAGTTACCTTCCAAGACGGCAGCCAACAGACCACGGGGTTGGTGATGTATGCCACGGGGCGGGTGCCCTTGACGCAAGATTTAGGGCTAGAAGCAGCCGGCGTCGCCACGGGTAAAAAGCAAGAAATTCTGGTCGATGCGCGTTCGAAAACCAATGTCGATAGCATTTATGCGGTGGGCGATGTCACCGAGCGGGCTCAATTAACGCCGGTGGCCATTCGCGAAGGCGCCGCTTTTGCCGAGACCGTGTTCAACGACAACCCACAAGAGGTGGACCATTCCATCATCCCGACGGCTGTGTTTTCGCAGCCTCCCATCGGCACGGTGGGCATGAGCGAAGAAGAAGCCAGCGCCGCCGGGCATGATTTTCATGTCTATGGCTCCAGTTTTCGGCCGATGAAACATACGCTTTCGGGCAGTGACGAAAAAACCCTGATGAAGCTCATCGTCGATAAGGCGAGCGATAAAGTGTTGGGCCTGCATATTGTGGGGCCCGATAGCGGCGAGATGATTCAAGCTTTTGGCATTGGCGTCACCATGGGGGCCACCAAGGCGCAATTTGATGCTACCGTTGCGGTTCATCCCACGGCGGCCGAAGAAATGGTCACCTTCAAACAACCACGAGGCGAATAATTGGTGCGCAAACAAACTGAGAGAGCTCGTCAAGCGGCCAATAAAGCGGCCCGCAAAGTGGCGGATAAAATGGGGGAAGTCGATTTTTCCCGCATCGATCCGCGCAATGTCGAGCTGCCTAAAATCGATTGGGAGCGCGGCCGCTTGGTGCGCAAAGACCAAGCGCCAGCCATCGGTCATAGTTTCCATGCCGAGGATGTGGCCTGGCCCTTGCGTCTGGTCGGTTGGTTGGTGCATCGCTATATTCGTCTGTGTGAGGCGACCACCAGCCTGCTGGTGGCGGGCGATGGCCCATTTGTGCAACTGCAAATTGCGCGTCAGCCGATTATCGTTTTGGTATGGCACGGGCGCAATTTTCAGGGCATCCCCATGGCGCGACTGTTCCACAGCCCCATCACGGCTCTGACCTCGCGCTCGCGCGATGGCGCGGTGATTGCCAATATCATCCGCCCGTTTGGCTTTCAGTCGATACAAGGCTCGGGCACGGGCAAGGCGGCAGGCAAGAAAACCAATCCGCGCAAACGCGGCGCACAAGCGTTTCGTGGCATGTTGAAACATTTGAAAAATGGCGAAATGGTATTGGCCACGGCCGATGTGCCGCCGGGCCCGGTGTTTGAAACCGGCCCCGGCATGGTGAAATTAGCCGCCATGTCGGGTGCCGCGATTGTGCCCGTGGGCATTAGCTATTCGCCAGAGCTGCCGGTGCCGGGCACATGGGATAAATCGCGCTTGCCGCTACCGTTCGGCCAACGCTCGCTGGTCTTTGGAGAGCCGATTTATATCGCCCGCGATGTGGCTAAAAAATCTGCCAATTCGGCCAATGTAGAAGACGGCGATGCGCCAGAAAGCCCGGAGATGATGGCCGCTTGCGCGCTGGTCACCCAGGCTTTGCAGCAATCGCAAAAACAAGCCGAAGGCTTGCTGGGCAAAAAGTCTTAGCTATTGCCTTCAGAAATCAAGAAAGCTAATTCCAGCGCTTGGCTGGCATTGAGACGTGGGTCGCAATGCGTGTGATAGCGGCTCGATAAATCTTCTTCCGAGATGGCTTGCGCGCCCCCCAAGCATTCGGTCACATTCTGGCCGGTCATTTCAAAATGAACGCCGCCCGGATGCGTGCCTTCGGCTTTATGCACCGCCATAAACTGCTGCACTTCGTTGAGGATGAGGTCAACCGGACGGGTTTTATAACCGTTCGAGGCCTTGATGGTATTGCCGTGCATCGGGTCGCAAGACCACACCACTTTGCGGCCTTCCGCTTCGACTTTGCGGATAAGCGCTGGCAAATGTTTCTCGACATTGTCATGGCCAAAGCGGGCGATGAGCGTGATGCGGCCCGCTTCGTTTTCAGGGTTTAATTTATCGAGCAGGGTTATCAGCTCATCTGGCTCCAGAGAGGGGCCACATTTCAGACCCAGCGGATTTTGTACGCCAGATAAAAACTCCACATGCGCGCCATCGGGTTGGCGCGTGCGGTCGCCAATCCACAGCATATGCGCCGAGGTGTCATAATGCTCCCCGCTGGTGCTATCGAGGCGGGTGAGCGATTGCTCATAGCCCAGCAGCAAAGCTTCGTGACTGGTGAAAAAATCGACCATGCCCATTTGCGGCGTGGTGGCGCTCGACACACCACAGGCGGCCATAAAGGCCATGGCTTCGTCGATTTTTTGCGCCATTTCTTCGTAGCGTTCGCCTTGCGGGCTGTCGGCCACGAAATCTTGGTTCCAGCGATGCACTTCATTGAGGTCGGCATAGCCGCCTTTGGCGAATGCGCGCAGCAAGTTCAGCGTCGAGGCGGCTTGGCGATAAGCAGCGATTTGGCGTTCCGGGTCTGGCACGCGCGCCGCTTCGTTAAATTCCATACCGTTGATAATATCGCCGCGATAGCTTGGCAGTTCCACGCCATCGATGGTTTCTGTGTCGGCCGAACGCGGCTTGGCAAATTGACCCGCAATGCGCCCAACTTTAATGACCGGCAATTTGCCGCCATAGGTCAGCACAATCGACATTTGCAGCAGCACGCGGAACATATCGCGGATATTATCGGCATGATGCTCGGCAAAGCTTTCGGCGCAATCGCCGCCTTGCAGCAAGAAAGCACGGCCTTCGCAGACCTCAGCCAATTGGGCTTTTAAATTGCGCGCTTCGCCCGCAAAAACCAATGGCGGATAGCTGGCCAGACGCGCCTCTACATCGGCCAGAGCCTTGCCATCTTGATAGGCAGGTACTTGCTTAATCGGGAAGTCGCGCCAGCTTTGCGGTGTCCAAGCCATGAAAATATCCTCTGTTACCTCGTGGGCGTTACGCCCCTCGTCGCTAAAGTTCGAGTGCCTGATATACGGATTTTAGAGATAAAAATAAAGCACTTAGATTGATTTAAGCGATTGTTTTTATAAGGCGGCGGCCAAAATTGGCTCCGGCAAATAGCGCTTCATAGGCTTTGGGCGCATCTTCTATGCCTTGGCTAATGTCCTCCGTGTAGCGCAAACTCCCATCGCGGATCATTTGCGCCATAGCGCTTTGCGCTTCGCCAAATTGTTTGCGGTAATCATAAACCACCAGCCCTTGCATTTTTAAGCGATGGGTAATGAAGGCGGTGGTGTTGCGAATGCCATGCGGTTGCGCGCGGTTATATTCCGACACTTGCCCCGACACGACAATGCGCCCATTGGGTTTCATGTTTAAAATAGCCGCGTCCAACATCTCGGCGCCCACATTATCAAAGTAAATATCCACGCCATCGGGGCAGGCGGTCTTTATGGCGGCGGGCAGGTTTTCGGCCTGTTTATAGTCAATCACCGCATCGAAACCCAGCTCGCTCAGATAGGCGCATTTCTCGGCACCGCCCGCAAGCCCCACAACCGTGAGCCCCAAAGCTTTGCCAATCTGGCCCGTGGTGGCGCCCACCGGGCCTGCCGCAGAGGAGATGAGCAAAACCTCGCCCGCTTTCGGTTGGCCCAAATCTTTCAAGCCGAACCATGCGGTCAGCCCGGGCACGCCCAAAACCCCAATGGTCGCGGTCATGGAAACTTTATCGTCGAACAGGGCGGGGTCGAGTTTTTGCAAGCCGCGGTCCGACACCACATTGCCCGCGCACCAGCCGAGCCCGCCCATCACTTTATCGCCAACTTGGTAGCGCTCGGAACGCGAGGCGACAATCTCGCCAATGCCAGCGCTTTCGATTAAATCGCCAATTTGCAAACCCGCCGCATAGCTATCGCCGCTCAAGCGTCCGCGCATGCCGGGGTCGAGCGAAAAATAATGCGTGGCAATCATCACCTCGCCCTCGGCCAGCTCTGGCATTGGCGTGTCGACCAAATCGAAACAATCGGGCGTCGGCACGCCGCTGGGGTGTTTGGCGAGGCGCCATTGAAGAAAGCTTTTGGCAGCAGTATGGGTCATTTTATTTTCCTTCGAATTTAGCCGGTCGTTTTTCTTGAAACGCCGCGACGGCTTCTTTGTAGTCTTGCGAGTGCAGTGTCATCCCTTCGGCTTGCAAACTAATCGGCATCACGCTGGCCGAGACGGCGCGCATATAAGCGTTGACGGCCGCCTTAGAGGCGGCAATGGCCAGCGGTGCGCCGGCGGCTAATTTATCGGCAATCTCGAGCGCTTTGGGCATGAGGTCTTTGGTTTGCTCGACGTAAAACCCGGCCAGCCCCATATCGGCGGCTTCTTTGCCGGAAATCATATCGCCCGTCATCAGATAATATTTGGCCCGATTGACGCCAATGAGCATCGGCCAGATAAGCTGCCCGCCATCGCCCGCGCCAATGCCCATTTTCACGTGGGTGTCGCCAAATTTGGCGTCGGGGCCTGCGACCACCACATCGCAGAGAAGCGCAATATTGGCGCCCAGCCCCAGCGCATAGCCTTGCACGGCAGAGATAATCGGTTTTTCGCATTCCAAAATATGGTCGATGATGCGCCGCGCTTCGGTCAGGCTCGGCATGTCGATGGCGCTATCGGCGCTAAAGTCGCCGCCCACGCAAAAGGCTTTGCCTTCGCCGGCCAATACCAGCACGCGCAAATCGGGGTCATCGGCGAAGTCGCGGCTGAAGGTCATCATTTCGTGATGCAATGGATTGTCGATGGCGTTCATTTTCTCGGGTCGGTTTAAAGACACCACCACCACGCCATTGGCACGGCGGTCAATCTTCATCCGCTGATATTTTTCTTGCGTCAGCATTTGGCATTTCCTATCGCGATAAGACTTTATGTACCTTTAGTATCGCCTTGAAAAACCAAATTTTGCAACGGTTTTCCGCTCTGGCGTATATCAAGACTGCTACTTGTCGAAAACGCCCCCACGCGCTACATAAGCGACATGGAAACTGGCGTAAAAACTTTGAAAATTGCCCTCGCTCAATTGAACCCGACCCTAGGCGCAATTGCGGCCAATGCCGACTTGCTGCGGGCGGTGCGCGCAAGTGCCAGCGAGGCCGACGTCGTCTTGGCCAGCGAATTATTTCTAACCGGCTATCCGCCCGAAGATTTAGTGCTGAAACGCGCGTTTTTGGCGCGCGTGCAAAGCGAGGTCGACCAGCTGGTAAAAGACACCGCAGATGGCGGGCCAGCCTTGGTTTTTGGCGCGCCAATGTTAGAAAACGGCCAGTTGTACAATAGCGTCGTGGTGGCCGATGGCGGCCAAATGGCGGTGCGCCATAAACATCATTTGCCCAATTATGCGGTGTTCGATGAAAAGCGCTTATTCGCCGCCGGGCCTTTGCCCAAAGCCGTGGAACTGCGCGGCGTGCGCGTGGGCTTGCCGATTTGCGAAGATATTTGGTTTGAAGATGTTTGCGCCCAGCTGAAAGCCGATGGCGCAGCACTTTTGCTGTCGCCCAATGGCTCGCCGTTCGAGCGCGGCAAACAGGCGCAACGCATGGCCCATGCCGCCGCCCGCGCGCAACAAACCGGATTGCCCTTGGTTTACGTTAATCAATATGGCGGCCAAGACGAGCTGGTGTTTGACGGCGCCAGCTTTGCCGTCAACGCCGATGGCGCGCTGGCCGAACAACGCCCCGCCTGGGCCGTCGATACGCAGGTTTTAACTTTGCACGAGACGGCCGATGGCTGGAAAATCGAGCCGTCCGGCGCGCGTCCCAAACCCCAAGATGAGCTGGGCGATATCTATGCCGCCGCGGTTTTGGGTCTGCGCGATTACGTCGAGAAAAACCGTTTTCCAGGCGTTTTGCTTGGGCTATCGGGCGGCGTCGATAGCGCGATTTGCGCCGCCATGGCGGTCGATGCTTTGGGGCCTGAGCGGGTGCATTGCCTGATGCTGCCGTCGCGCTATACCAGCGCGGAAAGCCTGACAGATGCCGCCGCTTGCGCCAAACAATTGGGCATTCGCCTGGACGATGTATCAATTGCCGGCCCGGTGGATAGTGTGGAAAGCGCCTTGTCAGAATTGTTCAAAGGCACGCAAGCCGACACCACCGAAGAGAATATTCAATCGCGCCTGCGCGGCACTTTGCTGATGGCCGTGTCGAATAAATTCGGCGCCATGGTGGTGACCACAGGCAATAAATCGGAAGTATCGGTGGGCTATGCCACGCTTTATGGCGATATGAACGGCGGCTATAATCCGATTAAGGATATTTATAAAACCGAAGTTTTTGAGCTTTGTCGGTGGCGCAATGAAAATCTACCTGCGGGCGCTTTGGGCCCTGCGGGCGAGGTTATTCCGCCCGCCATTATCGATAAACCGCCCAGTGCCGAATTGCGCCCCGACCAAAAAGACGAGGACAGTTTGCCGCCCTATGCGCAGCTCGATGATATATTATTCGCCTTGGTGGAGGATGAATTGAGCTTTGACGAGATTGTGGCGCGCGGCCATGGAGCCGAGACGGTGCAGCGCATTGAGCATCTTCTTTATATCTCGGAATATAAACGTCGTCAGGCGGCGCCGGGGGCTAAAATTGGCAATCGCAATTTTGGCCGCGATCGCCGCTATCCGATTACCAATGGTTTCCGCGATGCGCGTTAGCTTTTATCGCTTTAATAGGCCCTCATAGAAAGTATGTCTCATGACTGTTCGCACTCGTTTCGCCCCTAGCCCAACTGGCCGTTTGCACGTTGGCAATGCGCGCGCCGCGCTGTTTTGTTATTTATTCGCCAAATCGCAAGGCGGCCAATTTGTTTTGCGGATGGATGACACCGACCAAGCGCGCTCCACGCCAGAGTTCGCCGAGGCCATTCACACAGATTTAGCTTGGCTGGGGCTGGCGCATGATGAGACGGCCAAACAATCGAACCGCTTCGAGCGCTATGAAGAGGTGTTTGCGCACTTAAAAGCGCAGGGCTTGGCCTATGCCTGCTATGAAACGCCAGACGAGCTGGACCGCAAACGCAAACGCCAATTGGCGCGCGGCCTGCCACCCGTCTATGACCGCGCCGCCTTAGAGCTGAGCGCCGATGAGATGGCCGCCTTTGAAGCCGAAGGGCGCACACCGCATTGGCGTTTTAAGCTTTCGGGCCAAACGGTTTCTTGGCCTGACATGGTGCGCGGCGAGCAAAAAATCGAAACCGCCAGCCTGTCCGACCCGGTCATTCGACGCGGCGATGGCACGTGGCTCTATACCTTGCCAAGCGTGGTGGATGATTTGGATATGAAAATCAGCCATGTTATTCGCGGCGAAGACCATGTCACCAACACCGGCGCGCAAGTTGAGCTTATTGCCGCCCTTGACGGAGAGGTGCCGATTTTTGGACATTTTTCTTTAATGCTGGCGGCCGATGGCGGGGCTTTATCGAAACGCCTTGGCTCGCTGTCTTTGCAAGATTTGCGCGACCAAGGCCTCGAGCCGATGAGTTTAAACTCGCTGATTGCCCGCCTCGGCACGGCCGATCCGGTCGAGCCCGTGCGCGATATGGCCAAGCTGATTGCGGGCTTTGATATGTCGCGTTTGGGCCGCGCGCCCGCCCGCTTTGATGCCGAAGATGTCAGCCGCCTCAACGCCCGTATTTTGCACGATATGCCCTATGCCGAAGTGGCCGCGCGTTTGCAGGCCATGGGCGCGCCCGAAGGGGCAGAGTTTTGGGACAGCATTAAAGGCAATCTGACTTTGCTCAGCGATGCCGCCGCTATGGTGCAGCTTATCAATGGCCCAATTACCCCGATTATCGAGGCTGAAGACGCCGAGTATCTGGCGCAAGCGTTGGCTTGCTTGCCGTCGGCGCCTTGGGATGAGCAAAGCTGGTCGCAATGGACGGGGGCGCTGAAAGCGGCGACGGGGCGCAAAGGGCGCGGTCTTTTCATGCCGCTGCGCCAAGCCCTGACGGGCCAAGCGCATGGCCCCGAAATGCAGCATTTGCTGCCACTCATCGGCTATGATAGGGCTACAGCTCGGCTGCAAGGCAAGGGCGCGGCTTAAAACGTAAAGGAAGCGACAGATGGCGCGAGAGCGGCTTTATATTTTTGACACAACTCTGCGCGACGGCCAGCAAACCGCCGGCGTGGATTTTTCTGTGTCTGATAAAATGAAGCTGTCGCAAAGCCTCGATGCTTTGGGGGTCGATTATGTGGAGGGCGGCTATCCGGGCGCCAATCCAACCGATACGCAATTTTTCGAAACGCTGGGCCGCCTCGAGAGCGCCAAATTAACCGCTTTCGGCATGACCAAACGAACCGGACGCAGCGCCGACAATGACCCGGGCTTTAGGCAAATCCTCGACGCGCCCTGCGAGGCCGTGTGTCTGGTGGCCAAGAGTTGGGACTATCATGTCGATGTGGCGCTGGGCATTTCCAATGCGGAGAATATAGAGAGCATCCGCGATAGTGTGACGGCCATTTTGGCAAGCGGCAAAGAAGCGATGATTGATTGCGAGCATTTTTTCGATGGCTATAAAGCCAATCGCGATTATGCGCTGGCCTGTGCCAAAGCCGCCGCCGAGGCGGGCGCCCGCTGGGTGGTGCTATGCGATACCAATGGCGGCACGCTGCCCGAGGAAGTGTTCGAGATTGTCAGCGATGTGACCCAATATATCCCGGGCGAAAAATTGGGCATTCATACCCATAATGATACCGAAAATGCAGTGGCCAATTCTTTGGCGGCCATTCGCGCGGGCGTGCGCCAAGTGCAGGGCACCATCAATGGGCTGGGCGAGCGCTGCGGCAATGCCAATCTCGTCTCGCTGCTGCCGAGTTTGCTGCTGAAACCGGGCTATGCCGATAAGTTTGAGACGGGCATTGCCTTGGATAAATTACCGCAAGTCAAAAACGTATCGCTGCTGCTGGATGAGATTTTAAACCGCACGCCAAACCGCCATGCGCCCTATGTGGGGGCGGCGGCTTTTGCGCATAAGGGTGGCATTCATGTGTCGGCGGTGATGAAAGACCCCACCACTTATGAGCATGTGGCGCCAGAGAGCGTCGGCAATGCGCGCGTGGTTCTCGTGTCGGACCAAGCGGGCAAAAGCAATGTGCTCGACCGCCTGAAGACCGCCAATATTGAGGTCGATGCCAAAGACCCCGCCATTGACGCTATTTTGCGCGAAGTCAAAGACAAAGAGCTGGACGGCTATAGCTATGATGGCGTCGGCGCTTCGTTCGAGCTTTTGGCTTTAAAGCAATTGGGTCGCTTGCCAGATTATTTTGACGTGAAGGGCTATACGGTTCATATCTCGAATGAGGGCGGCGCCAATACTGTTTCCGAGGCGCGCGTTTCTTTGGTTATCGATGGCGAAACGGTCGAAGGCCGTGGCACAGGAAATGGCCCGATTAACGCCCTAGATATGGCTTTGCGCGGCGATTTGAAACGCTATGCGGCAACCATTGGCAGCATGCGTTTGGTTGACTTTAAAGTTCGCATTTTGAATACGGGCACGGAAGCGGTGACGCGCGTGACCATTGAGAGTGTCGATGAGGCGGGCCAGAGTTGGCGCACCATTGGGGTGAACGCTAATATTGTGGTGGCTTCTTTTGAGGCATTGAAAGACGCTGTCGTCTATAAATTATTTACCGATGGTATTTCCGCCGTTCCTGAGACGTTAGGTCTTGGGCCGGGTGAGAAATAGAGAAAGGCTGAACATGCGTGCACTTAAATCCGTTCTATTCCCGATACATCCTGAGGGCTTTCGCTTTATCGCGATTTTTGCCTTTCTCACGCTGTTGCTGTTTTTCGTCTCGGATGTTCTTGGCTGGATTGGGGTTATTCTCACTTGCTGGTGCGCGTGGTTTTTCCGCGACCCGGCTCGGGTGACGCCGCAACGCAAAGGTCTGGTGATTTCGCCTGCCGATGGCGTGGTCAATATGATAACCGAAGCCGTTCCCCCCGCCGAATTAGGTTTGGGCGATGAGGCGTTGACGCGGGTTTCCGTGTTCATGAATGTGTTTAATTGCCACGTCAATCGTCTGCCGGTGACAGGTCGTGTGGTAAAATCTTTATATCGCACAGGCCAGTTTTTAAGCGCCGACCTCGACAAGGCCAGTGATAAAAACGAACGCCAATCTTTGCTGATTGAAACTGAAGACGAAAAGCAAATCGTCGTGGTGCAAATTGCCGGTCTGGTGGCGCGTCGCATTTTATGTTTCGCCCATGAGGAGCAAGAAATGCACGCGGGCGAACGCTTTGGGCTCATCCGCTTTGGCAGCCGCTGCGATGTCTATCTGCCCAAGGGCACATCGCCTCTGGTCAGCCTTGGCCAATCGGCGATTTCGGGGGAAACGGTTTTGGCAGATTTAAAATCCAAAGAAAAGCCCCGCAAAACAGTAACGAGCTAATCGATGTCTGAACGTCAGAGTAAAACCGCGCGCAAAAAGACCAAACCGTCGCCAGAGAACCTCGGCAGTCGTCGCTTTCCTTTGCGCCGTATCGTGCCCAATGCGGTCACTTTATTGGCTTTATGCTTGGGGTTAACCTCGTTTCGCCTCGGTTTGAACAATGCTTTTGACCTTGGCGTTTTATGCATTGTCGGGGCTGGGTTTTTAGATGCTTTCGACGGACGCCTGGCGCGCATGTTGAAAGCGGAAAGCCCGCTGGGCGCGCAATTAGATTCGCTGTCTGACTTTGTGAACTTCGGCATTGCGCCAGTTCTTTTGGTTTATCTTTGGGCTTTGCAATCGACGGGTCGCGTCGGTTGGGCGGTTATTCTCATTTTCTCGGTTTGTTGCGCGCTTCGTTTGGCCCGCTTTAATGTCGATATGGAAGAGGCCGACCGGCCAGCTTGGAAGAGCCAGTTTTTCATGGGCGTGCCGTCTCCATCGGCGGGCGGTCTGGTCATGCTGCCGATGTATTTACACCTCGGCGGCCTGATGGATATGTCTTCGGCCACGCCGTTTATTTTGCTCAATACCGTGGTCGTCGGCATGTTGATGGTGACCAATTTCCCAACCTTTTCGGGCAAGGGCCTGTCCACCATTCGGCGTGATTTTGTGCTGCCCCTGATGCTGTTCATCGGCTTCATGGCGGTGATGCTCTTCACCTTCCCATGGATAACCCTCACGGCGATGTGCGTATTATATTACCTCGCCCTGCCGCTGAGCTGGCTGAGCCACCGCCGTTACGCCGCCGCTTAAAGCTCTAGTTTTTCCAGCCCGTCGTCGTCTCGTTTCATCCGATCGCTCATTTTTTGGCGCAGGCCTCCATTGCCGCGCAAGCGCGATAGACGGTTGGCGAAAGTATCGGGCAGCGACAACATAACGGGCACGAGCACGAGGGTCAGCAGGGTAGAAAAGCCCAAGCCGAAGATAATGGCGGTCGATAATTGGATCCACCAAGCCGCCGTTGGCTCATTGATTTGAACGGAGCGGTCAAACACATCGACCGACACTTGAACGGCCATGGGGAAAAGACCAATCATGGTGGTGACCGTGGTCAGCAGGATAGGGCGCAAGCGCTGCCCCGCGGTTTTCAAAATCGCATCGACGCGCTCCATGCCCGTCTCCAGCAAGCGCTGATAGGTATCGATGAGCACGATGGAATTATTCACCACAATACCCGCCAGCGCCACAACGCCTGTGCCTGTCATGATGACCGAGAAAGTCTGGCCCGTAATCACCATGCCCAGCAGCACGCCAATGGTCGATAGAACCACGGTAGAGAGCGTGAGTAAGGTGCAATAGAGACTGTTGAATTGCATCAGCAGAATAATGAACATCAAGAATAGCGAGGCCAGCATGGCGCGGCCTAAAAACGCCGTGGCGGCGGCCGCTTCTTCATTGGCCCCGCGCAGTCGAACCCCGACGCCGGCCGGAACCTCTTGGGTTTGTAGCCAGCTCAGGAAGTCGTTTTCCAAATCGGTTGCCAAATACTCAAGCCCGGTTTCGGGATTGATGGTCATGGCGGCTTTGACTTCGAAAACCCGACGGCCATCGACGCGAGAAATGCTATCGCGGCGTTCGGAGGCTTCGCGGGTAACGAAATTGGTAATTGGCACATTGCCGGCTGGCGTGCGCACCCGCAATTGGTCGAGCTGGTCGAACGAGCGGGCATCATCTGGATAGCGGGCCCGAATTTCAATTTCATCGTCGCTATCATCGGGGCGATAATGGCCGACCAAAATACCATTGGTCACCAATTGCACCACATTGCCGAGGGTCAAAATATCGGCCTGAAAACGCCCTGCCGCCTCGCGGTCGACCGCCAAATTCCACTCGATACCAGGCAAGGGCAGCGTGTCTTCCACCTCTTGATACAGGTCCGAGCGTTGGCCGAAATAGGCCTTGATGCGGTTCGACATGAGGGTCAATTGGGTCAGGTCTTGGCCGCTAATTTCGACTTCAATGCCTTTGCCAGAAGGGGGCCCTTGTTCGCGTTCTTTGATTTCCACTTCGATGCCCGCAAATCGGCTGGTTCGTTCGGTAATGTCTTGCATAATCTGTCTGGCGGGTCGACGGGTGGTGAAATGGGTAAATTCAATGCGCACGATGCCGATAAGGTCGGCCGGCATTTCGCCATCGCCCATATTTTGCGAGCCATCACCACTGCCGAGCGCCGGTCCTGCTTGCGCGAAGGCGGTTAAAATGCCCGGCGTGGCAAGAATGATTTCTTCGACCCGCTGGGTCGCCGCATCGGCTTCCGCGACCGATAGATTGCCGCGTCCTTTGACCAGCACATTGGCCTGATAGGGTTCAATACTGGTCGAAAACTCGACGCCCGCGCCATAGCGCCCATAGAGCATAACCACAACCACCAAAACAGCGACCGCGACGCTAATGGTGGCGATGGGCCAATTAATGCAGGTTTTTAAAAACCGCAAATAGCGACCCGTAAAACCAGGGGTTTGGCTGACATATAGTTTTTTATCGCCTGCCAGACTGCTTAACAGCGGGTCGCCCTCTTGCTCGGATTTGCCAACCAAGCCGCCGACAACGGGCAAGAAAACCATCGCCGTCACCAGCGAGGCACAAAGCAGAATGATAACGGTAATGGGCAAAAACGACATGAATTTGCCGCTCACCCCGGGCCAGAATAACATCGGCGCGAAAGCGGCCAATGTGGTGCCCGTCGACGAGACAATTGGCCAGAACATGCGCGAGGAGGCCATGGCATAGGCTTCTTTGCGGTTTAGCCCTTCGGCCATTTTACGGTCGGCATATTCGACCACCACAATCGCCCCATCGACCAAAATACCGACGGAAAGAATGAAGCCGAACATAATCATCATGTTCAACGTCATGCCCAAAAGGTCGACGATTAAAAAGCCGACGAGGAAGGAAGTTGGAATGGACAGACCGACCAATAAAGCCGACCGCAAACCCAGCGCCGCGATAACCAAAATCATCACCAGCAAAATGGCGTTGGAAATCGAGACTTCTAACGAGCCCAACATTTCAAAAATAAAGTTTGAGATATCGGACGAGAAATCGACTTCTATGTTTTCGGGCCACTCTTGGGTGAAGGCCAAAGAGAGGGCGCGCACGTCGCGGGTGGTGTTGACAATATTGGCGCCAAGGCGTTTGGTCACCTCGATTGAGATGGTTGGCTGGCCATTAAAGCGGGCCACCACAGCTTGGTCTTTAAAGCTACGGCGAATGTCGGCGATATCGCTGAGGCGCACCACGGCGTCGCCTTGGGTTTTAATCGGCAATTTATAAACATCATCGGCATTTTCGATAAGCCCCGGAACCGAAAGCGCAAAACGGCCATTGCCGTTATCAATGCTGCCCGCGGGCACCAATTGGTTGTTGCGGGCCAGCGTATTATAGAGCTCGGTGGCGGTAATATTATAGTTTTCCATGGCGCTTGGATTGATAACCACTTCCAAGACTTCTTCGCGATGGCCGATTAATTTGGCTTCCAGCACGCTTGGCATGCCGGATATTTCTTCTTTTAATTTGGTCGCATAGGCAAATAGCTCGCGCTCGGAGCCGGGGCTGGTGAGATTGACCATAATCACCGGAAACAGGCCGGCGTTGAACTCGCGAATATCGGCTTCTTCGGCGTCGGCTGGCAGCTCCGCGCGCACTTGGTCCATTTTCTCGCGCACATCCAGCAGGGCTTGGTCTTTATCGAAGCTGACATCAAATTCGAGAATAACCGCGCCATAGTTTTGCGAGGAGACGGAGCGCATTTCTTTCAGCCCCGTCAGGGTGCGCAGCTCCAGCTCAATGGGTTTGACCAGCAAGCGTTCGGCGTCGGTTGGGGCAATGCCCGGCAGCGCAACGCCAACATAAATAATCGGAATGGGGATATCGGGGTCGGCCTCGCGCGGCAGCGTGACATAGGAGGCCAATCCGCCCAATAGCAAAGCCGCCAGAATGGTTAAAACGGCACGGCTTCGCCCAATGGCTGCGGTGATAAAATTATAGATCATCGAATTTGTGCCTCATTTTGGCTGGCGGCAGAGACCGCTTCCATTTCAAAGTCGACTTCACGGCCATCGCGGGTATATTCGCCACCGCGAATAATCACTTTTTCCGAGGCCGCCAATCCCACAACCACGGCGCCGCCGCGGTCATCGGCGATAACGCGAACCGGGCGAATGGCAACGCGATTGCCATCGACAACCCGCACGCTCAATTGGCCACTATCGCCAAGCGTCAAAACACTTTGCGGAATGCGGGTCGCCAGAACGCTGCCGGTTTTAAGTTGCAGCTCGGCGCTGACGCCATCGCGTAATTTAAAATCTTTATTGGCCACTTCCAGCTCAACCCGGAAAGTGCGCGTGGCCATATCGGGAGTTTCCGCAATATAGCGCACAAAGCCGCTAACGGTTTCTCCGGTTGCCAATTTGGCCGTTCCGCGCGCGCCAATATCAACTTGAGGGATATAATTTTCCGCCACATGGGCCACAATCAGCAGCGGGTCTTTGTCAATAATCGTGCCACAGGGCTCGCCGACGTTCATAAAATGACCAACCTCAAAGGGTCGCTTGTCCAACACGCCGCCAAAGGGGGCTTTAATTTGGGTGCGATTATATTCCACCAAAGCGCCTTTCACGGCGGCGACAGAGGCATCATAGGCGGCTCGCGCGCTGGCCAATTTGCTTTTGGAAGTATAGCCTTGTTTGTTCAGCTTAACGGCGGCATCAAATTCAATTTTTCGGGCGTCGCGCAGGGCTCTGGATTGGTCGAGTTGCGCTTGACGCGCGCCCAAGTCGATTTTGCAAATGGTCTGGCCTTTTTGCACGAAAGCGCCTTTTTCAACGGGCAAACTGGTAATGGTTCCGCCGGTCTCGGCCGAAATCGTGACGATTTTATCGGCTTGCGTGCGGGCTTGCAGTTTGATGTTATTGACAAAGGGCTCGGCCTCGAGGTTTTGCACCACAACCTTGAAACGCGACGTCGTTTGATTGATATCGATGATCGGTTTGGCCATCGGCAGGGGTTCGGAATTTTCCGACAAGATGCCGCTCATCAACCAAGCAACAATGCCCAAAACGACGACCAGAGACGTCCAAATGGCAGGGCTTACGCCCAACCACCGTCTGGCGGGGCGCGCAACAATTTCTTGGGTCTCGTGGTTTTCAGGATCAAAGGCCATGTTTGTCTCTTTTTATAAATACCGAATTACAACTATAACGTGCGAGCTTGCAAAACCCGTTGTTTTTATTGTTCCCGCCTAGTTTCTACGCAGCGGCGCCGCCTTCGGTTTATTTACACCCAAAAAGCCTAGACGTCATGTGTTTTCACACTTCATCTCGAACCAGCATGCCCGACGCGAACCGCACCACAGTTTGCCCCGCCCCAAAAAAGGAGCCAGACGTAAGATAGTCCGATTTCTAAGGCTTTTTTAAGGCCGCTTTGAAAGCCTAAATCGCGGCGGCTAACTCGCAAGCCTGCTTGATGGCCGCTTTGGCATCAAGCTCGGCCGCCTCATAAGCTCCGCCGACCAGCTCCACGGACGCATGATTGGCTTCCAGCGTATCATAGAGGGTGCGCAAAGGCTCTTGTCCGGCGCAAATAACCACAGTATCGACTTCCAGAATATCGGGTTGTCCATCGCGGGTGATGTGCAAGCCAAGGTCATCGATTTTGCGGTAGTCAATGCCATTGAGCATTTTCACGCCGCGACGCGCCAAAGTCAGCCGATGCGTCCAGCCGGTGGTTTTGCCCAAACCTTTGCCGACGGCTGTGTCTTTGCGTTGCATCAGGAAAATTTCTCTGTCGGCGCTGGCCACCTCTGGCTCAATGCCGGTCACGCCGCCGCGCGGATGGTTTTTAAAATCGACGCCCCATTCTTTGGCGAAAACATCAATATCCAAAGCCCCCGATGGGCCGTCGTGAGACAGGGTGTCGGCGACATCAAAACCAATGCCGCCCGCGCCCATAATGGCCACGCGCTTGCCGACAGGCTTATGGCCTTGCAAAACGTCGATATAGCTCACGGCTTTTTCGTGGCCAATGCCTTCCATGTCTGGCACGCGCGGGCGGATGCCCGTGGCCACCACCACATGGTCAAAATCGCGCACCATATCGGCTTCCACGCGGGTGTTTAGCTTCAGCTCAATGCCCAGTTTCTCAATCATTTTGCCGTAATAGCGCAAAGTCTCGTAAAACTCTTCTTTGCCCGGCACTAATTTGGCCAGGTTGAATTGCCCGCCAATCTCAGACCCCGCATCCAATAAAGTCACCCGATGGCCGCGTTCGGCCGCCGTGGTGGCATAGGCCAGACCCGCAGGGCCAGCGCCAATCACGGCGATGGTTTTGGCGTTTTGCGTTGGCTCATATTTCAAAATCGTTTCGTGGCAGGCGCGTGGATTGACCAAGCAGCTGGTGGTTTTGCCGCCAAAGGTATGGTCGAGGCACGCCTGATTGCAGGCGATGCACGTATTAATCTCATCGGCGCGATCTTCGCTGGCTTTGAGCATAAATTGGCTATCGGCCAGCATTGGGCGCGCCATAGACACGAGGTCGGCATCGCCGCGCGCCAGCACATCTTCGGCCACTTGCGGCATGTTGATGCGGTTGGAGGTGATGACAGGTATCGACACTTCCTTGCGCACACGCGCGGTCACCGAAGTAAAGGCGGCGCGTGGCACCATAGTGGCGATGGTCGGCACGGCGCTTTCGTGCCAGGTAAAATGCGTCGAAATAATGCTGGTGCCCGCTTTTTCAAGCTCTTTCGAGAGCTGCGCCACCTCGTCCCAGCTCATGCCGCCTTGCAACATATCCATGGCGGCGATGCGGAAGACAACGATGAAATCTTCGCCCACAGCCTCGCGGACACTGCGCACCACCTCGAGGGGAAAGCGCATACGGTTTTCGTAGGAGCCGCCATAGGCGTCGGTGCGCTGGTTGGTTTTCTCGACCAGAAACGTCGATAGCAAATAGCCAGCCGAGCCAATAATCTCCACCCCATCATAGCCCGCGTGTTTGGCGAGGCGGGCGCATTCGGCGTGGTCGGCGATTTGTTTTTCCAACCCTTGCGCATCCAGCTCCAGCGGCGGCGTGCGCGAAATACGAGATTTAATGGGCGAGGGGGCCACGGGCGCCTCATTGGCGGCCAGGGGGCCCATGTGCAAAATCTGCATCACCATTTTGCAATCGGGCGCGGCCGCATGCACGGCATCGGTCACCAAACGATGGCCTGCGGCTTCGGCCTCATTGGATAATTTGGACGCGGCGAAAACTTTCTCGCCATTTTTATCTTGCAGCACCATGCCGCCTTCTTCATTGGGGGCAATGCCGCCGGTGATAATCATGCCCACGCCGCCAGCGGCGCGTTCGGCGTAATAGGCGGCCATGCGCTCAAAGCCGTCGGGTTGTTCTTCCAGTCCAGTATGCATGGAGCCCATAATCGAGCGATTTTTCAGCACCGTATGGCCCAGCTCCAGCGGCGTAAACAAACGCGCATATTTCTGATGCCCTGATTTAGGGGCGTTGGGTGATATTGGTTCCGCAGCACTCATGATACTCTCCTGTTAAGGGGTAAACTCTAGAGGTCAATTTCGCGTCTTACAAGCCACAGATGCGGTTTTCCACTAGCGAGACGGCTAATTATCCTTAAGCTGAACAAACAGCAAAACCGCCCTCAACTTGAAGGATGCCCAGCTATGCCTAAAAACAAGACGCCCCAGATAGCCTCGGCAAAGCAACCCGCTTGGGCGATTGTCGCCATGGTGGGGCTTATGCTCATCGGCCCGTTTTTGCATATTCAATATATCCATGTGGCGCATCATTGGCGTTTGGCGCCGGCTGGCGTGCGGGGCGAACAGGCGATGGTGGTCTCGGCGCATTTTCTGGCCTCTGAAATTGGCCGCGATGTGCTGCGCGATGGCGGCAATGCATTTGATGCGGCGGTGGCGGTTAACTTCGCCTTGAGCGTGGTCTATCAGCAGGCGGGCAATATCGGCGGCGGCGGGTTTATGGTCTATCGCTTGGCCGATGGCGCGCGCGGCGCGCTCGATTTTCGCGAACGCGCGCCGTTAAAAGCCAGCCGCGATATGTATCTCGACGCGCAAGGCGAGGTCATCAAAGGTCTCAGCCTCAAGGGTCATTTTGCCGTGGGTGTGCCGGGCAGTGTGGCGGGCATGGCGGCTTTGCACGAGCGCTTCGGCTCCAAACCCTGGGATGGGCTGGTGCGCCCCAGCATTCATTTGGCGCAAAACGGATTTGCGCTGACGCCGAAAGCGGCGCGCATGTTCAACCGCTACCAAAAAGATTTCCGCGAGGTAAACCGCTTTGCCCCGGCCGTGGTCCACCAAGATGGGGCTTGGAAAGCTGGCGATAAAATCACCTTCCCAGATTTAGCCCGCACGCTCAATCGCATCGCGGCGCAAGGCCGCGCGGGGTTTTATCAAGGCGAGACGGCACATTTAATCGCCGATGAAATGCTGGCGGGCGGCGGGCTCCTCAGCCTAGAAGATTTAGCCGCCTATCGGGCAGTTTGGCGCCAGCCGATAGAAGTTGCCTATCGCGGCCATAAGATTATCTCCATGCCGCCGCCGTCGTCGGGCGGGGTGGCATTGGCGCAGCTTTTGCAGGGTGCGGAGGCTCATGATATCGCGGCGATGGGGCATAATTCGGCGGCGCATATCCACCTGATGACCGAGCTAGAACGCCGCGTCTACGCCGACCGCGCCACCCATATGGGCGACACCGATTTCGTCTCGGTCGACATCCAGGGCCTCACCGATAAAGCCTATATTGCGGCGCGCAATAATGATATTTCCCTCCACGTCAAAACCCCCAGTGAGCAAGTAAAACCGGGGTTTGTGCAGGCCATTGAAAGCGTGGAGACGACGCATTTCTCCATCGTTGACCCGCAGGGCAATGCGGTGGCCATCACCACCACGTTAAACGGTAATTTCGGCGCCAAACTGGTGGTGCAGGGCGGCGGGTTTTTCCTCAATAATGAGATGGATGATTTTTCCATCAAGCCCGGCCATGCCAATCAATTCGGCCTGGTGGGCGACGATAAAAACGCCATTGCGCCGGGCAAGCGCATGTTGTCCTCGATGACGCCGACCATCGTAGAAAAAGACGGCGCGTTAAAAATCGTACTCGGCACGCCGGGCGGGGCGACGATTATCACCTCGGTGTTTCAAACCTTACTCAACCTCATTGATTTCGGCATGACGGCGCAACAAGCCGTCGACGCCAGAAAAAGCCACAGCCAATGGCAGCCCGATTTCGTGATGCTAGAAAAAGGCACGATGAGCGTCGCCAATATGCGCGGGCTTCTGGCGCGCCAGCACAAGCTTTACCCCTGGCCGCATTTCAAATATGCGCTGGGTCGGGTAGAGGCGATTGTGGTGCAAGAAGGCGGCACGCTAGAAGGCGCAGCAGACGCCAGCCGCGGGGAAGACGATAGGGCGGTTGGGTACTAGAAGAAAAGTCTAATTTGAAGAATTGATAATACAAACTCAGTCTTAAAGCTAAGACTGAGTGAAGGAGAAAGCAGAACCACGGTTGCAATGCAGTGCAGCCGTCCCCGGCTGTAATCTAATCATTTCGTCTAAATCGGCTATTTCATTTTCATACTCTCCCAAAAGATCGAAGGCATTAGAACGTTTTAAGTATGCTTCTAAATCATCGGGGTCTTTGTCGATGCGTTCTGTCATTCTATCGACTTCGAGTTTAAGGTAAGTGCGCTCGTCTTCTGTCGACTTAGCATTCTCGTCATCAGCCATTTTCCGCTCCTTTTGCAGGATGTTCTTTTCTTGCGTCAAACCTTAGTCACGTCCCCCAGCAAAGACAATTGAAATCCGTGCCGATTTCTTGCACATTCCCCCCATGAGCATGACCTCCCCCATAGCGGTGCCGTCCGCGCCGGCCGAGACGCCTTTTATCGTCGCGGCGTTTTATAGATTCGTCCGCCTTAACGACTTCGAGGCGGTGCGCCCGATTTTGCAAACCCATTGCCGCCGCGCCGGCGTTTTAGGCACGATTTTGCTCGCCCCCGAAGGCATTAATGGCACTGTCTGCGGCTCCCAAACCGCCCTTGAAGCCTTGATGCAAGCTTTCGCCGCCGATGCTCGTTTGGCCGATATCACCCCGAAATTCAGCTTCGCCTCCGAGGCTAATTTTCACCGCATGAAAGTGCGCCTGAAAAAAGAAATCGTCTCCATGGGCCAGCCCGATATCGACCCGGTGGGCGATGTGGGCGCCTATGTAGCCCCCGAAAATTGGAACCAGCTGATTAGCGACCCCGATACTTTGGTCATCGATACCCGCAACGCCTATGAAGTCGCCATCGGCACATTCGAGGGCGCGATAGACCCGAAAACCAAATCGTTCCGAGATTTCCCCGAATGGGTGGATGGCTATTTGGCCAAATTAGACGCAGCCGAAAAGCCGAAGAACATCGCTATGTTTTGCACGGGCGGCATCCGCTGCGAAAAAGCCACCGCCTATCTGGTCGGCCAAGGCTTTGAAAACATCTTCCACCTGCAGGGCGGCATTTTGAAATATCTCGAAACCGTCGCCGAAACCGACAGCAAATGGGACGGCGATTGCTTCGTCTTCGACCAGCGCGTCAGCGTCAAACACGGCCTAGAAGAAGGCGACTACGACTTGTGCCACGGCTGCCGCATGCCGTTAACCCAAGCGCAAAAGCAACACCCAGCCTATGAGGCGGGCATCTCTTGCGAGCATTGCATCGACAGCCATTCCGAAGCCGACCGCTTGCGCTTTCGCGAGCGCCAAAAGCAAATCAAATTAGCCCGCGCCCGCGGCCAGACACACATCGGCGAGGCACACATTGGCCAGGCCAATGACTGAGCGCCCCCAGCTTTATAGTTTTCGCCGCTGCCCCTATGCGATGCGCGCCCGCATGGCGGTGGCCGTGGCCGAAGTGCCCGTGGTTTTGCGCGAAATTGTTTTGCGCGATAAACCCGAAGCCATGCTGGCGCTGTCGCCCAAGGGCACGGTGCCCGTGTTGCACCTGCCTGGCGGTGACGTGATAGACGAAAGCCGCGCGGTGATGGATTGGGCGCTGGCACAAAACGACCCGCTCAATTGGCGCCAACATAAAGACGATGCGCTCATCGACCTGTTCGACACAGATTTCAAACATCATTTAGACCGCTATAAATATGCCACCCGCTACCCCGAAGAAGCGGTGGACGTAACCGAACAACGCGCCCATTGCGTGCGCTTGCTGGCTCCGTTAGAGGCGCGCTTAACCGAGGCATGGCTTGGCGGCGCAGCACCGGCCTATACGGATGTCGCTTTGCTGCCTTTCGTGCGCCAATTCCGCATTGCCGATATAGCTTGGTTCGACGCGCAGCTAGACTTGGCCAATGTGCGCGATTGGGCCTTGCGGTTTTTAGATTGGCCGGGTTTTGTGCGGGTCATGCAAAAATACCCCCTATATCTCGACGGCGAACAAGAACACGCCTTTCCGCCCCCGACCGAAGCACCCCCGACCTAAGTATAAGGGCGATAGAACGGGTGGCATTGAAAATAGTCTTGTGTAATCTTGGGGGCCTATGAGAGTGGGGGGCGAATGTTGGAAGAGCTGAAACAGAATTCGAAAATATGCATTGTGGGCGCTGGGTGCTCTGGCTTTACCACGGCCAAACGGCTGAAACAGGCTGGCATCGACTATGACCAATTTGAAACCTCCGACAATATCGGCGGCAATTGGTATCATAAAAACCCCAATGGCAAATCGGCTTGCTATCAATCTCTGCATATTGATACATCGAAATACCGCCTCGCGTTCGAAGATTTCGCAGTGCCGGATGACTGGCCCGACTTCCCGCATCACAGCCAGTTGTTTCAATATTTCAACGATTATGTCGACCATTTCGACTTGCGCCAGAACATCACTTTCAACACCTCCGTTGACGCGGCGCGCCGCGACGAAAACGGCTTATGGCAAGTCACCCTAAGCACGGGCGAGACCCGCAGCTATGGCGCTTTGGTGGTTGCCAATGGCCACCATTGGGATGCCAAAATTCCGCAAGAATATGGCGATCGGTTCAACGGCATTCAAATCCATTCGCACCAATATGACTCGCCGTTCGAGCCGCATGATGTGCGCGGCAAAAATATTTTAGTGGTGGGCGTTGGCAATTCAGCGATGGATATTGCGTCGGAAGTTTCGCAGCGACCGATGGCCAAAAAATGTTTCGTGTCGGCGCGGCGCGGGGTTTGGGTTTTGCCCAAATACCTGAACGGCGAGCCAGCCGATAAAGCGGTGATGCCAAGCTGGATGCCGCCTTCGATGGGTCGCTGGCTGGGCCAACGCGTCATTGAAAAAGCCATTGGCAATCCAGAGCAATATGGCCTGCCCAAGCCAGACCATGATGTGCTGACGGCGCATCCGTCGGTTTCGGGAGAGTTTCTCACCCGTTTGGGCTGCGGCGATATTCACGTCAAACCGGGGGTCGAGCGCTTAGAGGGCGACGCGGTGAGCTTTACCGATGGCACGCGCGAGCCCATAGATATGATTATTTGGGCGACGGGCTATCGTATTTCGTTTCCGTTTTTGCAGCAAAACGAATTGGCCGTGGATGCCAATCGGTTTCCGCTTTATCGACGCATGGTAAAGCCGGGCTGGCGCAATTTATTTTTCATGGGACTGGCGCAACCGCTGCCAACTTTGGTAAACTTGGCGGAGCAACAATCTAAATTCGTCGCTGCGGTTTTAACGGGCAAATACCAAATGCCAGACGATGCGGCGATGGAAAAACAAATAGAATCCGACGAGAAGCTATATCTCGGTCACTATTATAATAGTGAGCGCCATACGATACAGATTGATTTCGGTCGCTATGTCAGCGATTTGAAAAAAGAACTCGGCGGTCATTGGACCGCATAATTTGAAGAAGACTCTTTTGGGGAAGACTATGAAACACACACTCTCGCTTTTGCTTGCCAGTTTTTTGATGCTTGGCAGCACCCATAGCGCCGATTTCGCGCGCAAACCGGCCAGTGCCCAAACCAAACAGGCACATGAGAAAGTCATCGAGCGCCTGCCGTTTGAAAACACCGAAGACTTTAAATTGGCCACCCGCGGTCTGCTGGCCAAGCCAGATGCTCTGGTGATTAAAGATAAATCTGGCCGTGTGGTCTGGAATATGACGGGCATGGAATATCTCGATGGCCCGCGCCCCGATACGGTGAACCCAAGTCTCTGGCGCCAAGCCAAGCTGAATGCCATTCATGGGCTGTTTGAAGTGACCCAAGGCATTTATCAAGTGCGCGGCTATGACCTCGCCAATGTGACTTTCATTGAAGGCAAAACCGGCTGGATTGTGGTCGACCCGCTCACCGCCGCGGAAACCATGCAGGCGGCCATGGCGCTGGTCGATAGCCATTTCGGCAAACGTCCGGTGAAAGCGATTTTGGCCACCCATAGCCACGCCGACCATTTCGCGGGCGTGCGCGCTTTGGCCAGTGAAGATGACCTCGCCTCCGGCCGCATTCGCTTTGTCGCGCCGGAACATTTTGTCAAAGAAGTATCGAGCGAAAACGTGATTGCGGGCAATGCCATGGGGCGTCGGGCGGGCTATATGTTCGGCAATTTGCTGCCGGCCTCGCCGCAAGGCGCCATCGATAGTGGGCTGGGCAAAAGCGTTGCCTTTGGCTCCATCACCTTGCTGACACCCACGGATACGATTACCAAGACCGGGCAAAAACTCATGCTCGATGGCATTGAGGTGGAGTTTCAACTGACGCCTGGCGCTGAGGCGCCGGCTGAATTTGTATTTTATCTGCCGCATCTCAAAGCGCTTTGCGTGGCCGAAGAAGTAAACGGCGTGATGCATAATCTATACACGCCGCGCGGCGCCAAAATTCGCGATGCCTTGGTCTGGTCGCGTCATCTCACCGATATGGTGGAGCTATTTGGCGAGCGCACCGATGTGGTTTTCGGCTCGCACCATTGGCCGCGTTGGGGCCGCGAGGCGGGCATGGAGTATATTTCCAAGCAACGCGATATGTATCGCTTCATGCATGACCAAACCGTGCGTTTGATGAACCAAGGCTATACGTCGACCGAGATTTCCAACATGTTGGACTTGCCGCCTTCGCTGGCGCAAGAGTTTTACAACCGCGATTATTACGGCACTGTTAGCCATAATGTTCGTGCCGTGTATAATTTCTATCTCGGCTTTTTCGATGGCGTGCCAGCCAATTTAAACCCCCAAGAACCCGAAGTCCGGGGCCGCAAAATGATGGCTCTGGCGGGCGGGCCCGATGGGCTATTGCGACAAGCCAAAATGGCGTCCGAGGCGGGCGATTATCGCTGGGCGTCGGAATTGCTGAGCCATTATGTGTTCGCCCATCCAAAGCACAAGCAAGCGCGCGCTCTCTTGGCCGATGCCTATGAGCAATTGGGCTATCAGGCAGAAAGTGGCCCGTGGCGCAATTTCTATCTGACGGGCGCGCAAGAATTGCGCGACGGCGTGGTGTTGGGCGGCAGCGTGCGCACCGCCAGCCAAGATGTCGTCAGCTCCGTGCCAACAGGCATGTTCTTGGACTTCATGGCCGTGCGATTTAATCCGGAGGGCTTGGATGATGTGGAAGTGAAAATCAATTTAGATTTCACCGACACGAAAGAGAAATTTGTTCTCTCGCTCGACAATAGCGTGCTGAACAATATCCCGAACAAACAGGTTGAAAATCCGGATGCGTCGCTGACGCTCACGCGGGCCATTTTCAATCAGGTGGCCGTGGGCCAAACCAGCTTTGCGAAAGAGATTGTCAAAGGCAATGTGAAAGTGGGCGGCAGCCCGCTGGCGTTGATGAAAGTGTTCGCCAATCTGGATGAGTTCAACCCAGACTTTAATATCGTCACCCCTTAAATAAGGGCGACGTCTGGTCATAAAAAAGCCCCGCTCTCTGTTGAGGGCGGGGCTTTTCTTATTGTTTTGCGGTGGTATTTTAAGCGGCGAAAGCTTTCAGACGCGTCGAGATAATCTCGTCGGCTTCTTTCATCATACCGCTGATTAAATCATGGCAGCTTGGCACATCGTGGATAAGACCTGCGACCATGCCACAGCTCCACGCACCCGAGTCCATGTCGCCATCGGACATGATTTTCGGATAGACGCCAGCCACTTCATCCATAATGTCATTGATTTTAATGTCGGCCCCCAGCGATTTCTCTTTTTCGAGAATGCGATTGACCGCATCGTTTTTCAAAACCCGTTCGGTATTGCGCAGCGGACGCATAATCAAAGTCGTGTCCAGCTCGCTGGCCCCGACAAGAGCGTCTTTTACATTTTGGTGAACCGGGGCTTCTTTGGTCGCGATAAACCGCGTGCCCATATTGACGCCATCGGCACCCAGAGCCAAAGCGGCCACCAGCTGTTTGGCATTGCCAATACCGCCCGAAGCGACAAAGGGGATGGACAATTCTTCGGCCGCGCGGGGCAGCAAAATCATGTTTGGAATATCGTCTTCGCCGGGGTGGCCACCGCATTCAAAACCATCGACACTCACCGCATCACAACCAATTTTTTCGGCTTTCAACGAGTGGCGCACGCTGGTGCATTTGTGGATGACTTTAATGCCAGCGTCTTTCAGCAGGGGCATATATTGCTCTGGGCTGCGCCCCGCGGTTTCCACAATTTTCACATCATGGGCGATAATCGCTTCGATATAGCCAGGATAATCAGGGTCGGCAAAGCCGGGCAAGAACGTCAGATTCACGCCGATGGGCTTATCTGTCATGTCTTTGCAACGCGCGATTTCATTCGCGAGATCTTTTGGGGTGCGTTGCGTCAGGCCGGTAATAATGCCCAAGCCGCCAGCGTTCGATACGCCCGCCGCCATTTCAGCAAAGCCCACATGGTGCATGCCACCTTGAATGATGGGATGCTCGATACCGAATAATTCTGTAATACGCGTTTTCATTTTTAGTCCTCCTAAATATCGGCCACATGTTAAGGCGTGGCGATAAATGTGCAAATGAAATTTCACTTGTCGGAGCGCGGGCGCATTTGGTAAGACTGTCGGCAAGTGATTTTCAAACTTTTGATAACATTAGGAGAGCCCCATGGCCGAAGCATATATTGTAGCCGCAGCACGCACCGCAGGTGGTCGCCGCGAAGGTAAATTAAAAGATTGGCACCCAGCCGATTTGGCAGCCGAGGTGATTAATAACCTCATCGACCGCACGGGCGCGGACCCAGCATCGGTAGAAGATGTCATCATGGGCTGCGTTGGCCAAGCGGGCGAGCAAGCCGGCAATATTGGCCGCAATGCGGTTCTCGCTTCTAAATTGCCAGAGAGCGTGCCAGCCACCTCGATCGATCGCCAGTGCGGGTCGTCGCAACAGTCCATTCATTTTGCTGCGCAGGCCGTTATGTCTGGCACGATGGATTGCGTTATCGCCGCCGGCGTGGAGAGCATGAGCCGCGTGCCCATGGGTCTGCCTATCTCGCTGCCGTTTAAAGAGGGCCACGGTTTCTACGTCAGCCCGAACATGCAAGAGCGCTATCCAAATGTTCAGTTCAGTCAATTTGTGGGCGCCGAAATGGTGGCCAAGAAATATGGTCTGAGCAAAGAAGATATCGATGCCTATGCCTATCGCAGCCACGAGCGCGCCATTGCCGCCACGCAAGCGGGCGCCTTCGATACGGAGATTGTTCCCGTGGCCGTCACCAATGAAGATGGCGATACGGAAATGCACAAAACCGATGAGGGCATCCGTTTCGATGCCAGCCTCGAGAGCATCTCTGGCGTCAAGCTTTTGGCCGAAGATGGGGTCATCACGGCGGCCTCGGCCAGCCAAATTTGCGATGGCGCTTCGGGCGTGATGATTGTGAATGAAGACGGGCTGAAAAAATTGGGCGTGAAACCATTGGCAAAAATCATCCACCTATCGGTGATGGGTCACGACCCGGTGATTATGTTGGAAGCCCCCATTCCGGCCACCAAACGCGCGCTTGAAAAAGCGGGTCTGTCGGTCGACGACATCGACGTGTTTGAAGTGAACGAAGCTTTCGGCTCGATTCCCGTGGCTTTCGCCAAAGAATTGGGTGTCGATGAAGACAAGCTCAACGTGCATGGCGGCGCCATTGCGCTGGGTCATCCGCTGGGCGGCTCGGGCACTAAATTAATGGCGACTTTGGTCAATGCCTTGCAACGCAAAGGCGGCAAATACGGCCTGCAAACCATGTGCGAAGGCGGTGGTATGGCCAATGTGACGATTATTGAAAACCTTCAATAAGCGCACATCTAAATAGAGGGACGATTATTGAAAACCTTCAATAAGCGCACATCTCATTGAGAAAGCCCCGCCGCAATGGCGGGGCTTTTTTATTGCGTGCCAAGTCATCGCGTCCCTATAGTGTCTTGTAACGAGTGATAGGAGAGCCAGATGAGCCAAGCCGAATGTCCACAAAAAGCGCCTTATAAAACCGAGGTCAAAGCGGGAAAAACCTATTTTTGGTGTTCTTGCGGCAAGTCGGCGCGCCAGCCGTTTTGCGATGGCAAGCACCAAGGCAGCGATTTCGAACCCGTAGCCTATACGGCCGAAAAAGATGGCCAAGTTTATTTCTGCGGCTGCAAAGCTTCGGCCAAAGGCGTTTTATGCGATGGCGCCCATAATAAACTTTAGCGGGTGAGCGCGTAAAGCGTCACCGCGGTAGCCGTCGCGACATTCAGCGTCGCAAAGGCTTCGCCGCTGGCGCTTTCGGCGACGGGCAGGCGGGCCAGCATATCGCAGGTTTCGCGCGTTAGCCGACGAAGGCCCGGGCCTTCTGCGCCCATAACCACCGCAATCGGGCGGTCTTTTGATACGTCCTCGATGAGCGTCTCGCCGTGTTCGTCGAGGCCGACGCTCATATAGCCGGCCTTGTGCAGCGTCTCGAGCGCGCGCGCCAAATTAGTGACTTCGATAAGCGGCATAACTTCAAGCGCGCCCACGGCGGTTTTGGCCAATGTGCCTGCGGGCGGCGGGCTGTTTCGCTTGGTGACAATCACCCCGCCGGCGCCAAACACGGCGGCCGCGCGTAAAATCGCGCCCACATTGCGCGGGTCCGACACTTGATCGAGAATAATCAGCAATTTACCCGAGGCCGCCGCATCCTCTAACGAGAGGGGCACCAGCGGGCTGGCATCCAACACCATGCCTTGATGCACGGCATCGGCGGGCAAAAGCGCGGCCAATTCGCCGCTGGTTTGAATTTCGGCCGAGATTTTGCGTTTGGCGCAAATCGCTTGCAATTCATTGGCGGCATTTTGGGTGGCGAATAATTTGTTGACCCGTCGTTTGGGATTTTCCAAAGCAGCGCGAACCGCATGCGTGCCATAGAGCAAAGTCACCGCAGTTTCGGAGGTGATTTTTCTTTTATTTCTTAAATGGTTGGGCTTGCGCTTGGACATACAATTCCTTATAAGGCTGATGACATTGATGTGCAAATATTGCGTCGCTGAACTTGTTTTCGTTGAAAATGAGGCTGGCGGACGGTGTTTTGTGCATTAATTTCGTATTAAAATCAAGCGTTTGCTTCGGTATGCGTCGGATTTTACCTTTGGGCAATTTGCCTTTGGGAGGGGGGATGCCCGAGTGGCTAAAGGGGACGGGCTGTAAACCCGTTGGCTATGCCTACGTTGGTTCGAATCCAACTCCCCCCACCATTTGCTTATCCATGGGGGATAAGTGCGTGGTTGAGAGTGATTAAGAGGCGGGTGTAGCTCAATGGTCGAGCAACAGCCTTCCAAGCTGAAGATGAGGGTTCGATTCCCTTCACCCGCTCCAGTCTGACAAGGGTTGGGCGAAACGAAATTTAAAACGGGGCCGAGCCCCTAACCGAACGAGGAACGACATGTCGAAGGAAAAGTTTGAGCGGACAAAACCGCATTGTAACATTGGCACGATTGGTCACGTGGACCACGGCAAGACGACCCTTACGGCCGCGATTACGAAAGTATTGGCTGAAGTCGGCGGTGCTG
>Ga0233444_10000042_pt1 | contig 161592 bp, 145 predicted proteins | sample SI_124_October20_6_FD_182792 | JGI IMG/M metagenome (GOLD analysis project Ga0233444, IMG submission 182792) | Seawater microbial communities from Saanich Inlet, British Columbia, Canada - SI_124_October2016_10_MG | ecosystem: Environmental > Aquatic > Marine > Inlet | place: Canada: British...
ATGTTGTAATCGGGCAGAGCCATAGCGTTGCCTTCCTTTCTCTCGTTAATCCGCCGCAGGGGGTCATCGCACACCATGTGCGACACGAAGAGCGCCCCGGAGAGGACATTCCCTGCGTGAGTAATACGCGTGGTATAGGTAATTATCGCCCGTCTGGCAAGCGATTATGCGCAAGTTACAAATGGCGCGAAATTTATACTTCTTCGACGTGCAAAACGCCCGGCACCGCCTTAATGGCTCCGGTCACGCGCGGGTTGATGGCATATTTATTCGGCAAGCGCAGCTCCACCTCGCGTTCGGGGCTCATCAAAATCAGAGACACCTCCCCGCCGGTTTTATGGCGTGGCTTCTCGACATCTTCGAGACGCGCTTTCAAGCCCGCACAGGCTTCGGGTTTCTCAATAAAAATGCGCAAGCCCGATTCCGTGTGCGCAGCCACATCATCGACGGGACGCATGCCTTGCATCAGCAGGCGCAATTGCCCATCGTCGCGCTCAATTTTTACGGTCGAGACCACAAGGGCGCCAACTTGCATATGCTCGCGCGAGGCATCTAGCGCTTTGGAAAACGCCATCATTTCAAATTGTCCCGTTGGGTCCGATAGCGTGACAAAAGCATACGGATTACCTTTGTCTTTTGATTTGCGCTCCTCGACTTTGGTAATCGCGCCCGCCACCATCACTTCTTTTTCGACCCGGCTTTCCAAATCCTCAAAACTGGCAACCCGCGCGCGCTTCAAAAGCGTTTTATAATCATCTAGCGGATGGCCCGACAAAAAGAAGCCGAGCGCATTATACTCATGCGTCAGCCGGTCGATCGCCGACCATGGCACGAGGGCCGCTGGCAGCACCACGCTTTCGCTGACATCGGCCTCGCCAAAGAGGTTGTCTTGTTGGGTCTCTTTTTCGTTTTGCGCGATGCTCGCCTCGCCTAGCAGAACACTGATGCCGCCCATCAGCTTTGCCCTATCGGGTTCCAGACTATCCAGCGCACCGGCCGCGATTAAATGCTCCAGCAGGCGCTTGTTCAGGCCGATGCCTGCCGTGCGGCGGGCAAAATCGAACACATCTTTAAACGGACCGTTGGCCATGCGCTCCTCGACCACGCCCTGCATGGCCAGACTGCCGACATTGCGGATGGCCGCGAGCGCGTAAAAAATCTGGTCGCCCTCAATCGAAAAAGCCGCCACCGAGCGGTTCACATCGGGCGTGCAGGTGGTGATGTCATGTTTGATGGCATCTTGTTTAAAGCTATTGAGCTTTTCGGTGCGCTCAAAATCAAGCGACATAGAGGCCGCATAAAACGCCACCGGATGATTGGCTTTCAGCCAAGCGGTTTGATAGGCAATTAAAGCATAAGCGGCGGCGTGGCTTTTGTTGAAACCATAGCCCGCGAAACTATCGACTTGGTCGAAAATCAGCGCCGCCTGATTGCGGTTCACTTCCAGCTCCACAGCGCCATCGATGAAACGGGCTTTTTGCGCGGTCATTTCGGCCTGAATTTTCTTGCCCATGGCACGGCGCAGCAAATCCGCCTCGCCGAGCGAATAGCCCGACAGGGTTTGCGCGATTTGCATCACTTGCTCTTGGTAAATCATCACGCCGTAAGTCTCTTCCAATATGGATTTCAGACTGTCGTGCATGTAATCAGGTTCCTGCTCGCCCATTTTACAAGCGATATAGGTGGGAATATTATCCATCGGACCTGGGCGATACAGCGCCACCAGAGCGATAATATCTTCAAATTTATCGGGTCGCATTTTGCGCAGCACATCGCGCATGCCCGAGCTTTCCAATTGGAACACGCCAATCGTGTCGCCACGTCCCAGCAACTCATAGGTCTTTTCATCGTCGAGCGGCAGATTGTGAATATCCACCGTGGTGCCCGTGCCCTCAATCAGCTCGACGGCTTTTTCCAACACGGTCAGCGTTTTGAGGCCGAGAAAGTCAAACTTCACCAGCCCTGCTTTTTCCACCCATTTCATATTGAACTGGGTCACCGGCATGTCTGATTTCGGGTCGCGATATAGCGCCACCAATTCTTGCAGCGGCCTGTCGCCAATCACCACACCCGCCGCATGGGTCGAGGCATGGCGATACAGACCTTCGAGCTTCAGGCTAATTTCGAGCAACTCGGCCACTTGCGGGTCGCTATCGCGCTCGGCCTGCATGCGCGGCTCTTGCTCAATCGCTTCCGATAGGGTGACCGGATTGGCTGGATTATTCGGCACCATTTTGGTCAGGCGGTCAATCTGGCCGTAAGGCATTTGTAACACGCGCCCGACATCGCGCAGCACCGCACGCGCTTGCAGCTTCCCGAAGGTGATGATTTGCGCGACTTGATCGCGGCCATATTTTTTCTGGACATAGGTAATCACCTCATCGCGGCGCGATTGGCAAAAATCGATATCGAAATCTGGCATGGAAACGCGTTCCGGGTTGAGAAACCGCTCGAACAGCAAGTTAAACCGCAAGGGATCCAAATCTGTGATGGTTAAAGCCCAAGCTACCACCGAGCCCGCGCCCGACCCCCGGCCTGGGCCTACCGCGATATTTTGCGATTTCGACCATTTGATGAAATCCGCCACAATCAGGAAGTAGCCCGGAAACCCCATGTCGCCGATGACTTTCAGCTCAAAGTCCAAACGCTCGCGGTAATTCGCCTCTTCGGTGGCCGGCACAATCTGCTTTAACCGCTCGGTTAAGCCGTCATGCGCTTGCTTCGATAGCACGTCCAGCTCATCGCCTTCCGCAAAGACAGGCAAAATCGGCGGATGCTCGGTCGGGCGAAAAGCGCAGCGCTGGGCAATCTCGATGCTGCTTTCCAGAGCTTCTGGCAAGTCGGCAAATAAAGCGCACATTTCCTCGGCCGATTTCAAACGATGGTCCGGCGTCAAACGGCGCCGATCGCTCTCGTTTAAATAGCGTCCCTCGGCAATACAAATCAGCGCGTCATGGGCGCGATAGTCCTCGACGGAAGCAAAATAAGCCTGATTGGTCGCCACCAAAGGCAGCTCATGCGCATAGGCGAAATCAACCAGAGCCGCTTCGGTCTCTTCGTCCAGCGTATCTGTATAACGTTGAAGTTCTACATAAAGATTATCTTTAAAGATATTGATATAGTTCAATAATTTATTTTTTGCCTTATCTTTTCGATTGCTGGCCAGCAGCTTATCGAGGGGGCCATCGGGGCCACCTGTCAGGCATATCAATCCTTCGGCATGGCGCGCCATAAGGGTCTCCTCTACGCCAGGGCCCAGCTTGCCTTCGTCTTGCAGATGCGCCGCGCTAATCAGCGCCATTAAATTATCATAGCCCGCCCGGTTTTTGACCAGCAACGCGATGTCGCCCTCATCTTCTTCGCCGTCGCGTACCCGCAAAGTGGCACCGATGATGGGCTGCAAACCCAAAGCGGTGGCAGTTTCGGCAAATTCTAGCGCGCCAAATAGATTGTTGCGATCGGTCACAGCCAGCGCCGGCATGCGCGCGGCCATGGCGGTCTGCGTAAGGGTTTTAACCGGCAGCGCGCCCTCCAGCAGGGAATAGGCGCTATGCGTGCGCAAATGAATGAATTTAGGACGCATAAGCTCTACCAAGCCGCCTTCTTTTAATGGGTCGTGTGCCGATATGGAGGGATGGGATTCTACTGACATTTACGCCTACAGAAATAAGCCTACCCACTTCGGCCACAACAAATAAACGCCCGACACAAAACCACAGGCTATGTGGAATCACTCGGACGTCTATTAGTTTAGCGCAAGCATCGCTCCTGTCAGCAAAGGAGCGCCAGCTCAGCGCAAATTAAAGGGGATAATTATTAGCTGGCCAGAGCTTGGCCAATAGACCCCCACATAACAATCGCTGTGCCCATGGCCAGCAAAGTGCAAACGCTCAGAATATCTTCGATTATATTAGTCATTATCAATCTCCTCTTTGAAGCTATAATGTTCACTTTTTGTTCTTTTGTCAACCCCTATCTAAAAAGGGCATTCAGCCTCAGACTTCTAGGGTTTTTAAAAAGAGGAAACTAGAGAGTAACGATCAGCCCGTCGCGCAATCCCACAATCCGGTCGGCCCTGGCGGCCAAGTCCATATCATGGGTGGCCAGCAAAACCGAGCTGCCTTGTGCGCGCGCTTCGCTGAGCAGAAGGTCCGCAACTTTATCGCCAGCCGCGCCATCGAGACTGCCCGTCGGCTCATCGGCCAACACAAGCGCGGGCGTATTGGTCAGGGCGCGGGCGATGGCAACGCGTTGTTGCTCGCCACCGGAAAGTTGCGACGGCAAATGGCTAGCCCGATCGCTCAATCCCAGCTTATCAATCAAAGCCGCTGCTTTGCTGGCAGCTTCGGATTTACTGTCCCCTGCCAAACGAGCCGGCATAGCGACGTTCTCCAGCGCGGTAAACTCGGGCAATAGGTTATGAAACTGATAAACGAAGCCGATATGGGCGCGGCGCAGCTCGGTGCGCGCTTTGTCCTCGGCATCGGTGACCACTTGCCCCTTCAAGGTAATGCTGCCCTGCTCTGGCTTTTCCATCAGGCCGGCAATATGCAAAAGGCTCGATTTACCCGAGCCACTGGGGCCCACAAGCGCCACCACTTCGCCTTGCGCAATCTCAAGCGAGGCGCCTTGCAGCACATGCAAAGCTCGCGCGCCCTGCTGAAAGCGTTGGTGGATGTCGGATAGGGCGAAGTGACTACTCATTGCGAAGCGCCTCCACAGGTTCCATCGAGGCCGCGCGCCAGGCAGGATAGAGCGTCGACAAGAAAGACAGGGTCAGCGCCATACCGGTGACTTGCAGCAAATCGCTGGGCAGAATAAGCGCCGGCATGCGTTCCAAGAAATACACTTCGGCAGGAAACAAATTTGCCCCCGTCGACCAAATCAGGAATTGGCGAATTTCTTCAATATAGGCGCAAAACAACGTGCCCAAACCAACGCCGGCAATCGTGCCCAAAACACCAATACTGGCACCGGTGATGAAAAACACCCGCAAGATAAGCCCGCGTGACGCGCCCATCGAGCGCATAACAGCGATATCTCGGCCCTTATCGCGCACCAACATGACCAGACCGGAAATAATATTCAGCGCCGCGACCAGCAAAATCATCGTCAAAATCATAAACATGACATTGCGCTCAACCTCTAGCGCCCCTGCCAATGTGCTATTGCTCTGCTTCCAATCGACCAGATAATGCCCCTCGCCTGCCAAGGCACGCAATTCGGGCGCGCGTTGGTCGATGCTATCTGGGTCATCTAGCACGATATCAATGGCGCCCTGGTTTTCACTGAGGCCAAAAAACGCCGCGGCGGAGCCGATAGGCATGAAGGTGAAATTCAAATCATATTCGGATAGGCCGATGCGGAAAATCGCCGCCAATTTAAACTGTTTCAACCGAGGCGCCGTGCCAAAGGGCGTAATCGTGCCGCGTGGCGAGATAAGCGATACGCGGTCCCCAATTTTAAAGCCATGTCGCTCGGCCAACCGAACCCCCATGGCAATCGTATTGGTTCCGGTCAAATCATCCAGCGACCCATCGACAATATTGCCCTGTAGGCTCGGCAATTGTTTCAACTTCTCCAGCGGCAGCCCGCGCACCAAAACCCCGCGCACGGCTGAGCCAGATGACAACATGGCTTGGCCATCGACCAAGGGCGTGGTGAACACCACCCCATCGGCGACTTCGAGCTTTTTCACCAGAGCATCGCGATCGCTAAATTCGGTTTGATAGGCCCGAACGGTGGCATGGCCATTGACGCCCAGAATACGGTCGAGCAAATCCGCGCGAAAGCCGGTCATCACAGCCATGACGACAATCAAGGTCGCCACACCCAGCATGATGCCCAAAAAGGAAATACCGGCGATTACTGAGATAAAGCTCTCGCGTCGGCGCGAGCGCAGATAGCGGCCAGCAATTTGCCATTCTAGAGCGCCAAAAGCTCGCGTCATGCCGACATCCTACTTCCCACTTCCGGTCTACTTGGCGTTTTCTGGCGGCGATGACAATAAAGCAATCGCAGCGTCCAGCGCCAAAACATGTTTCTCTCCGGTGGCTCGGTTCTTAATCTCTACTTCGCCACCCTCCGCGCCGCGTGGGCCAATTACCGCCTGCCAAGGCAGACCAATTAAATCCATCGTCGAGAACTTCGCCCCTGCCCGATCGTCTCTATCATCATAGAGAACATCAAGGCCGTTTTGTGACAAGGTTTCGAACAGGGTCTCGCACATGGCGTCGCAACCTTCATGGCCCGGCTTCAGATTAATCAGCCCCACATGAAACGGCGCCACGGCCCAAGGCCAAATAATGCCATCGTCATCATGGCTGGCCTCAATAATGCCGCCAACCAAACGCGACACGCCAATGCCATAAGAGCCACTATGAACGGCCGTATCTTTGCCATCGGGGCCTGCCACTTGGGCATTCATCGCGGTGGAATATTTTTGCCCGAAGTAGAAAATATGCCCGACCTCAATGCCGCGCGCCGTGAGCTGTTTATCGGCGGGCACTTGCTCGCCAAACATCGCGCCATCGTGCATTTCGTCGGAGCGCGCATAATATTGCGTGAAGCTCTCCATGATCGGCGCCAAGTCGCCGTCGTAATCGGCCTCCGGCACGGGCAAATCCAGGATATCGCTATGGCAGAAAATCTCCGACTCGCCGGTCTCGGCCAAAATGATGAACTCATGGCTCAACTCGCCGCCAATCGGGCCCGTATCGGCCGCCACTGGCATGGCCTTTAGCCCCATACGGCGGAAGCTGCGCAAATAAGCGATGAACATTTTATAATAAGACGTGCGCGCCGAAGCCTCGTCGATATCGAAACTATAGCCGTCTTTCATCAAAAATTCGCGGCCCCGCATAACACCGAAACGCGGGCGTATCTCATCGCGGAATTTCCACTGAATGTGATAGAGGTTTTTCGGCAAGTCTTTATAGCTCACCACATTGTCGCGGAAAATCTGCGTAATCAATTCTTCATTGGTCGGCCCGTAAAGCAAGTCGCGGCCATGGCGATCGGTGATGCGCAGCATTTCTTTGCCGTAATCTTCATAGCGGCCGGACTCGCGCCAGATATCCGCCGACTGCAAAGTCGGCATGAGCATCTCAATCGCGCCCGCCTTGGCTTGCTCGTCGCGCACGATGGCTTCGATTTTGCGCAAAGCCCGCAGACCCAGCGGTAACCAGCTATAAATGCCCGCCGCACTCTGGCGCACCATGCCCGCCCGCAACATCAAGCGATGCGATACAATCTGGGCTTCCGAGGGCGTCTCTTTGAGGGTCGGCAAAAAATAATTCGACATCCGATTGGACTGGTTAATGAGTGACATGATGCGGAGTTCCTTACCTGCTAAAACTTAAACCAAGTCATAACATGAGGGGTTTTTGGCGCAAGCAAATGTCACGGGAGCGGCAAAAGAAAAACGCCAAAGGCGCAAATAAAAGATGACAGCCCGTGGGAATAAAGCTAGCTTTTTTCGGTGGATGAGGACCTCTGGTTCTCGGGTTTTGGGAGGAACCTTTCGAGCTTGCTCGAAGCACATAGATAGCGAGGTCGGAGATGCAAATCGAAGACCTCGCTTTTTTATGTCCCGCTTTTATATCCCGCTCTATTTACCGCTCTATTTACCGCTGCGAAAATCTGGCAAAAACGGAATATCCGCATTGGCCAAAGCGCCACTGGTTAGCAGCCAATAAATGCCAGCATAAAGCACCGATGACACCAAAGTGGTGACCAAGAGCTTGCGCCCGATACGCGGCTGCGAAGGGGCTCCCCCGTCAGAGCCTGGCACCACTTCTCCCGATTCCGATTGCGACACCACGCCGAACGGCAGAACCATAAACAGCGTTAAAAACCAAACGATACCGTAAATCGCCGCTCCAAAAATAAACCCTACTTTAATCATCTCGTGTCTCCCTAGACCTCAATAAAGCTAACCAGCACCATCGGCTTCTTGCCCCAGCGACGCGCCATCTCGCGGCGAACACCAATGCGAATGTCATTCTCGGCCCGCTCCGGCGTCAACTTACCGCTCGACGGGATGGCCCGCTCTACGGCATCCAAGGCCCAATCGACCATTTTCACCATACCATCATCTTCTGGCAGGCCCGCGATAGAAACCTCAAAGCGCCCCGCCAAACGATTGGCTTGGTCAATCGGCACCGCCACAAAGACCACGCCCGTCTCCGACAATTTACGCCGATCGCGGGTGGCTAAATGTTTGCCGCTGGTCAATACCGAGCCATCCAAATACAAGCGTCCCGTTGGCACCACGTTAATCACCTCGGTGGGGCCCGGTGCGATGCGGACCAAATCGCCATTGTGAATGCGCAATGGCTCGGGCACGCCCAACTCTTTAGCTAGGGCCGCATGGGCGATGAGATGGCGGTGTTCGCCATGCACAGGCAGGGCGGCACGCGGGCGCGCCCAGCTATACATATCAGCCAGCTCATCGCGGCACGGATGGCCCGACACATGGATGTCTGTGCCATTGGGGGTGACAATTTCCACATCCAATTGCGCCAATTTATTTTGCAGCGAGAGAATTTCTTTTTCATTTCCCGGTATCATTTTCGAGGAGAAAATAACCCGGTCGCCTGCCTCCAGCGTGAGGTGGGGATGATGCCCATTGCCCATCCGCCCCAGCGCTGCATTGGCCTCGCCTTGGCTGCCAGTGCAGCACAACAGCAATTTATCGGGCGGCAAATAGCCCGCATCTTTATCTTCAATGAGCTCGGGGAATTGCGTCATATACCCGGTTTTGCGCGCCGCTTGATAAATCTTATGCATGCCGCGACCTGCCAGACATAAATGGCGACCCGATTTCACGGCCACGTCGGCGATACTCGTCATCCGCGCCACATTAGAAGCAAAGGTCGTAATCACCACCCGACCGGGGCTATCGGCCACGGCTTCCAGCAGGTTTTTTGCCACATCGGCTTCCGAACCCGAGCGCCCAGGCGACAGCACATTGGTGCTATCGCAAATAATCGCATCAATACCCTTATCGCCTAGCGCTTTTAAGCGATCGACTTCGGTCAGTCGGCCAATCACGGGGTCTGGGTCAATTTTCCAATCGCCCGTATGCAACGCCCGATAGCCGCCCACTTCAATGGCAATCGCGCTCGGCTCGGCAATCGAATGGGTCAGACAGATATAATCGAGGGAGAAAGGCCCCAGTTCCAAATGCGCGTCGGTGTCGATAATGTTCAGCTCAACCTCATCGAGAATACCGCGTTCAGACAATTTGCCTTTCACCAATTCAGCCGTAAACGGCGTGGCATAGAGCGGACACTTCAGCCGGTGCCAAAGATGCGCCACGGCGCCAATATGGTCTTCATGGCCATGCGTCAGCAAGATGCCTAAAAGGCGATCTTTGCGTTGCTCGATAAACTCGATATCGGCCGTGATGAGATCTACGCCTGGCTCATAGGCGCCGCCAAACGTAACCCCAAGGTCGACCATCAGCCAGTCACGGTCTCCGCGCGGGCCATAGCCATAGAGATTGCAATTCATGCCAATCTCGCCAGTTCCCCCAAGGGGGAGAAATACTAATTCGCTGTTCTGCTCAGCCATTTTATCCATTCTCAGGGAAGAAAACATCCCCTGCATCAATTGCTTGCGTCCCGCCCGCTTCATCTTGCAGCAGCAACGCGCCCTTCTCGTCGATATCTATAAAGATACCCTTAATCTCTTGGTTTTCCAGTCGCGCCACCAGCGGGCCACCGATGCCATGCGCCACGCCGCGCCAGCTTTGCAAAACCGGAGCAAAGCCGCCCATTTTCCATTGCTGATAAACCCGCTCGAAAGCCGCAGCCAAAACCTCCAAAGCCTCCAAATTACTTGGCGCTTGGCTTGTGTAGGCCGAAAGATTGGTGGCTGGATACGGCGTATCGTCTGGATGCGAGGCCAAATTAAGCCCTAGCCCGATAGCCAACCAGCGGCGGTGTTTATCTTGCTGCGTGCTTTCCAATAAAATGCCTGAGGCTTTTTTGCCATCAATCAGCACATCATTGGGCCACTTCAAACTGACGCGGGCGCGCTCGGGCGATGGCGCACCGATGAAATGGCGCACGGTCGCTTCTAAGGCCAAGCCTGCCACAAAGGCCAATTGGCCCGCTTGTTTTGGCTCGGGGGCGCCTGGCAAATAAAGAGTGGTCATCAGATTGCCCGTCGGACTATCCCAAACGCGGCCGCGGCGACCGCGACCTGCCGTTTGCACATCGGCGACGATCCAAGTGGGCCTAAGGCTGTTTTGTGCCGCCATGCGCCGGGCTTCTTCATTGGTGCTATCCACCTCTGGTAGGTGGAGCCAATGATATCCGTCTGGAAGGCTTATCACCGCGGTGAAATGCCCTTCGCAGCCTCAAGGCCCGCCTGGCCCAAATTGGCCCCTTGGGTTAGCGCCGCGCCGGCCATATTGGACAGCTCAATTAACGGCGCTGGATACAAGAAGAACAACAAAGTGAAAGCCGTCATCACGCCAGCCAGAATAGATAGCTCGCGCGGCATCGGTTCATTTACATCGTCTGTCGGCGCATCGAGGTACATGATTTTGACAATCCGCAAATAATAATACGCGCCCACCACACTGGCCAAAACGCCAAGAATAGACAAGCTATACAGACCCGCATCAATGGCGGCGCGGAAGACGAATAATTTACCAAAGAAGCCAGCCATCGGCGGAATGCCGGCCAGCGAGAACATGAGGATAGCCAAGCAACCCGCCATAAACGGACGCGTTTGGCTCAGCCCCGCCAAATCTTCGATTTTTTCAACCGGCCCACTATCGCGGCGCATCGACAGGATGCAGGCGAAAGTGCCCAGCGTCATCACCGCATAAAGCGCCATGTAAAGAATGACACTGGAAACCCCAGCCGGCGAAACAGCGGCAAAGCCCACAAGCGCGAAGCCCATATGGCCGATAGACGAATAAGCCATCAGGCGTTTGATGTTTTGCTGGCCAATGGCCGCAAAAGCACCCAGCGCCATGCTGGCGATGGAAATAAGAATGATAATCTGCTGCCACGCAACCATAGCGTCCCCAAATCCGGTCATCATAACGCGAAGGAAAATCGCCATGCCTGCCAGTTTTGGAGCCGCCGCAAAGAAAGCTGTCACAGACGTGGGCGCCCCTTCGTATACATCGGGCGTCCACATATGAAACGGCACGGCAGATATTTTAAACGCCAGCCCCGCCATTAAGAATACCAGACCAATGACTTGCGCCATCGGCAAAATGCCGTCTTCAGGTTGGAAGGCCAAGGCTATTTCGTTGAAATTGGTCGAACCCGAAAAGCCGTAAATCAGCGAAGCGCCATAGAGCAACATGCCCGAGGAGAGCGCGCCAAGGACGAAATATTTCAGCCCGGCTTCGGTCGAGCGCAGGCTATCGCGGTTGATGGCCGCCACCACATAAAGCGCCAGGCTTTGCAGTTCGATGCCCATATAGAGCGAGATTAAATCATTGGCTGAAATCATCAGCCCCATGCCGGTGGCCGAGAGAACCAGCAGGATGGAGTATTCAAAACGAGCCAGTTTTTCGCGCCGCAAAAAACGTTGCGACATAATAATCGCCACAGCCGTTGCGGCAAAGGTCAGCACTTTCATCAGCGAGGCAAAACTATCCATGACGAAAGATTTGTTAAACGCATAAGCCGTCGCATCCGACGAATAGCCCGCCGCCAAAACCCCTGCCAAAGCCAACAGCCCCACGGCGCCATAATCAACCGTGCGGGTCGCATCTTTTTCGGAAAAAGCGCCTACCATCAACAGCCCCAAAGCGCCGATAAACAGCACGAGTTCGGGAAGAATAAGCAAAATGTCGTTCATAAATTGTGTTGTCATTGTCTTACTCCACCGCCTGCAATTCGAGGCCAGAATAATGATTGGCCAAGGCTTCTTGATACCCAGACACAAGCGCCTCAATCGACGGCGCGGTTAGCTCTAGAATGGGCATCGGCCAGAAGCCAAATAGTATGGTTGCAATCACCAGAGGCGCGATGATGAATATCTCGCGCCGATCCATGTCTGCGATTTGTTGCAAGCCCTCGTGCTCGATGCGGCCAAGGCTGACACGACGATACAGCGATAGCGCGTAGACCGCCGAGAAAATAACCCCACTGGCAGCAAATAATGCCGTCCATGTGCTGACTTGGAACGTGCCGATAATCGTCAAGAACTCGCCGACAAAACCAGAGGTGCCGGGCAAGCCGACATTGGCCATGGTGAACAGCAAGAACACCGTGGCAAAAATCGGCATCCGATTGGCCAAGCCGCCATAGGCCGCAATCTCGCGCGTATGCATGCGGTCATAGACCACGCCCACGCAGAGGAACAAAGCGCCCGAAATCCAACCATGCGAAAGCATTTGGAACACCGCCCCTTGCACGCCTTGCATGGTGGCAGAGAAAATCCCCATGGTCACAAAGCCCATATGCGCGACCGAAGAATAAGCGATGAGCTTTTTCATGTCCTCTTGGGCAAAAGCCACAAGCGAGGTGTACACAATGGCAATCGCGCTCAACGCCAATACCATCGGCGAGAACAGATCCGAAGCGATGGGAAACATTGGCAAAGAGAAACGCAAGAACCCGTAGCCGCCCATTTTCAACAAGACGCCCGCCAGAATAACCGAGCCTGCTGTTGGCGCTTCCACGTGCGCGTCTGGCAACCAAGTATGCACGGGCCACATAGGCATTTTAACCGCAAAGCTTGCGAAGAACGCGAGCCATAGCCATGTCTGCACATCGGCATCAAAACCATGCGCCGCCAAATCAGGAATGAACGTCGTGCCCGTCTGCCAATACATATACAAAATGGCCAAAAGCATCAGCACCGAGCCGACCAATGTGTAGAGGAAGAATTTAAAGCTCGCATAAATGCGGCGTGCGCCGCCCCAAATGCCGATGATAAGGAACATCGGAATGAGACCTGCTTCAAAGAATAGATAGAAAAGGATGATATCCATGGAGCAGAAGACGCCAATCATCAGCGTTTCCAGCACCAAGAAAGCCAGCATATATTCGCGCACACGGGTTTTCACCGAGACCCAGCTCGCCAATATACAAATCGGCATCAGGGCGGCGGTAAGCACCACAAAAAGCACCGAAATGCCATCGACACCCATGGCGTAATCAATGCCGGGGGCTAGCCATTGCGCGCGCTCGACGAATTGAAAGCCTGCCTCGCTGCCATCAAAGCGCGTGACCATGAAGATACTGAGTAGCAAAGTCACCACTGTGGTCCAAAGCGCCACAGCACGAGAGTTTGCCGCGACTGTTTCCTCGTCGCCGCGCACCAATAAGATGAACAAAGCGCCGAGCAGCGGTAAAAATGTGAGGGTCGAGAGAAGCGGCCAGTCAATCATATGCGTATTCCTATATCTTCCCTATTGCGCCGTCAGCATCAGCCAGGTCACGAAACTGGCAACACCCAGCAACATGACGAAAGCATAATGATAAACAAAACCCGTTTGCAGACCGACAACACGGCGCGTAATGCGCATCACGCTCGACGCAATGCCATCCGGCCCCAAGCCATCAATAATGGCGCCATCGCCACCCTTCCAAAGAACCCGCGCAATCCATTTGGCTGGACGCACGAAGAGGAAGTCGTAAATTTCGTCGAAATACCATTTGTTGAGCAGAAATTTGTAAATGAGGTCGTGCTGCTCGGCAATTTCGCCAGGCCATTTTGGATAGCGGATATACATAATATAAGCCAAAACAAAGCCCGAAAGCATCATCACCAGCGGCGATAGTTTCACCCAACCCGGCACATTGTGCAGGTCGTGCAGCACATGATTATCCGCAGAGGTGAAAATCGTGCCGCTCCAGAAAGCATTTTGCGTATCGCCGATAAACAATCCGGAGAAAGCAAAACCTGCAACCAAAGCCCCAAAGGCCAAGACAATCAGCGGCACCAACATAACCGGTGGGCTTTCATGCACATGGCTTAATGTGTCGTTAGAGCAGCGCGGCGCGCCAAAGAACGTTAAGAACATCAGGCGCCAGCTATAAAACGAGGTGAAAAACGCCGCGATGATAAGCATGGCAAAGGCAAACATATGGGGGCCTGCTTGGGCGGCAAAAGCCCCTTCGATGATCGCGTCTTTAGAGAAATAACCGGCCGTAAGCGGAAAGCCCGTCAGCGCAATGGTGCCAATGAACATCATCAAGAACGTGGCTGGAATGAGCTGGCGAAGGCCACCCATTTTGCGCATATCTTGCTCATCGCCCATCGCGTGAATAACCGAGCCGGCACCTAAAAACAGCAGCGCTTTGAAAAACGCATGGGTGAACAAATGGAACATCGCCGCTTGATAAGCGCCAATGCCAAGGCCGACAAACATATAGCCGAGCTGCGAACAGGTGGAATAAGCAATCACCCGCTTAATATCATTTTGCACCAAACCTACGGTGGCGGCAAAAAACGCGGTGATTGCGCCAATGACAATCACCACATTCAGCGCCGTTTGCGACAGCTCGAACAAAGGCGAACAGCGCGCCACAAGGAACACGCCCGCGGTTACCATGGTCGCGGCATGAATGAGCGCCGACACAGGGGTTGGACCTTCCATCGCGTCTGGCAGCCATGTGTGCAGCAAGAATTGCGCCGATTTACCCATGGCACCCATGAACAGCAACAGACAAATCGTTGTCAGGGCGGGCAATGTCATGCCGAGGAAATCAAATTTGCCATCGGCCAAAGCGCCAGCTGCGGCAAAAACTTCGTCAAATTGCAAAGAGCCGACCGAATAATAAATCGCCGACATGCCGAGGATGAGACCAAAGTCCCCTACCCGATTGACCACAAAGGCTTTCATGGCAGCGGCATTGGCCGAGGCTTTTTTGAACCAGAAGCCAATGAGCAAATAAGACGCCAGCCCCACGCCTTCCCAGCCGAAGAACAGCTGCAAGAAGTTGTCGGCGGTTACCAGCATCAACATCATGAAGGTGAAGAGAGAGAGGTAGGCAAAGAACCGAGCGCGATGCTCATCATGGCTCATATAGCCGATGGAATAGACATGCACGAGCGAGGAAACCCCCGTCACGACAACCAGCATCACCACGGTGAGCGTATCGATACGCAAGGTCCAGTCAATCGACAGGCTGCCAGATTGCAACCAGCTTAGAACAAGAATTTTGCTGGCGTTTCCGTTCAGTCCAACATCGACAAAAGCCACGCAAGACAAAAGCGCCGAGACAATCAGCAGCCCTGTGGTGATATATTCAGAGTTCCGGTGGCCGATAACCCGGCCGAACAAACCCGCAATAAGCGCTCCGAGGAGCGGGAAAAAGACAATCGCCTGATACATGGGTTAGCCTTTCATCTGACTGACATCTTCAATTGCGATGCCGCCACGATTACGGAAATAAACAACAAGAATGGCGAGCCCAATCGCGGCCTCGCCAGCAGCCACCGTCAGCACGAGGAGCGCAAAAACCTGCCCCACTAAATCGCCGAGATAGGCCGAGAAAGCCACAAGGTTGATATTCACCGCCAAGAGCATCAGCTCAATCGACATGAGAATAATAATGACGTTTTTCCGGTTCAGGAAAATGCCGAACACGCCAATGGTAAACAATATGGCCGCCAGCGTAAGATAATGTGTCAGTCCAATCATCGGTCCTAAATACCTTCCCCAGGTTTAATATCCACCAGCTCAACACCATCTTCGCGCGTGCGCGCGTTCTGTTTGGCGATGTCTTGGCGTTTTGGATTGTTCGATTTCACCAAGGTCAAAACGATGGCGCCAATCATCGCGACCAGCAAAATAGCGCCCGCGGTTTGGAACAAGAAAATGAAGTCTGTATACAGCACACGGCCCAAAGCTTCGGCATTGGTCATGCCTTCAGGCGTTGCACTGGGCAATTGGCCTTTGTCGACCAGGGTCGACGATGCGCCAAATACCAGCAATAGCTCTAGCAGCAAAATCAAGCCGACGGTCGCGCCAATGGGCATATATTGCAAAAACCCTTCGTTCAGCTCAGCAAAGTCGATGTCCAGCATCATCACGACGAACAAAAACAAAACCGCCACGGCGCCCACATAGACCACGACCAAAATAAGCGCGAGGAACTCAGCCCCCAGCAAAACAAATAGGCCGGCCGAGTTGAAGAAGGTGAGAATGAGGAACAGCACCGAATAGACCGGGTTGCGCGCGGCAATGACCATAAAGGCACTGGCCACGGAAACCGAGGCAAACAGATAAAAGGCGAGAGATGTAAGCGTCATATGATTTCTACCGGTAAGGAGCGTCTAGCTCGATATTCTTTGCAATTTCCACTTCCCAACGATCGCCATTGGTCAGCAATTTGGCTTTGTCATAGACAAGCTCTTCGCGGGTTTCGGTTGCAAACTCAAAGTTTGGCCCTTCCACAATCGCGTCCACTGGACACGCCTCTTGGCAGAAACCGCAATAAATACATTTCACCATATCGATGTCATAGCGCACGGTGCGGCGCGTGCCGTCATTGTTGCGCGGGCCCGCCTCAATGGTGATGGCTTGGGCCGGGCAAATGGCTTCGCAAAGTTTGCAAGCGATGCAACGTTCTTGCCCATTCGGGTACCGACGCAACGCGTGTTCGCCGCGAAAGCGTGGGCTCAAAGGGCCCTTTTCGTGCGGATAATTAATGGTCGCTTTTTTGCCGAAAAAATAGCCAAGCGCCAAACGAAACGCCGAGACGAATTCTATCAGAAACAAACTGCGAGCTGTGCGGTCTAACCAAGCCATAGCAAAAACCCTTAAGAAGCCATATCAAAATATTGCAAGAAACCCGCCACCAAAACGACATAAATCAACGAAATAGGCAGAAACACTTTCCAGCCCAAACGCATCAATTGGTCATAGCGATAGCGCGGCACGATTACTTTCATCATGGCGAACATGAAGAACATGAAGCCCATTTTCAGGATGAACCAAACCGGCCCCGGCACCCAATTAAACGGCGCAATGTCGACCGGCGGCAACCAGCCACCCAGAAACAAAATAGTCATCATGGCGCACATCAAAACGATATTGGCCAATTCGCCAATCATGAATACCACATAAGGCGTCGACGAATATTCGGTCATAAAGCCCGAGACCAATTCACTTTCCGCTTCGGGCAAATCAAAAGGCGGACGATTGGTCTCCGCCAAGGCCGAGACGAAAAACACCACAAACATGGGGAATAAAGGCACGGCAAACCAAACAGTTTTTTGTGCCAAGACGATATCCGTCAAATTCAACGAACCGACGCAGAGCAAGACCGTAATGATAACCAAGCCAATGGAAACCTCGTAAGAAACCATTTGTGCCGCCGAGCGCAGCGCCCCCAGAAACGGATATTTGGAGTTGGAAGCCCACCCGCCCATGATCACGCCGTAGACGCCGAGCGAGGAAATCGCGAAAATATACAAAATTCCGACATTAATATCGGCTACCGCCCAGCCTTCATTGACCGGAATGACGGCCCAAGCACTCAGCGCCAAGAACATGGTCACGAATGGCGCCAGTAAGAACACCGGCTTATTGGCCGTGGTGGGAATGATAATTTCTTTGAACAGATATTTGGCAATATCAGCAAAACTTTGCAGCAAGCCGAAGGGGCCAACCACGGTTGGGCCTTTGCGCAATTGCGCTGCTGCCCAAATTTTACGGTCGGCCAGCATGAAAAAAGCCAAAGACACCAAAAGCGCCAAAATAACCGCCAAAGAGTGCAGCGTCACCACAAGGGCTGGCCAAATATAGCTATCGAAAAAGGCGCTATCCATGGGTGCCAGTCCCTTCGATTTCGCCATCGCGTTGCTGCTTGGCCTTGGCACAATCGGCCATTGTGGCCGAGGCGCGGGCTATGGGGTTGGTGAAATAGAAATCCGTCACGCTGTAATCAAAGGCCGCTTTTGCCATTTTCTGAGCCGCGGGTGCCTTCGGGGCGGCGCTCTCGCTTAGGCCATCGATTTGGGCAAAATGCGGTGCCACTTCAAACATCGCACGGCGCACCTCAGCCAAATTATCAAATGGCAACGTCAGACCCAGAACTTCTGATAGCGCCCGGAAGATTTTCCAATCTTCGCGCGCTTCGCCAGGCGGGGTTGCCGCGGGCTCGGTCATTTGCACACGCCCTTCGGTGTTCACATAAATTGCTTGTTTCTCGGTATAGGCGGCGGCTGGCAGAATGACATCTGCGCGGTGTGCGCCGCGGTCGCCATGACTGCCGATATAAATCACAAAAGCATCGCCCAGCGACGCGCCAGCAATTTCATCGGCGCCGTATAAAATAACGGTTTCCACGTCCCCGCTTTGCGCCGCGTCTTGAATGCCAGCGACATCCAGCCCGCCCTCGCCTGGCAGGAGGCCAAGGTCAAGGCCGGCCACACGGGCGGCGGCTGTGTGCAGCACGTTGAAGCCATTCCATGTGTCAGAAATCGCCGAGGATTTCTCGGCCAGCTCAATCGCTGCCGCCAAAACCGCATCGCCATCGGCACGCGTGAGCGCCCCTTGGCCGACAATAATCATCGGACGTTTCGCTTTCGCCAAAACGTCACTGAAACCATGTTTGCCCGCCACAAGCTCGGCCAATGTATCGGGGCCTGCGCCAAGGGTCTCGGCTTCATAAGTCAGCTCAACCGGTGCGCCAATAGTGGCGATGGGGAAATCACCCATCAGATAGCGCTTGCGAATACGCGCGTTCAAAACCGGCGCTTCTAGGCGGGGGTTGGTGCCGATAAGCAAGAGCGCGTCGGCGTCTTCGATGCCGGCGATGCTGGTGTTGAAAATATAATTACCACGCGGGCCCGAGAGTTTGGCTCCATCTTGGCGACAATCCACATGCGGGCTTTCCAGCTTATCCATCAGCGCTTTCAAGGCAAATTGGCCTTCGCCGCAAACCAAATCGCCGGCAATGGCCGCTGTTTTAGCGCCTTTGCCGGCCAGTTTTTTGGCAATCAGCGCAAACGCATCGTCCCAACTGGCCGGGGTGAGGTTTTTTCTGGCCCGCACATAAGGACGGTCGAGACGCTGGGTGTTCAAGCCATCCCAGACAAACCGAGACTTATCGGACAGCCATTCTTCGTTCACATCATCATGGTTGCGCGGCATAATCCGCATCGCTTCGCGGCCGCGCATATCGACGCGAATATTGCTGCCCACCGCATCCATCACATCGATGGTTTCGGTTTTCTTCAGCTCCCACGGACGCGCGGTAAACGCGTATGGGCGCGACGTCAGCGCGCCGACGGGGCAAAGGTCGATGACATTGCCCGACATTTCGCTGTCCAGCGAGGCTTCTAAATAAGTGGTGATTTCCATGTCTTCGCCGCGGCCGATGGCGCCAATTTCTGGCACGCCTGCCACTTCTTGGGCAAAGCGCACGCACCGGGTGCAATGGATGCAACGCGTCATAATGGTGCTAACGAGGGGCCCCATATGTTTGTTTTCTACAGCGCGTTTATTATCGGCAAAGCGGCTGGCATCCCCGCCAAAGCCGAGGGCTTGGTCTTGCAGGTCGCATTCGCCGCCTTGGTCGCAAATTGGGCAATCGAGCGGGTGGTTGATCAGCAAAAATTCCATCACGCCTTCGCGCGCGGCTTTAACGCTGTCCGATTTCGTGCTGACCACCATGTCGGGGGCCACAGGCATCGCACAGCTCGCGACGGGCTTGGGCGCTTTTTCGACTTCCACCAAACACATGCGGCAATTGCCAGCGACCGAGAGGCGTTCGTGATAGCAAAAGCGCGGAATTTCAGCGCCCGCTTCTTCGCACGCCTGCAAAATTGTTGTTCCAGGCGCCACAGAAACACGGATGCCATCGACCGTAAGATTTACCTGATCGCTCATTATTCAGCTGCCTCCTGGTGTCCGGGCCCGCGCGTTAAACGCTCTTCGATGAGCGGACGGAAATGCCGGATAAGCCCTTGCACAGGCCAAGCCGCCGCATCGCCGAGCGCGCAAATTGTGTGCCCTTCAATTTGTTTGGTCACTTGCAGCAGCATGTCAATTTCTTTGACCTGCGCTTCGCCAGCCGCCATGCGTTCCAACACGCGCCACATCCAGCCCGTGCCTTCCCGGCACGGTGTGCATTGGCCGCAGCTTTCGTGTTTGTAAAAATGCGAAATGCGCGCGATCGCCTTAATGATGTCGGTCGATTTATCCATCACAATCACGGCCGCCGTACCCAAACCCGACTGCACTTCTTTCAGGCTGTCGAAATCCATCAACACCGTGTCGCAAATCTCTTTTGGCAAAAGCGGAACCGAAGACCCGCCCGGAATAACCGCCAGCAAATTGTCCCAACCGCCGCGAACGCCGCCTGCGTGTTTTTCAATCAGCTCTTTCAACGGAATGCCCATTTCTTCTTCGACATTGCACGGATTGTTGACGTGGCCAGAAATACAAAACAGCTTGGTGCCCGTATTGCCATCGCGCCCGAGACCCGAAAACCAACCGCCACCGCGACGACAAATCGTCGGGGCCACGGCAATGCTCTCCACATTGTTCACGGTCGTTGGGCAGCCATAGAGGCCCATATTGGCGGGAAAAGGTGGCTTCAAGCGCGGCTGACCTTTTTTGCCTTCGAGGCTTTCAATCAGCGCGGTTTCTTCGCCACAAATATAAGCGCCCGCACCGTGGTGGACATAAATATCGTAATCCCAACCCGAGCCAGCGGCGTTTTTGCCCAATAGGCCCGCGGCATAGGCTTCATCGACCGCACGTTGCACGGCTTCGCGCTCGCGAATAAATTCGCCGCGCACATAAATATAACAAGCATGCGCGCCCATCGCGAAACCTGCCAGCAGGCAGCCTTCGAGCAATTTATGCGGCTCATGGCGCAAAATATCGCGGTCCTTGCAGGTGCCGGGCTCGGACTCATCGGCGTTAATCACCAAATAATGCGGCCGACCATCGTTTTCCTTCGGCATGAACGACCATTTCAATCCGGTCGGGAAGCCCGCGCCACCGCGCCCGCGCAAGCCAGAGGCTTTCACTTCGTCGATGACCCAATCGCGGCCTTTTTTAATCAGCTCGCCCGTGCCATCCCAATCGCCGCGCGCTTTCGCAGCTGTCAGGTCGGCGCCATCGAGGCCATAAATATTTTTGAAAATCCGGTCTTCATCACGCAACATTATTTGTCACCTTTCAACACAGTAAGCCCGCCTTCGGGTTCGGATCCATGACGGCTGTTCTGCGGGCCGGTGGCAACTTCCTTGCCATGGCGCAGATCGTCGAGCAATTGCTCGAAGTTTTCCGCCGTTAAATCTTCATAAAAATCATCGTTAATTTGCACCATCGGCGCATTCACGCAGGCGCCCAAACACTCGACTTCGAGCCAGCTCAATTTACCATCCTCGGTAATATCCCCTTGCTCGCCAATCACTTTACGGCAAACCGACTTCAAATCATCGGCCCCGCGCAACCAGCACGGCGTTGTGCCGCACAGCTGCACAAAATGTTCGCCAACTGGCGACAAATTGAACATCGTGTAAAACGTTGCCACTTCCATCGCACGGATATGCGGCATGTCCAGCATGTCCGCGACATAGCGAATGGCCGGCTCGGGCAGCCAACCGGCTTGCTTTTGCGCTTGCCACAACAGCGGAATAATCGCGCTGGCTTGGCGGCCTTCGGGAAACTTAGCAATTTGGCCTGTCGCCCAGCTTACGTTTTCCTCTGTGAAAGCGAAGCTATCGGGTTGCTCGGCATGTAGGCGGCGTACACTCATCGGTCGACTTCCCCAAATACAATATCTAACGAGCCCAAAATAGCCGACACATCGGCCAGCATATGATCGCGGCTCAAATAATCTAGCGCGTGCAAATGGGCAAAGCCCGGCGCGCGAATTTTGCACCGATAAGGTTTGTTCGAGCCATCTGAAATCAGATAGACCCCAAACTCGCCTTTGGGCGCTTCCACGGCAGAATAAACTTCGCCTTCGGGCACGTGATAGCCTTCGGTGTAAAGTTTAAAGTGGTGGATGAGCGCTTCCATCGATTGTTTCATCTCGCCGCGTTTGGGCGGAACAACTTTGCCATCTTGCGACGACACAGGCCCGCCTGGCATATTGGCCAAACACTGTTTCATAATGCGAATGGACTGGCGCATTTCTTCGACACGGCACAAATAGCGGTCGTAGCAATCGCCGTTTTTGCCCAAAGGCACGTCGAATTGCATATCGTTGTAAACTTCATAAGGCTGCGATCGGCGTAAGTCCCAAGCCAGCCCAGAGCCGCGCGCCATAACCCCCGACATGCCCCAATTTTGCACATCTTCTGGTGTTACAATGCCAATGTCGACATTGCGCTGTTTGAAAATACGGCTGTCCGTCAACAGGCCTTCAATGTCATCCAGCACTTTCAAGAACGGGTCACAAAACGCTTCAATATCGTTGAGCAAAGCTTGTGGCAAATCCTGATGCACGCCGCCCGGACGGAAATAAGCCGCATGAAGGCGCGCGCCACAGGCACGTTCATAAAAAATCATCAGCTTTTCGCGTTCTTCAAAGCCCCAGGTGATTGGGGTCAAGGCGCCCACGTCGAGGGCTTGCGTGCAGATGTTCATAATGTGGTTGAGAATGCGACCAATCTCGCAATAGAGAACCCGAATATATTGCCCCCGAGCCGGCACCGTCACGCCCATCATGCGCTCAACGGCCAGAGCATAGGCATGCTCTTGGTTCATCGGCGACACATAGTCGAGGCGGTCAAAATACGGCAGGCTTTGCAAATAGGTTTTATGCTCGATGAGCTTTTCTGTGCCGCGATGCAGCAGGCCAATATGCGGGTCAATGCGCTCGACGCGCTCGCCGTCCAAATCCATCACCAAGCGCAGCACGCCGTGCGCCGCTGGGTGTTGGGGGCCGAAGTTAATGGTAAACTTGCGGTCTTCTTGAGTGTTTTGTTCGATGGTCGCCGACATAATTAACCCTCCTGCCCTTCGGTAGAGGCTTTTTCATCGCCTGGTAAGCTATCGGGAATTAGATTGGCCGCGCGCGCGCCTTCCCATGGGCTTTCAAAATCAAAATCGCGGAACTCTTGCACCAGCGACACCGGCTCTTGGATGACTTTCTTGGCGTCATCATCATAGCGCACTTCGACGTGGCCACTGAGCGGGAAATCTTTGCGCAACGGATGACCTTCAAAACCATAGTCGGTCAGCAAGCGACGCAAATCAGGATGACCCGAGAACAAAATGCCATACATGTCGAAGGCTTCGCGCTCAAACCAATCGGCCACATCAAACAGGCCGGTGGCGCTTGGCACTTGGGTTTCTTCGCCCGCTTGCAGCTTCACGCGCACGCGTTGGTTTTGGGTCATGGACAGCAAGTGATAGACCACGTCAAAGCGCAAAGGACGCTCCGGATAATCGGCGCCACAAAGGTCAATCAATTGGGTGAAAGCGCAGTCGCTATCGTCGCGCAGGAATTTCAACACGGCCTCAATATGGCCCGGGTTTACTTCCAATGTCAGCTCGCCAAAGCTGACGTAATGGTTGGCCAATTTGTCGCCAAGCTGGCTTTGCAAATGCGCGATGAGGGTTTGCTGTTTCGACATCTCTCGTCCTAACGCTCAATCGTACCGGTGCGGCGGATTTTCTTTTGCAGCATCAAAATGCCGTAAAACAAAGCCTCTGCCGTTGGGGGGCAACCCGGTACGTAAATATCGACCGGAACCACACGGTCACAACCGCGAACCACCGAATAAGAATAATGGTAATAGCCACCGCCATTGGCGCAAGAGCCCATGGAAATCACATAGCGAGGCTCTGGCATTTGGTCATAAACTTTACGCAAAGCAGGCGCCATTTTATTGGTTAATGTGCCGGCCACAATCATCACATCCGACTGGCGCGGACTGGCGCGCGGCGCCACGCCATAACGCTCAATATCGAGGCGCGGCATTTGGATGTGCATCATCTCAACCGCGCAGCACGCCAAGCCAAACATCATCCAATGCAAGGAACCGGTGCGCGCCCAATTGACCAAATCTTCCGAGGATGCCAGCACAAAGCCTTTGTCGGCCAATTGATCCGACACCTGCTCGTAATACGGGTCGGCCATCGGTGCTGGCAGGGTTTTCTTCAACTCATTTACATCGTTTTTTGACATGTTTTTATCCCCTAGTCCCAATCCAGCGCGCCTTTGCGCCACTCATAGGCAAAGCCCACGGTCAACACAGACAAGAAGAACATCATGGACCAAAATCCGAACAGACCGACATCGCCAAAGGCCACCGCCCAAGGGAAAAGGAAGGCCACTTCCAGATCAAAAATAATAAACAAAATAGCGACGAGATAGAACTTCACATCGAACTTCATACGCGCATCATCAAACGCCTCAAAACCGCACTCATAGGGGGCGTTTTTCTCGGGGTCTGGATTATAGGGAGCGATTAACAGCGGCGCGAACAAGAGGGCTGCCGTGATAACAGCCGACAGGCCCATAAAAATTAAAATCGGATAATAATTGCTCAGCAAATCATGCATGTGACGCGCTCTTTCCGTCTTTTAAAGGACAAAAAATAAGGAAGGCAAACCAGCCTCTTTCGCGCGGAGTATAGTTGCCCTTCGTGGCTTTGCAACACCAATTTGCGCTACCTTTTGAGCCTTTAAAACTGCCATGTCACAGAGGCCGAACCCGTTGTTTTGCTGAAATCACTGTCGCTTGCGACATGCTTCACCGAGAAATTGAAAACCATGCCCGCATCTATGTAAATTTCGCCGCCCAAGGAGAGCGAGCTATCCGTCACCGCCGCCGCTTCATCCACCACCGAATAGGGGGTCGCGTCCACCGTATAATTTGCCTTTTCGCCGTCGAGCCATTCAGAAACGGAATGCGTCAGCTCGCCATAGGCGCGCCAAGGCAAACGAGAAAACGGGTTGCGACCCTTATAATTAAAGCGCAGGCGCGCAAATTGCGCGAAAGACTGGATGTCACGCTTGCTGGTGCGGAGATAGGTGTCTTCTGCAAAACTATCTTGTTGCTCACCATGCAAACTGCCGCCCAAAGCCACTTCAAGGTTCATCTGATAAGGGGTGCGACGCGACAATTTGCGCTTGGCGCCCGCCAATCTAAAGTCTGCCAACATCTCGAAAACGACATCCAGGTGGGTGGCATCATAGGACGAGTGAACGTCAAAATAGCCGAGATTATTGGTGTTGGAATAAATCCGCCGCGTCGTCTCATTGTCCGAAACGCCGCCCATCACCATGGCCGACCCCGAAACCGGGCCGAACGGCAAAACATCCGTGAACCCCAAGCCAACGCCGGTATACGTGGTGTCGAACGAAAACACATTTGTGTTCAATTGATAGTCGCTGGAGCCCTGCATCAAAATTAGCTCCGCATCAAACAGCCCAAAAATACTTTGCTGAATGCTTTGCGCAAACCCCGCCCGCTTGCCCTCCATGGTAAAGCTGCGGCTTGAGCTGCCATCATCGTCTAGCGAACCGGAGAAGCCGACGCTCTTTAGTTTTTGCGTGCGCCCCAATTCAGACATCTCGCGCCAAATATCGCGCTGCTCGCTGCCGTGCTGCTGATGGATTAGCAGGCTCGAGGCATAATTGCTTGTGCCCGCCGAAAACCCGGACGCGCGCTCGGTTTCATCATCGCCGATGAAAAAGCGGAAATGGGCTTGCTCGAAGTCATAGTAATAACTGGCATTATCCGCCGCCGATAAAATCACCCGGTGCTTTTGTGCATCGTTCCAAGTATTGCTGCCATCCAGCGCAGAAATATCGCCAAGCAAACGGGCGCCATCGCTGAGCGTAATCTGACTGGCGGTGCCTTCCAGCGCGATCGCAATTGGCGAGCCGCCGGCGGCTTGAACCTTGCCCCCAATGGTCAGGGTGGAGCCTTGGCCTACCCGCATGGCGGTGGACCCAGCCGAAACAATGTTCCCGGTCGAGATTACCGTTGCGGGAAGGCCGGTTAAATCGACGGCCAAAGCGGTGCTGCTGGTGCTGATGGTGCCGCTGTTGACGAGGCGATAGGTGGGCGTGCCAACGGGCGCCCCTTCGGTGACCCGAAAGCTGACGCCAGCAGAAGAAATCGTGCCGCTATTGGTAAACACATGAGCGCCCTCGAGCACATCTTGAAAGAACACAGCCTCGGTACCGGTCGCTGAAATCATGGCGCTATTGTTAAAGCTAATATTATCGCCGCCAGTAATATGCACGCTATGGTCGCCGCCCGCCCTAATGGTCCCTGAATTGACAAAACTCACATCGCCATCAAAGCCATCCAGCTCGACAGCATTGGCGCCCGAGGCCGTAATCGACCCGCTATTGATCACTGTGAGGGCCGTGCCAGCCACCACCGTGCCGATGATGGCATTGCTGCCTGCCGAGGAAACGGTGCCGCTATTGGTAAGCTGCAAATGGGTTGCGAAATCTGAAAAATCCAACACATGGTCGGCGCTACTGGCGGTGCCGGAAATTGTGCCATCATTGGTAAAATTAATCGTCGGCGTCGGCGCTGAATTGGTGAACATGACAACGTCATCCGTGGCCGAGATTGCCGCGCCAGACGCATTGTTGAAGATCAACGCCCCTGCCCCCTCTAACTCAATAGCGCGCGTACCGGTTGCCCGAACACTGCCGCCCGATAGATTATCAAAACGCGCCGCAAAATTATTCAGACCCACCAACCGCAGCGCGTCATTGCTGGTGTGGCTCGCGTCGCCCGCCAGAATGGCACCGCTATTGTCAAAATCTAGCGTCCCATTGATGTCTTGCAAATAAATGGCGCTGCCGTCTTCGGCCGAAATGGTGCCGCTATTGTTCAGCGTCACACTGGCGCCTGGCGCGGCAATCGTGCCGGTAATTGCACCCGCACCTTGGGTCGACATTGTGCCGCTATTGGTCACGTTCAAAGTCGTCGTGATGCCCGTGGCGTCTAATAGCTGGCTGGCGCTATCGTCGGTGGCCGAGATTGTCCCTTGGTTGACGAAAATTAGCGTCGGGTTGTGCGAGCTCGTATCAAAATTCAACACGCGGTCTTCGGCTTCAATGCGCGCCGTTCCCAAATTGTTAAAAGTCAACGCCGAGGCGCCTTCAATGGACACCGCATATTCATGGGTCGCCGTAATGGCTCCAGACCCTTGGTTGGTGAAGGCAACTATATTATTGCCGACGTCTTCTAGTCGCACCGCATAGTCGCTCTGCGTTACGCCATCTCCGGCGCTGATAATGCCGTCATTGACCAGCGTCACGGTAGAGCCAATATTGGAGAGGTAAATCGCATTGCCCCCGACACTTGAAATCGTGCCGCTTGCCGCATTGGTAATTTCCACAGCCACACCGCCAGCGCCCAACGCGCCTCGAATGGCGCCCTGCGAAGAGCCAACGCTGCTCGCCCCGGCCAAAATAGACCCCGCATTGTCAATCGTCAGGCTGGTCAAAATGCCCGTCGCATCGACCGCCAAATCGCGCCCTGCCGATAAGATGGCGCCAGCGCCTTGGGTCAGGGTAACTTCGCGCGAGCCATTCAGGTCGAGCGCTTTATCGCGGCCAGCCGAAATTGTGCCCTCATTGGTAACCAACACAGTGTCATTGGCACTATCAAAAGCGCGAAGCCCGATGGCGCGATCTGAATTCGTGGTAATGGCACCCGTTGCCCGATTGGTAACGATGACATCCGCACTGGCGGTGCCGCCCCGCGAGGCGTCGATAGTAAAATTTAACTCAAGGCTGCTCTCCGCATCTGCCTGCGAATGCGTCGCCTCTATCGCGCCGCTATTGGTAATCGTAACGCTGCCCTCCGCATCTTTAAAATCCACGGTGCGGTTGTAGGCGCGCACGGCGCCCTCATTGGTCAGGCTCACACTTCCCTTGGCAGATGCCGCATAGAGCGCGTTGAAGGAGCCTGCCGATAGGCTAGACGAGCTGCCGCTATTGGTAATCGTAACCTCGCCCGCGCGTTCGAAGTCGACGGTGCGGCTAACCCCGGCTGAAATCGTGCCTTCATTGGTCAGCGTGGCGGTGGCAGCCGAAGCGGCAACAATCGCATTACTGGCCGTGACGGAAATAGAACTGCCCGCTTTATTGTTGACGGTCACATCCATAGAACTGGAGGCGCCCGTATCCGAAAATACCAGCGCGCTATCGCTGGTGGAGATGACCGCACTCGATGCGCCATTGCCATTGGTCAAAACAATTGCGCCCGCGACATCTTGCAAATATAACACCCGACTGTTGACGCTCGACATCGTGCCATTATTGGTAATCGCAAAACTACCGGCGCTGCCATCGCCGTTAATGACGCTGCGGGTCGAGGCGGTTATGCTGCCACTATTGGTCAGGGTCAACGAGCCCGTATAGTTGGTCACATCAATCGTGTCACTAGAGGCCGAGGACACCGCACCCGCATTGACGAAATCAATATTGGCCGAGTTGGACAACACAAGGGCCGATTGCGTGGGCGAAGAGACAACGCCCGTCGCCGTATTGGTAAAGGTAAATTGACCCACGCGGTCGGCGGTCAATAGCCCTAGGGAGCCAGAGTTGCTGACCGAGGTATTGACATCATCATCGCTGGTATTGGGTAAGCCATCGGCGTTCACCGGATCACTTTGCGAGTTCAGCAAAATACTATCAATCGAGGCACCCGCGGCATTGGTGATGCTTAAGATATTGGTGTTCGTGCCATCTATATGCGTAATCGAGCCGCCGACATCGTTCAAAATCGTCAGGCCCACGCCAACATTGGTGCCATCAATACCACTGCCAACGGCGGGGCTGCCAATCGCTCCCGTATTGGTCAGTTGCACATTGGAGGTATTGGACAAATCGACATTCTCGACCGAGCCGGCGTTGGCCAAAACAATTTCTTCGGCAGCCGCGGCGCCATCATGGAAAACCAGATCGCCATAAATTTCACTGTCCGCGCCAATCGTCATCGTAATGTCGCTATTGGTGCCGCCGTCGTCGAAGGTGATATCGCCGCCCACATCGGCGGTGAAAGTGAGAACCAAATCGCCTTCAAAGCCAAACCCGCCCATATCGCGCGAGGACACATCAATGAACGTGCCGCTCAATAGGCTGCGTTCGGTTACATGCGTATCGGTGGTGTCATCTGCCGCGTCTGTATCGGTGCGCGAAGCCCCAATGGCGCAACGGTTGTCAATGTTGAAGCTTAAGTTCTGCCCGCCCGCAACCACGAAACTACTGTCGCCGGCCGCATCGGCGTCCGTGCCATCAAACGGGTTTACCAATAGACTATTGGGCGTGTTGGAAATCGTCAGCGTGGAAGAGTTTAACGCGCCACCAGACTGAATGGAGCGCGTATAGCTATATAAATCTTCGCTCTCGAAATCCGCACCAAAACTGGTCGGACGAGCTTTGCTGGTCAGCGGCAGATCTGAAAAATCGATGGCGCCATTGGCGCCCACATCATCGACGCAATAGCCGATGGAAAAATCGGTTGAGACTTGAGCATAGCTGGTCTTTGGCCCGGCACTCAAAAGGACTGCAAATGTCACCAAGGGGACAAAAACGCGCGTACAAAATCTCACAACTACCTCAACCCAACTAGGCTACGAAGGTAAGCTGATTCTTAGCAAGCCTGCCCTCGCGAGGGGGCACTTAATTATAACGATGTGTGATAAAAATGGCGGGAGTGACGGGACTCGAACCCGCGACCTCCGGCGTGACAGGCCGGCGCTCTAACCAACTGAGCTACACCCCCTAAGGTGTGATATTCCTTACGGCGCGTCTCAAACACTGTCAAGCCTCTGGCCAGATAATGTTTGCTTCGCCTAAGGCAAACCAAAATTGGCTTCCCTCAAGGAAATGGTGGGCGGTGACGGGATCGAACCGCCGACCCTCTCGGTGTAAACGAGATGCTCTCCCAGCTGAGCTAACCGCCCCACGGTTGAAGGCTTTACCGCATAGTTCGCAAGAATGCAAAAAAAAACATCGGCTGTTCAAAAAAAAGAACAGCCGATGCTTCATTAGGTAGAAAGAATGCCTAGTTAACGGCGTCTTTCAGAGCTTTACCAGCTTTGAATTTAGGCTGGTTGGAAGCTTTAATTTGAATGGCTTCACCCGTACGTGGGTTGCGGCCAGTTGTTGCTTTGCGGTGCGATACAGAAAATGTACCAAAACCGACGAGACGAACTTCGCCGCCGTTGCCCAAGGCACCCGCGATATTGTCCAGCACGCTATCTACGGCTTTGGTTGCATCTACTTTTGACAGGCCGCTGTCTTCAGCTACTTGACTAATAAGATCATTCTTGTTCATGGCTAAATCTCCAAAATAAGTTGTTTAAACATCCACAAACACAGCCTATGCGCCGATTCCAGTTCCCGTCAAAGCAAATTACGCAGCGTTCTTTGAGCACCAGCTAAAATCCTTAATGGGTTTGCGACGCCCCTCTGCCATTTTCAGCCGCCAATTTTTGGCTGGCATAATAAGCGTCCTCATCCCACTCGATGGCTTTGGGCGCTTTTTGCAAAGCGTGATGCAAAACTTCGTCCATAGTTTCAACTGGAATAATCTCGAGCCCCTCTTTGATATTATCTGGAACTTCCGCAATGTCTTTCTCATTTTCCTTTGGAATCAATACCTTAGTGATACCCCCACGAAGCGCAGCCAGAAGTTTTTCTTTCAAGCCACCGATCGGCAAGACACGACCGCGAAGCGTCACTTCGCCCGTCATCGCAATTTCCTTGCGCACGGGAATGCCCGTCATCACCGACACGATGGCGGTTGCCATCGCTGTGCCAGCCGAAGGACCGTCCTTGGGCGTGGCCCCTTCGGGCACATGAACGTGGATATCTTTTCTTTCAAATAAAGGCGGCTCAATGCCAAAAACAGTCGCTCGCGAGCGCACATAGGACGAAGCGGCGTTGATTGATTCTTTCATCACATCGCCCAATTTACCCGTCGTCGTCATGCGTCCTTTGCCGGGTAGCATGACCCCTTCGATGGTCAGCAGCTCGCCGCCGACTTCCGTCCACGCCAAACCAGTTACGACCCCGACTTGATCTTCCGTTTCGGCCAGTCCAAACCGGAACCGCTCGACACCTGCATAATCAGACAGATTGCCCGCATCGATGGCCACGGTTTCTTGCTCGCCTTTAACGATTTTGGTAATCGCTTTGCGCGCCAAAGAGGCCAGCTCGCGCTTCAGCCCCCGCACCCCAGCTTCGCGGGTGTAGGTCTGCACAATCTTGCGAATGGCACTCTCGTCCAAATCTAACTCGCCCGCACGCAGCCCGTGTTCTTCGATGACTTGCGGCACCAAATGCGCTTTGGCGATTTCCACTTTCTCATCTTCGGTATAGCCAGCGATGCGAATGATTTCCATCCGATCCAGCAACGGCCCTGGAATGTTTAACGAGTTGGCCGTGGTGACAAACATCACATTCGACAGGTCATAATCGACTTCCATATAGTGGTCGCCAAAAGTACTGTTTTGTTCCGGATCCAAAACCTCCAACAAAGCTGACGAGGGATCGCCCCGATAATCGGCGCCCAATTTGTCGATCTCATCCAACAGAATAAGCGGATTGGTGGTTTTCATTTTCTTCATCGACTGCATCACCTTACCTGGCATGGAGCCAATGTAGGTGCGGCGGTGACCGCGGATTTCGCTCTCATCGCGCACGCCACCCAAAGACATACGAGCAAACTCGCGTCCAGTGGCTTTGGCAATCGATTTGCCGAGCGAGGTCTTCCCAACGCCTGGGGGCCCCACAAGGCACAGAATAGGCCCTTTGAGCTTCTTGGAGCGTTGTTGCACCGCTAAATACTCTAGGATGCGTTCTTTCACCTTATCGAGCCCATAATGGTCGACGTTCAGAACGGTTTCGGCGTGACCCAAATCTTTTTTGATGCGGCTCTTTTTGCCCCATGGCACAGCCAGCAGCCAATCGAGATAATTGCGAACCACAGTGGCTTCTGCCGACATTGGGCTCATGTTGCGCAATTTCTTCAGCTCGGCATCGGCTTTTTCGCGTGCCTCTTTCGAAAGCTTGGTCTTGGCAATGCTCTTTTCGAGTTCGGCCAGCTCATCGCCGCCATCTTCGCCCTCGCCGAGTTCTTTTTGAATGGCTTTCATTTGCTCATTCAAATAATACTCGCGCTGGGTTTTCTCCATCTGGCGCTTCACGCGACCGCGGATTTTCTTCTCGACCTGCAAGACCCCGACTTCGCCTTCCATATGGCCCAAAATCGCCTCGAGGCGTTTGTCGACCGAGAGGATTTCTAGCAAAGCCTGCTTCTCATCCAGCGTGATGTTCAAGTGACCGGCAATCGTATCGGCCAGTTTTACCGGATCGTCGATTTGGCTTACGTTGGATTGAACTTCGGGTGGAATTTTGCGGTTTAATTTCACATAGCCATCAAATTGGCTGACGGCTGTGCGCATCAGGGCGCGAATTTCTTCGCCATCTTCGCCGTCTTCCATCAGCGGCAAAGCGCTGGCCTGGAAGAAATTATCATTGGGGAGATACTCGAGCATTTGCACGCGGGCTTGGCCTTCGACCAAAACCTTCACCGTGCCATCTGGCAATTTGAGCATCTGCAAGACGGTACCAATGGTGCCAATCTCGTGCATGTCTTCGGGTTGAGGGTCGTCTTGGTCGCCATCTTTTTGGCTGACCAGCAACATTTCCTTATCGTCGGCCATCACATCTTCCAGCGCGCGAATAGATTTTTCGCGGCCGACAAATAGCGGCACAATCATGCCTGGGAACACAACAATGTTGCGCAACGGCAGAACAGGTAGAACTACAGGGATTTCGGTTTGTTTTTCGCTTAGGTCGCTCATATGCCTACTTTCCTATTATCTCGTTATGAAATCATTAACTGTCGATTCCGCAACGGAGGTCAAAAATCTTCTCTTAAGATGTGGGGTTCATCCACATGGTTTTCAATAGCGGGGCCTCAAAATCTTTGCGCGACATTTTGGCTCCACCCCAAAATAGAGGGGAGAAAAGAGGCGAAAGCTGAGCCCAAAGCAGCGGCGAAAGCAGATCCTAAAGCAGAGACCCAAAACAAAAGCCCGCAGCTAAAAGCTACGGGCTCGTGAAAATAAATTTTTTAAAAAGCCGGCGTTTGTTACGAGGCCGAAGGCGCGCTCGCGGCTTCTTCGCCTTTTTCAGCGTAAATATAAAGCGGCTTGGCCGAGCCCTCGACGACCTCTTTGCTGATAACCACTTCTTGCACGCCATCCAGACCTGGCAGCTCAAACATCGTATCCAGCAAAATGCCCTCAATCACGGAGCGCAAACCCCGCGCGCCCGTTTTGCGCGCAATCGCCTTGCGAGCCACGGCAACCAAAGCGTCATCTTGGAAGTTCAAATTGCACTCTTCCATGCTGAACAAGCGCTGATATTGTTTCACCAGAGCATTTTTCGGCTGGCTCAAAATCGTCACTAGCGCGTTCTCATCCAAATCTTCCAAAGTGGCCAAGACAGGCAAACGACCCACAAATTCTGGAATGAGACCGACTTTAACCAAGTCATCTGGTTCCAGCTCCTGCAAAAGCTCGCCCGTATTGCGCTCTTCTGGCATATCCACTTTGGCGTTAAAGCCAATAGAGGTTTCGCTACCGCGCTTCGAGATAATCCGCTCCAGCCCTGCAAAGGCACCGCCGCAGATAAATAGGATGTTGGTGGTGTCGACCTGCAAAAACTCTTGCTGAGGGTGCTTACGGCCCCCTTGTGGCGGCACAGAGGCAACCGTGCCTTCCATGATTTTCAACAAAGCCTGCTGCACCCCTTCGCCCGATACATCGCGGGTGATGGATGGATTGTCCGCCTTGCGGCTAATTTTATCGACCTCATCAATATAGACGATACCGCGCTCGGCCCGCTCGACGTTATAGTCAGCCGCCTGCAGCAATTTCAAAATAATGTTCTCCACGTCTTCGCCCACGTAGCCTGCCTCGGTCAGCGTGGTAGCGTCGGCCATGGTGAACGGCACATCGAGAATGCGCGCCAGCGTTTGTGCCAGCAAAGTTTTACCGCAACCCGTTGGACCAACCAGCAGAATATTCGACTTGGACAGCTCGACGTCCGAGCCTTTTTGATCGTGGTTCAAGCGCTTATAGTGATTGTGCACCGCCACAGACAGCACGCGTTTGGCGTGCGGCTGACCAATGACATAATCGTCTAAGACTTCCAAAATTTCAGTTGGCGTTGGCACGCCGTCTTGCGTTTTAAGGGTCGAGGATTTGCTCTCTTCACGGATGATATCCATGCATAGCTCGACGCATTCATCGCAAATGAAAACCGTTGGGCCCGCGATGAGCTTGCGCACTTCGTGCTGGCTCTTGCCGCAGAACGAACAATACAGAGTGCTTTTGCTATCGCCGCCGTCTTTACCGCCAGACCCGCCCGTTGGGCTACCGCCTGCACTGCTTCCGCTACCTACTTTGCTCATCTTCTCGTCCTCTTATCAGGTCTAACTGATGGTTTTGCCTTTGCCGCATAAGATACCCCATGCGCTTCATCAAAAGGTTAATCGCTACCGCCAGATTTTTTGTCGCTCTCATCGGCGCGTTTATAAGACACTTCATCGATGAGGCCGAAGTCTTTCGCTTGTTCGGCCGTCATGAACGTGTCGCGCTCTAACGCGTCTTCAATTTTGCGTAAGGTCTGCCCGGTATGCTCAACATAAATTTTATTGAGGCGCGAGCGCATATCCAAAATCTCTTGCGCGTGGCGCTCGATGTCGGAGGCTTGGCCCTGAAAACCGCCCGATGGCTGATGCACCATGACGCGCGCATTCGGCAAAGCAAACCGCATGCCCTTTTCGCCAGCCGTGAGCAACAGCGAGCCCATAGAGGCCGCTTGGCCGATGCACAAAGTGGCTACCGGCGCGCGGATATATTGCATGGTGTCATAAATCGCCATGCCAGATGTCACCACCCCGCCGGGCGAGTTGATGTACATGGAAATTTCTTTTTTCGGGTTTTCCGCTTCCAGAAACAAAAGCTGCGCCGTGATGAGGCTGGCCATATGATCTTCGACACCGCCGGTGACAAAAATCACCCGTTCTTTCAGCAAACGCGAATAAATGTCGTAGGCGCGCTCCCCGCGGCTGGATTGCTCCACCACCATCGGGACTAGCGAGTTCGTTAGGTTATCAACCAAATCGTGCATTCTTCTCTCCTATAAGCTCCCCATAATGTGGGGTGCTTTGCAGCAATTTCCAAGGGAAATAGCTCAGGAAAGTGAACCGCCGATACGATTACTCTTTATCTGCGGCTTTCTTGGCTGGCTTTTTCGCCGCTGGCTTCTTGGCAGCAGGCTTTTTAGCGGCTGGTTTTTTCGCTGGCGCTTTTTTCGCGGCTGGCTTTTTGGCCGCTGCTTTTTTCGCCTTCGGCTTGTCTTCGTCTTCCGCACCCGGCTCGACCATCAGGTCTTCTAGCGACACTTTTTTGTCGGTGACGGTGGCCATTTCACAAATAAAGTCGACTACTTTTTCTTCAAAAAGCGGCGCGCGAATTTGCGACATAGCGTCTGGGTTTTGCTGGAAATACTCAAACACTTGCTGCTCTTGCCCAGGGAATTGTTGTACCCGTTGCATGAGGCCTTGGTTCAATTCTTCTTGGCTCACTTCGATGGAATTATTATTGCCCACTTCGGCCAATACCAAGCCTGTGCGCACGCGGCGAACGGCGATGTTGCGATATTCGGCGCGCATCTCATCTTCGCTCTCATCCAGGTCTTCGATTTTCTTCTCTTGGGTTGCCAGCTCTTGTTGGAATTGGCCCCAGATTTGTTCGAATTCCATATCCACCATGCTCGGTGGCAAATCGAAATCATGCGTCTCGGCCAGTTGGTCGAGCAGGTCTTTTTTCAGATGGCCGCGCGACATTTGGCTGTAATCGGCACCAATTTGCTCGCGCATGGCTTCTTTCAATTTCTCGAGGCTTTCCATGCCCAAAGAGCTTGCAAAGTCTTCGTTAATTTCGGCGTCTTTGGCTTCGCTTACTTCATGCACGGTGCACTCAAACACGGCCGCTTTGCCGGCCAAATCGGCGGAGCCATAATCGGCTGGGAAATCAACCGCGACGTCTATTTTGTCGCCGGCTTTCGTGCCAACCAATTGCTCTTCAAAGCCCGGAATAAACTGGCCTGAGCCCAACTCAAGGTCAAAGCCTTCGCCAGCGCCGCCATCAAAGGCTTCGCCATCGACGCGTCCGAGGAAGTCGATTTTCACGCGGTCGCCGTTTTGGGCTTTCGCGGTTTTGGCGCGGGCCACAAAATCTTTGCGGCTCGAGGCCAAACGTTCCAGCGCTTCATCGACGCGGGCTTCGTCGATTTCAACGGTTGGTTTTTCTAGTTTCAGTTTCGAGAAATCCGTCAGCGTAATCGGCGGGATAACTTCATAAGTAATGTCATAAACCAAATCTGCGGTGCCAGCGATGATGGCATCGACTTCGCCGACCAGTTTAATTTCTGGTTGCATGGCAGGACGCTCGTCGCGGTCTGAGAGCATTTTTTGGCTGCTGGTGTTGACGGTCTCTTGAACAATCTCGCCCATCAATTGCTCACCGAAGGTTTTGCGCACATGAGCGGCCGGCACTTTACCTGGGCGGAAGCCTTTGATTTGCACTTGGCCTTTAACGCTTTCGATTTTCTCGTCGAGTTGTTTGGCAAGATCGGTCGCTGCGATGGTGATTTGCACTTCGCGCGCCAGGCCTTCGACGTTGATTTCTTTGATATCCATTTTATCCTCTTTCGGCTGTATTCAGCCTTTAAAAATTGTGTTGGGTGGTGATTACACCCCTATTTGTATGGTGCGGGCGAAGGGACTTGAACCCCCACACCTCTCGGTACTAGAACCTAAATCTAGCGCGTCTACCAATTCCGCCACGCCCGCAAAAACAACTTTGTGCGCGCTTCATAGCAGGAGATGCGCCAGATGACTAGCCCCGAAACATGGCTTTTACACGGGCCAAGGTTAAGGAAGCGTGTGCGCTGGGGCGAATGCGGCGGAATTTCGCTTCGGGCAATAAATTCACTGCAAGCCAGTAACAAAAAATAGCCGCGTTGAGCGCCTTGTTGAATTGCAGGTAACTTACGGGCATCTTAGCGGCCAAATCCCACACTAATTGTGGTAAAACAATTTGGCGGCAAGGGATAAAAGGATTAAATCGCGACGCACATATAGTATTGATGTAGCAATCCGTTATCGATGCTCGGCATTTCTGCATAAACATTCAGCTCAGACGCTTTTTTACGGCAAACTTCGATCTCTGAAAAACGCTGGTTTGTTTTCACATACTCAACATCGCTCGGTTTCCCGGATGTTCCGGCTATCAAAACAAAAACAATGACCCAATTCATATTTCAAAACCTTTCGCCTAAAAATCTGTGCCGTCAAAAAGTGCTGCAAATTTTGGGTTTTGTGTCACTCGATCACTGTAAACTTCATCACAGAGCCGCTTATTATGCATCAGCCAATTCACATCTGGCGTTTTACCAAGAGATAACATAGCCATACCATCCCCCATTCGAGATTGAATTACCCTCCGAAGGAACATCCTGTCGATACCCGTAATTGTATATTTACGAGCCATAACCTCGGTATCAAAACCCTTGCCCTCGCTGTGACGTTGGTAATACTTGCTGAGCCAAAAATAAACCGCACCACATTCTTGTAAATCGAATTCAGCCTTTAAGGTTTCGAGGTTTTTTTGGCGGCGCAAACGCAGCTTATCGGCTCGCACTTTTTCGTAATATTCTTCAGCCAACTGAGCCGGGTTTTGGGCAAGTTTAATGCCATTCCTTAAGTAGTTAGAAACAAGCAATTCGCCACAAGACGCCAAGAGCAAACTCAAAGAAAAAGCTATAATAACCCGCACTTAAATCTCACAATACAAATTTCTTTTTATGAACAAGACTAAGTGTAAATATAGTATGAATAAAAGTCATGTAAACATGAATTTTCATCAAATCGCTGGCGTGAAGGTTATCAGCCAACCTCAAATCCTGAATATCGTCTGGCTCCGTTTTTGTATTTGTTACTTCTTGGCGCCACCTAAGCCAGGGGGGAAGGCAGACTAAAGCTTACTGCGTAAGCTAAGCCTTTTTACCCAGCGCAATCTTCATATCATCGGTTTCTTCGCCCTGCTGCACCAGCGTCAGGGTTTGGCCGTCGGTTTCGAAAATATTCAGCGAGCAGTTTTGCGGCGCAAACGAAATCACATCTTGCGCGCCCCACTCCGCCGGCGGCGATGTCGCCGCGCAATAGGCCACGTTCAGCGCGATGAAATGCGAGAACACAACCACATGCTCGCCCTGCGCCGCCATCGCGTTTAGCGCGCGCGGCACGGCGTCGAACCAGCCTTTGAAATCTAGCCCACTGGCTTGGCTCACGGGGTCGTCGTAGAGGCCTTGCCACGTGCCTGCCATCACGCGGCGCAACCAATCGGTGCGCTGAGTTAAATCTTCGATGGGCGGCGGAATTTCCGAAACACCCAGCTCAATCGACGGGCTCGCGCCCCAAGCTTGCGCCAGCGGAATGGCCGTCTCTTGGCAGCGCTTTAACGGGCTGGTGTAAAGCGGCGCAGGCGCGCCAACCAGCGCTTGCACCGCCTCGGAAACCGCCGCGCTTTGGCTGCGACCTAAGTCGTTGAGGCCCGGGTCGGCATCGCCATCCCAGCCCGCCGCCGCCTTGCCGTGGCGGATCATATAGATACGTGTCATCTCGGCTCCTTAGAATTAAGCGGCGGGGGTGAACGTATTGATGCCGTCCGCGCTGGTCAGCGTGCCGCGCATGCCGATGGCGTCTTGGCGCATCAGCTCCTGCACGTGCTCGCCCTCGTGGCTCATGTAAGCGCAGAACCGATGGCCTGTGTCTTCCATGCGGCCAATGAGAATGCCTTCGGGCGGTTTGCCCGCCACATGCGACACCGTATAGCTCTCAATTGTGCCAAAGCCTTCGGGCGTTTCTTCGACGGTCATTTTGTCCATGGCGTCGATTTTGCCTTGCAGCACGCTTGGCGCTTCGCGTTGCCAATCGCCCTCAAACGGCTCGGTGGAGTAAAGCCCCAATGAGTGTTTGGTCAGGAACCAGCCATTGCCGTTGCAAAACCCTTTGCTGCCCGGATTGGCGCGTAATTTTTGCGCCATTTGCGCGACCGACAAAAGCGTATAGGCATTGCCCGCGCCGCCGAAATACGGCAAGCCGCCGGTGATGGTGAACGGGCGTTCGTCGTCATCGGCAATGTTCATCTCGCGGCAGGCCACTTCTACGGCTACGGGGAAGCAGGAGTAGAGATCGAAATAATCGATGTCGGCCACGCGCCAACCCGCCATATCCAGCGCCAATTCGGCCATGCCTTTCATGGCGTGGCTGCGGTGCAGCTCGGGGCGCTCAATTGGGTTCCAAATGTCGTTGGCCTCGGCGCAACCGTGCAAGTAAACCCAGTTGCTCTCCTCGATGCCCATCTCGCGGGCTTTGCCGACAGAAGTGAGCACCACGGCCGCCGCTTGGTCGACGCGAATGACCGAGTTCATATATTTGGGATACGGATAGCCGACCAACCGATTGGTGTCGGTGACGGTCGAAATTTCTTCGGCCGAGCGCGCCACCGGAAACCAGCTATACGGATTTTGCGCCGCAATTTCGGTGAAGGGCTGCATCATCTCGCCGAGCTTTTGCATATGCGTGGGCATATCGCGGCCCAAATGATGGCGCAGCGCGTTTTCAAATATCGGATAATAATTCACCGGATAATACAGCCCATGGCGCCGCTCGACCGGCAGGCAGCCATTTTTCTCGACGCCCACCTCTTCGCGCGGGCCGTCGATTTGGTCGTTCCAGCCAGGCTTATCGGAGAAATCAAGCCCCTGCCCCAACACGCGCATAATCGAGCCAAGCCCCTCGCCGCCGACCAGCAGAGCCGTGGCGACCGCGCCTTTGGAAATACGTTCGGCCAATTCATTGATCATCATTTGCGGGGAATTACCCCCCGTTGCCGCGACCAAGGATTGCGTGGGCGATAAATCCAAATCGCGCGCCACGCTGAGGCCGATGTTATTATAGCGCCCGATGGGCAAGTTCGCGCCCTCGGGCGAGTCCGTTACAAAGCGAATGCCCGCCACGGTGTCGATGTTTTGCTTGGCCGTGCCGCCAGCATCGGCCAGCGCGGCCTCGGCTGCTTGTGTGAGCAGCGCCAAGGGCGACTTCAGCTTTTCAGCATCTTTTTCTTTTTGCAGCGTCAGGCCTGTACCAATTAAAATCGGGGTATTGTCGTTCACCATAATAACTCTCTCTTTTGTAATCGGCTCATAGTGAGCTTGAAGTCAGCTTGAAGTCAGCTGGGGTTGGCGAGAGTGTAAGGCGGCTTTGTTCGGGTTCAAGCGAATAATGCAAATCTTGGCTATCGCCACTAGGTTTGGCTAATTTTTGAGCATCTGCCTATTTTTTCACCATATAGGCGGTGGGCCGCCAAAGGCGACGTGTTTCTGGGGTTGCCTCCTAACTTGGCACGAATATTGCATATAAACGACAGATATCGCGCAGGAGACAGGCCATGAAAAAAATTGAAGCTATTATTAAGCCGTTCAAATTGGACGAAGTAAAAGACGCGCTGCAAGAAGCTGGCGTGCAAGGCATCACCGTGGTGGAAGCCAAAGGCTTTGGCCGCCAGAAGGGTCACACAGAGTTGTATCGTGGCGCCGAGTATGTTGTCGACTTTTTGCCAAAGGTAAAACTCGAAGTGGTGGTCGCCGATGACCAACTCGAGGCCGCCATTGAAGCCATTAAAACCGCCGCTGAAACAGGGCGGATTGGCGATGGCAAAATTTTTGTCTCGGAAATTTCGCAAGCCATCCGCATACGGACTGGCGAAACTGGCGACGAGGCCCTATAAGACGCTTAACAAGTATTTAGATTCACTGACTAGATTTTTGGAGATTACACATGTCAGACGCAGCTACCGTTCAAAAAATGATCAAGGACAATGACGTCCAATATGTCGACGTTCGCTTTACCGACCCGCGCGGTAAAATGCAGCATTTGACCCTCGACATCGACCTTGTCGATGATGATTTCTTCGCTGAAGGCACCATGTTCGACGGTTCGTCGATTGCGGGCTGGAAAGCCATTAACGAGTCCGACATGGTGTTGATGCCAGATTGCTCAACCGCTCGCCTCGACCCGTTCTATGCGCAGCAAACTCTGACTTTGTTCTGCGATGTGCTCGAGCCAAATTCGCGCTCGGCTTACAACCGCGACCCACGCTCCACATCGCTGCGCGCGGAAGAATATTTGAAATCAACTGGCATTGGCGACACAATTTACTTCGGCCCAGAAGCTGAGTTCTTTGTATTCGACGACGTTCGTTTCTCGAACGAGCCATACAACACAGGCTATGCCCTCGACAGCGTTGAGCTACCAGACAACTCCGGCACAGAATATGAAGCCGGCAACATGGGTCACCGTCCCCGCACAAAGGGTGGCTATTTCCCAGTCAACCCAATCGATAGCGGCCAAGATCTTCGCGGCGAAATGCTCGGCGTCATGAAAGACATGGGGCTTAAAGTTGAAAAGCATCACCACGAAGTGGCTGCCGCTCAGCACGAATTGGGCCTGAAATTCGGCACGATGACCAGCATCGCCGATGACCTACAATTGTACAAATACGTGGTTCACAATGTGGCGCATGCTTATGGCAAATCCGCTACCTTTATGCCAAAGCCAGTTGCTGGCGATAACGGCACAGGCATGCACTGTCACCAGTCGATTTGGAAAGACGGCAAGCCGCTTTTCGCTGGCGACAAATATGCTGATTTGAGCCAAGACTGCTTGTATTACATCGGCGGCATCATCAAACATGCGCGCGCCCTGAACGCCCTGACCAACCCGTCAACCAACTCCTACAAGCGCCTCATCCCCGGTTTTGAAGCGCCGGTTCTATTGGCCTATTCGGCGCGTAACCGCTCGGCATCTTGCCGCATTCCATTTGCCACGTCGGCACCTGGCAAGCGCGTTGAAATTCGTTTCCCAGATCCAACCGCCAACCCATACCTCGCCTTCACCGCGATGTTGATGGCGGGCCTTGACGGCATCGAAAACAAAATCGATCCGGGCGAAGCGATGGATAAAGATTTGTACGAATTGCCACCTGAAGAGCTGGCCAATGTCCCACAAGTTTGTGGTTCCTTGCGCGAAGCTCTGGTTGCCCTCGACCAAGACCGTGACTTCCTGAAAAAAGGCAATGTCATGGACGACGACCAAATCGACGCTTATCTGGAACTGAAGTGGGAAGAAGTCTATCGCTTCGAACATGCCCCTCATCCAGTTGAGTTCGACATGTATTACAGCGTCTAAGTAGACGACAGAAATGGAGGTGCGTTCCACGACGCACCAACATGGCGGCTCCTCAGCAATGAGGGGCCGTTTGTCGTTTGGGCGCCCCCTAGCTGATAAAAATCAGGCTTACTGATAAAAATCAGGTGCTTTTTTCAGCGTGCGAGCCAGTTCCATATCATGCTCAATCCACAAAGTGGCACCGGTCTCTTTAATCAGTGCCTCCACTTTATCCATTGCTTCCAGCGTATTGCCCGCGCTGTGATTAAACAGGGGCACGGATTTCAATACGCGTGATTTTTGAAAATGGTAAAGATCGCCAGATAAAACCAGCTTGCCTGTTTGCTTCATATCCAACGCCAACACCATATGCCCCGGGGTATGGCCGGGGGCGGAGATAAGCTTTACTTTGCCGTCCCCAAACACGTCGTAATCGCCATCGAGCAATTTGGTTTGTGCGGTTTGAAGCGCGCTATAAAACTCGGGCCGAAAGGCGGCAAAAGCTGTCTCTCCAAACGCCGCCTCATGTTCGCTGCGCTGCACCAGCCACGTCGAGCCGGCAAACAGATTTGCCGCGCCCACGTGATCAAAATGCAAATGCGAAAGAGCGATATAATCCACCTGCTCCGGTGTTATTCCAATCGCGGCCAATTGGTCTATCAACGAAACATCATATTGCAGATAGGCGCCTGCCATTGTGTCAATTTTCACCTTGCCAGCGCCCACCATCGCAAGTGGCAGCCCCGCATCCCACAACATTGATTTACCTTTATGTTGAATGAGATAGCACGGCACAAACATTTCCCGCACCGACGTATCCTCATTGCTCAGGCCAAAGCCAGAGACATCGGATAAATTGACGTAGCCACAATCCATAACATAAAGCCGAGGGCTCGAGTTTTGCGGACTGCAGGAACCCACGAAAGCTGCCAAAGCAACCGATAGGATAGCCCGAATTGTTTTTATTTTTATTCTTGAAGGCATTTTAACCTCTCCCGTTTATTTGCCCTGCCAATAAGCATTATAGGCAGCGGCGGCTTTTTTCTCTTCCGACTGATAGCTGGTGAAAGCCTTGAACACGCCAAGGTCTAGGTTCGGCTCTTCGCCGCGTCCCATTCTTAGCAGTTGAATGCACCACCAGCCCTGCTGTCCCCAGCCGTTTAGCGCAGCAAACAGACGGAACGGCGAGTTGAGACCCAGAATGGGGCGCAAGAATTTTGGCCCAATTTCCATGCTTTTTTCAAAGATGGTGGTTGTATCGACTTCGCCCGACATCAGTTTATTGACCACATTTGTGTCGACACAAAGCGGGCGACCCATGCCGACCATATCGCAAGCATTGGAGCCCAAAGCGGCATCCATGCCGGCGCGCGAGCGGAAGCCACCGGTTACCATCATCGGGCCTTTAAACACCGCGCGGATGTCTTTGGCATAATCGAGGAAATAGGCTTCACGTGCCACCGTGCTTTCGCGCAAGGCTTCGGCGCGGTCTGGGTTGAGGGTCAAATTGTCTAGGCCGACCAATTTAGGCTGCTCATAAGTGCCGCCCGAAACTTCCAATAGATCCAGCCCTTCGTCGTTCAACCATTTCGCGACTTGAACAGACTCCTTATGCGTGAAACCACCCTTTTGGAAATCGGCCGAGTTGAGCTTCAAAGATACCGGGAATTTTTTACCAACAGCCTTACGAACCGCGCGCAGCGTTTCGAGCAATAGACGCGCGCGGTTTTCGAGACTGCCGCCCCATTTGTCGTCGCGCGTATTGATGTCTGGAGATAGGAACTCGGAAATCAAATAGCCGTGCGCGCCGTGAATTTGCACGCCCGTGAAACCCGTTTCCTTGGCGGTTTTGGCCGCATGCGCAAACCGCTTAATGACATCGAGAATTTCTTCATGCGTGAGCGGACGCGGTTTACCAAAAGCCGCCCCTGGCATTTGCAATTGAACATCACTCGGCCCAACAGGTGTGGGCGCCACGGCAGCAGGCGTTTGCCGGCCTGCATGCGAGATTTGCATCCAAAGATGCGTGTTGTTCTTTGTGCCGGCCTTGGCAAACGCCTTCAGGCTGGCCAATTGCGCTTTGGTTTGCTTGCCTTCGATAACGACATTGCCCGGGCGCTCGAGATAGCGATGGTCGATTTGCACATTACCTGTCAGCAAAATGCCCGAGCCGCCTTCGGCCCAACGGCCATATAGGGTTTTATGTTTTTTGGTGGCGCGATTGCGCTCATCGGCCAGACCTTCGGTCATGGCTGCTTTGCAAATGCGATTTTTAATTTCGACGCCGCAAGGCAGCTTCAAAGTCGTTTCAATGTTTACCGATACCATTTAGTTTCTCCAAAATTTTGACTGTGGGCTACACTAACCACTGATTCGAATGTTTCAAGTGTGGAGTGCCCTATGGCATCGGAAGATTTATTCAGCAACGAACCCGTTCCTGAAGCAAAAAAAGCCAGCCCAAAAGCTGCCAAAAAAGTAGCCAGCAAAACACCAAAGACGGAAAAAGGCTATTCCGCTGCCGACATTGAAGTACTGGAAGGGCTCGAGCCCGTTCGGCGTCGCCCAGGCATGTATATTGGCGGCACCGATAGCCGCGCAATGCATCATTTGTTTGCCGAGGTTATTGATAACTCCATGGATGAAGCGGTGGCGGGCTATGCCAGCTTTATCGAGGTCGAAGTCATGCCCGACAATCGCTTGTCGATCCGCGACAATGGCCGTGGCATCCCCGTAGACGCGCACCCTAAGTTTAAAAACAAATCGGCGCTCGAAGTGATTATGACAACTTTGCACGCCGGCGGTAAATTCGGTGGCGATGCCTATGACACCTCCGGCGGCCTGCACGGCGTCGGCGTCTCGGTGGTCAATGCGCTTTCCTCTGAGCTGATTGTCGATGTCGCGCGCGACCAGGTTTTGCACCAACAAAAGTTTTCGCGCGGCGCGCCCTTGGGCCAGATTGAAGCCCTCGGCGAAGCCAAAAACAAACGCGGCACCACGGTAACTTTCACGCCGGACACAGAGATTTTCGGCAAAATTAGTTTCGACCCTGCCCGTCTTTACGCCATGGCAAAAGCCAAAGCCTATTTGTTTGGCGGCGTGGAAATTCGCTGGAAGTGTGACCCTGCCCTCATTAAAGACGAAGCCAAATGCCCGCCCGAAGACGTGCTGAAATTCCCCAATGGCTTGCAAGATTATTTGGCCGAGCAAATCGGTGGGCGCACGGTTGTGACGCCTTTGCCATTTGCGGGAAAAGTTAAAAAAGAAGGCGGCCATGGCAGCGTGGAATGGGCCGTCACTTGGGTGGCAGCAGGTATCGGCGATGCCGATGGCATGTCGGCCAGCTATTGCAACACCGTGCCAACGCCGGAAGGTGGCACCCACGAACAAGGCATGCGCGCCGCACTCACCAAAGGGTTGAAAGCCTATGGCGAACGCATCAACAATAAAAAAGCCGCCATTCTAACCGCCGAAGATGTCATCGGAACGGCGGCCGCCTTTGTGTCCGTTTTTGTTCGCGAGCCAGAGTTTCAAGGCCAGACCAAAGATAAATTGGCAACGCCCGAAGCCGCCAAGATTGTCGAAACCACGATGCGCGACCATTTCGAGCATTACCTCACTTCGGCCCCTGCCGATGCCGATAAATTGCTCGGCTGGGTTATCGACCGCGCTGAAGAACGCGTGCGTCGCCGCCAAGAGCGCGATGTTAATCGCAAGACTGCGGTTCGCAAATTGCGCTTGCCCGGCAAGCTGGCCGACTGCTCGCAAAAATCTTCAGACGGCTCTGAGATTTTTATCGTCGAGGGCGATAGCGCGGGCGGCAGTGCCAAACAAGGGCGCAATCGGCGCAACCAAGCGGTGCTGCCTTTGCGCGGCAAAATTTTAAACGTGGCCAATGCCACCAATGCCAAAATGCAGCAAAGCCAACAAATTGGCGATTTGGTTTTGGCACTGGGGTGCGGCATGGGCGCGTCTTACGACAATTCGCGCCTGCGCTACGAGAAGGTTATTATCATGACCGATGCGGACGTCGACGGCGCGCATATTGCAGCGCTGCTGGTGACGTTTTTCCACGAGCAAATGAGTGAGCTCATTCAAAACGGCCATCTTTATATTGCCGTGCCGCCGCTCTATCGTTTGGCGCAAGGGGCAAAAACATTCTATGCCCGCGACGATGAACACCGCGAAGAATTGCTAAAATCTGAGTTTCGCTCCAACGCCAAAGTCGACATCAGCCGCTTTAAGGGCTTGGGCGAAATGCTGCCCGCGCAATTAAAAGAGACCACGATGATGCCCGGCTCGCGCACGCTTTTGCAGGTGCATATTCCAGACGATGAAGTTAAAGCGACGGCGCAAACCGTGTCTGATTTAATGGGCAGCAAACCCGAATTGCGCTTCAAATTCATTCAAGAAAACGCCGCCTTTGCCAGCGATGAAATGTTGGACATTTAAGCTCATCTGCCCCGACCTCGGGGCCTCGATGCGAGCCTCGGGTAGAGCTAAGGCTTTACATAGCGCTAAATCCCTCTATGTTCGCGTCATTAAGTCAGGTCAGGCCGTGGTGGCCTGAGCTTTGAGGGTGTCCCCAAAAGATCCCTCAAGTGCTGCGCATGTCGCGCAAAAGCTAACGCTTCAACGGAAGCGTAGATTGCCAGCCCGCTATGTGCAGGGCCAACACGGAAGACACATAAATGAGTTTTGATAGCCTCGGCCTTGCGCCAGAAATCATGAAAGCCATCAACGAAGTTGGCTATACCGAGCCGACCCCTATTCAGGCAGAAGCCATCCCGCAAGTTTTGGCGGGTCGTGACGTTTTGGGCATTGCCCAAACGGGCACAGGTAAAACCGCCAGTTTTACTTTGCCGATGATCCACCGCTTGATGAAAGGCCGCGCCAAAGCGCGTATGCCGCGCACGCTGATTTTAGAGCCGACGCGCGAATTGGCCGCTCAAGTTGCGGAAAACTTTGACCTCTATGGCAAGAACACAAAGCTGAGCAAAGCTCTGCTGATCGGTGGCGTAAGTTTTAAAGACCAAGAGCAAGCTATTTTGCGCGGCGCCGATGTGTTGATCGCCACGCCAGGCCGCCTACTCGACCACGTAGAGCGCGGCGGGGTTTTGCTGCGCGGTGTAGAAGTTTTGGTTATCGATGAAGCCGACCGCATGTTGGATATGGGCTTTATTCCCGATATCGAACGGATTGTTTCGCTGGTGCCATTTACGCGCCAGACGCTGTTTTTCTCGGCCACGATGCCGCCCGAAATCACGCGCCTTTCGGAGCAATTCTTGTCTGCGCCTGTGCGCGTCGAAGTGGCTCGCCCGTCTTCGACCAATGACAATGTTAGCCAGCAGTTGTTGGAAGTGGCACCTGCGAAAAAACGCGACGCCCTTCGCTCGTTGTTTGAATCAGAAAATGTGGCCAATGGCATTATTTTTTGCAACCGCAAACGCGACATTGCCGACCTGCTGAAATATTTACAGCAGAATGATTACAAAGCCGTCTCGCTGCATGGCGATATGGATCAGCATATGCGCCTGCGGATGCTCGACCAGTTTAAAAATGGCGATGCGACGTATCTCATCGCCTCGGATGTCGCGGCGCGGGGTCTAGACATTCCGGCCGTGAGCCATGTGTTTAACTTCGATGTGCCAACGCATGCAGAAGATTATGTTCACCGCATCGGCCGTACCGGTCGGGCGGGACGCTCGGGTGCTGCCTTTACTTTGGGCACGCGCAATGACGCAAAATATGTCGACGCCATTGAAAAACTGATTGAGCAGCCCATTCCGCGCGCCAGTTTTGAAGGCGGTAGCGGCTCAGAAGAAAATGGCTCAGACGACAAAAAACCGCGCAGCCGCAATCGTCGCTCCCGCAATGAAAAGGGTCATGACAAGAAACACGAAGCCCGCGAAGAGACATCAGAAGCGAGAGAACCGGCCAAGCCACGCGAAGGCGGAAAACGCCGTGGCCTTTTGGGCCGGGGACGCCGCGATGACAAGCCTCAAGCGAGGGAAACGGTTTCTGAAGCGCCGGTAGACGCTCAGCCTGAGGTCACAGCAGAACCAAAGGTTGAAGCAAAGCCGAAGGCCGAAGCAAAGCCGAAGGCCGAAGCAAAGCCGAAGGCTGAAACGAAGCCAAAAGCGAAAGCCGCGCCAAAGGCCGCCGACAAAAGCCAATCCTCCAACAAAGGATCCGATGCTTTTGAAGGCAATATGCCTGATTTTCTAAAGTAGGCTTTTCAAAACCCTATCGACGCTGGTCGAACCGTCGCCCAACCATGGCGGCGGAAATATTGGTTTTTTGAATATCAATCGCGCCACCCGCAATGCCCCAACCCCAAGCGTCGCGCATGCGCCGCTCCATCGGGTAGGCTTTCGAATAGCCGTAGCCGCCCATCAGCTGCAGGGCCGCGCCGGTGACTTCGCGACAAATTTCATTGGAAAAACATTTGGCGACCGAGCTGTCGATGACGCTTGGTAGCCCGTCTTGCGCGTTGACGGCCGCACGATGGATCAACAGACGGGCTGCTTCGACGCGCATTTGCATCTCGGCTAATTTAATTTGCACACCTTGGAACTCAACCAATTCTTTGCCGAACTGCTGGCGCTCTTGCACATATTCCAACACATCTTCCAAAGCCCCCGAGGCTTGCCCCAAGGCCATGGTCGCATTGCCACAGCGCTCTAGGTCAAAGGCTTCCATCAATTTGCGAAAGCCGCCGGCGGGAACGACGATGTTATCTTCGGGCACGGTGACATTATCGAGAAAAATATCGGCCGAGGGCACGCCGCGAAAGCCCATCAGCTCTTCTTGCGCGCCAAAGCTTAAGCCTGGCGTATCTTTATCGACGAACACCGCGCCAATGCCCTTGGCCCCTGGGTCATCGGAGAGGCGCGTGTATACCAAATAGCCATCCGAATGGCCGCCGCCGGAACACCAGCGTTTCTGGCCGTTCAAAATAACCTGACCATTTTTCATCTCGCCGCGCGTCGTCAAATCGGTCAGCGCGCTGCCCGCTTGCGGCTCCGACATAGAGACCGCCAAAACCATTTCGCCACGACAGACTTTCGGCACCACCTCCTGCTTCAACCGATCGGAAGCAAAATGCACCAGCGCATGCACTGGCCCGACATTGGCCTCGAACAAAGGAAAGGCCGACGCCGAGGAGATTTTGGCAAATTCTTCCAGCACCAAAAGCGCTTCCAAATTGCCCAGACCGAGACCGCCAAGGGATTCTGGAATGTTAATGCCAAGAAAGCCCATATCACCCAATTTCTTGAGCATATCGGGGCCTGGTGGATGGCCTGTTTTTTCGCAAGCTTCAGCTATTTTGGGCATTTCTGCGCGGGCGAATTTGCGAGCTGTGGCTTGTAATTCGCGCTGCTGGTCACTGAGCTGAAAATCCATATTATCATTCCTTACTGTGGGCCTTACTGTGGGCCTTACTGTGGGCCTTACTGCGGGCCCTATCGCGGGGCTAAACCGAAACTGTGAAGCGGCGAGTATAAGAGCAAGCGAACGCGGGCGTCCACAGTTTGCTTGCGGAAACTTTGCGCACGCCCGCTTTATGGCGCTTGATTTAGCCGCCGTTTCGGGACACTGTATCGCCAGAAATTAAATTTACCTTTAGGGAGTTACTGATGACTGAAGCATATATTATTGATGCCTGCCGCACACCGCGTGGCGTTGGCAAGCCGGGCAAAGGCGCCCTCGCCGATATCCACCCACAACAACTGGGAGCCACGGTTCTCAAAGCGCTGGCGGAGCGCAATAAAATCAACACCAGCGAAGTCGATGATATCATTTGGGGCACCAGCTCCCAGCGCGGCACACAAGCCGGCGATTTGGGCCGTATGGCCGCTTTGGATGCGGGCTATGATGTGCGCTCCAGCGCCATGACCCTCGACCGCTTTTGTGGCTCGGGCATTACGGCTGTCAATATCGCCGCTGCCAACATTATGTCTGGCATGGAAGATATGACCATTGCCGGCGGCACAGAAATGATGTCTCGCTTCGGCACAGATGCCGCCGCCAGCTCGCCCTTCCTCGACAATGGCAATGAACGTTTGCGCGAAGCGCATCCGCAGCCGCACCAAGGCGTGTGTGCCGATGCGATTGCCACCCTCGAAGGCATCGATCGCGAAGCCGTAGATGCGCTGGCTTATGTCAGCCAACAACGTGCCCAACATGCGATTGAAAATGGTCACTTCGATAAGTCGCTCATCGCCGTGCATCGCGAAGACGGCACATTGGCACTCGACAAAGAAGAATTCCCACGCCCGCAAACCACGCTCGAAAGCCTTGCCGCTCTCGATCCATCGTTTGCGAAACTGGCTGATATTCCGCTCGACGAACAAGGCACGACGTTCCGCAAGCTGGTGGCGCAAGCCTATCCAGATTTGGAAATCAACCATGTGCACCATGCGGGTAATTCTTCCGGTGTTGTGGATGGCGCAGCTGCCCTTCTTTTGGCGTCAAAACCCTATGCCGATGCCAATGGCCTGAAACCTCGCGCGCGCATTCGCGCATTGGCCAATATGGGCGACAACCCAACCTTGATGCTGAACGCCCCCGTGCCAGCCGCCAAAAAGGTTTTGGCCAAAGCCGGTCTGTCGATTGGCGACATTGATTTGTTCGAAATCAACGAAGCGTTTTCGGTGGTTGCCGAGAAGTTCATTCGTGACCTCGACCTCGACCGTGACATCGTCAACGTCAATGGCGGCGCGATGGCTCTGGGTCACCCAATTGGCGCAACGGGCTCTATTCTCGTTGGCACCATGTTGGATGAGCTGGAACGCCAAGACAAACAGTTCGGTCTGGTAACCATGTGCGCAGCTGGCGGCATGGCACCTGCGGTCATTATTGAACGCGTTTAAGACTTTTCATACTTATCAAAGGCGTTGCGCGGTTTCGCGTAACGCCTTTTTTGTATCCGCGCCCCATCGCTTGACCTCTCGTCAGGATTTAGACAAACTCTAACCATAAATTCAGGGAGCTTTTCATGCGCGCACATTATAACCATCTCGACCCATTTCTAGCTGCAGACGATGCCGACACAATGTTGCGGCTGGCAGAGAATTTTGGCAGCTTTGGCCCCTATGCCAATGAAGCCGAAAACCAAGGCATTGGCGAAAACCTGCCACAGCGGTTTGATGCCGCCTATAATTATATCGCCAATGGCATCGACGGTGGCGGCAATGAAGAAGACTTTAAAACCGCCGCTTCGCGCACCAATTATTTCCGCGAAACCTATGCCTATGGCGAAGACGTGCAAGCCCCAGGCGTTGAGCCTTTCATGAACCACCCGGCGCTGAAAGAAACCGCGCGCAAAATTTCCGGCGTCGAGCGCATTGTGCCCGCCATTATTTTTGCCAATCTTCTCGTGCCTGGCCAAGAGCTGGCCGTGCATACAGATGTGCCCGAGTTTCGCGGCGCCAACCGCAAGGTGACGCCGCAATGGCTGCTGGTCACCATGTTGCATTCTGGCCTATTCAACGAATGGCGCATTCCCATCACGACGTGCGTCTCTTGGTTCGGCAAATCCACAGGCGGTGCGTTTACCTTCTATCCAGAAGGCAGCACCGGCACGCGCGAGGCCATTGCCTCGCAACATAATTCCGCCATTCTAATCGATACAGACGAAGTGTTTCATGGCGTTGAGCGGGTCACGCAAAAGCGCCCTGAAATTCCGATTATCGAAAAGTCGACGCGGCTACATTTCATGGGCAACGACCAGTGGCAAATGCGCGAAGGCGATAACGTCTTGGGCGATTATGACTGGTCCGATTTGCGCTACTCGATTTCTTGGAAAGCCTATTGCTTCAAAGATGAAGCCGAAGAAGTGTTATGGCGCACAGGCAGCGACGATCTAAGCATTGAGTTTATCCTCGACCGCTTAGAAGCTGATTTGCGCAAAACCGGTGGGCTCACAGGCCCTCGCCCGGAGCCCACGGAGTTTGCCACCCTCATGGTCGGTCATTATATTCGTTTCCCGCGCCAACAAATGGCAGCTGAATAAGTTACCTAGCCAACAAAGCCTTGTAGCTGAGCCGCTTCATCGCGCACGGCCTGTGGCCCGCCGAGCAGTTGACGGTTGGCGCCAATGCGTTTGAACCAATAGTGCAAGCCCAGCAAATCAGTGAAGCCCATGCCGCCATGCACCTCGGTGGAAGTGCGGGCAACAAACTTACCGACTTCGGAAACATGCGACTTGGCCAAACGCGACGTCAACGCCGCCTCCTCTGGCACATTGTCTTGCGCATAAGCGGCATACCAAACCAGCGACCGACACGGCTCTAATTTGGCTGCCATCTCCGCGCACATATGTTTGACCGCCTGAAACGAGCCGATAGGACGATTGAACTGCTCGCGCTCTTTTGAATAAGCCACTGCTTTTTCCAACATCATAGAGGCCGCGCCCAAAGTATCGGCGGCCAACAAAACACGGCCCGCATCGATCATTTTATTTTGCGCTTCCACATGATTGTTTCCCGCCAGAAGATGCGCCGAGGCGCCGTCCAAATCTAGGTTCACCACATGGCGGGTTTTATCGATGGTGGTCAAAGCCACTTCCTCGATGCCTGCGCCGCCGCGTTCCACAATCAGCAATTGCTCGCCTGTGGTCAGCAAAAAATGCGTCGCCGCTTCCGCGCCCATAACAAAACTGGCGCGACCCGAAACCTTGTCGCCACTCAGCGTCAGGCCTGCGCCTTCGCGCGCGCCAATCGCCTCGGTAGCGCCCACGCCCATCACCACTTCGCCAGAGGCAATGCGGCCCAGCCATTCGTCACTTTTGCAGGCACGCAAGGCCACGACAGCCATGCCATAGGCGGCCGTAAATGGCGAAGGCGATACATTGCGACCCAGCGCTTCTTGGATGAGCGCAGCTTCCAAAACGCCCATGCCCAAGCCACCGTGTTCGGCAGGTATGAGCACCAGCGGCACGCCCAAGTCCATCAAGCCGGTTTGTAGGTCACCGGCCAGCGCGGGCTCCCCATCGACAAAACCTCTTACCAGAGCCAATTCGGAGGCGCCCTCTAAATAGCGGCCCACCGAGTCTTGCAACATGGTTTGGTCTTCGTTTAATCCAAAATGCATGTCTCTAACTCCTAATTAGTTGCTTGCGCGGCGGGTTTGGCCGGCTTGGGTTCGCGCGGCATACCGAGGCCCCGCTCGCTGATAATATTTTTCTGAATTTGCGCCGAGCCGCCACCGATAATCAAACCGAGGTCGAACATATAGTGGGTTTGCCACATGCCGCGGTCGCGAATGAACGGGCTTTTTTCATACAGCATGCCATATTCACCCATCACATCAATCGCCAGTTCAGCCATTTGGTGGTTCAGCTCGCAGCCCTGCAATTTGACCAAAAGCCCCGCCATACCCGAAGATTTTTTCTGGCTCGACAAAGTCGTCAGCCGCATACCGTTCATTTTCATCGCATAGGCTTCGCCCTGCAATTGCATCAGACGGTCACGGTAGACGTCATTGTCCATAAGGGAGGTGCCATGAAGCTGCTCTTGTTTCATAATATCGGCAATCGCGTTTAGCCGCGAAAGCGCCGCATCGGGGTCTCCCAACATGCCGCGTTCATGGGTCAGCGTCGCATTGGCCACCATCCACCCTTCGCCGCGATTGCCCACCATGGAATGGGTCGGCACACGCACATCGGTGAAAAACACTTCATTGAACTCAGCATGGCCCGTCATCGTCATCAGCGGGCGCACTTCAATGCCAGGAGTTTTCATATCCAGCAAAATATAGCTAATGCCTTGGTGTTTTTTGGCATCGGGCTCGGTGCGCACGAGGCAGAACATCATGTCGGCATATTGCGCCGTACTGGTCCAGATTTTTTGCCCATTGATAATAAAGTCATCGCCGTCGACCACAGCCGAGGTTTTGACCGCCGCCAAATCCGAGCCTGCACCCGGTTCCGAATAGCCTTGGCACCAAACCATCGTGCCGTCCAATGTCGGCTTTATATAGGCGTCTTTTTGCTCTTGCGTGCCGAGCTCCAACAAAGTCGGCACCAGCATATTAATGCCTTGTCCAGACATGCCACCTGGCATTTTTGCGCGGGAGAATTCCTCGGCGATAATACGAGACTTCAAAGCGTCCTGTTCGGCGCCATAGCCGCCATATTCTTTCGGGTGGGTGCGGGCTGCATAGCCATGCGCCAACAATATTTGCTGCCAAGCCAAACGCTTTTCACTGCGTACGGAGCGATCGTTGCGATTGGGGGCAACGTCTTTATGCGCTTGCAAAAAGCTTGCCACTTCGGCACGAAAATCGACATATTCTTGCGTTAAATTCAGATCCATAACACTCTCCTGAGGATTGTACTTTGGCCAGAGCTTAAGCAAAGCTTGCTCGGTGCGCAACGCAAAGCTGGGCTTATTTGGGCACGTATTGCCTATAGGCGAGAAGCCAAAGCACTGGTATGTTTGTCCATGCTCGATCGTTACTTATTCATTCGTTTGCTCAAAGGCCAATTGGCGCTGACCCTTGTGTTGGCCGTGGTTATATGGCTGGTGCAAGCGCTGGATCTATTCGATAAAACTCTCAGTGCCGGCGCCTCGCCGCTGACCACTTTGGGCATTAGCCTGCTGATTTTGCCGCGGGTGATTACTTTTACTTTGGGGCCCGCTTTGCTGATTACCGTTTTGTCGCAAATGGTGCGGCTGCTGCAAGAATATGAATATTTTGCGCTTACCGCGGCTGGGCTCAGCCCGTTGCGCATTTTGCGGCCCATCGCCGTGCTCGCGGGCTTAACCATGCTGGCGCAAGGCGCCCTGGCTTTTTATGTGTCCCCGATCGCCATGAAAAGTTTGAAAACCCAAACCGAAAGCACCGGCACCAAATTAGCTTTGGGCGATTTGCAAGCTGGCGCTTTCAAGGATGTGGCGAAAAACTTAACCATTTATACCAGCGGGCGCGGCGAGGACGGCAACTGGCGCGACATTATGATTTACGACGCATCGGCCTCGAAACAGCCGACGCTCTATACCGCCCAAAAAGGCGACATTGTCACCACGCCAAGCCAAAGTTATTTCGTCTTGCAACACGGCACCCAGCAAATAACCAATGCGGCGGGACAGCGTTCTTTGGTGCATTTCTCGCGCTATCTTGTGCCGTTGAGCACCACCAATACCGCGATAAAAGCGCGCCATGATTTGAACCGAAACCAAATGATGATCCACCAATTGCTAAACCCTAGCGCCTATGGCATTACCCATCCGCCGCGCATCGCCAGAATGCAAGCGCGCGGGCTTGAGCTCATCGCAAATTTAGCCGCGCCTTTTATCTTCACCCTGATTAGCTTTGCCGTGGTAACCGCAGGTGGGCTTAATCGGCATGGCTATGGGCGGCGTATTTTAATGGCCGTCACGCTGGCGATTATCTTTCAAATTGGCGTGATCGCCATGTCCTCTATGGCGGTGGAACGCGACCAAGCCGGCTTGGTTTTCATCTGGCCATTTGGCTTTTTCAGCGCCCTTTGCGGCATCATTATGGTGCAAACCAATCCGACGATTTTATCCACTTGGAACCCGCTCAAACGACTAAGAGGCGCCGCATGAAAGCGCTAAACAAATATCTCATCAGCCGGTTCGCCATTTGGTTGTTTATTGTGCTGGCAGGGTTTGGCGCGGTAGCCATTTTAGGCGACTTCCTAGAAATGCTGCGCTTTTCCAATCGGTTCGACCTCGGCACCGGAGCGGCTCTTGGGTTTACCTTGCAGCGATTGCCGCTCATCTTGCTAGACTTCCTGCCCTTCATCTTTTTGTTCGGCACGGTGTTTTGCTTGCTGCGGCTGTCGCAAGACCAAGAGCTTGCGGTCATTCGCGCCGCTGGCCTATCGGTTTGGCAATTCCTGACGCCGCTGCTTGTGTTTACCTTTCTCATCGCCAGTCTCATCGTCGCCATTTTAGAGCCGATTGGCGCGCGCAGCATGGCCAGTTTCGCCGCCAAACAGGCCGAGATTACTGGCATTCGAGCGAAACTTAGTTTCTCCACGGGCGGCATTTGGTTTCGCGAACAAAACGACCAAAGCAATTACATTATGCGCGCCGAAAAACTCGACCCGGAAAACGCCGCGCATCTGCAAAATATTGAAGTGACTTTACTCGATGAATCGGGGCGCTTCTCGCGTCACCTAGAAGCCCGCTCGGCGCACTTGGGCAGCGGTATATTTGTGTTGCAAGATGTCAAAATATTCACCGGTGCTGACTTGCCCCAAACCCAAGAGCAATTCATTTTGCCCACACAACTGACGTTAGCCAGCATCGAGAATAGTTTTAAGCCGCCCCAAACAATCGGCCTGTGGAAACTGCCCGGCTATATTGCACAAGCGCGCGCAACCGGCATGGATGTGTCGCGCCATGAAGCCCGCTTCCAATCGCTTTTGGCTTTGCCCATTTTATTATTGTCGATGGTGATGGTGGCCGCTTGTTTCTCTTTGCCGACGGGTCGAACTTTCTCGACTTCGCAGACTTTGGGCTTTTCAGTTTTATGCGGATTTTTAGTTTTTCTATTCAATGACTTCATTGGCCTGATGGGAGAGCTGAACATTCTGCCTTCCATAATGGCCAGCTGGACGCCCGCGCTTATTGCCTTGTTACTATCGGTGAGCTATCTACTAACCACAGAAGACGGCTAGACAAATTTAGGAATTTTTATGACTGACTTGAAACTTGGATCCAATTTTGGAAGCCCGTCGCAAGACGATTGGCTAGCAGCTGTCGAGACCGCCCTGCGCGGCAAAGCGGCCGAAAGTTTGGTGTCGCAAGACCTAGCTGGCTTCACGCGCCAACCGCTTTACACAAATGCCAATGCCCCCAGCGAAACTTCTGGCATGCCAGGTTTTGCGCCCTTCACGCGCGGCCCCCAAGCGGTCAATAACACCTATCTGCCTTGGCATATTGCCCAACGTGCCGTTATCGGCCGCAAAGGCGTTGATAATGCGGCCCTTTTGACCGATCTCCAGGGCGGCGTCACAGCGCTTTGGCTCGACTTCAGCCAAGGCGCGCCCGAGGCTGGCACTGTGAAAACTCTGCTCAAGGGCGTGCGCCTAGATTTGGCGCCGCTTTGTTTGGTGCCGCACGCGCATGGCATGGCCGCCGTGCAGCCCGTGCTGGATTATTATGACCAACAAGACGCAGCGCCCGAGACCGTGGGCTATCTCAACCTCGACCCCTTGGCCGCCAGCCTAGAGCACGGCGAGATAGACGCCCTCGACTATGCGGCTTTGCCAAATCTGTCGACCTCGCGCCCTGGCCTTCGCTGGATGACCAGTTCTGGTGCCGCCTATCACGCGCATGGCGCCAGTGTACCCCAAGAATTGGGCTGGATGCTCGCGGGGCTGACCGACTATATGCGCGAGCTGGAAACCGTAGGGGTCTCGCCTGGGGAAGCCTTATCGAAAATCACCTTAACGGTGGCGGCCGATGTCGATTTTTTTGCGACCCTGGCGAAAATTCGCGCCGCGCGATTGCTGTTTGCCAATATTGCCGAAGCCGTGGGCGCGCCAGATACGCCGCCCCAAATTCATGCCGAAAGCAGCCTGCGCGCCTTTGCCGATGTCGACCCTTGGGTCAATATTTTGCGCGCCACCGCCGCCACTATGGGCGCTGGCATTGCTGGCGTCGATGTTATGTGCGTGGCGCCTTGCACCGCCACCAGCGCCAACGACAGCACGCTTACGCGGCGCATTGCCCGCAATACGCAAGTTATTTTGCAAGAAGAAAGCCATATCGGCCAAGTCACCGATGCCGCGGGCGGAAGTTTTTATGTCGAGCAATTAACCCATGATTTGGCGACATCGGCTTGGCAGGTTTTCCAAGACATCGAAGCTACGGGCGGGCTTTGTGCGGCCCTCGCCGAAGACCGCATTGGCGATGCGATACGCCACCAGCGCGCGGCCTTCGATGCCGCCATCGATACCCGCACCCATGCCATGGTGGGGGTCAGCGAATTTCCAAACCTAGACGAAGCGCCGCTGGAAACCTCCGCGTCTGACCAATATCGTCTGTCGCACCAATTTGAAGCTTTGCGAAAGGCGGCCCAGAAAAGCAAACCGAAGGTTTTCTTGGCCTGTGTCGGCGACATGGCGAGCTATACGCCGCGCGCCAACTTCGCCACCAATCTCTATGCTGCCGGTGGCCTCCACGCGGTAGCTGGCGACGGTGGCACAGACTTCGACGCGATTGCCGAAGCGTTTAAAAAGTCCAATGCCAAGATTGCCGTCCTGTGCGGTTCGGATGCCGATTATGAAACCCACGCATCCGCCTTAGCGGCCGCCTTAAAAGGGGCTGGCGTGGTGCATTTGGCCTTGGCGGGAAACCCGCGCGACCTTCCAGAGGTCGATGATTACTGCTTCGCAGGCTGCAAGGCGTTTAGCTATCTTGCAAATATTCACATGAAACTAGGTCTATAGGGGAGACATAAAATGAGCCAATTACCTGATTTTTCAAAACACCCCCTGTCGCTTACCGCCCAAGACGATATGTCAAAATGGCAATCGGCGGCTAAAGACGCGCAAACCAATCGTAGTGGCGCAAGCGGACGCAAAACGCCCGAAGGCATTGATATCAAAGCGCTTTATACCGCTCACGATAGAGACGCCCTGCCCTATCTGAATAGCTTCCCAGGCATTGCGCCCTACATTCGCGGACCTTACGCGACCATGTATGTCAATAAACCTTGGACCGTGCGCCAATATGCTGGCTTCTCGACGGCCGAGAAATCCAATGCTTTTTATCGCCGCAATTTGAAGGCTGGCCAAAAAGGCCTATCGGTGGCGTTTGATTTAGCTACCCACCGTGGCTATGACAGCGACCACCCGCGCGTGGCTGGCGATGTCGGCATGGCCGGCGTAGCCATTGATAGCATTCTCGATATGCGCACGCTTTTCGATGGCATTCCCCTCGACACCATGTCGGTTTCCATGACCATGAATGGCGCAGTTTTGCCTATCATGGCGCTGTATATTGTGGCCGCCGAAGAGCAAGGCGTCAGCCCCGATAAGCTGGCTGGAACCATTCAGAACGATATTTTGAAAGAGTTCATGGTTCGCAATACCTATATTTATCCGCCCAAGCAAAGCATGCGTATCATTTCGGATATTTTTGCCTATACGTCGCAAAATATGCCGAAGTTTAACTCCATCTCCATCTCCGGCTATCACATTCAAGAAGCCGGCGCGACCGCCGACCTAGAGCTGGCCTACACGCTGGCCGATGGCGTGGAATATGCGCGCGCAGGCATGGAGACGGGTTTGGACATTGATGCCTTTGCCCCGCGCTTGTCGTTCTTCTGGGCGATTGGCATGGATTTCTTTATGGAGATTGCCAAAATGCGCGCCGCACGTTTGCTTTGGGCGCAATTGATGCAAGGGCTTGGCGCCAAGAACCCGAAGTCTCTGGCTTTGCGCACGCATAGCCAAACCTCGGGTTGGAGCCTGACGGCGCAGGATATTTACAATAATTCCGTGCGCACCTGCATCGAAGCCATGGCCTCCACCCAAGGCCATACGCAGTCTTTGCATACCAATAGTTTTGATGAGGCGCTGGCCTTGCCGACCGACTTCTCGGCTCGTATTGCGCGCAATACGCAGCTGATGCTGCAAATGGAAAGCAATACCACCAAAGTCATCGACCCTTGGGGCGGCAGCTATTTTGTCGAAAAACTGACCCATGACTTGGCGGCCAAAGCGCTTGGCCATATTCAAGAAGTTGAAAAACTGGGCGGCATGGCAGCGGCCATCGAGCAAGGCATTCCCAAAATGCGCATCGAAGAAGCCGCTGCGCGCACACAAGCGCGCATTGATAGCGGTCGCCAAACGGTGGTTGGCGTGAATAAATTCCGCCTAGAAAACGAAGATCCGGTCGATGTTTTAAAAGTCGATAACTCAGCGGTTCGCACCGCCCAAATCGAGCGTTTGAAAGAGCTAAAAGCCTCGCGCGATGAGGCGGCTGTGCAAGCCGCGCTCGCCGCGCTTACGGCCAGCGCACAAGACGCACAGGCCAGCAGCATGGAAAACAATCTGCTGAGCTTAGCGGTCAATGCGGCGCGAGCCAAAGCCACCGTGGGGGAAATTTCATTGGCTCTCGAAGTGGTCTACAACCGCCATGAAGCCAAGCCGCAAGTCATCTCAGATGTCTATGGCAAAGACTTCGGCGATACCGACCCGAGCATTTTAAAAGTCCGCGATATGGTTGCCCGCTTTAGCGAACGCGAAGGCCAAGCGCCGTCTATCTATCTTGCGAAAATGGGCCAAGACGGCCATGACCGCGGGCAAAAAGTGGTTGCCACGGCTTTGGCTGATTTGGGCTTTAAAGTCGTCGCAGGTGCCTTGTTTCAAACGCCAGAAGAAGCCGCCAAAGATGCCATTGCGGCCGGTGCGCAAATTGTCGGCGTAAGCTCGCTCGCTGCTGGCCACTTAACGTTGGTGCCTGAATTACGCGATGCTTTGGCCGCTCTGGGTCATAGCGATATGATGGTGACCGTGGGTGGGGTTATTCCGCTGCAAGATTTCGATGCGCTAAGAGATGCAGGCGCCAAGGCTATTTTCCCGCCCGGTACCGTGATACCCGATGCGGCGGCCGAGATGATTTCGACGCTGACCGCCCATCTAGGCCACAATGAAACCGCTTAATCGCGAACCCGAATAAGGCCTTCTTGCGCGGCCGTGGCAATTAGCTTGCCGTCACGGGTAAAGAAATGACCGAAGTTCATGCCGCGCCCGCCTGCCGAGGCTGGGCTTTCTTGCACATAAAGCAGCCAGTCATTGGCTTCAAACTCGTGGTAAAACCACATGGCGTGGTCGAGACTGGCCGATTGTAATTTCGGATTGATATAGCTCAAAGCATGCGGCCGCATGCAGGTGTCGAGCAAAGAGGTATCGGATATATAGGCAAGCATCGCTTGGTTGGTCGCAAAATCTTTCGGCATGCCAGGGTCGACTTTCACCCAAACAATATTGCGCGGCTCGGCTGGCTCTGGATTGAACATATCTTTTGGACTGACAGGGCGAATTTCAAACGGGCGACGACGCAGCCAGCTTTCGCGAAAAGCCTCGGGAATTTTATCGGCATTCTCGGCGCGCATTTCATGTTCGCTTTTCAGCGTCTCTGGATCGGGCGCATAGGGCATTTGCATTTGATGCTCGCGCCCTTCTTCTTTGCGCTGGAAACTCGCCGACATATTGAAAATCTGCTTGCCGTGCTGAATGGCTACGATGCGCCGCGAGGCAAAACTGCGGCCATCGCGAGCGGTATCGACTTCATAAATAATCGGCGTTTCTGGGTCGCCTGGGCGTAGAAAATAGCTGTGAAAACTATGGCAGAACATATCGTCTACCGTATAGCAGGCCGACATCAGGGCTTGGCCCAACACTTGACCCCCGAACACGCGTTGGCGTTTCTCGTTCGGGCTTTGGCCGCGAAATAGGTTCTTTTCTAGCTGCTCAAGTTTCAGCAGCTCCAAAATCATCTCTAAGGACTGGTCCATATTTTTTCCTAGTTTTATCGTGTCTTACTTAAGAGACAGACCGCTTGGCTGGCACAATCGTAACACTCTCGCCGCAACCGCAGGCATCCGTTTGGTTTGGATTGTTGAACACGAAACCGGCAGACATTTTGCCCTCTTCGTAATCCATCTGTGTGCCGAGCAAAAACAAAATTGCCTTTGGGTCGATGAGAACGGTCACGCCTTGGTCGACAACGACTTCGTCGAGGGCGCCCTTTTCTTCGGCATATTCCATCGTGTATTCCATGCCTGCGCAGCCAGCGTTTTTCACGCCCACTCGAATGCCAATTTGGGCCGTTTCGGCGCGCGCCATAATATCCTTCACGCGCGTTGCGGCGCGTTCGGTTAGCGTAATCGCTTTCGGCATTTCAAAAACTTGGCTCATCGGTCTCTTCTGTTCGAATTAAAAGGCAAAATCACTTAAAACATATTCAACGCGACGCGGGCTTCATCCGACATGCGGCTTGGATCCCAAGGCGGCTCGAATGTCATCTCTACCACAACATCGCCGACCCCGTCCACCGAACGCACGGCGTCTTCTACCCAGCGCGGCATATGTTCGGCCACCGGGCACCCCGGAGCCGTAAGCGTCATATCAATGGTGATGTCGCGATCGTCGGAAATATCAACGCGGTAAATCAACCCGAGCTCATACACATCGACCGGAATTTCTGGGTCATAGACACTTTTCAGCGCCCCAATGACATTATCCGTCAGCGCCGCCATTTCGGGCGATAGCGCCTCTATTGGCACAGGCTCCTCGCTGGCGCTTTGCGGCGCGGAGGTGTCAATTACGGGCATTTCTTTATCTTCGCTCATCACAGGGTCTATCCAAAAAATTCTATCGCTTTATGCAAGGCTTTGGCCAAAGCGTCTACCTCTTCGTGCGTATTATATATGGTAAAGGACGCGCGTGCCGTCGCGGGCACGTTAAATCTTTTCATCAACGGTTGCGCACAATGGTGCCCGGCTCGCACCGCCACGCCAGATCGGTCCATGACTGTCGCCAAATCATGCGGGTGAATGCCATCGACACCAAAGGAGACAATCGCCCCTTTGTTTTTCGCAGTGCCATAAATCTTCACGCGGTTGATACTGCCCACGGCTTCCATGGCATGGTCGCGCAAAGCATTCTCATGCGTCTCGAAAGCGTCGATGCCAATATTCATCATATATTTCAACGCTTCCCCCAGACCGATAACCTCGATAATCGGCGGCGTGCCGGCCTCAAAACGGTGCGGCGCGTCACCATAGGTAATCACATCTTTGGAGACTTCGCGGATCATCTCGCCGCCACCCCGGAACGGGCGCATGGCCGCCAGAGCCTCGGCCTTGCCGTATAAAACGCCAATGCCCGTGGGGCCAAAAACCTTATGGCCGGAAAACACATAGAAGTCGGCATCCAGCGCTTGCATATCATTTTTCAAATGCACCGCGCCTTGGCAGCCATCGAGCAATATCGGCACGCCGTTTTTATGCGCGATATCGACCAATTGCTTGGACAGCGTAATCGTGCCCAGCGCATTCGACATTTGCGTCAGCGCCACAAATTTGGTGCGCGAGCTAAACGCCGCTTCATAGGCTTGCATATCCAGCTCGCCTTCATCTGTCACCGGCACCCATTTCAGCACCGCGCCATGGCGCTCGCGCATAAAGTGCCAAGGTACGATGTTGGAATGATGCTCCATCTCCGACAGAATAATCTCATCGCCTTCTTGGATTTGCGGCTCGAGGAAACCATAGGCGACCAAATTAATCGCATCCGTGGCGCCACCGGTAAAAATAATCTGCTCGCTCGTCGCCGCATTCAAAAAACGACGCGTGGTTTCGCGCGCGGCCTCAAAGGCATTGGTCGCCTGGTTGGAAAGATAATGTAACCCGCGATGCACATTGGCATATTCATAGGTCGAGAAATGACTCATCCGCTCGATGACCTGCAAGGGCTTTTGCGCCGAGGCTGCATTATCTAGATAAACCAATGGTTTACCGTAGACTTCCGAGCCCAGAACAGGGAAGTCTTTGCGAATCTCGTGTACGTCAAACGCCATGTTTACACCTTCCTTTGCCGAGGAACTCATGAGCTGACCTCGCCACTCAAATTGCCCAAGAGCGTGTTGATTTTTGTATCGACCAGCTGGCGCATAATCTCGCTCAAGCCTTCGTCGTCAATATGCGTTGTCACTTGCTCCAGAAACGCCGCGACCAACAGCTGGCGCGCGGTGGCTTCATCGAGCCCACGCGAGCGCAAGAAAAACAGCGCATCGCGATCCAATTCGCCAATCGCCGAACCATGCGCACAGACCACGTCATCTGCATAGATTTCCAGCTCCGGCTTGGCATCCATCTCGGCGCCTTCGGATAACATCATGGCGCGTGTTTGCATTTGTGCGTCGACGCGCTGCGCATCGGGGCGAACAATAATCTTGCCCTGAAACACGCCGCGCGCGTTGCCATCTAATACATTATAGGCAGAGGTGTTGCTCGACGTATCCGCCGCCTGATGCTCAATGACGTAAGTGAAATCGGCATGGGTAGCGGCTTTGGATAGGCCGTGCCCGAGAACCGCTGAATGCAATTCAGCATGGGCTTGCGCCGCTTTTAACGTCACATGCGCCTCATGGCGCGCCAGTGTGCCGCCGCTAATCATCGCGACCGATTTATAGCGCGCGTCTTGCTCTAGCGTCACACGGCTCAGGCCCACTTGATGGCCCGCCTGTTGCGAGCGCAATAGCGTCAACTCGGCACCTTCGCCCAAGTGGATATCGAACACCACATTGGCATAACCAGTGGCCATATGGTCGTCTACCAGCACCGCTTTGGCGCCCGCCGCGAGGCTGATTTTATGCGCCAAATGCACCGGCTGTGTGCCGCTGGTGCGAATAACCAATGGCTGCGCCAGAGTGCCAGACACTTCCGCCGTGAGACCATTTTGCGCCAAGGCATGATTGTAGCTAGCCATCACCGTATCTGGTGACGGCGCCTCTGTGTGCGCTATCGTATTCGAAAAAGGCGCAACGCTCAGCCCCTCGGCTTGCGGCTCGCCGTGCAAAAGGCCGTTTTCAAAATGCGCTTCCAAAGCCTTCACGCCGGCAAAATCAACCGTGCGGACACCCGTCGCCTCGCCTGATTTTAACAGCCGTGCCAAATCGGTATAATGCCAACTCTCCACCCGACGCGTCGGCAGACCCACGGCCTCGGCGGCTGCCAAAGTGGCGGCGCGCGCCTGCCCGTCGCCGGGCAGCGTGTCGCGGATTTGCTCGAAATGGGATTGCGCATCAAGCATGGGCTGGGCTTCCCTCGCTAGCGGTTTCGGCGCCACCAACATATTCGGCATAGCCAGATTTTTCTAACTCTAACGCCAATTCTGGCCCGCCCGATTTTACAATCTGACCTTTGGCCATAACATGCACCACATCGGGTTTAATGAAGTCTAGCAAACGTTGATAATGGGTAATCACCAACATGCCACGCTCTGGTGAGCGCAACGCATTGACGCCTTCGGCCACAGTTTTCAGCGCATCAATATCCAGGCCACTGTCGGTTTCATCGAGGATGGCGAGCTTGGGTTCCAGTATCGCCATTTGCAAAATCTCATTGCGCTTTTTCTCGCCGCCCGAGAAGCCGACGTTCAATTGGCGCCGTAGCATATCGTCATCCATGCCCAGCGCTCGCGATTTTTCGCGCGCCAAACGCAAGAAGCTGGCCGCATCCATCTCGTCTTCCCCGCGACCGCGCCGAATGGCGTTCAGCGAAGTTTTCAAAAACGTCATATTGGTGACACCCGGAATTTCTAACGGATATTGAAACGCCAAAAACAGCCCCGCAATGGCGCGCGCTTCTGGGCTCATCTGCGCCAATTCTTGGCCGTCAAACACCATTTCCCCGCCGTTAACCTCATAGCCTTCTTTGCCCGACAAAACATAAGACAAGGTCGACTTGCCAGACCCATTTGGGCCCATAATGGCATGCACTTCGCCGGGGTTAATGCTTAGCGATAGGCCATTGATAATCGGCTTATCGGGTATTCCCGCATGCAAGTCTTTGATATCCAGCAAACTACTCATCCAACGCTTCCTTCTAGGGAGATGCCGACGAGTTTTTGCGCTTCCACGGCAAACTCCATCGGCAGGTTTTGTAAAACATCACGGCAAAAGCCGTTCACAATTAGGGCCACTGCTTCTTCGGCATCGAGGCCGCGTTGCTGGCAGAAGAACAATTGATCCTCGCTAATTTTCGACGTCGTCGCCTCGTGCTCTAGCACCGCCGAAAGGTTTTTCGCCTCAATATACGGCACCGTATGGGCGGCGCATTTATCGCCGATGAGCAGACTATCGCACTGCGTAAAATTACGTGCATTAGTGGCTTTGGGATGCACACTCACTTGCCCGCGATAGCAATTCGACGACCGCCCTGCCGAGATGCCTTTCGAGATAATTTTACTCGAGGTGTTCTTGCCCAAATGAATCATCTTGGTGCCGCTATCGACTTGTTGCAGATTGTTGGAAATGGCAATCGAGTAAAACTCGCCCGAGCTACCATCGCCGCGCAAAATGCAGCTTGGGTATTTCCAGGTGACAGCCGAACCGGTTTCGACTTGCGTCCAGCTAATGCGGGCGCGGTCTTCGCGGCAATCGCCCCGTTTGGTTACGAAATTATAAATCCCGCCCTTGCCATCCACATCGCCTGGATACCAGTTTTGCACCGTTGAATATTTAATCTCGGCGTCTTCCAGCGCCACCAATTCCACCACTGCGGCGTGCAATTGGTTTTCGTCGCGCATCGGCGCCGTGCAGCCTTCTAAATAGCTGACATAAGAGCCTTTGTCGGCAATCACCAAAGTGCGCTCAAATTGGCCGGTATTGGCCTCATTGATGCGAAAGTAAGTCGACAGTTCCATCGGGCACCGAACGCCCGGCGGAATGTAAACAAACGAGCCATCTGAGAACACAGCCGAGTTCAATGCGGTGAAATAATTGTCCGATTTCGGCACAACGGAGCCGAGGTATTTCTGCACCAAATCGGGATGCTCTTTTACGGCTTCCGAGAACGAGCAGAAAATTACGCCCTCTTTGGCCAATTCATCGCGAAATGTCGTGCCAACCGACACGCTATCAAACACCGCATCGACGGCGACTTTGCGCACGCCAGCCAGCATCTCTTGTTCAATTAGTGGAATGCCCAGCTTCTCATAGGTTTTTAACAGCTCAGGATCGACTTCATCGAGGCTTTTAGGGCCATCTTCCATCGACTTAGGCGCCGCGTAATAGCACAGGTCTTGATAATCGATTTTAGGGTAATCGACATGCGCCCACTCGGGCTCGTCCATGGTCAGCCAGCGCTCATAGGCGTCTAGGCGCCAGTCGAGCAGCCATTGTGGCTCGTCTTTTTTGGCCGAAATAAAGCGAATGATATCTTCGCTCAAGCCGTTCTCGACGCGGTCCATATCAATTTCTGTGGTGAAGCCATATTTATAATGCTCCCCACCAAATTGGGCGACCTGCTCAACGGTTTCTTTGTCTATCGATGCTTTCGCTTCGCTCATGATTTACTCCGCCGCCTTGGTTAAATTTACATCACGCTTTTTCGGGTCGAGCCGTGCGGCCAATTTGGCCCAAGCTGTTACCAATTTATCTGTGTCTTCTGCGTGGCTTTGCCAGCCTAAGCTGACGCGCACCACGGCCTTACTGATATGGGGTGAAACCCCCATGGCTTCCAGCACATGACTGCGCGACACCTTGCCGCTGGAGCAAGCCGAACCGGCACTGACCGACAGGCCGTCCAAGTCCAACGCCATCACCAAGGCCTCGCTGCTCAAGCCCGCCAGCGCAAAACAACTGGTATTGGCCAAGCGCTCTACGTCACGCCCAAAAATATGCACCTCTGGTTGCGCCGCCAGCAGCGCCGCTTCCATCGCATCGCGTTGAGCGGCAAACCCTTGAAACGCTTCCAAGCCTGCCTTGGCGGCACGCGCGGCCGCCGCAAAAGCGGCAATGCCAGAAACATTCTCCGAGCCCGCGCGGCGTCCAAGTTCTTGTCCGCCGCCGATAAGTTGCGGCGGCACCACAACACCCGGGCGCGTGACCAAAGCCCCAACGCCCATCGGGGCGCCAAGTTTATGGCCCGACAAACTTAAGGCATCAATGCCCATGGCAATCATGTTGATGGGCGTTTTTCCGGCCGCTTGCACGCCATCGCAAAACAACAGGCTGCCGTGGGCTTTTACCAAGGCGCCAATTTGGGCGATGGGCTGAAGCACGCCCGTCTCATTATTGGCCAGCATCACGCAAACCAAGGCCGGCGTCTCATCTTGCAAGCTGGCTTCCAAAGCCTGCATGTCCACTAGGCCATCGCCCGTGACGGGCAAAGTTTCGACCGGCAAGCCAGAAGGCTTGGTGGCTTCCAAAACAGCCGAGTGCTCAATCGCACTGACCAGAATACGGCCAATCTTACCCTTCGGGGCTTGGCGCAAATTCAGCGCCAGATTGCACGCTTCCGTGCCGCCCGAAGTAAAAATAACGGTCTCTGGATGGGCCACCACCAGCTCGGCGATATCTTGGCGCGCGGTTTCCACCAAGGCGCGCGCTTGGCGCCCTTCAAAGTGCACCGAAGACGGATTGCCAATATCTAGCGCCGCCAGCAAAGCCTCGCGCGCTTCGGGGCGCAACGGCGCGGTGGCATTATAGTCAAGGTACGTCCGGCTCATTCGCCTGCCTCCCCCAGCAATTCCACCAAAGAGGTCGGCTGCGCCAAATGCGGCAGCGTCGAGAGGTCTTTGCCGCTGACCACATCGGCCAGCGAAATCGAGTTTAAAAATTGATAAATCGTTTGGCCCAATTGCGCCCAAAGATCATGCGTTAGGCATCGCGCCTGTTTGGCCAAACAGCCTGAAGACGAGCCACAACGCGTTACTTCCACGGGCTCATCAACAGCCTGAATGACATCGCCAATGCGAATGCTCTCGGGCGCCGCCGCCAGCGTATAGCCGCCATGCGCGCCGCGATGGCTGGTGACTAATTTGGCGCGGCGTAAATCGCCAAAAATCTGTTCCAAATAGTTGAGCGAAATCTCCTGCCGCAGACCAATATCTGCCAGTTTCATAGGGCCTATTTTCCCATCCGAAGCGCTGAGCGCGGCTTGCTGCGCGATATCTGCCATCGCCATAACGGCATAACGGCCTCGCGTGGAGAGTTTCATTTCATTCTATCCTATTGCTTTACTTGAGGTTTTACGAAAAACCTTGCAATTGCTATGGGCTTTTCGCTATCACTTGGCTCAACTGAGTAGAGATATAGTAAATCCGACTAAATTAGTCAAGTTTACACATCCAAGCGTCGTGGGAGCGTCAGACAATGCCAGAAGTAATTTTCAACGGCCCCGAAGGCCGCCTAGAAGGCCGCTTTACCCAAAACAAAGAACCGGGGGCGCCGATTGCCATGATCTTGCATCCGCTGCCTCAATTGGGCGGCAGTATGAACAATCCTGTGGCCTATCAATTGTATCATCAATTCGCCAGCCGAGGCTTTTCCGTGCTGCGGTTTAACTTCCGCGGCGTTGGCCGAAGCCAAGGCGAATTTGACGATGGCATTGGCGAATTATCCGATGCCGCCGCCGCACTTGATTGGCTGCAAGCTTTAAGCGTCGATGCGCGCCAGTGCTGGGTTGCTGGGTATAGTTTTGGCGCTTGGATTGGCATGCAATTGCTGATGCGTCGACCAGAAATTTCTGGTTTTGTGTCGGTGGCCCCGCCTGCCAATTTTTACGATTTCACCTTTTTGGCGCCCTGCCCCGCCAGCGGTCTGATTACCCATGGCGATGCCGACCGGATTGTGCCCAAAGACGATGTCGAAAAATTGGTCGAACGCTTGCAAGCGCAAAAAGGCATCACCATCGACTATCAAAACATCAAAGGCGGCAATCATTTCTTTGAAAAAGATATGGATACGCTCGATGGCGTCGTCGGCAAATATCTCGACAACCGCATCGCGGAAATTGCAGCTAAATAAACCGCTTCCTAGCCTGCGCTATAGAGCTCGCCACCGGAGGTAGGGGCGCCCACGCCGGTGGTTTCGGCTTGGCTAAGCGGCAGGCCTTTGAGGCTGCGCATAGCCAGCCAAGCAAAGGCTTGGGCTTCCAGCGCATCGCCGCGCCAGCCCAATGCATCGCAATTGATAACTTCTATTTGTGTGGTTTGTTCCAGAGCGCGGACCAGCGTTTTATTGTGACGCCCGCCTCCGCATAAAATCAATCGGCTCGGGGGAGCAAGGCAAAGCGCCAGACCCACCGCGACACTGGCTGCGGTAAAGGCGGTCAACGTAGCGGCACCGTCTTCGGCACTGAGCGCCTGTATTGGCGCCATATCAAAGCCCAATCTATCGAGCGATTTGGGCGGCGGTGCGGTAAAAAACGGATGCGCCATCAACGCCGCTAAAGCGCGGGGGTCCACCTCGCCATTGGCCGCCAGAGTGCCGTTCTCATCATAGGCCTGCGCCGTTTTTTGCTGCACCCAATCATCCAGCAAAGCATTGGCCGGACCGGTATCAAAGGCCAGCAAATTATCTGGCGCGCCAAGCCAGGTAATATTGGCGATACCGCCTAAATTCAACACGGCCTGCGCTTGTCGATCCGACGAAGGCTCGGCGTGAACCAAAGCGGCATGAAACAGAGGGGCCAGCGGCGCCCCCTGCCCGCCGGCGGCCATATCAGCGCGGCGAAACTGGCCAACCACATCCACCCCCAAGGCTTGCGCCAAAGCCTGCCCATCGCCGATTTGTAGCGTGAAGCCCTCGTCGGGGCGATGCACTAGGGTTTGACCGTGAAAGCCGACAAGCGACACACTCTCTTTATTTGGGTGATGGTTTGGGTGATGGTTTGCGCGAAGAAAATTTTGCACCGCTTCGATATGCGCCTGCGTAACCAGCGCATCGGCACTTATCAGCTCCGACGGCCAGAGCGCCAAATCAGCCAGCACAGGCGTTGGCAAAGCGGCCGCGATATCCAAAGCCTCGCGCAACGCCGCCCGCGTGGACGCATCATAGGCCTGAAAGCCATCGCGCAGGGGCCGGATATGCGCTTCGCCATCGGTTTCCAGCAGCGCCAAATCAATGCCATCCAGCGAGGTGCCGCTCATCAGCCCTAGGCAGGTTTTTATGGCGGTCATGGCAGGCGTCCTTTGCTAAATTTTGCCGAGCTGTCCCTCGGCCAATATGGCCTCTTGATTTTCAAAGGCGGTTTGCTTAACAGTTTCAGTCATGACTTATACATCAGATTTTCTAAAAACGCTCGACCAACGCGGCTTCATTGCCCAATGCACCGATGACAAAGCGCTCGACGCCGCTCTGGGTAGCGATAGCTCCGATGGCTCTAGTTCCGAAGGCTCTGGTTCCGATGGGGGAGGCATTGTCACTGGCTATATCGGCTATGATTGCACGGCGCCCTCTTTGCATGTCGGCAATTTAATTTCCATTCTCATGCTGCGCCGCCTGCAACAAGCGGGCCATCGGCCCATCGTGGTCATCGGCGGCGGCACCACCAAAGTCGGCGACCCCTCGGGCAAAGACGAAAGCCGCCAATTGCTGACGCAAGATAAAATCGACGAGAATAAGAAAACCATCCGCGCCACGTTCGAGCGCTTTTTGACCTTCGGCGATGGCCCAACAGATGCCATTATGGTCGACAATGATGATTGGCTCTCGAAGCTAAATTACATAGAGTTTTTGCGCGATTATGGCCGCCACTTTTCGGTCAACCGCATGATGAGTTTCGACAGTGTGAAATTGCGCCTCGAGCGCGAGCAACCGCTGAGCTTTCTTGAATTCAACTACATGATTTTACAGGCCTATGATTTCCTCGAATTGAACCGACGCTATGATTGCACCCTGCAAATGGGCGGCTCGGACCAATGGGGCAATATCGTCAATGGCATTGATTTGACCCGCCGCACCGATCAAAAATCAGCCTATGGCCTAACCACGAATTTGCTGACCACGGCCTCGGGCGCGAAAATGGGCAAGACCGCCCAAGGCGCCGTTTGGCTGAACGCTGACCTCTTGTCGGTCTATGATTATTGGCAGTTTTGGCGCAACACAGAAGACGCCGACATTGGCCGCTTTTTGAAACTCTTCACCGAATTACCGCTCGATGAAATCGCTCGCCTAGAAGCCCTTGAAGGGGCTGATTTGAACGAAGCCAAAAAGATACTCGCCACCCAAGCCACCGCTATGTGCCATGGGCTAGAAGCCGCGCAAAAAGCCGAAGCCACCGCGCTGGAAACCTTTGAAGGCGGCGGCACCAGCACCGACCTGCCCAGTGTCGACATGCAGGCCAGCCTATTGGACGACGGTTTGGGGCTTTTGCAAGCCTTTGTTTTGGCCGGACTTGCGGGCTCCAATGGCGAAGCTCGACGCCTCGTCCAAGGCGGCGGCGCCAAGGTTAACGATACGGCGCAAAAAGATATTGCCGCACAGTTAACCAAAGATGATTTGGTAAACGGGGCGATAAAATTATCCGCCGGCAAAAAACGTCACGTGCTTTTACGCCCGTCAACTTAAGCCGTCGCATTATTCGGTTAGCTGCTCGCGCGGCGGCTCGGGAATTTCCACCTCATCGCTGTCAGGCAGGCCGATGCCAAATTCGAAGATTCGGCGAAACACGCCCGGCGTTAACACGGAAAGCGGATTAACCAAGACATCCAAATCGTCTAATGTACCGCCCACACGATAGCTGATGCCGATCAGTCCCTCGCCTCGCCGTCCGCCGAGCAGACGCCCAAGCAAGGGTATTTTGCCCGGTAAGGAATTGAGCGAATAGGCCGGTATAACCGTGCCGCCAAAATCTACTTTATCGCCCTCTAGTTGATAATCGCCCTGCACGGTAAAGCCAACCGCGGCGCCATGCACCAGCCCACCCTCGATGGTGAGGCGTTCATCATTGATCGAGAAGTCCGATTCTAATTTGCGAAACTTAATGCCATCGCCCGTCAGCGTATCGGAAATTCCGGTGAGGGACGCGAGGCTTAAAATGGAAGCCACGACAGGAACTTTGCGCGCTCTAAACCCAACGGCGGTAATGCGCCCGCCGATTTCGCGCGCGCGCGCCTTCTCATCCATACGCAAATCATACAGGCTACCTTGTGCCTCCATCACGCCGCCATAAATGCCGTCTTGCAAGTCAAACATCCGCAAAATATGTCCCGCATTTTCACTTTTTAGAGAGAAATTTCGCCGTATCGGGGTCGCGCGATCTATCGATCCAACAATCGGCGTGCCATCTTGAAACGTGCCATCGAGGCGCAATTTCTCGTGCAAGCCCGCTTGGATAACCAAATGCACTTTCGCGTCATCCACATGGGTGTCATGCCCACCGACAACTTTTTGGATCCGCCCCTCAACAACCGCGTTCGGGCCCAAAAAGGGTAAGAACTCAAATTCGCTCGGCGGCAGAACCACGTCCGTATTTCCGGTTAGAAAAACTTTCTCTGCATCAAATTGGTCGGCGCTGAAAACCACGCGGCGGATATCGCCTTGCTTCTCCAACGCAATATTCACATTGCGATCCCTGCCCAACGATATCGCGGGCAAACTCAAGCTATCAATGAAAGACCCATCGAGCGTCATCTTCACGCCCAAGTCTTCCTCGCCGTCAATCCGCAAGCGGGCGCGAATGTCGTCCACATCGCCTTCGGCATCGGTACCCATAACGGCATGGACGTCACTCACAACGCCAATCGGCTTGGTATAGGCCAAGGGCCGCGGAAGCAGCTCGGTTTGGGTTAAATCGGCATAGAGGCGAATTTGGCTTGGGGTTTCCATCGGCCCCAAAACCAAAATATTGGCCGCAGCCGAGCCTGTTGCTCGCTCGCCAACCCAAGCCTGGTCGAGGTCGACAAGGTCTTGCGGTGTTACGCTTGTATGGGCAGAAAACCGCGAGCGCGCCTCCGCGTTTTCGCCAAAAGGTTGGTCCCAGCTAAAACCTGCCGCCACGCCATTGGCTTTGGCACGCCCCATAAGCAGCATGCCAGAATTGGAAATGTCGGCCATGCCACGCGCCGCGGTTATCGTATAGGGCCCCAACGCCTCATCGATGGAAACATCCATCGTGGTGGCTTCGACCTGATAGGTGAAATCATCCATATTCACCTTCGCCCCCAAAGGCACACTCAGGCGAACCTTTGCGTTCGCATCGCCGCGAATACGGTCGAAATCAAAATCGATATCTTTCACAATAGCCAAAGGCTTGGCATTCAAGGCGCGAATGACATCGCGAATTTCGCCTGTCGCCGTAAACTCAACATCCCCGGCGAGTTTGGGGTCGCGCATATCGGCAATAAAGAAACGAGTGGCTTGCATAACCGCAGCCCGCGTGCCGCCTTTATCGACCCCGTCGGTCAATGTCGGCAAATGCATCACGCCCCCTTGGGCATCGACCCGAAAGCTTGTTCCGCCGAGCCGCATATTGGCCTGAAAGTCCTCGACGGGCGGCAGCTGGTTTAAAAAGCGCAAACTAGACTGCTCCACTTGAAGGTTCATTTGCAAAGCCTCTTCGCGCAATGGGTCGGTGCGCTTGCGGCGGGTCAACTCAGCGAGCCCGACATCGAGCTTGAGAGACCCGTCCACCACTTGGGCGTCGAGCAGGTTTTGGCGGACCCACTGTTTCACGCGCGGCGCGATTGGCACGGGCCAGAGGGCTAAAGCGCCGTCGAGGTCTAAGCGGCCGAACTCGGTAACGAAATCAAAATAGACATCCCGATTGGCCAGCCCAATGGCGCCAGCAAGGGCCACCTCGCCAAAATTATGCTCGGCCTTAAACTGGCGAATATTCAATTGCCCTGTGGCGAGGTCGTAACTCAATTTGGCTTTGGCGCGCGGAAGCACCAGAGTTTGCTCAAATAGTTTCGGCAAATTCGCCTGCACGCCGCGCCCATCCAAATTAAATACCAGTTGGCTCATGTTCCCCAACTCATCGAGCGTATAATTGAGGGCTCCCGATATCGTGCCCGCCACATCCGCAACGTTAAACCGGGCGTCGCGCAACAAGACCTGCTGCTGACGAAAGTCAGCCGTGCCCGATATCGTTAATTCTTTAAAGGCAACAGGTGTGCCCGATAACACAAGCTCACCCGGCGCCACGAAAAGCTCAATGGAGCCAGTTTGCGCCTCCGCCTTGCCATTAAAATTCACCGCCAACTGGGCCGTAATCGGCAAATGAATACCTTGAAGCGGCGCCAAAAGGGTCGACACGCGACCCAAATCACGCGGGTTCATGTTTTCCAAAATAATATCGGCATGGCCCTTTTGCCCCGGTGTCAGTTTGAGCACCGCCAGCAGCGAGCTCAATTGGCCATCCTGCTGATAGGCAATATTGGTGTTGAGATTTATATGATCGCCATAATGGGTCAGCAGCAATTGAGATTTGCGCGCTTTATTGGCCAGAGGCTCGCCAATAATAATTTCGCGAATGGCCATTTTTTTTAAAAAATTAGGTGCCGTTTTGCCTGCCTGTTGGCCGAAAGTGGGAACGAAAAAGTCAAAACTTGGCGGCAAGCGTTTGGTCTTGGACAAAACTACCGCCAAGCGCTCAATTTCCACCTCTGCCACGGCCAGTTTTCCATAGCCCCAAAGCGCTTCCCCGCTCAGGCTTGCATAGGAAGCCCCAAGGCTCAGGCGGGCGTCATCGCTATCGACGACATCAATACTGTTGGCTTTTAAGGCGAACATATCCGAGGTGGAAGACCAGCCCAATCGCGCGCCATTTATGGTCATCGAGATACCCAAACTGCGCTGCACGCCAAACTCAATAAGGCGTGCCACCGGGGAAATCGGCAAAGGGGTGATGCGGGTCACAATCGCCAAAACCAGAACGGCGATGACCATGGAGCCCAAAATGCCTACTGCTATCCGCCCAACCCGTTTCATCTTAAGATGTTTTCTCCACGCATATCTTCCCTTCGCTCGGCCAGCCGCAAATCAGCACGAGCCAAATAGCTATAAATTGTTTATGACAGAGTCTATTCCTATTCGCATCTCAATTATCGGAGTTATTGATGACCAAAAGTTTAGAAATTGGCGATAAAGCCCCAGATTTTTCTTTGCCCGCCAGCGGCGACCAGACCCTCAGCTTGAGCGATTTCAAGGGACGCAAACTGGTGGTATTTTTCTATCCGAAAGATAACACGCCGGGCTGCACCACACAAAGCATTGCGTTTACCGCCGCCGCCAAAGATTTCGATAAAGCCAATACCGCCATTGTCGGCGTCTCGGCGGATAGTTTGAAAAAACATGAAAACTTCATCGCCAAACATCAATTGGGCATCCCGCTAATTTCAGATGAAGACCATATCATGCTGAACGCATTTGGCGTTTGGGTGGAAAAAAGCATGTATGGCAAAAAGTTCATGGGCATTGAACGCTCTACTTATTTAATTTCGGAAGACGGTAAAATTTCGGCCATCTGGCGCAAAGTAAAAGTAAAAGGTCATGTCGAAGCGGTGTTGGAAGCGGCGCAAGGCTAATTTCAGCGGTGAGACCGTTTTGATTCACGCCCCCTTAACCCAAAGATGCGAAGCACTAAAGACTTGCATTATTTCGTATTTTTTGGGAAACAGAGATGAAAATAAGGATGGGAAAACAAACCTTGGATTATTTACAACCGCTGACGGATAAACTGCGAGAGATTTTCGCAGAGCGCCAAATCTACATTCGCAAGAATGGCAGTGTTGTCTACGTGCCACTCTCCACGCGCTCGCTTGGACTTTTGACGGCGCTGTTTCTGGTTGTCTCAGGCTGGGTTGGCTATGCCTCCGTGCATGTCATTTTCGAAAGCGGCTTGGGCGCCGAGCGCGAACGCGACGTGCGCGACATGCGTTTAGCTTACGAAAATGAATTGAACCGGCTGCGTCTGGCGCATGATGATTTAAACGCGGAATTGGTTTTGACCCGCGATTGGTTTTCCAAAACTACGGATACGCTCGAAAAACGTCATAATAATTTGACCCTCGTCTTTGAACAGCACGCCGCCATTTCAGATGAATTGCACAACATGCAATCGGCTTTTGCTCGTGTGGCCAAACGCAATAAGCGAGATAAAAACAAAACCGAACTTGTGGCCCGCACCAGCGACGGACTCGAAGGCGCTTTGGAAAGCCGCACATTCGTGGCACCCAGCGATATTGGCAAAGTTCAACTGACCCAAACCAAAGCCTTAGAAGCCGACACGCAAAACATCACGATGCCGCATATGTCGGGCGATGTTTACAATCGCGTTGCCTCGCTGGATTTGCGCCAACAAGATCTGCTCGACGCTTTGGAAGAAAACATCGACCAGCGCATCGCTGAATATGAAGGCGTTATCGAAGGCACCATTGTGTTAGAGCCTGAAAGTTTCATGGCCTCGGTTTTGCCCGAAAGCGAACGCGCCATTGGCGGCCCTTACATTCCGCTTGAAGGCAGCACCGCCGGCATTAACTCGGCCCTGCACCAACAGCTTTATCGTATTTCCAACAACCTTGAGCGCTTGCAAAACCTCAGCGCTTCGGTGACCAAAATTCCGCTGGCCTTGCCCATTCACGACTTTCGGCTGACCAGTAGTTTTGGCCCACGCATTGACCCGTTTAAAAAGCGTGCCGCTTTCCATTCTGGCGTCGACTTCGGCACCGCCACAGGCACACCGGTTTATGCCACTTTGCCCGGCACGGTAACCCGCGCTGGCTATAAAGGCCCGTACGGTTTGGTGGTCGAAATTGACCACGGCAATGGCTTTCGCACCCGCTATGGCCATTTGGCCCGCAGCCGCGTGCGGCGCGGACAAAGCGTTGATTTTCAACAACATATTGCCGATGCGGGCAATAGTGGTCGCAGTACTGGCCCGCACTTGCATTATGAAGTCTGGTATAAGGGCAAAGTCCGCAATCCAGTCGCTTTCCTTGACTCGGGCAAACAAGTCTTCAACATTGCGGAAACACTCTCGCGCGCAGCGAAAAAATAAATCTTTTTGATTGGACCCCCATGGCCGACACCTCAAAGACTAAATCCGCCCCCTCGATTTTGAGCCAAGACATGCATGTCGTTGGCAAGATTTTCTCGACTGGCGATATTCAAATCGAAGGCCGCCTCGATGGCGATCTTTGCTCGCATGCCGTCACTGTTGGTGTCCATGCTGTGGTAAATGGCGAAGTGGCTGGCGATACGGTAACGGTTTTTGGCAAAGTAAATGGCACCGTGCGCGGCCGCCAAGTTTATCTTTGCGCAACCTGCCACGTCGATGGCGATGTGTTTAACGAATCCCTGGCCATCGAGTCGGGCGCGCAACTCAATGGCGCGGTGAAAAACGAAAAAGACCCGCTCAAAAATGCCGCCATCAATCCAACGCCACAAGACAGCGTCGGGACAAGTGCCGCTTCGTCGTCTGAGCTGGATTAAGCTAAATCTCTACTTTTTTTAGTCTAAGTCTTTAGTCTAAGTCTTTAATCTAAGTCGGAGACGCCACTGGCACCGCCCTCCCCGTTCACGCGTTGCGCCAAAGCCGCTTCCATGAACGGGTCTAAGGCGCCATCGAGCACGGCACTCGGGTTGCCACTCTCCAAGCCGGTTCGCAAATCCTTGACCATTTGGTAAGGCTGCAAAACATACGAGCGAATTTGATGGCCCCAGCCAATCTCGGTTTTGGCGTCGGCATTGGCATTGGCTTCTTCTTCGCGCCGCTGCAATTCCATTTCATACAAACGCGCGCGCAACATCGCCCAAGCGGTGGCGCGGTTTTTATGCTGCGAGCGCTGGTTTTGACACTGCACCGCAATATTGGTTGGGATATGGGTAATCCGCACCGCGCTATCGGTGGTATTCACATGCTGTCCGCCCGCGCCACTCGCACGAAACGTATCAATGCGGACATCGCTTTCGGATACATCAATGGCAATCGTATCGTCGATCACCGGAAAGCAGCCGACGCTGGCAAAACTTGTGTGGCGGCGCGCGTTACTATCAAACGGCGAGATACGCACCAAGCGATGCACCCCGCTTTCGGTCTTGCCCCAGCCATAGGCATTATGGCCTTTAATTTCGATGGTGGTTGATTTCAGCCCCGCTTCATCGCCATTGGTCTGCTCGATAACGCTCGCTTTATAGCCCTTTTTCTCGGCCCAACGCAGATACATGCGTTGCATCATCTGCGTCCAATCCTGGCTCTCGGTGCCGCCAGCGCCGGCATGCACTTCGATATAACAATCATTGCTATCGGCCTCGCCAGACAACAGCGTTTCCACTTCCATGCGCGAGGCAGTTTCACTTAACGCCGCCAAAGCGGCTTCGCTTTCGCTGACGATATCGCTGTCGCCTTCCGCTTCGCCCAGCTCAATCATCTCGATATGATCGTTCATATCGGCTTCTAGCTGGCGGCAGGTTTTAATGGCGGTCTCGAGGCGCGTGCGTTCTTGCATCAAAGCTTGGGCGCGCTCGGGATTGTTCCAAAGCTCAGGATCTTCGGCACGTTTATTCAGCTCGTCCAGGCGAACCACGGCGACATCCCAATCGAGATGGCGCCTCAGCAGTTCCACCGACTGCCGGATACGATAGATATAAAGGGTGTTTTCTGCGCGCAAAATCTTTACTCCCAACCCGTCCACTTGTGACGCAACCTAGAGTGATGCTGAAAATTAGTAAAGACCGCCCGTGCCCGCGCCCACGGTTTCGGTGTTAACGGCCGGGCGTTTGCGCCGCGTGGTGCCACTTTGCCCTCGCACAATCGCTTGCTTGCTGCCAACCGAAGGCTCATTGCCCAACTTAAAGGCTTCCAGAATAACCGTCTCATCGTCAGGGCGAGCCAACTTGCCAGTTACCGCATTGATGCGCACAAGGCTCACCCCCGAAGGAATACGAAACGGCGGGGTCGGCTCGGTTTTCAAGGCTTCTTCCATGAAGGCTTTAAAAATAGGCCCCGCCACAACGCCACCGCTTTCGCCGCGCCCCAAGGGACGGTTATCATCATAGCCGACATAGACCCCCACCACGAGGTCAGCCGAGAAACCGACAAACCAAGCATCGCGGCTGTCATTGGTAGTGCCCGTTTTGCCCGCCAAAGGCTTGCCAATGGTGCTAATGCGACGCCCCGTGCCACGTTTCACCACGCCTTCCAGCATGGAAACCACTTGATAGGCCGTTTGCGGCGACAAGACTTGTTCGCGCTCGTCGGGTAAATCTGGCGCCGCTTGCTGCTGATAAACTTCGTCGTCGCAAGCAATGCAGGCGCGTTGATCATATTTAAACAGGTTCTCGCCATAGCGATCCTGCACGCGGTCAATAAAGCGTGGCTCAATGCGTTTGCCGCCATTGACCAACATCGCATAGGCCGACGTGAGGCGCATAAGGGTGGTCTCGCCTGCGCCCAGAGACATCGCCAGAACATTTGGCATGGTGGTGTTAATGTTAAATCGCGCCGCGTAATCGGTAATTTTGGCCATGCCGACTTCTTGCGCCATACGAATGGTCATCAGGTTACGGCTTTTCTCCATGCCCAAACGCAAGGTCGAGAGACCGTAAAAGCGCCGCGCATAGTTTTCCGGTTTCCACAGGCCTTGGTCTTTGCCTTGGTCCATCACAAAAGGCGCATCCAACACCAAACTGGCGGGCGTAAACCCACTGTCTAGAGCCGCGGCATAAACGAAAGGTTTAAAGGCCGAGCCAGGCTGGCGACTGGCTTGCGTGGCGCGATTAAATTCACTGGCCGAAAAACTATAGCCGCCCACCATGGCTTGCACACGCCCCGTATGCGGGTTTAGGGCCACCATGGCGCCATTTACTTCTGGCGCTTGTTTCAGCTCATATTGCCCCTCCGCCGACAAGGCATTGACCCAAACAACATCGCCGACTTTCAAAACATCGGAGACTTTGCGAATTCGCGGGCCTTTAATTTTATAGTTATTGTCTGGCGACGGCGCTTCGCGCGCCCATTTCACGCCCTTCAAAGGCAACACGCCCAGCTCCACCGACTCTTCAAAGCGGCGCGCCCGTGTCATCCGTGGGCGCAGGCCAATGGAAGCCTCTTTTTGCTCATCATCCACCGTCAAAACGACAGACAAACGCCACGGCGCCAAATCGGTTGGGATCGCAATTTTCGTAAGCTGCTCCCACCAGGCTTCCAGAGATTCCATTTCGCTAACGGGGCCGCGATAGCCACGACGGCGATCATAATTTTGCAGGCCCTCGCGCAAAGACTTCAGCGCCAATTGTTGAAAGTCCGTATTCAGCGTCGTGCGAATGGATAGCCCGCCGCCATACAGCTGTTTTTCCCCATAAAGCCCATAGACTTCGCGGCGCACTTCTTCGACGAAATATTGGGCCGCATAGCGGCGCAAGCTGGCGGGACGGTCGGCTACCACCAGCTCTTGTGCCGCCGAGCTGCGCGCTTGATCATCGGTGATATAGCCATTGTCGCGCATCCGCCCGATAACCCAATTGCGTCTGGCAAGCGCGCGCGCGCGCTTGCGGAATGGATGATAATTATTCGGCGCTTTTGGCAAAGCCGCCAGATAAGCCGCTTCGGCGATGGTTAAATCGCTCAACGGTTTGTCAAAATAATTCAACGCCGCCGCCGCGACCCCATAGCTGCCGAGCCCGAGATAAATCTCATTGAGATATAACTCCAACAATTGCCGCTTGGTAAACGTGCGCTCCAGCCGCAAAGCCAGCACCGCTTCTTTGAGTTTGCGTTCAAAAGTGACGTCCGAGCTGAGCAGGAAGTTTTTCGCAACTTGCTGGGTAATCGTCGAGGCCCCCTCTAGGCGACGCCCGGTGACAACATTCACCATATTGGCCACCACGGCGCGCATAATCCCGACGAAATCAATGCCGGAATGATCGTAGAAATTTTTATCTTCCGCCGCCAAAAACGCATTGATGAGATGCTCGGGCGCGGTGTCGATAGGCACAAAAATCCGTCTCTCTTGCGCATATTCCGCAATCAACCGGCCATTGCCCGCATGGGCGCGGCTCATCACAGGCGGGGTGTAATTGGCCAAATGTTCGTAATTGGGCAGGCCGCTGTTGAGGCGCCAAAGCACCAACACCAGCACAAACAAACCAATCGCCCCTAAGGTGACGGCAATGCCTGCTATATTCCCCAAAAACTTCATTTACGACTTCCCCAAATACCCGCTTCTCGCGCGCTTTAGCACAGAGTATCTTTATGCTATCTAAATAGGGCCGCACTATGGCATTTTGCAAGATAATTGTGCCATTCAGCCCGCGTCGGCCTGAGCGCCAAATCGAAACCCAGAAAGCTGCCCTATTGCGCCAGAGCTACCCGCGTGCCGCGAAAGAAACCATCGACGGATTTTACCAAAGCGCCCGCAACTTTGCGGCGCCAACTGCTGGTCACCAATTGTTTTTCATCCTTGCGGTTGGTCAAAAAGCCAAGCTCGATCAACACCGATGGCACATCCGGCGCTTTGAGCACCCGAAAGCCCGCAAAGCGATGAGTGCGGTCCAATAGATTGGTTTTATGACGCGCATTGTCCACCACCAATTTGGCGAATTTGACCGATAGGTTTTTGGTTTCGCGCTGTGCCAAGTCGATGAGAATATCGGCAACTTCCGACGGCTGATCGGCAAAATCAATGCCGGCAATAATATCCGACTGGTTCTCTTTGCGCGCCAGCGAGGCGGCCTCTTTATCGGAAGCGGTTTCCGACAGAGTATAAATAGACATGCCGCGCACATTTTTGCGTTGGATGGCATCGGCATGAATAGAGATAAACAAATCGGCATTATGCTTGCGCGCAATATTTACCCGTTGGCGCAGCGGAATATAAATGTCGCGATTGCGCGTTTGATAAACTTTATATTTGCCTGTGGCGCGCAATTGTTTGGCTAGCTCGCGGGTGAAGGCCAACGTCACGACTTTCTCTTGCGCTTTGCGCCCATGCGCGCCTGGATCGACGCCCCCATGGCCGGCATCAATCACAATCACCGGCTTGGCATTGCGTTTGGTGCGTGGCTTAAAAGCTGGCGGCGGTGCGGCTTTGGCGGTTTTTTTATTTTGGGCGCGACTGGCTTCACGGTCTTTCTTTACTTGTTTGGCAAAGTCTTTGGCCGAGCTTGGCACTAAGTCGACAACCAATCGATGCGGCAAACCAGACGAGGGTCCCAACACAAAACTTTTCGCTACCCGAACCGGATTGGCGGCATCAATCACGAGGCGGCTTTTACCCGCGGTAAATTGGCCAAAGCGCAAGCCGTTCACCAATTTGGCAGAGTTTGAAATTTCGGGGCCTTTGGTTGGCCAATCGAGCGACGGCAAATCGATGACAACGCGGCGCGGCTTGTCTAATAAGAAGACGCGGAAATCCACTTTCTGCGATAAATCCAACACCACCCGCGTGCGCGCATCGCTAACCCCGAGGCGGATATCTTTGACCAAACCGGCCGCCTGCCCGGGGGCGCTTACAGCAAAGCTCAAGAGCACCAACAACAAGAGCTTTGGGATTTGCGACAAGATAGTGGCTAGCGGGTTCATGGTTTTTTATTATCTCCTGCCCTTTGCTTGAAAAGCGCGCGACTCACTACGGTGCGCTTAGTTTAGCAACTTCGAAACCTTTGCGCGACTGAACCCTTAAGAAAACACTCTGCGATATCTAAGCAATTGATTTTATTTAATCTCTTATGCTGCGACGTATTCGCCTTGCAATCTCCATAGCGCGTCTGTAAAACTAATCTCGTGTTTTACATAGGTGAGCGCACCCCGATGGCCAATTGGAGCCGGCGGTGTTTCACCCTCAAAAAAACTCATGAGCCAGGCAATAGCCCCGGCCATACCCGAAACTTTTTAACAGGATGTCGCGTGACCTACGCTGCAGCAACAACAAAAGCGAAATTACAAACTCCAGCCTCGGCTGCGGTTTTAAGCAGCTGTGCGCTTGGTTCGACATCTTATTTTTCTATCCCTTTATTTAAACATTTACGCAGGCTGACGGAGACGGGCTTTGCCCTCACACCGCGCTTGGCGGGAGACTTTCATGACCAAGAATATGCTTATCGATGCCATCCACCCGGAAGAAACACGGGTTGTTGTAACTGAACACAATCAAATCCAGGAGTTCGACTTCGAGTCGGGCACCAAATCACCGCTCCGCGGCAACATCTATCTCGCAAAAGTAACGCGCGTTGAGCCCTCGCTTCAGGCGGCTTTCGTCGAATATGGGGGCAATCGCCATGGGTTCTTAGCTTTTAACGAGATCCACCCAGATTATTATCAAATCCCGGTCAGCGACCGCGAAGAATTGCTAGAGGCGCAAGCCGCCGAAGACCGCGAACACGCGGCAAGCGAAGACGATGATGCGCAAAAAGACACAAGCGCAGCCTCCGAAGATGGCACCGAAGAAGGTTCCGGCGACAGCGTTTCCAGTGTGGGCGGCGATGCTCACGAAGAAGCCGCGCCGAGCCATAAATCGCGCGCCTCACACCGTCGCTATAAAATTCAGGAAGTGATCAAACGTCGCCAAGTTATTTTGGTGCAAGTGATGAAAGAAGAGCGCGGCAATAAAGGCGCGGCGCTGAGCACTTATTTATCCTTGGCCGGTCGCTATTGCGTGCTGATGCCAAACACCGCGCGTGGCGGTGGCATTTCGCGCAAAATTAGCAATAGCGCCGATCGTAAAAAGCTGAAAACCATCGTCGGCAAGCTGGATGTGCCAAGCGGCATGGGGCTGATTGTTCGCACGGCAGGCGCCGAGCGCACGCTCGCCGAAATTCGCCGTGACTGGCAATATATGTCGACCATGTGGCAGGAAGTGCGCGACAAAACCGTCGAGTCCACTGCCCCCGCTTTGGTTTACGAAGAAGGCAATCTCATTCGCCGCTGCATTCGAGATTTATACTCGAAAGAATTTGACGAAGTGTCGATTGCTGGCGCCGATGCCTATAAAGAAGCCAAAGGCTATATGAAGCTTTTGATGCCGAGCCATGCGCGCAAAGTAAAACAACATGTCGAAAACACGCCGCTGTTCAAACAGCATGGCGTCGAAGATAAATTGGCCGCGATGTTTAACCCAACCGTGGTTTTGCCATCGGGCGGCTATCTGGTTATCAATCCAACCGAAGCGCTGGTCTCTATTGATGTGAACTCGGGCAAATCTACCCGCGAGCAATCGATTGAGAAAACCGCCTTGAACACCAACCTCGAGGCGGCTGTGGAAGTGGCCCGCCAAGCGCGGTTGCGTGATTTGGCTGGCTTGCTGGTTATCGATTTCATCGACATGGATGAAAATCGTAACAATCGGGCGGTCGAGCGCAAAATGAAAGAAGCGCTGAAAAGCGATCGGGCGCGCATTCAAGTGGGTCGTATTAGCTCGTTTGGCCTGATGGAAATGTCGCGCCAACGCATGCGCGCTGGCGTTCTCGAAGGCAGTAGCGAAACGTGTGTGCATTGTAATGGCTCCGGCATGGTGCGTTCGGTAGAGAGCCGTGCCTTGCATGTGTTGCGCCAGATCGACGAAAGTGCCGCGAAATTTAGCCATGGCGAACTGGTGGCGCATCTGCCGCAAGACGTGGCGATTTATCTGCTTAACCAGAAACGCGCGCAGCTCAGCGATATTGAAACCCGCACAGGCGTCACCGTGGCCATCAACATTGATGCCGAGCTGACCTCGATGGAAATGGCCATCACGCTGCCAGACCAATCGGAAAGCTCCGGCGCCTCGCGCATGGAAGGCGACCCAACGGCAGGCCTCGAAGAAGGCGATGGCAATAAAAAGCGCCGTCGTCGTCGCGGCGGACGTAATCGTCGCCGTTCCGATACCGATGAGGGGGAAACCAACGAAGGTGAAACCTCGAATGCGGGATCGCGCGAGCCCCAAGAAGCCAAACCGAGCGCTTCTGATGACGAAGACAGTAAGGTAGAACCGCAAAGCCCTCGTGGGGAAACCAGCGGAGAGACCAGTGGCGAAGACGATGACGATAAGCCAAAGCGGCGCCGTCGTCGGGGTCGTCGCGGTGGACGTAATCGCCGCCGTCCAGAAGACGGAGAAAACAATTCTGCAACCGAGACCAGCGATAGCCCACCCTCCGAGGGCACAACTTCCGAAAATGCGCCTTCTGAAACTGCGCCTTCTGAAAGTAGTGGAGAAGAGCCACAAAAAATCGTTCTCGAAGTCTCCGCTTCAGACGACGCGGCACCCGCAGAACCGGTAGCGGCAGAAGCAACACCTGAAGTTGTTGCCGAAGAGCCAAAAGCTGAAGAGCCAAAAGCTGAAGAAGTCGTGGCTGAGGAAGTAGTGGCCGAAAAAGCCCCTGCGAAGCCGCGCAAAAAAGCCGCGGCGAAACCCCGCAAAAAACCGGCTGCGAAAGCACCGAAGAAAGCCAAGCCAGCTGCGGCAGAAGAAGCCGCTCCCGAAGCGCCAGTAGAAGAAGCGGCTGCAGAAGCGGCATCTGACTCCAGCGCAGAAACACCGGAAACCGATGGCGCCGACAAACGCAAAGGCTGGTGGCGACGTTAAGCGGCCGCATTAAGGCCGCATTCGCGACGCAGTGTTGTGACATGAAACACTGGTTTTCTCTTCCCCTCCTGGCCCGCAAGTTGCGACTTGCAGGCATAGCTTTGCTTTGCACGCTATGCCTGCCCTTTGGCGCGGCCCAAGCCCAAGGCGTGGTGCGCGATGGTGAGATAGAAAGACTATTGCGCGACTACAGCAAACCGCTTTTGCAAGCGGCGGGTCTGGTGCCGCAACGCATTGGCATTGCGGTTATCAATGACCGTCGGTTGAACGCTTTTGTAACCAATGGTCAAAATATGTACATCCATACCGGCCTTATTCTGGAGGCGGAAGAGCCGAATATGGTCATTGGCGTGCTGGCGCATGAAATTGGCCATATCACCGGTGGGCATTTGGCGCGCGGCAGCGAAGCCCGCGCCAATTCGCAAGGCCCGGCGATCATTGGCACTATTTTGGGCCTTGGGTCTATTTTGGCAGGGGCTGGCGATATTGGCATTGCTTTGATTACCGGCAGCCAGCAAATCGCGCTGCGTAATTACCTCACCTATAACCGTGGCCAAGAAGCTGCGGCCGACAACACAGCCCTCGAATTGCTCGACGCCACAGGCCAATCGACCGAAGGCATTATTGGCATGATGGACACATTGGCCAATCAGGAAATTCTGTCTGAAGCCTATCAAGACCCCTATGCGCGCTCTCACCCCATGTCGCGAGACCGCGTCAATGCCTATCGCGCCGGCGCGATGGGCTCGCCCTATCAAGATGCGCGCGACAGTGATGCGCTGGTGTTTCGTCATAAAATGGCACAAGGCAAAATCTATGGCTTTCTCGACAGCCCCAATGTGACGCTGCGCCGCTATCGCAATGACACGAGCGCGCCCGCCCGCTATGCCCGCGCCATCGCTTTATATCGCCAAGGTCGGCGCGAAGAAGCCGTGCAATCGGTCGATGGTTTGCTGAGCGATATGCCCGATAACCCATGGCTGTATGAGCTTAAAGGGCAAATTTATTATGAAACCGGACAAGCCGCCAGCGGCATTGCCCCGTATGAAAAATCAGTTGAACTGCAACCCGATGAACCTTTATTGCTAATTGGTCTGGCGTCTTGCCAATTGGGAGTTGGGCAGTTGGGCGGCGCGGCGCATCGCGATATCAATCGACAAGCGGTGCGTAATTTAAAAAAGGCCCTGCGCCTCGACCCCAGCAATCCAACCGCCTATTTGCAAATGTCAAAAGGCTACGGGCAATTGGGCGACACCGCTTTGGCACAATATGCTTTGGCCGAATATCATGCGGCCCTTGGCAGCCGCGAAGCGAAATATCACGCCAAGCGAGCGGCAAAGGGGTTGAAAAAAGGCTCAGTCGAGTATATTCGAACGATTGATATTATTAGCGGCCCCGACAAGCCGAGCTCGCGATAGCGGCTTGGCCTTACTCAAAGGAAATTAAAATGCGATTTGGAAATGTGATTTTACTCGTGGCTGGCCTGCTGATGCTGGCGCCCGCTCAGGCCGCTCCATTCTCGGCTGCGCAAGAAAAAGCCATTGAGAAAATGATTGCCGATTATTTCATCGCCAACCCAGAAAAACTTGGCGGCGCGCTAGATAACATGCAGGCCCATTATCAAGAGCTAGAAAAATTACGCCTCGCCCAAACCATAGAAGACAGCGCCGATGCCCTCTATCGCACGGCCAGCGATTTCACGCTCGGCCGCGCCGATGCGCCGATCACCATTGTCGAGTTTTTTGATTATAATTGCGGCTATTGCAAACGCGCCCTAGCGCCTTTGATGCAAACCCTCGATGAAAACGACGACGTGCGCTTAGTGTTCAAAGAGCTGCCCATTTTAAGCGATAGCTCGCGGGTGGCTGCCACGACAGCCCTCGCCATCGACGACCCGCTGACTTTCTTAAGCTATCACACGAAACTGATGACCCATAAGGGCTCGGTCAATCAAACGGTGATTGATAAAACCCTGAAAGAACTCAAGCTTTCGCCCAAAGCCATCGCCAAGAAAGCGCAATCGGCCGACATTGCTAAAGCGATTGAAAACACCAGCCAATTGGCGACACGCCTTGGCATCAATGGCACGCCGGCGTTTGTTATCAATGGCGAAATTTTTCCAGGCGCCCTAGAGGCCGCGGATCTGACGGCGGCAATCGTCGAGGCGCGCAAAAAACTGACCAATTAGTCTATATAAGCCCCGCCAAAGGCGAACTTGGATCGGCATATAGGCGCTTGCCCATCCGCCCCGCCAAATAGGCTTGGCGCCCAGCGATAACGGCGTTTTTCATCGCCTCTGCCATCAATAGCGGGTTTTTCGCTTCGGCAATCGCCGTGTTCATCAACACGCCATCACAGCCCAGCTCCATCGCAATCGCAGCGTCGGACGCTGTGCCCACGCCCGCATCGACCAGCACAGGCACTTTGGCCTGCTCGATAATCAACCGAATGTTGACCGGATTTTGAATGCCCAGACCAGAGCCAATCGGCGCGGCCAAGGGCATGATGGCGCAACAGCCCATGTCTTCTAGCTCTTTGGCCATAATCGGGTCATCGCTGCAATAGACCATCACCTCGAAGCCCTCTTTGATAAGCAGCTCGGCCGAACGAAGCGTCTCTATCATGTTGGGATAGAGGGTTTTCTTGTCGCCCAAGACTTCCAGTTTCACCAAACTCCAATCGCCCGCTTCGCGCGCCAGTCGCAAAGTGCGCACGGCATCTTCGCCCGTAAAACAGCCTGCGGTATTGGGCAAATAAGTGAATTTCTTCGGATCGATATAATCGACCAACATCGGCGCTTGGGTGTCGGTCAAGTTTACGCGGCGCACGGCCACGGTCACAATTTCGGCGCCTGCGGCCTCGGCGGCGGCGGCGTTTTCGGCATAGTCTTTATATTTTCCAGTGCCGACGATGAGGCGCGAGGAAAAATGGCGCCCCGCAATGACCAAGCCATCCCCTGGTTTGTCTGTTTTGCTTGCGCTCATCTCACCCTCCGCCAATAAAATGGACTATTTCCACTCGGTCGCCTTCGCCAAGCTCATGAGTGTCATAAGCTGATTTCGCGACAATTTCTAGATTATGCTCGACGGCAATTTTCGTCCGTGGCAGGCCCAAGCGATTGAGCAAATCTGCCACGCTTAAGGGCGCGTCAAAGGCTTGCGCTTCGCCATTTACAAAAATTTCCATCGGGGCACTCCAAAGCTGCCCCGATAATGCAAACCTGACATGCAAAGCGCAAGCCCCCTGCTCGTTTGAAGCGAATTAAGCCTGTTGAAAAACTTGCACTTTTTTGAAATCTCAGCTACCCAAAACAGAGGAAAACCTCGTTTGAAGGAAACCAACGTCGATGGCTCAGGCAATCACGATTATCAATGGCCCGAATTTAAACTTGCTCGGCACGCGCGAGCCGGAAATTTATGGCACCACCACTTTGGCGGATATTGAAGCCATGTGCGTGGCGCGTGCCAAAACCCATGGCCTGAGCGCTCAGTGCTTTCAAAGCAATGATGAAGGCGAGCTGGTCAATCTCATTCAACAAGCGCGCGAGAGCGCGGCTGGCGTGATTATCAATGCCGGCGCATATTCCCACACTTCCGTAGCCATTCTCGATGCTTTGCAATCGGTGGCAGCGCCAATTATGGAAGTACATTTGTCTAATATTTTCGCCCGCGAAGAATTTCGCCATCACTCCTATGTTTCGGGCGTGGCGGCAGGGGTTATTTGTGGGCTCGGCGCGCAAGGCTATGAAATGGCCATTGATGCGCTGGCAACTCGTTTAAACTCGCTGTAAATCTAGCCATAAGAGGATCCCATGGCCAAATTACCAGATAAAAAGACAATTAAAGAACTTGCTGATTTGCTGGCCGATACGGGCCTAAGTGAGATTGAAGTTGAAACCGGCGAAGTGCGCATTCGTGTGGCCCGCCAAGGCGTCGCGGTGAACGCGGTTGTGCCAGCACCCGTGGTTGCAGCCCCTGCCCCTTCCGTGGCCGCGCCCGAAGCGCCGGCCCCTGCGGCGGCCGAGCTGGCTGGCGCGTTAAAATCTCCGATGGTCGGCACCGCCTATCTATCGCCGGAACCTGGTGCGGCTAATTTCGTCAAAGTCGGCGATAGTGTCAGCGAAGGCCAAACGCTGCTCATCGTCGAGGCGATGAAAACCATGAACCCGATTGCCGCAACCAAATCCGGCAAAGTGACGCAAATTATTGTTGGCAATGAACAGCCCGTCGAATTCGACGAAGTGCTGATGGTTATCGAGTAATCCATGGTCAGCAAAATCCTGATTGCCAATCGCGGCGAAATTGCTTTGCGGGTCATCCGTGCCTGTCGCGAAATGGGCATCGCCTCCGTGGCCGTCCACTCCACCGCCGATGACAACGCCATGCACGTGCGCCTGGCAGATGAAAGCGTCTGCATTGGCCCACCCTCTGCCGCGAATAGTTACTTAAGTATTCCAGCGATTATTGCCGCATGCGAAATCACGGGCGCCGATGCCGTTCATCCTGGCTATGGCTTCTTGTCCGAAAACGCCAAATTTGCGCAAATTCTAGAAGAACATAACATCACCTTCATCGGCCCAACGGCGGAGCATATCAATTTGATGGGCGACAAAATTGCCGCCAAAGCCAAAGCCATTGAGCTGGGCATTCCCGTGGTGCCGGGCTCGGACGGCGAAGTGAAAACAGCCGCAGAAGCGCGCGCGGTTGGCCATGAGATGGGCTTTCCGGTCTTGGTCAAAGCGGCCTCGGGCGGCGGCGGACGTGGCATGAAGATTGCCCTCACCGAAGACGATATCGAAGAAGCCTTCACCACCGCCCGCTCGGAAGCCAAAGCGGCGTTTGGCGATGATGCGGTTTATATCGAGAAATATCTTGGCAAGCCGCGCCATATTGAAATTCAAGTTGCCTGCGATACGCATGGCAATGCGGTGCATTTGGGCGAGCGCGATTGCTCGCTGCAACGCCGTCACCAAAAAGTATTAGAAGAAGCCCCTTCCACCGTTTTGGACGACACGGCTCGCGCTAAAATTGGTAAAATCGTAACCGACGCGATGGTCGGTATGAGCTATCGCGGTGTCGGCACGGTCGAGTTTTTGTTCGAGAACGATGAGTTTTATTTCATCGAGATGAACACGCGCTTGCAAGTCGAGCATCCGGTTACCGAAGCCATTACGGGCATTGATTTGGTGCGCGAGCAAATTCGCGTCGCGCAAGGCGAGAAGCTGAGCTTTACCCAAGAGGATGTGAAATTCTCTGGCCATGCCATTGAGTGCCGCATCAATGCCGAGAACGCCGAAACCTTCACCCCGTCCCCCGGCACAATTCAAACCTATCATGCACCCGGTGGTTTGGGCGTGCGGATGGATAGCGCGATTTATTCTGGCTATTCGATACCGCCCTATTACGACAGCCTGATTGGCAAATTGATCGTCCATGCGGAAACCCGCGAGGCGTGTTTAATGCGCCTCGAGCGTGCCTTGGGTGAGTTTGCCATTGATGGTGTGGAGACAACGATTCCGCTATTTGAAAAACTGCTGCCGAACGAAGCGTTCCGCAAAGCCGACTACGACATTCATTGGCTGGAAGTGTTTTTGGGTATGAAAGAAGCCGATTAATTCGTTCGCGTCGGCGGCAGAATTTCGCCGGTGAAAATCATCCCGTCTTCGGTTTCGCACGACAAAGGCCATAGGTCATAAACCGCATGTTCCAGCGCGTGAATGCCGGGGCTGGACGCAAACATCCAGCCGCTAAAGAGGCTGCGGTCGGCCCCATTTTTAAACTCAGAAACTTGCAAAAACGACTTGGTTTCCGGCGGTTCTTCAGGCGGCGTCGAAATGCAATCTTGCATGGTTAGGGTCAGCGCCCCAATGGTCACTTCTTCGCCCGCGTGCAGACTTATGTCGCGCACTTTGGCGGTAACTTTATGCAACAAAGAAAACGTGCCAATGCGCATCGGCCGCTCTTTACGCACGCCCTCCCCTTGGCTTGGAATATCCAGAGTAGGCACAATGAAAACCGACAAGCTCGGATCGCTATTGGTGCCATCGTCGGCGAAAAAATCATCCTCTGCCGCATCCGACGACAGCTCTTCCTCACTTGGCGGAGGTGGCACCAATAGGATTGGCGGCATCATTTTATCATCAAAGATTTCGGCTCGCACGGGGCTAGACGCACAAGCCATCGCCAAAAGCGCAACGCCGACAAGCTTCAAAGCAAAACGATGTGGCGCGGCATAGAGCACTCTATTTAGACGTGCCCTCGGCACTTTCTTCCTCGCCTGCACTGAACAAAGCCTGGCTGACCAGAGCAATCAAATCGACAGAGCCTTGGGTGTATAAAATCTCGTCGCCGGCAGCCAACATGTCTTCGCTGCCGCCTGGAGACAACGACACATAATTGCCGCCCAAAAGGCCTTCGCTGGTGATTTTGGCGCTGGTGTCTTCGGGCAGCTCTACGTCGCCAGAAATGCTAAATTCGGCCAAGGCGTAATAGCTTTGCGGGTCGAGCGTCAGCTGCGTGACGGTGCCAACTTTAATGCCCGACATACGCACATCACTCCCCACAGTCAGCCCATCGACGCGGTCGAACTGAGCGTTTAAACCGTAGCCTTCGCCGCTATCGGCTTCGGTAACGGAATAGCCATAGAGGATGAACAAAGTGGCGATAACCAAAACGGCGGCTCCGACCAGTGTTTCAACGAGATTATCTTTCATGGCGTTTCCCTTTTCGAGCGTCCCATTACCGGGTTTTTATTCAGGTTTCCAAGCATTATAACCTTCAGCATAAGACGCCGCATCGGCGGGCCCTGCTGGCTTATGAGCCTCTTTGGTGCCGGTCATATTCATCTGATGTGGCTGCATCCAATCGCGTTTGGTCATTTTGGCCTCATCGGGGGTTTCATCCACCGTATAGTGCAACCAACCATGCCATTCGGCTGGCACGCGCGAGGTTTCAATGTCGCCATTGTAAATCACCCAACGGCGCGTTTTGCCGTTAATCGAGTCACCTTTTTTATCGATGTAATAGCAATTGCCTTGCTCATCCACGCCCACGAGTTCGCCGCGACGCCAAGTATTCAGCAAAGTGCCAAAGGTTTGGTGATGCCACCAAGTAAAAATCGTTTTTAGAAAAACCAACATTAAGTTTTACTCCATTTGGACATAGCATAAACCAAGCCGCCCTAAAAAACACGAGCAAAAAAACCCGCTCGTGCTCTGCCCTATTCGCTATCTTGTGGGGCCGCTTCGCTCTCCGCCGTTGGTGCCGGCAGGTTCAAACGAATATGCAGCTCACGCAGTTGCGCGTTGGACACAGGGCTTGGCGCTTGCATCAGCAAATCTTCGGCTTGCTGGTTCATCGGGAAAGCCACCACTTCGCGCAAGTTCTCTTGCTCGGCCAGCATCATCACAATGCGGTCGACGCCTGGCGCAATGCCACCATGGGGCGGCGCCCCAAAGCGGAAAGCATTCAACATGCCGCCAAATTCTTTTTCCACCACGGCATCGTCATAACCAGCTAGCTCAAAAGCTTTCAGCATAATCTCTGGCTTATGGTTCCGAATGGCGCCCGAGGATAGCTCGATGCCATTGCAAACGATGTCATATTGATAGCCCTTGATATCGAGGGGATCCATGGTCTCCAAGGCTTCCATACCCCCTTGCGGCATGGAAAACGGATTGTGCGAGAAGTCCAGCTTGCCCGTTGTCTCGTCGATTTCATACATCGGGAAATCGACAATCCAGCAGAAAGCAAATTGATCGCGGTCGATGATGTCTAATTCAGTGCCGACGCGATTGCGCGCACGACCGGCAAATTCGGCAAATTCGCGTGGCACGCCGGCACAGAAGAACACGGCATCGCCATCTTCGAGGCCCAATTGCGTGCGAATTTGCTCGGTGCGCTCGGCACCAATGTTTTTCGCCAAGGGGCCGGCCCCCTCGCAATCGCGGAAGAAAATATAGCCAAGACCGGGCTGGCCTTCGCCTTGCGCCCAAGAGTTCATCCGGTCACAAAACGCCCGACTACCGCCGGTTTTGGCTGGAATGGCCCAAATGCGAACCTTGTCGTTTTTCTCAATCATGCCCGCAAAAATCTTGAAGTCAGAGCCGGCAAAACTGGCCGTCACGTCTTCCATTTCAATGGGAATTCGCAAGTCTGGCTTATCCGAGCCATATTTTTGCATCGCTTCGGCATAGGGAATGCGCGGGAAGGTTTTTGTCACGCGCTTGCCTTTGCCAAATTCGACAAACACATCGTGCAACACAGGCTCCACCGCTTGGAACACATCTTCTTGCGTCACAAAGCTCATCTCTAGGTCGAGTTGGTAGAACTCGCCTGGCGAACGGTCAGCGCGCGCATCTTCATCTCGGAAGCATGGCGCAATTTGGAAATAGCGATCAAAGCCCGCCACCATCAGCATTTGCTTAAACTGTTGCGGGGCTTGTGGGAGGGCATAAAAACGCCCCGGATGAGTGCGCGATGGCACCAGAAAATCGCGCGCACCCTCTGGGCTAGACGCGGTCAGAATGGGGGTTTGATATTCGCGAAACCCATCGTCGGTCATGCGACGACGCAACCAAGCGATGATATCCGAGCGCAGCACGATGTTGCTATGCAGCGTATCGCGGCGCAAATCTAGGAAGCGGTAGCGTAGCCGAATATCTTCGGGGTAATCCGGTTCGCCAAACACAGGCAAGGGCAAATCGCCAGCCTCGGAGAGGACTTCCAACTCTGAGACATAAATCTCGACTTCGCCAGTTGGCAGATTTGGGTTTTTGGCGTCCGCATCGCGGGCCACCACTTTGCCTTCAGCGCGCAACACGCTCTCGGCGCGCGCGCCCTCGGCCACGGCAAAAAACGGGCTAGACGGCTCGATAACCAATTGCGTCAGACCAAAGTGATCGCGCAAATCAATGAACAACAAACCACCATGGTCGCGCTTGCGATGCACCCAGCCCGAGAGGCGGACGGTTTGGTCTAGGTTCTCAGCGCGCAAGGCGCCGCAATTATGGCTACGATACTCGTGCATTATGTCTTCCTTTGTGCAAAGACCCCATCGGTCTTTTAAAGCCTAATTAGCTCATTCCTGAGCTTAAACACACCGCTTCAGACGATTTGTCAAGATGCCAGACCCCGTGCAAGGAGGTTTCGTTTCCTAGGCGACAAAGCCAGCCAACTGGCGTATAAATCGGGGCATGAATTTAATTACCACAAATGACGCCCTTGCGGCTCTCTGTTCCAAGCTTTCCACCCAACGATATATCACTGTCGATACGGAATTCTTGCGCGAAACCACCTTCTGGCCAAAACTTTGCCTCATCCAAGCGGCTGGCGATGGCGTGGAAGCCATGATTGACCCACTGGCTGAAGGCATTGATTTACAACCATTTTATGACCTTTTGGTTAATCCAGACGTGATAAAAGTGATGCATGGCTGCCGCCAAGACGTGGAAATTTTTCACAAAGGCGCCAACATCATCCCTACCCCGCTTTTCGATACACAAATCGCGGCCATGGTTTGCGGCTTTGGCGATGCGGTGGGCTATGAGACGCTGATTAAGAGAACGTCGGGCGGTAAAATCGACAAAGGCAGCCGCTTTACCGATTGGAGCCAACGCCCGTTGAGCGACGCGCAGCTGACCTATGCGCAGGCCGATGTGACGCATTTGCGCGATGCCTATGAAATTCTCGAGGCACAATTGGCTGAAAATGGTCGTCGTGGCTGGTTAGAAGAAGAAAGCAATTTGCTCTCCGACCCCGAAATTTACACCCAGCGCCCCGAGAACGCCTGGAAGCGGCTGAAGATGCAAGATCGTCGCCCGCATGTTTTGGGCGTTCTGGTAGAAGTGGCGGCGTGGCGCGAAACCGAAGCGCAGGCGCGCGATGTGCCGCGCAATCGCATTTTAAAAGATGACGCCATTCGCGAGTTGGCCCTGCAAGGCCCGAAAGATAAAAAGGCGCTAGGCCGCTTGCGCGGCGTTCAGCGCGGCTACGAGAACTCTCGCCATGCCGAGCCGCTTCTCGAAGCGGTGGCGCGCGGCAAGAAAAGGCAAGCGGAAGACCTGCCCGATGTGCCGGCCCCAAGCGTCAACCGACAAGGCATTGGCCCTCTGGTGGATTTGCTAAAAGTGCTGCTGAAACAGCGCAGCGAAGAAACCGGCGTGGCACCCAAGCTCATCGCCAATGTGGCCGACCTAGAGCGCATTGCCAGCGATAGCGAACCAGATGTAGCGGCACTACATGGCTGGCGGCACGAAATTTTTGGTCAATATGCCGTAGATTTAAAGGCTGGCAAATTGGCCCTCGCCTCAAAAGATGACGCGGTTATTTTGGTGTCGCGTAATTAATCGATCTCGACATCGCCGAATTGCAAGCTCGCCTCTAGCCCTAAAACGGTCGCCACCGCGGCGAGACGTTTCTGAATAATTGGCGCGTTTAGATTTTTCAACGCTGGCGACAAAGTCAGGGTCAATTTATTTGGCTCAGCGGTTAATTTCGTCTGCGATAAAGCGCCCGGCAAAGAAGCCGATAGCGAATGCGCCAATCGCAAGCTAAGCCCCAAGGCGCGCGCCAAGTTGGCGTCTTTGGCGCCCAATTGGGGGCTTCCAAAACTCATATCCGCATCGCGCACCTCATGGCGAAACGACAAGCCATGCGCCATGAACACGCGGGCCGGATGCGTGATGCCCGCAAAAGGCGCGGTCAATACAGTTTGGCGAATGGTGCTGGCGCGAAACGAGGAATGGCTCGACCAGGCTAAATCGGAGATTAAACACGAGGCCTCGCGCAATCGATTAATCTCCTCAAGAGACAAACCCTCGGGCGCGGCATGGCGATATAAACCGTCCGTCCAAACCGCCAGCTCATGGCCATAGGCTTCGGCTTTGCACAATCGGCTGGCCATTTCTTCGCAAGCCATCAACAAAGGATCGAGGTTGCGGTATTTGGCTTTCAGCTCAGAAAACAAAAACCCTTCGCGCACCGCATGGGTCGAGACAATCAGCCGTTCGGGCTGCACGAGCGTCATAAGGTTTTGCAAAACCAACGCGGCGGCGGGTAAATCTTTCCGCCGATTGATTGGCGCCCCGGCCAATAGGGCGTCTTCTTGCGCCACCAAACGCGCGCAAAACTCGATGCCGTCGCGCTGGCTCATTTCATATTGGTGCAGTACTTCCAGCGGATAATCGAGGCTCTGCATATGCAGTTTCGCCATCGTCCGCCACGTCCCCCCGACAATATAAATCGGCAATCCCTGGCCGTCTTCGAAACCGGTGAGCGTCGAAAAGGCGGTTTTAATCTGTTCGGCCATAACCGATAAATCATCCCCGCTGGCGCGCTCCAGAGCCAAGACGCCCAAAGGCAGGCTGGCCCAAGCCTCTACTTGACCATCGTGAACGCGGGCTAGCTCTAAGCTGCCACCGCCCAAATCAGCGACAATGCCATCGGCGCCAGGTATCCCCAACATCACGCCATCGGCGGAAAAAAAAGCTTCTTCTTCGCCGCTCAAAACCCTAATTTTATGCCCAAGACAGGCTTCCGCCTCGGCCACAAACTCGGCACTATTGCGCGCTTCGCGCACGGCAGCCGTGGCAAAAGCGGCCAGGTTTTCGATGCCCAATTGTTCGGCAATGGCACGGAAACGACGAAAGGTATCCAGCGCTTTTTGGCGCGGCTGGCCATCGATGGAGCCGCTGGCGGCCACCGCATCGCCCAAACGACAAAAGGCGCGTTCATTATAAATCGGCAAAGGCGTGCGTGCCGAGCCGCTATAGCCCACGAGCCGAACCGAGTTGGAGCCAATGTCCAACACGCCTTGCGGGGCATCCGGGGGCAGCGTGCCCAGTTTCGATAACGCCTTGGCGTATTTATCGGTATAGCTCCCAGTCATTGGACGAGCTTGCCTGTTTGTTCAAAATTCTTCAAGCTTTGCCATCCTCTTGCCCGCTACTTTGCCCACTACTTTGCCCACTACTTTGCCCACTACTTTGCCCACTACTTTGCCCGCTACTTTGCCCGCTGCCTTCCCCAAAGGAATTGCCGCGGCCAGATAGGCTTGGGTTGGTCATGAAATAAGCATGGGCATTCATCCGGCTCTCGCCGTCTTCCGGCGTTTGGCGATAATACTGCCCATCGCTTCGCAGGCTCCAGCTTTGCTGATTATCGGCCAAATTGGTGACCATAATTTGCTCGAGAATTTGGTCATGAACGGTCGGGTTTAAAATCGGTGTCAGAATTTCGACCCGACGATTAAAATTGCGCGGCATCCAATCCGCCGACGAGAAGAACACTTTGGCCTTGGCCGAGGGCAGGCTTTCGCCGCCACCAAAACAAACGATGCGCGAATGCTCCAAAAACCGCCCGATGATGCTTTTCACGCGAATGTTCTCCGACAGCCCCTCGACGCCCGCGCGCAAACAACAAATGCCGCGCACCACAAGCTCGATTTGCACCCCCGCTTGCGAGGCCTGATACAAGGCATCGATGACAAAAGGGTCGACCAAAGAATTCATCTTCGCCCAAATCGTTGCCGGCCGCCCCGCCACCGCATGATCTATTTCGTCTTGAATATGTGCCATCAAAGTCGAGCGCAAAGTCAGCGGCGACATGGCCAGTTTTTTCAAATCCGTCGGTTCGGCATAGCCGGTAAAAAAGTTGAACACTCGCGAGGCATCGGCTGCAATCTCGCGGTCGCAGGTAAACAAAGACAAATCGGTATAGGTTTTGGCGTTTTGCGGATGATAATTACCCGTTCCCAAATGCACATAAGTCCGAATGACCTCGGCCTCACGGCGCATCACAAGGCTCACTTTGGCGTGGGTTTTCAGCTGCAAAAATCCGTAAACCACTTGCACGCCCGCGCGTTCCATATCGCGTGCCAAACGAATGTTCGCGGCCTCATCAAAGCGCGCTTTCAACTCCACCAGCGCGGTGACAGACTTGCCCGCCTCCGCCGCTTCAATCAACGCCTTCACAATCGGGCTGTTTTCCGTGGTGCGATAGAGCGTTTGTTTGATCGCCACAACATCGGGGTCGAGCGCGGCTTGGCGTAAAAACTGCACCACCACATCAAAACTTTCATAAGGGTGATGCACCAGAATATCTTTTTGCCCAATGGCCGAAAAACAATCGCCGCCATGCTCGCGAATGCGCTCGGGAAAGCGCGCGGCAAAAGGTTCGAATTTATCTTTGGGCGCGCTATGCGCATATAGCTCTGCGGTTTGGGCCAGCCCCACAAGGCCATCGACCACCACCATGCCGCGCGCATCTACTTGCAATTCTTTTTGCACGAGTTTTTGCAAACTGTCTGGCATTTCGCTATCCAGCTTCAAGCGAATAACCGAGCCGCGTCGCCGCCGCTTGAGCGCACTTTCAAACAATTGCACCAAATCTTCGGCTTCTTCTTCCACCTCAATATCACTATCGCGAATTACGCGGAACATGCCTTGCCCCAAAACTTCATAGCCCGGGAACGTACGTTCAATAAAGGCCGAAATAAGGGTTTCGAGGCGCACGAAATTTATCTCGCCATCCGCGCCCGGGCTGGCCGGCAAACGAATAAACCGGTCGAGCTGTTGCGGGATGAGCAATAAAGCGTTCATTCGGTTGCCATCGCTTAGCCGCGCCAGTTGCAAAGCCAAAGCCATGCCAAGGTTCGGCACGAAAGGAAACGGATGCGCGGGATCGATCGCCAAAGGTGTCAGCACCGGCAAAACATGGTCGAGGAAATAAGCCTGCAGCCAGTCTAATTGCTCGGGAGATAATTCGTCGGTATCGCGCACATAAAACTGCAAGTCGCGCATCTCAGCCAGCAGCGTGCGCCACACGTCTTGTTGGCGCGCCATCAGCGCATTGGCTTGGGTGGCCACTTGTTTCAATTGTTGGCCCGGCGTTAAGCCATCTTGACTGGCGACATCGACCCCCGCTTGCGTTTGCCCCACCAGACCGGCCACGCGCACCATGAAAAACTCGTCCAAATTACTGGCCGAGATGGACAAAAACCTCAGCCGTTCCATCACCGGATGATGCGGATTACTGGCTTCCTCTAACACTCTTTGGTTGAACGCCAACCAAGACAACTCGCGGTTGATAAATCGCTCGCTGCGCGCAAAGCCCATCAGTTGCTCGGCAAGATCGCCTGGCTTGGCGCCTAATTCTGGCAATGTTTTCAGTTCTTTGGACATATGTCAGTCTACCCGAAATTCTTGTCTAACGCCATCACATCCAACTCGCGGGCTACGAGCGGTACGGTAATCGAGCGTTTTTCCGATAAAGCCACTTGGTCGATATGCGCCACAATTTGGCCCATGGCGATGAAATTACGCTCGATGCGAGGCAGCAGATAGTCGACCACGCGCGGGTCTATCCGCACTTGCCGATCGGCGAATAATTTGGCCAAGAGCCCACGCATTAACGCGTCATCGGGCAGATGCATGGCCACCGCCGGAACGGCTTTCAATCGCGAGCTTAAATCTGGTAATTGCCCGGTCATTTGCGCGGCGGGTATTTGCGACAATAATAATAAACGGGTCGAGCTATTTTTGGCATGATTGAGCAGATGAAACAGAGCCTCTTCGCCATCTTGGCGCAGACCCTCTAAGCGCTCGATAAGCACCACGTCTGGAACCGAGCCTTTCGGCGCGCCCAGAAAATCAGCCAGTGCCGCCTCCGTCAACTGGCTCGCGTCAAAGGCCAGAACCGCCACCTGATTGGCCAGCACGCTCGCCAAATGGCTTTTGCCGCAGCCGCTGGGCCCATATAGCCATTGCACGGGCGAGGTCCAGTTTGACAAGCCATCGATCACCGCCACCGCTTCTGCATTGCTGGGCGTCACCAGAAACGCATCGCGCCCCAAGGCCGTGCGTTGGGGTAGATCAAAAACCAATTGTTTAGTCATCGCTAGCCGAACCCGAAGCGCTGGAGACATAATCGCGCTGATAAAGCGTCACGGCGTAACGGATTAGCACACCCAATATCGCTGCAATAGGCACCGCCAAAAGCAGTCCCAAAAAGCCAAATAGGCTGCCCATGGCCAGTAAGGCGAAAATAATCCAAACCGGATGCAAATGCACCCGATCGCCAACCCATCGCGGCGTCAAAACATTGCCTTCAATAAATTGCCCCACCAGGAACACCAGTCCAATTTGGCCAAGGCTGGCCCACTCAAACCCAAATTGACCAAGCCCCAAAGCGCCCGCCAAAAGCAGCCCAAAGGCGGCGCCCACATAAGGCACGAAGCTTACCAATCCGGCCAAGAGGCCCACAAAAATTCCGCCCTGCAAGCCAACAACAGAAAGCCCGACCGCATAAATCACGCCCAGCGCCATACAGACCATAATCTGACCGCGCGCAAAGCCGCCCAGAGTTGTATCAATTTGCCGAGCCAGCTCGCGAATGATTTCGCTATGCTCATCCGGCAGCAGCGCATCAATGCGCGCCGTCATGCGGTCCCAATCGTTCAACATATAGACCGCCACAATCGGGGTGATGATGAGAAGGCTCAACACATTGAGCAAAGACAGGCCGGTGAACAGCAGGCTGGAGGCCGTGTTTTGCAAACCATCGCGCAGGCTTTCGCCCAGCGAACTGACAATCTGCGACTGCCCATCGGTTAGGTTTTCAGCCATCATCCAATTTTGCACATCGGCGATGTAAGACGGCAAAGCGCCAATCAACAGGCTAATTTGGGTTGCCATCAAGGGCAGCCCCAGCGTTAGGGCGACCAAGACAAGCAGGCCCACAGCCAGCGTAATCGTGGCCGTGGCGAGGCTGCGAGGCAGACCGAAAGCCTCTAACCGGTCAGCCACAGGATCGAGAAAATAAGCCAGCGCAAAGCCCAAAACAAAAGGCAATAAAATGGACGATAAAGCCGATAGCAAAAAGATCGACAGGCCAAGCGCCATAATCAGCAGCAGATGAGATAAGCGAAGCGGCATGTTAAGGGATCTCTCTTATGGCTTGGGGCTGGTTCGGGGGTGGCGACGGAACCACGGGCGGAGCCCCGACCGGAGAAACGGCTGGAGTAATGACTGGAGAAACGACTGGAGCCACTCCCGGCACGGGCGAGCCCAGAGGTGCTGCCCCTTCGGGGTCTGTCGCCAGCCCGGTATCTGGCAAAATTGGCGCGACATAAACCGCCACGCCCAAAGCCTTCGCGGTCTCCACGTTGGCCACTTGGCGGGCGGTTAAACTGCCGCCCAAAACCAACTCATTCTGGTCGAGATTATTGGTCAATTGCGGCACCGATCCAATATAGGCAAGATCGACATAGGCATAGTTTTTGGTCAGCTCCACAATGGTCACTTCGCGCACCAAATCGACCGCATTCAAACGGTCGAGCAAGCGCGTCCAATCCGACAGGCTCGTATAGCTGGCGCGCACTTGCAAAACTTGTTTTTCATCCGACACAACGGCCGCGACAGATTTCCAGCGCGCGGCCAATATGCCCATCACTTCATCAATCGCGCGCCGCGCCATCTGCGCGTGCGGCGTTCCGGTGCGATAGGTTTTGACAATCACATCGCTTTCCTCGGCGCCAAAAATATAGGCGGTGACGCCCAATTGCCCGTCCACATCGGCCAGCGCGTGGGCCACCACGACGGTGTCCGTGCCATAGCGTTCGTTCAGGCGTTGTAATTTTGCCGGGTCCCCAACGAGAATATCTTCTGCATTGGCAATCTCTGTGTCTTCCAAATCGCCCAGCGGCAGCAACATGGGCGCCAGACTATTATCAATGTCATGAGCCGCCCATTCTTGGCGCCACCAATGTTCGCCCCAGCTTTGCAGGCCCGCAAGGTCTTCCAACACGGGCAATAAGAGCGCGGGCTGGCTTTGCACTTCGGTGATGGCCACGCCCACGCCGCGAAGTAATTCGCGCAAAGGGCCTGGCTTAAACTGTACCGACAAAGTCGCCAAATAGCGCCCGGGGCCAGTTTTCTCGTCTGAAATTCGCAACCCCTCCACCAGGTTTTCAAAGTCCAAGGCCTGGATATCGGGCAGTTTTTCCCATTCCTCTTGTTTGGTCAGGCGGCGCATAGCCATCGACAGCGCCTTGGTTTGGCCATCGCGCAAGGCGGCCGCCCGCGCCAAACTGGTCGAGGCGGCGCTGGCATCGACTTTAATTTTTTGCACTTCAAAAACGTTTCCCGCTTGCGCCGAAAGGCTCGCAAAAGAGAGCGCGAACAGCACAAATAGCAGGTTGGAACAAAGACGGTTTTTCATAGCGGCCAAGGTACCGCGCAGTTTCCTCCACGGCAATCACTTAAAGTTTCAATTACGGGGTTACATTACCCACGATGCAGGCTATTTTGTGGCAAGTTTTCGATTCCACTGCGTTGTTACGCGCCTTGAGGTGATTTATGTCCGGCCCTAGCAAAACACCCCTTACTTATGCCCAAGCGGGCGTGGATATTAAAGCGGGCAACGATTTAGTTAAACGCATCGGGCCATTGGCCAAATCCACCGCACGCACGGGCGCCGATGTCGACCTTGGCGGTTTTGGCGGTCTGTTCGATTTGGCAGCCTGCAAATTCGACGACCCCGTATTGGTGGCCGCCAATGATGGCGTCGGCACGAAATTAAAAATCGCTATTGAAGCCGACAAACACGACACCGTGGGCATTGATTTGGTCGCCATGTGCGTCAATGATCTCATTGTTCAAGGCGCCGAACCGTTGTTCTTTCTCGATTATTTCGCCTCTGGAAAATTAGACGTCGATGCCGCCACAAATGTGATTGCAGGCATCGCGGAAGGCTGCCGCCAAGCCCATTGCGCGCTTATCGGCGGCGAAACGGCCGAGATGCCAGGCATGTATGCGGCCGGAGATTATGACTTGGCAGGCTTCTCGGTTGGCGCGGTAGAGCGCACGAAAGTCTTGCCAAAGAAAGACATTGCACATGGCGATGTGATTTTAGGCCTCGCCTCCAATGGCTTGCATTCTAACGGATTTTCTTTGGTACGCCGCCTCGTGGAAGCCGAAGGCCTTGCGTGGGATGCCCCCTCGCCTGCCGATGACACCAAGAGTTTGGCCGAAGATTTGCTGACCCCAACGCGGATTTATGTGCGTTCGGTGCTGGCCGCGTTAAAGGCCAATGCGCCGATAAAAGGCCTCGTGCATATTACCGGCGGCGGATTTCAAGAAAACTTGCCGCGCGTGCTCGACGACCATCTGGCGGCGCATATTGATCTCTCGGCATGGAAATTGCCGCGCGTTTTCCAGTGGCTGCAAAAAGCCGGCGCCATAGAAGAAGCCGAACTTTTGCGCACGTTCAACTGCGGCATCGGCATGGCCGTGGTCGTGCCGATGGACGTGGCCGCCGATGTGATGGCTTTGCTGGCCGCCCAAGGCGAGACAGTTTTGCCGATTGGCACCATCACCGCGCGCGAGGGCGATGCGGTGACATTCTCTGGAACGCTGTCTGCATGAAACAACAGCCGACCAAAGTCGCGGTTCTTTTCTCCGGTCGGGGCAGCAATTTAAAAACCCTTGCTGAACATATGGCGCAAGCCAATGTGCCTGCCGAACTGACGTTAGCGTTGAGCAATCGCCCCAAGGCAGGCGGGCTAGACTATTGCGCCCGCCAAGGCATCGCCCATCAAGCCATCGACCATAAGTTATTTGAGAGCCGGGAAAGTTTCGACGCCGAGCTGGACGCCGCTTTGCGCGCCGCCAAAATTGAGCTGGTTTGCTGCGCTGGGTTTATGCGCCTGTTAAGCGCAGGCTTTGTGGAAGCCTGGCGCGATCGCATTATCAATATTCATCCCTCGCTTTTGCCCAAATATAAAGGCCTCCACACACATGCGCGCGCCATAGAAGCTGGCGATAGCGTGCATGGGTGCAGCGTCCATTACATGCGCCCAGAAATGGATGAAGGGCCGGTGATTGTGCAAAAACAAGTGCCGATTATGCCCGAAGACACGCCAGACACATTGGCCGAGCGGGTTTTGCAGCAAGAGCATATCGCCTATCCAGAGGCTTTGGATGCGGTGTTGAAAAAAATGGCGAGCCCAGCCTAAGCCGTCTCGCCATTTTCGAAATCAAGTGGATTTGGAATTAACCAACCAGCTCATGATCCGCAAAGAAGAATTTAATTTCTTCGGCTGCGGTTTCGGGAGCGTCCGAACCGTGTACGGAATTGGCATCAATGCTTTCCGCAAAATCTTTACGGATGGTGCCTGCATCGGCTTCGGCTGGATTGGTGGCGCCCATAATTTCGCGATTTTTCGCGATGGCGTTTTCGCCTTCCAGAACTTGCACGACCACAGGGCCGGAAATCATGAAGTCTACCAAGTCATTGTAAAACGGGCGTTCTTTGTGGACGCCGTAAAACTCGCCAGCTTGATCGCGGGTCATGTGAATACGCTTGGAAGCAACAATGCGCAGGCCATTGCTTTCGAACCGGTCAATAATTTTACCAGTCAGATTGCGTTTGGTGGCATCGGGTTTGATAATCGAAAAAGTACGCTCAAGAGCCATGAGTAAATCCCCAAATAGGTTAAATCAGAATTAAAAATGAGTTCAATTGACCGCTTTATAGGCGAGCTTTGAAGCCAGCGCAAGCAATGGAACAGCGCGCAAGCAATGGAACAGCGCGCAAGCAATGGAAAAGAGAGCAAGCAATGGAACAGAGAGCGCCTAAGCCTTTTGTTCCCACTTGCCGTCTTCGCCCTGCTGCCAATAGGTCAGCTCATGCGGGCTGTCTTTCAAACCCGCCCATTGCTGGCGGGCATGGGCGAGGCTTTCCTCGTCGCGGCCATCGAATAAAAACACGCAGCGCTGGAAATTATCCAGCTCTGGGCGCGACGCGCCCTCGACCAGAAACAAAACATTGGCTGCATTGGGCGTCTCCGCCTCATCGGTCAGCCATATCGGTTGTTCGGCCGCATTATTGGCAAAACGCGCATCCCCTTTGGCGGCATGGGGCAAAAATGCCTCATCGCGATAGGTCCATAAATGCGCATCCAGCGTTGCCAGCCGCGCCTCGGAGGTCACTTGAACAACGGCCTTCCAGCCGCGCTCAAGTGTTTTCTCCAAAAGAGCTGGCAAAACCTGTTCTAGGGTCTGGCGCTCCAGATGATAGAACAGCAACTCACTCATTATTCGTAATGTGCTTTCACCAGACGGTCGAGCAAGCGCACGCCATAACCAGACGCCCAGGTGCGGCTGATTGAAGATTTAGGCGAGCCCATGGCCGTGCCTGCAATATCCAAATGCACCCAAGGCACATCATTGGTGAACCGCTGCAAGAATTGCGCCGCCGTAGAGGAGCCCGCATAACGCCCGCCAATGTTTTTCATATCGGCGTTCGGCGTATTGATCATTTTATCGAACGTATCGTTCATTGGCATGCGCCAGACTTTCTCGCCCTCTTGATTGCCAATGGCCGTCAATTGCTCGGACAAAGTATCATCGTTCGAAAACAGCCCTGCATAATCTTGCCCCAAGGCCACCAGGATGGCGCCTGTCAGCGTGGCCAAATCGATCATGAATTTTGGCTTGAAACGTTTTTGCGTATACCAAAGCGCATCGGCCAAGACCAAACGCCCTTCCGCATCCGTGTTCAAAACTTCGATGGTTTGGCCCGACATAGACGTAACAATATCGCCGGGGCGTTGTGCGTCCCCGTCTGGCATATTTTCTACCAGACCCAAAATGCCAACCGCATTTACTTTTGCTTTGCGGGCTGCCAAAGCGTGCATCAGGCCAGTCACGGCTGCCGCGCCGCCCATGTCGCCTTTCATTTCTTCCATGCCGCCCGCAGGTTTGATGGAAATACCGCCGGTGTCAAAACACACGCCCTTGCCGACAAAGGCAACGGGTTGTTTCGTTTTTGCTGCGCCATTCCATTGCATCACCACCATTTGGCTGGGTTGGCGACTGCCTTGACCGACGCCCAGAAGCGAGCCCATGCCAAGTTTTTTCATTTGCGCTTCGCTCAACACCTCTACTTTGACCCCGAGTTTGGTCAGCGCTTTGGTGCGTTTGGCAAATTCTGGTGGGGTAAGAATATTGGCCGGCTCATTGACCAAATCGCGCGCCACAATCGTGCCTTCGGCCACGGCTTTCAATTCCACGAAACTCTTTTTGGCGGCGGTCATGGCTTTGGTGGCCAGCACAAATTTAGATGGGCCGCCTTTGGTTTTGCCTTTGGTTTTATATTTTTCGAATTTGTAGTCGCGCAGCATGGCGCCTGTGGCGGCGCGCGCGGCGAGGTCGCCATCGCTGACCGCTTTATTGCCCGCTGGCTCTAGCAGAAGCGTGATCACGCCGTCGGCTTTTTCGACGCTACCCAGCGCTGTGCCGCCCATTTTTTCGGCGTCAGCGGCGGTTAGTTTTTTCGCGTCGCCCAGCCCCAAAACGACAATCCGGTCGAGCGTGGTTTTGGCTGGCGCCAACAGCGCAAACATGGCGCCCGCTTTGCCGGTGAATTTCTTGATTTTAATGGCCCGGCTAATCGCTCCGTCGGTTTTTTTGTCCAACTGTTTGCCCAAGCTCGACAGCTTGCCGCCTTGCGTGGCCGTAACAATGACCGAGCCTTTGGTCGGCAGAGTGTCTTTTGCGAAAGAAATAGATAGAGGCATAGGTTTCTCCAATAGATGAGCGAGAGGGAATTAAGGGTCGGTTCAATGCTTTGCCCACACAGCAGGCTTGAATTCGTTTATGAATGCCAACATTATGGCGTAAATTACTAGTCGTCCAGCGCCATTTAGGCTAACACTGATGGTACCTTAATATGGCGTTCTATCGCCTGAAAACGAGTCCTAAAATGAATTCTTTTGCCAGCCTTTTGACGAAACCCATGCTTATTGGCCTGACCCTGGTTCTAGGGTTCAGCTCTGGCGTCCCAAATGCGCAAGCCGCCCAGCAACGCGACGTCGAAGGCATTGCGGCCATCGTCAATGATAAAGTCATCTCGCTGTTCGATGTCGACCAGCGCGTCGACTTGTTTTTTGCCACCTCGGGCATCGCCAAGTCGCCCGACATGACCGAGCGCATGCGCGCCCAAGTGCTGCGCTCCCTGGTCGATGAAAAACTGCAACTCGAAGAAGCCAATCGGGTGGAAATAGCGATTAAGGACAAAGAAGTCGAAGACCGGATGAAGACCCTGGCGACCGAAGGCAAAATGACGCTTAAGGGCATCAAAGAGTTTCTCGCCGAGAAAAATATTGAAACGGAATCGCTCGAGCAACAATTGCGCGCCGAGCTGGCGTGGAGCCAATTTGTCCGCCGTAGTTTTAGCGGTCGGGTGAAAGTTGGCGATCAAGAAATTGACGAGCAATATAATAAGGCTGTGCGCGCGGTAAATCAGACGCGGTTTTTGCTCAGCGAAATTCTGCTCAATCTGGATAGTTTCTCGAACGAACAACAAGTTGAGAAACTCTCTGGAGAGATTGTCAAACAGCTGCAATCCGGCGTCGATTTCGGTGCTGTGGCGCGCCAATTCTCCATCGCCCCCACGGCCGCGCGCGGCGGGCAATTGGGCTGGATTACCGCCGATCAATTAGACAGACGCCTTGCCAGCGTCGTGCGTCAAATGAAGCCAGGCCAGGTGTCCGCGCCCATCCCCACCAATGCGGGGCTATATATTATCGCGCTGGCCGACAAGCGCGCCGGTGGCAATGACCCAAGCAAAAACCAGTTTGATGTCTTGAGCCTAACGTTTCCCAAAGACAGCAAGCCGAGCAAAATTGATAAGTTCGCGGCCGATTTTAAAACCTGCCGTCGGGCCCAACAAAGCGCCAAGAAAGCCAAAGCTTTGGCCAAGCGCACGGGCTTGCGCGAATTGCGCCAATTGCCGCGCCAAATTGCCAATGCGGTTGGCAATCTAGAGGCGGGTCGTCTGTCTGTCCCCATCACCACGCCAGATGGCATTGAGCTTTATGCCGTTTGCGATCGCAAAGATGACCTCGGCATTGAGATTTCGCGCAGCCAGATATCGGAAAATATTTTCTCCCAACGCGTATCCATGATGGCGCGGCGGCATTTGCGCGACTTGCGCCGCGATGCCGTTGTCGAATATCGCTAGAGACGCACCCCTCGCATGACAGCCACAGATCCCTTTGACCCGCTCCCGCCCTTGCGAGAGGTAATTCAGGCGCATGGCCTTCGCGCCGATAAAAAATTCGGACAAAACTTTATCCTCGACCTCAACCTGACGCGGCGCATTGCGCGCGAGGCGGGCGATTTGACCCAATGCGAAGTCATCGAAGTGGGCCCCGGCCCCGGCGGGCTAACGCGAGGGCTTTTAATGGAAGGCGCGGCGCATGTGCACGTCATCGAGGCCGATGCCCGCTTTGTGCCTGCGCTGGAAGAAATTAAGGCCGCCTACCCAAATCGGGTTTCCATTCATTTGGGCGACGCGCTAAAAATCTCGCCCGAAAGCCTAACCCAAGCGCCCTATCGCATTGTCTCCAACCTGCCCTATAACGTGGCCACGCCCTTGCTGACAGGCTGGCTCGACGCGGGCTGGCAGGATGGCAAATGGGCGCCGAAGTTTTTATCCATGACCCTCATGTTTCAAAAAGAAGTGGCCCAGCGCATTACGGCTTTGGCGGGGGAAAAACATTATGGCCGCTTGGCCGTGCTGGCCGGCTGGCTAAGCGAGGCGCGCATCGCTTTTGATGTCGACCGGCAAGTATTTGTGCCCCCGCCCAAAGTCACCTCTGCCATTGTTGATTTGCGCCCACGCGGAACCCCGCTGGCGGAGGCCAACCCGCACAACTTGAGCAAGCTGACAGCGGCCGCCTTTGGCCAGCGCCGGAAAATGTTGCGCGCCAGTTTGAAACAGATAAGCTCAGACCCTCAAGCGCTTCTGGCAGCGGCGGGTATCGCCGAAACCACGCGCGCAGAACAGCTAACGATTGACCAATTCTGCGCACTCGCTAATCTATGGAAACCAGGCGCCTAGCCTTACCAAACCAACCCTCGGGAGACCCCACATGAAAAGCCAAGCCATTACCGAATACGGTGCAGCCCTATCGCCAGTCGAAGCCGACACACCGACCCCCAGCGGCCAAGAAGTTCTGATCGAGATTACCCATTGCGGCGTTTGCCACTCTGACGTGCATTTTCATGACGGCCATTTTGATTTGGGCGACGGACAAAAACTCGACGTGCGCGGCGCGCGCCAAACCCCGTTTACGCTCGGCCATGAGATTGAAGGCGTCGTCAGCGCCATTGGCCCAGATGTAAAAGACGTGAAAGTCGGCACCCGCAAAGTAATTTACCCTTGGATTGGCTGTGGCGAATGCCATGAATGCGACCATGACCGCGAGCATTTGTGCAATGGCCGCGCGCTTGGCGTGAACCTGCCCGGCGGTTTTTCGACCCATTGTCTCGTGCCCCACGAGCGCTATTGCCTAGATGCCGAAGGCATCGCAGAAGGCCTCGCCAGCACCTATATGTGCTCAGGCATTACCGCCTATTCGGCCCTGAAATATCTCGACACAGGCGACAAAGGCGAGCCAGCGCTCATCGTTGGCCTCGGCGGCGTGGGCATGATGGCCTTGCAATTTGCCTTGGAGATGTACGACGAAACGCCTCTGGTGGCCGATTTGGATGAGAACAAACTACAGGCCGCTATGGGCGCTGGCGCGCGCGCTGCCTACAATCCAAAAGATCCCGCAGCACTAAAGCAACTCCTCGCAGACACCAATGGCGGCGTCGCGGGCGCGGCTGACTTTGTCGGCGCCGAGGGGTCGTTGAAATTTGCCACAGGCGCCATTCGGCGCGGCGGCGGCGTGAAAATCGTCGGCCTGTTTGGCGGTGGTTTCTCGCAACCTATTCCTTATTTCCCATTCCGCGCCATGTCGGTGGGCGGCTCAATGACTGGCTCTTTGGCCGATACCATTGAGATGTTGGAAATTGTCAAAGCCGGCAAAATCAATCCCATTCCCGTGGAAACACGCGACATGAGTGCGGCCAGCGAAACGCTGGACGATTTGCGCGAAGGCAATATCATCGGTCGCGTGGTGCTGGAAAACCGCTAACGAAAAAATCTCCGAGGCTTTTTTTACAAAGAGTCTCGGAGCGTTTTCACAAAATCAGATAGATCTGTTTGGCGGGCGCGCTTTAAGCGCTCGGCCATCAAAATAGCCTGCAGGTGTTCCCGCGCCCGCTCGGCATCTTCATTGACGATGACATAATCATATTCCGGATAATGGCTAATTTCATCCGAGGCTTTCGACATGCGCGCGGCCACCACTTCGGCACTATCTTGCGCGCGCGTGTTCAGGCGCTTTTCTAGCTCGGCAGCTGACGGAGGCAGAATAAACACTTTCACCAAATCATCGGCCGCCGCCTCCTGTAATTGTTGTGTGCCCTGCCAATCGATATCGAATAAAACATCATGCCCTTGCAGCAACGAGCCTTCTACGGGACCCCGCGGCGTGCCGTAATAATTGTCGAAAACTTTTGCATGCTCTAGAAGCTCGCCTCGATTGCGCATCTCACCGAAGGCCTGCGTATCCACGAAATGATAGTCTTGGCCATCTATTTCACCGGGCCGCGCTTGGCGCGTGGTCACCGATACCGACATGGAAATATGGCTATCTGCCGCCAACAGGCTGCGCGCCAAAGTGGTTTTGCCCGCACCCGATGGGGACGATAAAACCAACATAAGGCCACGACGGTGGATGGCATCAGACATGAGCAGCTCCTCGAATCAACTTCCAAAGTCTCACTATAAAGGATTATCGCTTTTTCTGTTTTTCGATTTGGCGCCAGCGTCGGACATTGCGATTATGCTCGGCCAATGTTTTGCTAAACACGTGCCCGCCAGTGCCATCGGCCACGAAATACAGGGCTTGGCTAGCGGCCGGATTTAAAACCGCCGCAAGGGCTGCACGCCCCGGATTGGCGATGGGCGTGGGCGGTAGGCCCTTAATGCGATAGGTATTATAGGCCGTGTGGCGACGAATTTCGCTGCGCCGAATGGGCCGTCCCAATTTGCCTTGCCCGCCAACCAGCCCGTAAATAATCGTCGGGTCGGATTGCAACCGCATATTTTTCTTCAACCGATTGACGAACACCGCCGCTACCAGAGGGCGCTCACTGGCCACCGCCGTTTCGCGCTCCACAATCGAGGCCAGAATAATCGCTTCCTGCTTCGACTTAATCGGCAGGCCCAACTGGCGTTTTGGCCACAACGCATCAATGACAGAGGTCTGCGCTCGCGTCATTTTTTCAAGCAGCTTGGCGCGTGACATACCGCGCGGCACTTTATAGGTTTCGGGCAATAGCGAGCCTTCGGGGGGAATGGCCACCTCGCCTTTAAGCAAATCAAGCCCGCGCAATTGCGCGACGATGTTTTGACTGGTTAGCCCTTCGGCCAAAGTGATGGCGTGCAGCATCACCTCGCCACGGGTCAATATTTTTAGTACGACGTGCATATTGGCGCCGGCCGGTATGCTAAATTCGCCAGCTTTCAAAGCCGTAGCTTGACCGCGCAATCGGGCGTAAACGCGAAATAAAAACGCGCTGCGCAAAAGGCCCTGCTCGTCTAGTTTTACCGTGACCGCGCGCAGCGTGCTGCCGCGTAGCAGCTCGATTTGCTTGGCTTGTGTTTGAGGCCCAGACATGAAAATCAGCCCAAGGACGGCGATCAAAACCATCATAGCCAGGAGGGCGGCTGGCAGGAAAACCGCGCGAAACCGATTTAAAATTAACACGATGGGTTGCAAAGCCAGTCTACTCGACCGCTTTAAAAACCAGCGAGGCATTGGTGCCACCAAAGCCAAAGCTATTGGAGAGAACGGCCGAAACCTTTTTCTCCTGGGCCTTTAAAGGCACCAAATTAAGTTTGGTTTCTGCAGATGGCGTTTCCAAATTGAGGGTCGGCGGCACAATGCCATCGCGCATCGCCAAGACACAAAAAATCGCTTCTACCGAACCCGCAGCCCCTAGCAAATGGCCGATGGAGGACTTGGTCGACGACATCGCCAAATGATCGCCCGCGCCACCGAACAAGCGTTCGACCGCGCGCAATTCAATTTCATCGCCCCTCGGTGTGGAGGTGCCATGGGCGTTGATATAGTGAATGTCTTCGGGCGCCAAGCCAGAGCGTTTCAACGCCGCCTGCATGGCCCTAAATCCGCCCGAACCATCTTCGGCAGGCGAGGTAATATGATAGGCATCACCCGATAATCCATACCCCACCACTTCGGCATAGATTTTGGCGCCGCGCGCTTTGGCGTGTTCATATTCTTCGAGCACCACAATGCCGGAGCCTTCGCCCATGACAAAACCATCGCGGTCTTTATCATAGGGGCGCGAGGCTTTTTCGGGAGCGTCGTTGAAACTCGTCGACATGGCGCGGCAAGCCACAAAGCCTGCCATGCCCAAAGGCGAGATGGCACCTTCAGTGCCGCCCGCGACCATCACGTCGGCATCGTCAAACATAATCAACCGCGCCGCATCGCCAATCGCGTGCGCGCCGGTAGAACACGCTGTCACCACTGCGTGATTGGGGCCTTTAAGGCCGTGTTTAATGGAAACTTGTCCGCCCGCTAAATTGATTAGCGAGCCAGGAATAAAGAATGGGCTTATTTTACGAGGCCCCTTGTCGCGCAATGTATTGGTGCCAGCTTCAATGCCTTGCAAGCCACCAATGCCGGCGCCAATGAGGACGCCAGTGCGGAATTGTTGTTCCTCGGTTTCTGCTTTATAGCCGCTGTCGGCGAGCGCCATATCGGAGGCGGCCATGGCGTAAATGATAAAATCATCGACGCGGCGCTGGTCTTTGGGCGCCATATAGAGGTCGGGGTTGAAGCCGCCCTCGCCCTTGTCAATTTGGCAAGCAATCTGACAAGGCAAATCCGACGCGTCGAAATAATCAATAGGGCCAGCACCGGAGTGACCATCGAGGAGCCGTTTCCAACTCTTCTCAATGGTCTCACCAAGCGGGTTTACAGACCCAATGCCGGTAATAACGACGCGCCGCATTCTAATAAGTCTTCTTTACGAAGCCTGGTCGATGAATTTCACTGCATCGGCAACTGTCAAAATAGTTTCAGCTGCGTCATCCGGAATTTCGATACCAAATTCTTCTTCAAAAGCCATCACCAGCTCCACGGTGTCTAGGCTATCGGCGCCCAAATCATCGATGAAGCTTGCGGCTTCGGTAACTTTATCGGCTTCTACGCCAAGGTTTTCGACTACGATGTTTTTTACGCGTTCGACAGTATCGCTCATCTTAAGCTCCTTAAAAATGGCTGCATATTTATACTAAAAGCAGCAAATTCCTCAAAAAATAGGCATGACTCCCATACCTGAAGTTTTCTCTAACACCCTTTACACACCGTGTCTATGGTCCGGCGCCTTCGAAATAAGCGCTAAATCATAGCCATGCCGCCGTTCACATGCAGCGTTTGTCCGGTGACATAGGCTGCCTCATCGCTGGCCAAATAAAGACACGCCGCTGCGATATCATTTCCCTCGCCCAAACGCCCTGCCGGGATGGCTTGGGTCAGCGCTTCTTTTTGCGCCTCGGGCAAGTCATCGGTCATCGGCGTGGCAATAAATCCAGGAGCCACGCAATTGACGGTAATGCCGCGACTGGCGACTTCTTGCGCCAAAGATTTAGACATACCAATCATGCCCGCTTTGGTCGCTGCGTAATTGGCTTGGCCTGGATTTCCGGTCACCCCCACCACAGAAGTAATGCCAATAATGCGACCCTGGCGGCGTTTCATCATGCCACGCAAAGACGCCCGAATAAGACGGAAGCCCGAAGTTAAATTAACCTCTAAGACCGCGTCCCAATCTTCGTCTTTCATACGCATCGCCAAACCATCGCGCGTGATGCCCGCATTGTTCACCAAGATGTCCAAACCGCCCATGGCTTCTTCCGCTTTGGCCGCCAAATGGGCCGCGCCCTCGGCGGTCGACAGATCCGCAACCAAAACATGCGCGCCATCGCCCAGCTCATCGGCCAAAGCTTGCAGCACGCTTTCGCGAGTTCCAGCCAGCCCGACATTGGCGCCGGCCGCGTGCAGCGTGCGCGCAATTTGATTGCCAATGCCGCCAGAGGCGCCGGTTACCAGTGCGTTTTTTCCGCTTAAATCAAACATTTATTTCTCCCTTAATTTGTAAAATCTTGAATATCTTCGGGCGCATTCAAGGCTCGCGCCGCCAAGCGGTCGTCGATGCGACGCGCCATGCCGGTTAATACTTTTCCAGTGCCAATCTCTACCAAGTCAGTGACCCCCTGATCGGCCGCCCAAATCATACTCTCGCGCCAGCGCACCGAACCTGTCACCTGCTCGATCAGCAGGTTGCGAATAAGCTCTGGGTCTTGCGTCGCCTCGGCGGTGACATTGGCAATTAGCGGCACGCTTGGCGCTTGGATGTTGGTCTCGGCCAAAGCGGCAGCCATTTCATCGGCGGCGGGTTGCATCAGCGAGCAATGAAATGGCGCACTCACAGGCATGTTCATGGCGCGTTTGGCGCCGCGTTCCTTGGCCAACTCAATGGCGCGCGCCACCGCTTCGGCGTGGCCAGAGATGACCACTTGGCCATTGGCATTATCATTGGCGGCGGCACAGACTTGTGTTTTTGAGGCGGCTTCTTGCGCAATCTCAGCGACCACCGAAAATTCTAACCCTAAAAGCGCTGCCATGGCGCCGACACCCACTGGCACGGCGCGCTGCATGGCTTGGCCGCGCAATTTCAACAACCGACTGGCATCGTCTAATTGCAAAGCCCCGGCTGCCGTCAGCGCTGCATATTCGCCCAAACTGTGGCCCGCCACATAGGCTGCGGCATCGGCCAATTTCACGCCGCGCGCTTCCAATACGCGCATCACGGCCATGGAGACCGCCATAAGCGCCGGCTGCGCGTTTTCCGTGAGGGTCAGGGTTTCTGGCTGGCCGTTCCACATGATGTCCGAGAGGTTTTGGCCGAGCGCGGCGTCCACTTCGTCGAAGACCGCTTTGGCTTCTGGATAGGTTTGCGCCAGAACTTGGCCCATGCCAACGGTTTGGCTGCCTTGACCTGGAAATACAAATGCTTGTGTCATCGAATTGCCCTCTTTTAATCTTGCGTTATCTTTTCGGGCGATCCGCCCTTATGCCTTCAGGCAATAAGCCCTTGGCCTCTTATACTAGGTGTTTGCGCGCTGTGGGGACAGATTTTTACCCCTCAAATCATCCTTGCCAAGCCTTGCCCGACATAGTATTACCCGTTTTATTAAGTTTCGGTCGAAGGCTGAAAGGATGAAAACCTCTGGTGGTCAGAGGTTTAGGAATGGTCCGACATCCCCTGTCTTCGCTCTTGCGTAACTTGTGAGCTTCTCCCAGTTATTGGTAGATAAGGGCTCGCTAGGGGCTAGGCGCCGAACCCATGAAGGAGAGAAGCTATGGCTCTTTATGAGCACGTGTTTATTGCACGCCAAGATATTTCTTCGCAGCAAGTAGAAGGTCTCATCGATATGATGCAGGCTGTGCTGGAAGAAAATGACGGCAAAATTACCAAAATCGAATATTGGGGTTTGAAATCACTCGCATATCGCGTGAAGAAAAACCGCAAAGGTCATTATTCCTTGCTGAACATTGACGCGAGCCACGCAGCCGTTGCTGAGTTGGAACGTCGGATCAGCCTGAACGATGACATCATTCGTTCCATGACTCTGCGGGTCGATGAGCATGAGGCCGATGACTCGGTTCAAATGCGTAACAAAAACCGTGACGAACGTCGCGGTTCGCGTCGCGAAGATGGTGGCGATCGCCGCCGCGATGATCGTCCACGTGACGACCGTCCCCGCGAAAGTAAACCAAGCGAAGGAGAGGCATCATGAGCCAAGGACGCCGCCCATTTGGACGCCGCAAGAAGTCTTGCCCGTTTTCAGGACCCAACGCACCGGTCATCGATTATAAAGATACCCGCCTTCTGCAACGTTATGTTTCCGAACGCGGTAAAATCGTTCCTCGTCGCATCACGGCTGTTTCTTCCAAGAAACAACGCGAGCTGGCCCGCGCTATCAAGCGCTCCCGCTTCCTGTCGTTGATGCCGTATACGGTTGATCAGTAGGCCTTTCGGCAGGAGCGTGCCCATCTTATGACGCAAGCCCTGCTCTTGAGAATAATTTTGGCGGCGACCAGCTCTTTTGTGCTGTTCGCCGCCATTTTTACTTTGCCTTTCGCCGCCCTGCCCATGGCCTACATTGGGCTGGCCTATGGCGCCGCGCAAGCCGCTATGGTGGCCGTGGCCACCGTGATTATTTCGGGGGTTATTTTGGGCCCGTCTTTGGCGATTGTTTTCTTCTTTTTGTTTTTACTGCCGACCTTTGTCTTGGTGCGCCAAGCGCTGTTGTCGCGCGCCCAAGACAGCGACCCCAAAGCGGAGGCCGCGCCGACATTTGTTTTCTATCCGCTGCAAAACCTTATTTTGCTGACGCTGGCAATGACGGGCTTGGGAACGCTTCTCGGATTTTTGAGCCTTGGCGGAGACGTGGGGCTGCCGCAAGCCATGGCCGATGCCTTAATGGCGTCGCCCGGCATTAGCAGCGCGCTGGTCAGCGTCTATCAAATTTCTTCACCAGAAGATTATTTGCGCTTGGCCAATTTTATGGTTATCGCCAGTTTCGCGAGCTGGCCGCTTTTGGTGCTGGGCAACGCCCAAGCCGCGCAAGGCCTATTGGTCAAACTGGGCAAAAACTTACGCCCCGCCCATGATTATCTGAGCCTCACCTTGCCGCCTTGGTTGGCGCTGGTGTTTGGCGCGCTTTTTGTTTTGGGCTTGGCCCTTCCCGGATGGGTTGGCACTTTGGCGGCCACGTTGGCAGCTTTGGTGATGAGCGCTTATTTTCTATTGGGTTTAGCTATTATTCATGCTATCTCCCGCAACTGGAACGGGCGTGGAATAGTTTTGACGACGCTTTATTTCCTAATTTTCGTGATGGCCTGGGTGAGTATCCCCGTTAGCCTAATGGGATTGTTGGATGCACGCTTCGATTTTCGGAAGTTGCGCCAACGCCCTGACAAGCCGTCTAATTCTACTGGGGACAAGGAGTAAATACCATGCAAGTAGTATTGCTAGAGCGTATTGCAAAACTGGGTCAAATGGGCGATGTCGTAACCGTGAAAGACGGCTATGCACGCAATTTCCTACTGCCGCAGGGCAAAGCCCTTCGTGCCAATAAATCTAATCTCGAACGTTTCGAAGAAGACCGCGCGCAATTAGAAGCCCGCAATTTGGAACGCAAACAAGATGCCGAAGCCGTCAACGCCAAGCTCGATGGACAGACTTTCGTGGTCATCCGCTCGTCTGGCGACACCGGCCAGCTTTACGGTTCTGTCTCCCCGCGTGACATTTCTGATTTGCTGAGCGCAGGTGGTTTTGACACCGCCCGCAATCAGGTTGTCTTGAGCCAGCCGATTAAAAACCTGGGTCTGCACACGGTTGCGGTTAATCTGCATCCGGAAGTGTCTTCCAGTGTTATCGTCAATGTGGCCCGCACGGAAGAAGAAGCCGAGCGCCAAGCCGCTGGGGAAGATGTGACCACCGAGCAGCAGCCTGAAGACGAAGCTATGGACTTGGAAGACGTATTCGAAGAAGGCGCAAGCGCCGATGAATCTGAGGAAGCGTCTGAGGAAGTTGCTGAAGAAGCAGAAGCCGTTTCGCAAGAAGCTTCCATTGAAGCTGATGGTGAAGCTGATGTTGAAGCTGGCAATGATAGTGACGTTGATGACGCCGATACAGAGGAAGCCTCGAAAGACTAGTCTTCGAGTTTTCCCCGTAATTAACAGGCCCGCCGGAATTTTTTTTCGGCGGGCCTTTTTTTGTCTGGTCGGCTTTGACCTGTCTGTCTAATGTCACCTCTATGGAAACTTTAGACTCTCTCGAAAATCCCGCGCCCGTTTTAACCGCCGTCTCAGAAAACGAGACCTTTAAGTCGATGCCGCACAACATTGAGGCCGAACAAGGTCTGTTGGGCGCGCTGCTTATCAATAATGACTCGCTCGACCAAGTTGCGAACTTCCTCAAGCCTGATTATTTTTTCGACCCCGTGCATCAGCGCATTTATGAAGCCATCTCCAAGCTCATCGGCAATGGCAATCTAGCCTCTCCAGTGACGCTTAAAACCTATCTCGAAATGGATGATGGTTTGGTGGCGCTCGGCGGTGTCGGCTATTTGGCGCGTCTAGCTTCCAATGCCACCACCATTGCCAATGCCAAACAATATGGTCAAACCATTTATGATCTGGCCATTCGCCGCCAACTTATTTTGGTCGGCCAAGAAATGGTCGCCGATGCTTATGATGGCGACATCGACCAAAACCCCAATATGCAAATCGACAAAGCCGAACAATCGCTCTACTCGATTGCCGAAAAAGGCACGCATAACGCAGGCTTTATGAATTTTGATCACTCCCTGACTGGCGCCATTGAAATGGCCGAAAAAGCCTATCAGCGCGAGGGCAATCTTTCGGGCGTCTCGACAGGCTTTACTGGCTTGGACGATATGCTGGGGGGTTTGCAAGATAGTGACTTGCTCATTTTGGCCGGTCGTCCAGCCATGGGAAAAACCGCGCTGGCCACCAATATCGCGTTCACCATAGCGCATAATTATATGAAGGCCAAACAAAGCGGCAATGTAGAAACCCAATCCGATGGCTCGGTGAAAGTAAACGACGGCGGCGTGGTGGGCTTCTTCTCGCTCGAGATGGCCGCCGAACAGCTCGCCACTCGTATGTTGGCCGAACAAGCCGGCGTCTCGTCTTCCAATATTCGCAAAGGCGATATCCATGAAGACGAATATACGCGGCTGGTAAATTCGGCGCGCAACCTGCAAGACGCGCCTTTGTTCATTGACCACACAGGCGCCATTCCCATGGGCACATTGGCGGCGCGTGCGCGACGCTTGAAGCGCCAACATGGGCTCGGGTTAATTGTCATCGATTACTTGCAGCTGGTGCGCGCTGGCAATCAGCGCGATGGCCGCGTACAAGAGGTCAGCGAAATTACCCAAGGGCTGAAAGCCTTGGCGAAAGAATTAAACGTGCCCGTGCTGGCTTTGTCTCAGCTCTCGCGGCAAGTGGAATCGCGCGACGACAAACGTCCGCAGCTTTCTGATTTGCGCGAATCTGGTTCCATTGAGCAAGATGCCGATATTGTGATGTTCGTATATCGCGAGCCTTATTATTTGATGCGCGAAAAGCCCATGGAAGGAACCGAAGAGTTTGTTCTATGGCAAGAACGGATGAATGCGGTGGATGGAACGGCGGAAGTGATTGTCGGTAAAAACCGTCACGGCCCGGTGGGCACGGCGCGGATGGCCTTTGAAGACCGCTTCACCCGCTTCACCGACCTGATGGAAGACGAGCGCGCACCGGAGCGTTTTGACTAAATGACTTATTCAGATACGGCAGTTTTAACCATCGATTTGGCGGCGCTGACGCAGAATTATCACGCCATGCAAACCGCCGCCAAAGGCGCCCAAACCGCCGCTGTCGTAAAAGCCAACGCCTATGGCTTGGGCCTCGAGCCTGTGGTCAAAGCTTTATCGAGAGCAGGCTGCACGCATTATTTTGTCGCTTTGGCGCAAGAAGGCGTGGAGCTGAGAGCGCTTCTTCCAGACGCCGTAATTTATGTGTTAAACGGGCTGCCCGAAGGCGCGGCCGCCGATTTCGCCGAGTATACGTTACGCCCCTGTCTCACCAGCCCCGCGCAAGTTTCGCAGTGGCAAGACTTTTGCCAAACCCAAGCCAAAGCCGCCCTCCCCGCCTGCCTATTTGTCGACACAGGGTTTCATCGCCTTGGCCTGAGCCAAAGCGAAGTCGCCGATTTGGCCGACACGCCCGAAGCGTTTGAAGGTTGGGAGTTATGTCTTATCGCCAGCCATTTGGCTTGCGCCGATACGCCTGAGCATCCCCAAAACGCGGCGCAATTAGAAGCCTTCCGCTATGCCCTGTCGCGGCTGCCTGAGGCGCCGGCCTCCTTGGCCAACTCTGGCGGTGTGATGATGGGCGACGCCTATCATTTCGATATGGTGCGTGTGGGCACGATGGTTTACGGCGGCGCCGCAACCGGTCGCGTGGAAGATGCTTTGGCGCCCGTGGCCTGTTTGCGCGCGCCTGTATTGCAACTGCGCCAGCTTTCGGCAGGCGACAGCATTGGCTATGGGGCCACGTTTACCGCCTCGCGCGAGATGACCATCGCCATTGTGAGCCTTGGCTATGGCGATGGCCTCAGTCGTTATTTCAGTGGCAAAAACGGCGCACCAAGCCCGGCGCACCTGATGCTGAAGGGTCACCCTGCGCCCCTCGTGGGGCGAGTGTCGATGGACAGCCTAGCCATCGACATAACAAATTTGCCCGCCGCTTTGCGCGCCGAAGCCAAAGCTGGCGACATGGTAGAGGTTTTTGGCCCCAATAATCCGATTGATCAGCTTGCCATGCAGGGGCAAACCATTTCATATGAGTTACTTACGGCGCTTGGAAATCGCTATAAAAGAATATACAGCGACTAGCGAACTCACGGGAGAGCATTTTGGCAGCACTGGCAACCATTGGACGATTTTTCCTCGGCTTCTTTGCCCAAACAGGACAGCTCGCTATGTTCATCGGGCATACGCTGGCAGCGCTTACCCGCCCGCCGTTTTACTTTCGGATGATTGGCCAGCAAATGCTGCGCATCGGCTATTTTTCTTTGCCTGTGGTTGCGCTCACCTCGTTTTTTACCGGCGGCGCCTTAGCCATTCAAATTTACTACGGCGGCAATCAGTTTAACTCTGAGGCCATCGTCTCCAGCATTGTGGCCCTTGGCATTACCCGCGAGCTGGGCCCCGTGTTGGGCGGCCTGATGGTAGCGGGTCGGGTATCGGCCGCCATTGCCGCCGAGATTGGCACCATGCGCGTCACCGAACAAATTGATGCGCTGACCACCCTATCGACCAACCCCTATAAATACCTCGTCGCGCCGCGCGTGATTGCCGCCACGCTTTGCATGCCTCTGCTGGCTTTGGTGGCTGATATTCTGGGTATCTTTGGTGGCTTCGTGGTTGGTACGCAAAGCTTTGATTTCAACGCCGCGATTTATGTGCAGCGCACGTTCAGCTTTTTGCAATTTGACGATGTCGCCTCAGGCCTTATCAAAGCGGCGGTGTTTGGTTTCATCATCGCCATTATGGGCTGTTATAACGGCTATCACTCGAAAGGCGGCGCGCAAGGCGTGGGCCGCGCCACCACCAATGCGGTGGTGAGCGCCAGCATTCTTATTCTGGCCGCCAACTATCTGATGACAGCGCTCCTGTTCTCCGCATGACCGATAAAATATCGCTTGCCCAAGTGCATAAATCTTTCGCCAGCAAACAAGTGCTGCGTGGCCTGACCCTCAACATTGAAAAAGGGCAATCGATGGTCGTCATTGGCGGCTCGGGCAGTGGCAAGTCTGTCGTGTTGAAATCTATTTTGGGGCTTTTGACGCCCGACAGCGGCTCGATTGTCATTGATGGCCAAGAAACCGTTGGACTGGCGCGCGAGAAACGCAGCGCCATTGACGCCCAAATTGGCATGTTGTTTCAAAACGGGGCTTTGTTTGACAGTCTTCCGGTTTGGAAAAACGTCGCTTTTCGCGGCATTCAAAACGAGGGCATGAGCGAGGACGAAGCTCGCCAAATCGGCAAACAGGCCTTGCTGCGTGTCGGGCTTGGCGAAGAGCTGCTCGACCTATTTCCAGGCGCACTATCGGGCGGCATGCACAAGCGTGTGGGCCTCGCGCGCGCCATTGCCTCAAGCCCAGAGATTATTTTCTTTGACGAGCCAACCACAGGGCTCGACCCGATTATGACCGACGTCATCAATCATCTCATCGAAGACTGCGTGCAAGATTTGGGCGCCACCACCTTAACCATCACCCACGACATGACCAGCGTGCGTGCCATCGCAGATAAAACCGCGCTTTTGTATAAAGGCGAGATTATCTGGCACGGCGACCAAGCCGCGCTCGACGCCTCGAGGGACCCTTTTCTACACCAATTTATTCATGGCCTGGCGCATGGCCCGATTGAGGTGGAAGGCCAACAACTTGAGGCCGCACTGGCCGAGTTGGAGACCTAGATGGCTCGTACCAGCGCTGAATATGTTTGTAATAAATGTCGCAATGTCACCAGCAAATGGTCGGGCAAATGCGAGGCCTGCGGCGAGTGGAATTGCATCGTCGAAGGCTCTGGCTCCAGCGCGCCACCCATTGGGCGCGGCGCCAAAAAAACCAAAGGCCAATCCATCACGCTGTCCTCCTTGGCCGGACAAGAAGACCAACCCGAACGCAGCACCTCTGGTATTGCCGAGCTGGACCGCGTTTTGGGCGGCGGTTTGGTACCAGGCTCGGCGACGCTCATCGGTGGCGACCCAGGTATTGGGAAATCAACTTTATTGCTGCAAGCGGCCGCCGCCATCGGCAAAAACGCCGCCAAAAAAGACGCCAAAGTGGTTTACATCTCGGGCGAGGAAGCCTTGGCGCAATTGCGCATGCGGGCTGGCCGATTGGGCCTTTCCGATGCCCCCGTCGAGTTAGCCTCCGAAACCAATGTGGCGGATATTTGCAAGACGCTCGAAAAAGAAGGCCAATTGGCGCTTGTCGTCATCGATTCCATTCAAACCATGTGGTCGCCTGCCATTGAAGCGGCACCGGGCACGGTCAGCCAAGTGCGCGTCGCGGGCCAAGAACTTATCCATTTTGCCAAGCGTACCGACACGCCGGTTATTCTGGTCGGCCATGTCACCAAAGATGGGCAAATTGCAGGGCCCCGCGTTTTGGAACATATGGTCGATACGGTGGTTTATTTCGAAGGCGATCGCGGCGACCAATATCGTATTTTACGCTCCATTAAAAACCGCTTTGGGCCGGCTCATGAGATGGGCGTGTTTGAAATGCAAGGTGCGGGCCTCATGGAAGTGCAAAATCCATCGGCGCTGTTTTTGGAAGGCCGCGATGAGGATGTGCCGGGTGCGGCAGTGTTTGCGGGCCTCGAAGGCACGCGGCCGCTTTTGGTGGAAATTCAGGCCTTGGCCGCCCCGTCTTCTTTGGCGACACCGCGCCGCGCGGTCGTAGGCTGGGACAGCAATCGCTTGTCGATGGTTCTGGCCGTATTGGAGGCGCGCTGCGGCATGTCTTTTGCCGGACGAGATGTGTTTTTAAATGTTGCGGGCGGCATGCGGATTAACGAGCCAGCCGCCGATTTGGCCGTGGCCGCCGCGCTCATCTCTTCGCTGAGTGGCAAGCCGATTGCCAAAGACAGTGTTGTGTTTGGCGAAATTAGCTTATCGGGCGCGGTGCGGCCGGTATCGCAAAGCGGCGTGCGGTTGAAGGAAGCCGAGAAGTTAGGCTTTAAAATGGCCTATGCGCCAAAGACTGGAAATGCCGAGTTACCCAAGGGCGTAAAAATAAAACAAATCGACGACTTGGGCGCGCTCATCGCCGCCTTTGGCGTTATCCCAAACGAGGAATAGGTGTCATCCGGGCACCCGAACCCGACTCATGTTAGGAATTCACCATGGATTTACTGGCTCTAGATTACGTCATCATCGCCGTGCTAATGATCTCGGCATCCCTGTCTTTGATACGCGGATTTACCAAAGAAGTTCTGTCGATTGCAGGCTGGGCGGCGGCTGGCTATGCCGCCATCTTTTTTGGCCCTTCGCTAAAGCCAGTTCTGGCCAATTACATTAAAATCGATTGGGTGGTCAACGGCGGCGCCATGCTGATTACGTTTCTGGCCACGCTGATTGTGTTTTCTTTCCTCAGCTCGATTATTTCCAAACAAATGAAAGGCAGTGCGCTGGGGCCCTTAGACCGCTCTATGGGCGTGCTGTTTGGCGCCACACGCGGCGGCTTTATCATCTGCATGGCCTATTTGGGCATCAGCGCGGTGTTTCCCGAAGACGAACACCCAGACTTCGTCACCCAAGCCAAATTGCGCCCCTTGTTGCAAACCGGCAGCAAGGCTTTTGTAACCCTCGTACCGCTGGAACGTTTGCCGCTGAATCTCATAAATATCGGCAGTACCTCTCCGGCGGATGGCGTGGAGGCCTTGCAAGAATTCGGCCAAGAGGTGTTGCTAGATGCGGCAAAAGAACAGGTCGATAAAATTGTTGAGGAAACGCAAGACAGCTTCAAAGACACGGGCTATAAACAAGGCGAGAGATCGACGATTGAGCGGCTGATCCGCAATACCGAAGGGGTCAAATAATGACACGCCTACCCGCCTATCATTATGATGAAAAGACCGACAAATTACGCGACGAATGCGGCGTGTTCGGCATCTTTGGCCACCCCGATGCGGCCGCTCTTACCACATTAGGATTACACGCTTTGCAACATCGCGGCCAAGAGGCGGCGGGCATTGTAAGCTTCGATGGCAAAAACTTTTTCGCTGAACGCCGCATGGGTTTGGTCTCTGACCATTTCACCAAACCGCGCGTTTTGGACAACCTTCTGGGCCCGTCGGCTGTGGGCCATGTGCGCTACTCGACCACGGGCGAGACGATTTTACGCAATGTACAGCCGCTATTCGCCGACCTAACGGGCGGTGGCTTTGCGATTGCCCATAATGGCAACCTCACCAATGCGCTAACTTTGCGCGAAGAGCTGGTGAAAAACGGCTCGATTTTCCAATCGACGTCAGACACAGAAACCATTTTGCAATTGGTGGCGCGCTCGAAACGGATCAACACCTTATCGCGCTTTACCGATGCGCTGTTTCAAATTGAAGGCGCCTATGCGCTGGTGGTGCTAACCAATAAAAAACTCATTGGCGCGCGCGACCCATTGGGCATTCGCCCCTTGGTCATCGGCAAGCTAGACGGCGCCTATATTTTGGCCTCCGAAACCTGTGCGCTCGACATCATTGGCGCCAGCTTCGTGCGCGAAGTTGAGAACGGCGAGATTGTCGTCATCACCGATAGCGGCATTGAGAGCATCAAACCTTTCCCGCCCATCGAGCCGCGCCCGTGCATTTTCGAATATATTTATTTCTCGCGCCCCGACAGCATGATTAACGGCAAAAGTGTTTACGATTGCCGCAAGGCTTTCGGGCGCAAGCTAGCGGAAGAAAGCGGCGTCGAAGCCGATGTGGTTATTCCGGTGCCAGACAGCGGCGTGCCATCGGCTATCGGCTATGGCGAGGCCTCGAAAATTCCGTTTGAGTTGGGCATCATCCGCAATCATTACGTTGGCCGCACCTTCATTGAGCCGACGCAGTCCATTCGCGCCTTCTCGGTGAAACTGAAACATAATGCCAATCGCGCCCAAGTGGATGGCAAGCGCGTCATCCTCATCGACGACAGTATTGTGCGCGGCACGACCTCGGTAAAAATCGTGCAAATGATGCGCGAAGCTGGCGCCACCGAAGTGCATATGCGCATCGCCTCGCCGCCGATTACGCACCCAGATTTTTACGGCATTGATACGCCGAGCCAAGAGCATTTGCTGGCCGCCAATCACGCATTGGATGATATGTGCAAATATATCGGCGCCGATAGCCTGGCCTTCCTAAGCGTCGATGGCCTATATCAGGCCATGGGCTATCCCGATGGCCGCAACGCCGAGCGCCCGCAATATACCGACCATTGCTTCACCGGCGAATACCCCACAGGCCTTGCCGACCAAAACGGCGGCGACCATTTGCACCAGCTCTCTCTTCTTTCTGAACAAGGTTAATTCATGACCGAAACAGTGGCCCCCGCCGCCTCCCATGGGCATGATTTCGCTGGCAAATTAGCCCTTATCACGGGCGCAGGGCGTGGCATTGGCTGGGCCGTGGCCCAAAGTTTAGCCGCCGCTGGCGCGCATGTTTTGCTGCTATCGCGCACGCAAGGCGCCTTAGAAGAATTATACGACACCATCTCGGCCGCCGGCGGCGAAGCCACGGGCGTGCCGATGGATGTGACCGATGGCGACGCGCTGGACCGTCTGGGCGCCAGCCTAAACGAGCGCTTTGGCAAATTAGATATGCTGGTCGGCAATGCAGGTGTCTTGGGGCCGATGACGCCGAGCTCGCACATTGTCCCGAAAGAATTCGACAAAGCCATGGCCGTAAACGTCACGGCCAATGCCCGCCTGATCCGCGCCATGGAGCCGCTTTTGCTACAAGCCGAAGCGCCGCGTGCGGTGTTTACCACCTCGGGTGCGGCGCATAAATGCCGCCCGTTTTGGGGCACCTATGCGACCACCAAAGCGGCACTGGATGCTTTGGTAAAAACCTGGGCGAACGAGCATGAGAACGATGCTTTGCGCGCCAATTTACTCTCGCCCGGCCCTATTCGCACCGCGATGCGCGCGCAAGCCATGCCTGGCGAAGACCCAGAAACCTTGCCCACACCTGCCGATGTGGCGCCGCTTTTCTTGGAGCTGCTATCGCCCAAGGAAACGCGCACGGGCGAGATTATTGAATTTCAAAAATAACCCACTGGCCTTTGCGGGCCCACAGTGGCGAGCTTTCCCAAAATAAGAACGAGGGAAATGCCGTGTCTTTTTATTACATCAATCCAAAACCGCTAGAAAGCGGCGCCTATGAAGTGCATCAAGAGGGTTGCGGCCTGCTGGTACAAGACCCAGACCGCATCGACCTAGGCAGCCCCCTCACCCCCGACACGGCACTCAAAAGCGCCGCACGATATTACGACGAGGTTGTCGCTTGCGTGCATTGTGGGAAAGATGCGTGAGTCGAAATTGCTGGGCTACACAATTCCTAAGAATCTGCTAAGGTTAAAAAAAATAATAAGAGGTCTTACCGCCAATAATAATGGTTCGCGGTAGCCACATAAGAAAAATGATAACATGACCGACACGTTAGAAGTGACCAAAGAGCGCAAGCCTGTATCTAAGAAAAAGAGGGTTTTGGTTGAAATTTTCGCACATTGCGAAAATGCCAATAATTACACCTTTGACAACGCATTAGTCCAACAAATCGCGACAAACCAAGGCTTTGGCAACGCCTACGATGTAACAAAAATCGACAATAGTTCCATATTGCCTGACGAAATAAGCAAGAAAGGTTACTGCGTCGCGCATTTGGGAGAAGGAAAACACAAATTTATCAAAGCGGCGGAACATTGGTTTCATGAATTTGAAAAAATAGAAACCGAAGAAATCGTTTGGCCTTACAGAAAAAGCGTTTTGAACGAAACCGATACTAGCGAGAGCAACATTTTATCCGTGGGTTTCAACCAACGTATTATTCATGACTTTTTGTACGAGGACATTGTCGCCAGCCCAAAAATGTATGGCGCACGGCGCACAAAATATACTGGGTCGTATAGTGTCGGTGGCGGCGACGAAACATTAACGTGCACCAAATTACAAATGGAAATTGATCTTACGACAGAGCATTTGGGGGCAATCACAGTATTTGAGGGAAAAAATAAATTTCCAAAGGATTTCTCTGTTTATCAAATTTACCATCCCTTCCTGTACTTCCAAAAACTCCATGACAACAAACAAATCGTAGCCAAAGAAATAAATTGCTGTTACCTCAGAAGAGGCATAGTGGGGGGCGATTCAGTTATCCGCCTTCACTTATATACCTTCACAGACCCAACAAATATTGCTTCGCTAAAAATCCTCAAGAATGCGCAATACAGGTTGGTGAAGCGATGACCCACCTTCCGAAATCACTTTCAAATCGTATTGTTAATGGCGATGTTATGGACACGCTGCGGGCACTGCCAGACAGCTGCATTGACATGGTTTGGGGCGACCCTGATTATGGCGTCGGCATAAACTATAATGGCAATAAATATATGACCCGTTGGGGAGAGTATATTGATTGGTATATTGAATTAACAAGGGAAGCTATGCGGGTTCTCAAACCCAATGGTAATTTGTTCATGATGAATTACCCCAAGCAGAATGCCCATTTGCGAGTGCACTATTTGACGAAGCTGCACATGACGTTTTTGACTATGTGTGGGTTTATCCAACGAATGTAGGCCATTCAAAACGCAGACTCACAAACGCACACCGATCAATTCTGCACGCTACCAAGTCGGGAAATAATAAATTCTACAAAGAACAATGCGCCCAACCTTATTTAAACCCAGAGGATAAACGTATAAAAGAGCGTATAGCTAACGGAAGCCTGGGGAGAATGCCTTATTCATGGCTTCACTACAATCTTGTCAAGAATGTCTCAAAAGAAAAAACCTTTCATGCCTGCCAAATTCCGCAGGACATAAGCGAGCTATTTATCCAATCGAGCACCCAAGAAGGAGACGTTGTTTTCGTCTTATTTGGTGGTAGCGGGTCAGAGATTGAGGTTGCTAAAAATTTAAAACGCAAATATCTAACCTGCGAGATGAATGCGGATTACTGTGACATCATTCACAGTAGACTTGAAACTGGCGGGATACAGATGGAGCATCGTTTAGAAGCGATGAAAGAAAAACAATAGTGGGAACGTGCGGCTTATTTCGCCAGCCCTAGCGATCCTCATAAGGGTTTTTGCCTTTGCGGACAAAAATACGCAACGGCACGCCATCCAAGGAGAAGGTTTCGCGCAGGCTGTTTGCTAGATAGCGCTGATAGCTCTCAGGCACGGCGTGGCCGCGGCTGGAGAAGGTGACGAAGGTTGGCGGGCGCGCTTTGGCTTGTGTGATATAGCGCAGACGCACAGGCCGACCCTTGTCGGCAGGGGGCGGATGGCGGTCGATGACATCGCCCAGCCATTTGTTCAATTTGGCCGTGCCAATGCGCGCATTCCAAATTTCATATTGCTTTTGCACCGCCGGCATCAGCTGCTCGACGCCTTTGCCCGTATGCGCCGACATCATAATCACCGGCACCCCGCGCAGGCGCGGCATGGTGCGCAGCAGCGCATCACTAATGGTTTGGCGCACTTCCTTGCGGTCGAGTTTCAAATCCCATTTGTTGATGCCCACCACAAGCGCGCGGCCCTCGCGCTCAATCAAATCTGCCAATTGAATGTCTTGCTTATCAAATGGCGTTGTCGCATCGACCAGCAAAACCACCACTTCGGCAAATTTTACCGCGCGCAGGCCATCGGCCACGGATAGTTTTTCCAGCTTCTCAGTAACCCGAGATTTGCGCCGCACACCGGCCGTATCCCATAGCGTAATCGGGCGCGCGCCATTGGGCGCATGGACGCTTTCCCACGTCCAATTGACCGAAATACTATCGCGCGTAATGCCCGCCTCTGGCCCCGTCAAAAGCCGATCTTGGCCGAGGATATAGTTAATCAACGTCGACTTGCCCGCATTCGGACGCCCCAAAATAGCCACGCGCAGCGGCTTATCGGGGTCGTCTTCAAACGGCATGTCGGGGTCGAAATCCGCGTCTTCGTCTTCTTCTTCTATGTCCGTGAAGTCGCCTTTATGGGCTTCGGCATGCGCGTCCATGGCGTCGCGCACTTGGGTATATAGGTCATCCGTGCCGTGGCCGTGTTCCGCCGAAAGCGCAATCGGCTCACCCAGTCCCAGGCTATACATCTCGTTCAGCCCAGTCTCCGAGGCTTTGCTTTCTGATTTATTGCCCGCCAAAATAACCGGTACATTGGCTTTTCGCAAAAGGCGCGCAAATAATTCATCTTCTGGCAGTAGCCCGACACGCGCATCGGTGAGCATTAGCACCATATCGGCCTCGCCGATGGCAGCCTCGGTTTGGGCGCGCATACGGGCTTCTAGCGAGCCTGATTTGCCCTCTTCGAAACCGGCCGTATCGACAATCTGAAAGCGCAAATCGCCGAGGCGGGCATCGCCAAAACGACGGTCGCGCGTCACCCCTGGCTGGTCATCAACCAAAGCCAGTTTGCGCCCAACAAGGCGGTTGAATAGCGTAGATTTACCCACATTGGGTCGCCCCACAATGGCGAGAACAAATGGCGCGATCATAGCGCGCTCCTATTTACGGGCAATGAGGGTGCCCTCATCGCTCAACACATACAAAATACCATCGGCAATCACCGGAGGCATGCTTACAGGCTCTTCAATCGCGATAAAGTCACCAAGCTCGCCATTGGTCGGGTCGACCTCGACCAAGCGACCATCGGAGGACGCGAGAATAATTTTACCACTGGCCAAAACCGGCCCCGCCCAACGAATACGCCCAGAGCGTTTCTCTTCATTTTCATAGGCCGGCAATTTGGCAATCCACCGCACACGACCCTGATCGCGCGACAGGCTTACCAATTCAGCATCTAGCGACATAATCAAAACATAGTCGCCCATCGCCCACGGGGTCTCGATGGAGCCGACATCGGCCGTCCACACACGCTGGCCGCTGCGCAAATCAATCGCCGCGGTGCGCCCACCATGGCTGGTTACATACACGCGGTCGCGGTCGATAACCGGGCGGCCTACAATGGCGTTCAATTGCGAGAGCGGCGTAATTTGCGTGGCGCGACTGGTCAACGTCTCGCTCCAACTTTCTTGCCCATTCACCGGGCTAAGCGCCACAACTTCGCCCGAGTTAAAGCCGGCAACCACCACTTGGTCGTTCACCGCTACACTCGTCGCACCCACAATTGTGGCGGCTTCTTTAATCGCCAAATGTTCCCAAATGCGCGTGCCGTCCGTGGCATTAAAGGCTTGCAGACGGCTGTCTTGCGAGGCCACATAAATTCGTCCATTGCTAAAAGTCGGCGCATTGGAGAAGGGCACTAGGTTTTGCACCCGCCAAATAATCTCCCCATTTTCAGCATTCAAAGCCAGCACTTCGCCAAAACCGGTGGTGACGAAAAGGCGTCCGCCCGCAAAGGCCACCCCGCCGCCAAAGCCATCGCGTGCGCGTGCTGGTTTTTCTGTTTTCGAGAAAAACCGCGTCAGGCCAAAATTGGGTTCGGTGTATTGTGCCAAGACAGATTGCGTCCAGAGCGGCGCGCCTGTTTTGGCGTCTACGGCGGCAACGTTCAAATCAGTTCCCAGCGCAAATACTTTGCCATCGGCCACAACCGGCGGCGCTTTTAACACGGTTAGGCCTTCGTTGCCGCGCACCATATCGACCTGAAAGCCAGCCCCCAAGCCATCTAGCTCAAGGTGATAAGCGGCATTACTCGCGAAACCGCCGGCATTGCTCCAGCTTGAATTGCGAAAGGCTGGCACAATGCGCACAGCTTGGTCGCGCAGGCGTGGGTCTTCGCGCAGGGTCGTTTCAAAGTTCAACACGGAAATACGATCGCCATCGAATTTGGCTTTTGTATCGTCGCCACCGCCACACGCCACCAAGGCACTGGCAAGCACAGTGGATACAAAAACAGAGCGGAGCTGACGAAGTTTCATAATTTAAAAGCCTATTTCTTTGCCTTGGGTGCGGCCGGCGGCGGCGTAAGAGCGCCCGTCAGGCTTTCCAGCATAATGCTCGCGCGTTCGCGCGACAGGCTAGTGACGCGGGCATCGCCGATTTGCGCTTTAAATAATTCGCGCGCCTTCAGCGGCTTGTCATTGACCATATAAGCCAAAGCCATGGTTTCGCGCGCCATCGGCTGCAGGCCATTGTCATCATCTAGCAACGCATCCAAGCGCAGCTCAATGTCTTGCAAGCTGCCTTGGCTATCCAATAACACAATCGCAGATTGCAATTTGGCCAAATCCCGCAGGCTGTCCGGCAGGCTCGAGTTATCGGCGAGCGCGTCAAAAGATGTTATGGCCGCATCAGCAGAGGCTGCGTTATTTTGGCTTTGCTCGGCGTGTGCCAGAGCGGCGGTAAATCGTGCCAAGGCGCCGTAGCCATTATCCTCGGCAGCGGCGAACGTTTCCAGAGGCGCTATTTTGGCTTGCGTATCGAGGTCAACAAGTGTCTCCAGCAAAGCGTCATAACGTTGGGAGGCCGCTTCTTCTTGGCCGCGCAGATAGCTGGTGCCGGCAATCACCAAAGCCACCAAAACCACGATGGCAACCGCTGTCGCGATGATGTAGCGGCCATATTTGCTCCAGGCTGCGCCCATATTATCGCGGCGCAATTCGGCGCTTACTTCGTCAAAAATATCACTCACTTTGTGTCTCCGGCTGGCTTTTGGGTCACGGACGAGGCGTCCTAATCTTTATTGGGTACTTTCATAGCATAAGTATGCTGCGCTTCGGGAAATTTCCGCTCCCGAACATCATTGGCATAGCTCTCCGCGGCGGTGGCGATTTGCTGGCCCAAGGTGGCAAATTCTTTAACGAATTTCGGCACACTCGGCGACAGACCCAACATGTCTTCGGTGACCAAAATCTGCCCATCGCAGCCCGCCGAAGCGCCAATGCCAATGGTCGGCGTGTCGATAGAGGCTGAAATTTTATCGGCCAACTCTGCGGCGATGCCTTCCAAAACGATGGAGAAAGCGCCTGCCTCGGCCAAGGCCTTGGCGTCTGTTTCGAGCTGTGGCCATTGATCTTTGGTGCGGCCTTGGGTTTTAAACCCGCCCATGACGTTCACATTTTGCGGCGTCAGGCCAATATGGCCCATCACCGGAATGCCGCGTTGGGTGAGATGCGCCACGGTCTCTGCCATGCGCTCTCCGCCCTCTAATTTAACCGCTTGGCAGCCGGTTTCTTTCATCGTACGGGCCGCATTGTGAAACGCCTGCGCCGGGCTTTCCTCGTAGGTGCCAAACGGCAAATCGACCACCACAAGGGCTTGCGACGAGCCGCGCACAACGGCGGCGCCATGGGCAATCATCATATCTAGCGTCACGCCCAGCGTATTTTCCATGCCATACATAACCATGCCCAGGCTATCGCCGACCAAAAGCAAATCGACATGCGGGTCGATGAGCGCGGCCGTGTGGGCGTGATAAGAGGTAAGGCAGACAATCGGCTGCTGCTTTTTCCGCGCCATAAGCTCGGGCACGGTGATGCGTTGGGTGCGCTTTTGAACAGACATAAGTTTCTCGATACGTAAGGGTAAAATGGCTTTAACTGTCGCGGAAACTAGCCGAAATAGAGCCAAAGCGCAATTGCGTTCGCAGACTATAAGATGTAGGCTTAGCCTTCAACGATTCTCATAAAAGTCTCAAAAAAAATAGGTAGGGCGCTATGAATACTAAAAAAATGCGAGCCATTGGATTTTCTTTAGCTATGGTTGTTTTGGCTGGCTGTGTCGCCAAGCTCACCGACGAAGGTCGATTTATCCGCCAGATACTGCCGGATATGGCAAATGACTGCGAATTTTTAGGCGTGGTAGACGCCGCCGAAGGCAGCGGTTGGGATAAAGCCAATGACAGAATTGGCGCCTTAAACACCCTGCGAAACCAAATTTCACTGATGAACGGCAATGCCTTTGTTCTGACAGACATATCTAGCTCGGACTCCAAGACTTTAATTCAGGCCGACGCCTATAAATGCGCGGGAAGAAAATAGCCGCAGGCGGGGCCGCTTTACATTTTTCTTTTTAAGTCGCCCTCTTTAAATTGATGTCTTTAATTGGTGGCTTTAATTGGTGTCTTTAATCAGCCGCTTGCCGAAAGAAACCACGTCGTCTTCGACATAACCAGAAGCTTGGTAAAACTTGGTTGCCGCCAAATTACTTTTCCGCACTTGCAGGTTCAGCTTAGGGCAGCCCAAAGCCACCAGCTCGCTCTCGCCGCGTTGCATCATCGCTTGGGCATGGCCTTGTTTTTGGTGCGTCGGGGCGACGGCTAAGTAATTCACCCAACCACAGTGCCCCTCATAGCCAAACATAGCGGAGGCTATAATCTCCCCGTCCTGCTCGCCCACGAAAAACAACTCGCCTTGTTGGTTCAACTTGCGCTCGATATCGCGACCCGGGTTGTTATGCGGTTGCACCAAACCACACATTTGCCATAGAGCCATGACGGCTTGCCTATCCGCGGCGAGAAAAATCCTTATGTTCATCTAGTCGTGCTCCGCGCCGTTGGCGAGGCCAAAGCTCTCCTCTGGCGCTTGTCGCTTGGCTAGTCTTGGGTCATCACATAGGTTAGCAATTCGACCACTTGTTCTGGCGTTGTGGCCCAAGCCATTGCCGCGGCATCGACTTCTTTCAGAGGATGGATAATGTCCGCCTCGTGCAGCGTGATATAAGGCGTGCCGAGCGCGGCGCAATAGCCCGCATCGAAAGCCGCGTTCCACTGTTTATACTTATCGCCAAAGCGCACGACCGCGATATCACATTGCTCGATATGGGTTTTAATGCGGATGGCATTTACTTTGGCTGATTTATGATCGCGCCAAAATTGAGTGTCTTCCGCGCCCAAAAAATCGCCCGCCGCATCGCTGGCTTCATGATTGGTAACCGCAGAGGTGAAGGTTACATCCAGGTTGTGCTTGGCGCAGCCCTGTTCAATTTGGTCGCGCCAATCGGTGTGAATTTCGCCCGATAGATAAACGGTCATCGTCATAGAATAAGCCTCAGTTTTGTTTGCGGTTAACTTTAGTAAAACCATAAGTCAGCCCGTCTTCTAGTGCAAGACGGGCAGCGCAAGACGGGCCCGCGAGCCTAGCTCAAATACGTGCAGCAATAATTGGTGATGCTATGCACTTTCAGCTTAAAGCTGGCATTGGCTGGCACGTGAAACACCTGCGGGCCTTGAACCTTCAGCCAATCCTCAGCATCGGGCAAAAGCACGTCCAGCTCGCCCGAAGAAATATCCATTTCCTCGGCGGCTTGCGTGCCAAATTCATACTCGCCCGGCAGCATGACGCCGAGTGTTTTTTGACTGCCATCTGGCAGCCCAAGGGTGCGGCTGGTTACCTTCCCATCGAAATAAACATTGGCCTCACGGGCTACCGATACATTTTGAAACTCAAGTTCTTGGGACATAGGGGCTACTCTCTATTTTGGCGGATGATCCGAGGGCGCAGAACACGCAAACAGAGTTCGGTATACCAAACCCGCCTTGCGATGCACAATAGCTTCTTGATAGGCACCGCTATGAAACATATCGAGATAGGCTTGGCGCGACGGGTAATCCACAATGATGACCTCATCGGCTGGCTGGTCGCCAACAAACCCCAGTTCCACCTCTTGGCGAAACGCCACCGAGCCGCCCAAAGCGAAAATAAGCGGGCCCACAATCGCTGCATATTCGCCATAGGCCTCGCGCCCCGTTCGGGCGGGCGCGTGCCTCTTGGCTGGATACTCTGCTAGATACTCGGCTGGATACTCGGCTTGGCGTTTATACTGGATAATATTGACCATCTGAAATGGCCCATCGTCGCCGCGGGCCACAATTTGCGCCAAGCTTTCCAATTGTTGTGGGGTAGGTTCAGTGCTATGCAAAGCCGCCATAAGGCCTCCAGAAGTTTGCGGGTCGAGTTAAAAAGGCTCCGATAGCTTAGCAAACAAGGTTTACCCTCGCCGCAGTTTCTTCGCGTAAGCAATGCCTTTTTCTCCAAGCAGCGCGCGAATAACGCGGATGGCTATCGATTTTACGCTCAGACGGCCTCGGTAATGGGCCCCCAAAATGGTCACGGCCTCTGGGTCTTCGCTCAAAATATCTTGCGGCGTGAAAACTCCATCATGGTTGAGCGGCTGGCTGGTGGTTCTCTCTTCATCTTCGCTGCAATGCTCGCCGGATCCGTCGAAGCCAATGTTCATGGCATAACTAAACCAGGGGTTCACACAAAGGCCTGCGTTTTTGAAAATCGTCGCATACCAAAAAATCGCCCATGTATTTATCAGGCCCTCATCATTGGCCACCACCTGGCTCCAGAAAACACTGGCGCTGCCAAAGTCGAAAGCTTTCACATCTGCTTTACTAAATTGACGCCGCAAATCTTTCGGGTCTTTTTCAAAATGCTGCCATCTGTCTTTCCAAGTCGCCCAGCCCCAACAGTTCATTAGGCGCCACAAAAACACATCATTGGGTCTGTCTTCTTGGTTGACCTCCGTGTGCGCTGCAATGTGCCATACCTCGGGCTTGTCTTGATAATAGTTCAGCGCATCATTCATGAATTTCAAAAACCCGCGCGACACCACAATGTCATCTTCCAGAACAATAATCTTGCCATGCTGATTGACCACTCTTGTCACAGACCCCGTAATGTTTTTGGCCAGACCTAGGTTTGTCTCAGCTTGGCAAATCTCGAGACTGGCAAATTGGGCGGCGCAAGATTCAGCATGGGAATGGATGAGGGCTTGCTGGTCTTTATCAGCCTGCGAGCGCCAGCCATCAATACAAACATAGACAGGCGTATGTTTTGCTTCCGGGTTTTGGCACAGGGCGTCCAAGGTTTCTTTGAAATGGTCGGCCCGATTAAACGCAATCATGACCACAGGGGCGAGAGGGGCGAGTTCGTCGACTTTATCTAATTTCATCTTCTGCCCCTTCCCTTTTTCTCGAGCCCTTAGGTCTAAAACATTAACGCGCCAAAGCCCGCTTTATTTTGCGCAACCGATTCATAGAGATAACTCGAGAGGCAACATACAGCGCGCTGCGACGCCACCCCTTCATAATTTTCGAATGCTCAGTATATCCGCAATTTATCAGCGAAGGCACCACATAAAGTTTGGCGCTTTTTGCCATCTGCGAATGAATGGAAACATGCTCACAAAATTCAGCCCCCTGTTCATCCAAACCAATGTAATGGGCTTGGTCAAACAGGTGTTTTTTGTAAATGCCAAAGCCACCAAACGCCGATTGAACGCGAATGGGCGAAGCTTCGGGCGGAATGGTTTTCATTCGATTGAAAATCGCGATTTTCTTGGCCCGATAGGCGTCCATGCCTTGGTCGATCAAATGACCTTCGTGTTGAAAGCAATCATCGGGGCTCCAGTCTGGGTGCCGCAGAGCCCAAATATCATAATAAGGCGCGGATTGATTGGCAAAACAAGCGTCCCAATCGGCCCCGTCAAACCAGCAACTCTCGACCGCTTGCGGGGTCAACTTCCGGTTAACCCCATCCAAATCGGCCACGATGACATAATCAATATCGCTATATTGTTTATCTTACTGCAGGCATTTGACGTATTCATTTCGGCAAATCGCAATTCTATCGGTACGGCTGGGGTGTTCTTTGCGAAGCGTGCCTAAGGAGACCGTTTGGATATCCAACTCGGCTTGCATACCCTCTAGTCTTTGGCAGGTTGCATCCTCGCTATCGGATTCGATGACCAGAAATTTCACGCTAGAAAACGGTGTTAAGGCGCCAGCGATGGTTCTGATTTCATCTTGAATGACGCCAGCACAATTGCGTGCCAGCCCCACAACAACGACATTGGCCGAGCCTATAGCGATATGCTCTTGCAAAACTTCTCTCCATCTTCTGCCGCCCGCTTTTACCTACCGAGAGCGGCGATTGCGCGAAGACTATGCCTCAGGTTCCAAACTATTCAAATAGAATAACGTTAGGCTGTTATCAAAATACTTCTCTTCGATCCAACAAGAACAAAGTGGAGACCCCTCTCAAACACTAGGCCAGCACAGCCCGAAGGATGGAGTTGAGGAAGAAAAAAGTGACATGGGTCATCATGTGGGCGAGCATCGAACACTCCAACCCTTTCTTCCAATATAGATAGCCATAGACCAGTCCGGCTATCGTGTTCGCGGCAAGGATATAGGTCAATACTCCAAAAGACACGGTTTGCAGGCTCGCATAAACAATAGGTAAATGTGCCGCGGCAAACAACACAGACGAGACCACGATGGCGACGATAAAAACCCAATCCGCCGTCGACTTACTTATTTTCCAAAGCATCCAAACCAGCAGCGTCATTAAACCAAAACGCATCATAATTTCTTCGGCTATCCCGCCATAGAGAAGCGCCGTTAAGAAGCTTATATCCAGGGCCTGCGGTCTGTTGTGAAGCTGGCCATTAATGCCTAACTCGCCAAGGACAGGAACGAGCATCAAGGCAGTGCCGACGCCGATACCACCAAAGGCACCCGATTTCGCAATCGCTTTCAGCTGCGGTCGCATGACTTTGAAATTGAATTTGGTGGAGAGGATGGGAGCTTTTAGCCCCAACTTTCGGTACAAAAGTGTCCCCACACCCACCGACACAGCCAGAATAATCAGCGGCTGAAGCAGGATAAGAAGCTGCAATTGTAAGGCGCTATAGGGGGCATTTTGCCCGGCTGACAAGTCTAAGGACAGCGGCAACTGACTAAGGAGAAGCGACAGGATACCAAGCAGCCCGAGCAGAAATATTTTTATCGCAAATTGGATATTGGATAAGCGCGTCATCCCGCCTCCTATTTTAGGTCCAATCTATAGTTTCAGTGTTGTAAGTGCTGTATATTTTTTTACTTAGTCTTTAGTTTATTACAAACCTGCGAGATGTGATGACGGCTTCCCTTTCGGTGAAACGAGATCACTCTCCAATCTTACGCATCCTATAAGAAGCATTCATCGCAAAACAGAAAAAAGGACGTGCCTTTTTTCCGATTTAACATGCTCATTAGGCTACTCCCACTCAATCGTCCCCGGTGGTTTCGACGTGATGTCATAGACCACCCGATTGATGCCTCGCACTTCGTTGATGATGCGCGTCGATACACGGCCTAAAAACTCATGCGTGAATGGATAGTAATCTGCCGTCATGCCGTCGGTCGAGGTTACGGCGCGCAGCGCGCATACATAGTCATAGGTGCGGCTATCGCCCATCACGCCAACCGTGCGAACCGGAAGCAGCACAGCGAAGGCTTGCCAAATTTCGTCGTACAGGCCTTGCTTGCGAATTTCATCGAGATAGACCGTATCGGCCTTGCGCAAAATATCCAGCTTCTCGCCGGTAATCTCGCCCGGAATACGAATGGCCAAACCAGGCCCTGGGAAAGGATGGCGCCCAACAAAGGCCTCAGGCAGACCCAATTCTTGGCCCAGCGCGCGCACTTCGTCTTTGAACAATTCGCGCACTGGCTCCACCAAGCTCATATTCATCCGCTCAGGAAGCCCACCCACATTGTGGTGGCTTTTAATCGTCACACTCGGCCCGCCCGTAAACGAGACGCTTTCAATCACATCTGGATATAGCGTGCCTTGCGCCAAGAAGTCGGCACCGCCTGCCGCTTTGGCTTCTTTTTCAAACACATCAATGAACGTGCCGCCGATGATTTTGCGCTTCTGCTCAGGGTCGGAGATGCCTTCAAGTTTGCCACGGAAAAGCTCTGCCGCATTATTGTGAACCAGCTTAATGTTGAAATGATCGCGGAACAGCGTCACCACTTCTTCGCTTTCGCCAGCCCGCATCATGCCCGTATCGACATAGACGCACGTCAATTGCTCGCCGATGGCCTCGTGCAGCAGCACCGCCACAACCGAGCTATCCACGCCGCCCGACAGGCCACAAATCACACGGCCCTCGCCCACTTGGGCGCGGATATCGGCAATGGCTTTTTCCCGAAACGCCGCCATCGTCCAGTTGCCATGGCAACCGGCAATTTTATGGGTGAAGTTTTGCAGCATCTGAGCGCCGTCTGGCGTATGCACCACTTCGGGATGAAACTGCACGGCGTAAATTTTCTTCGCTTCATTGGCAATCGCCGCATAGGGCGCGTTTTCGGAAGTGCCGATAATCTCAAAACCCTCTGGCAATTGGCTTACGCGATCGCCGTGGCTCATCCAGACTTGCACGCTGTCGCCCGTTTGCCCTACGCCGTCGAACAGTGGCGAAGCGGTTTTAATATCCAGCATGGCGCGACCAAATTCTTGCTCGTCGGATTTTTCGACCGAACCGCCCAGTTGCGCGCACAGCGTCTGCTGGCCGTAGCAAATACCCAAAATAGGCAGCCCCGAAGCGAGAATGCTTTCGGGCGCGCGCGGCGTGTCTATATCGGCGACAGAGTTGGGCCCGCCCGACAGAATAACCGCGCTGGGGTTCATTGCCGCGAAAGCCTTTTCGGCTGCATTAAACGGAGCAATTTCGCAATACACACCACTTTCGCGAACGCGCCGCGCAATCAGCTGCGTGACTTGCGAGCCGAAATCTACAATTAAAATACGATCCATTATTTGTCCTTTTTAGGGCTATCTGTCTTGGCGATATCGCTGTTCGCAATAGAGGCGGCTAGCTCATTGGCCGACCGGCACGGCGCCGCACACAGACGACGCAAAGTGGAGAGAGATTTTTCAGCCTGCTCGATATCTTCCAGAGCCAGCGCCGCATCCCCTTGCAGACGCAAGGCGATTAAATCGCCAGGTTCAATATCCAAGCCAACGCTGATGAGGCGAAGCGCTTCTTCCAGGTTTTCTAACTTGCTTTGCGCTTGGCCTTTGACAACATAGGCGCGGGCATTTCCGGGGTTTGCGGTCAAAGCCAAGTTTAACAATTCATCGGCTTGTGCCGCTTTATTGGCGGCCAATTGTTGCTCGGCTTGGCCCACAAGGCGCGTCGACAAGCTGCGGTAGCTATCCGATATCGCCGCCGCAGGGCTGAGGCTCACGAAGGTTAGCGCCATGGCAAAGCCGAAGGCCGAAGAAAAAGTGGAAAGGGATTTCATCATATGCTGTCTCATAGAATTTCTAAGCTGTTGTATCTTAGCTCAACTTGCCTCAACTGGTGGAAACATTTTGCAAGACCGCGCAATACAGGCCGTCCGTATCGCTGTTCAGCGGGTGCAATTGCATTTGCCCCCCTTGGCCAAATGGCAAATCTATTTGTGACCATTCAAAGCCCGGGGTTTCTTGCAAAAACCTATCAATCTGTTGGCCGTTTTCAGACGCCAAAATAGAGCATGTGATATAGACCAAACGCCCGCCCGGCTGTACCAGCAAAGCCGCTTCGGTTAAAATATCGGCCTGCATTTGATGCAGCTCCGCCAAGTCTTCGGCGGTCAAACGCCATTTGGTTTCCGGCGAACGTCGCCACCGACCCGTGCCACTGCATGGCACATCGGCGACCACTAAATCGCAGCCTTCGGTAAAATCTAGCACTTGGGCGGGCTTTACAATTTGCAAAATATCGACGCCTGCGCGTTTGGCTCTGGGGCGTTGGCCATTCATCCGTCCGGCAATCGCATCATGCACCAGCAGCAGGCCTTGGTTTTCCATTTGTGCGGCCAGCGCCAAAGCCTTGCCGCCTGCGCCCGCACAAAAATCCATTACGGTTTGGCCGGGCTTGGCATCGCACACTTGGGCCACGCTTTGCGCGCCCGCATCTTGCACTTCTATCAGGCCTTGTTTGAAAGCTTCGCTATCGACCAGACGCGGCGCGCCTTCAAAGCGCAAAGCGGTCTCGACATGGGCATGCGGCACGGGCTCAAAGCCCTCTTCTTGCAAGGCCGCTATCGCGCCTGCGCGATCGGTTTTCAATAGATTCACCCGAACATCCACCGGCGCACGATCGCGCATAGCCATCAGCACGCCCTCGGTGTCGTCGCCCAATTGCGCCTCAATATCGCTCAGCAACCAGTCTGGTGCCGACCAAGCGCCAGCCTTGTCTTGCGACACATCGCGGTCGAGGGCTTGGGTTAATTTTTCCACGCTCGCCGCCTCTAAAGGCTCTGGCGAATGGGCACTGCCATCGGCCAGACTTAGCGCCGCTTCTAGCGTTTCGCCGTCTAGCTGAACGGTGGCCAAAAGGCTTACTAGCAAGGCATCGTCATCTTGCAGCCGCGCGGTTAGCGAGCCGTAATGACGCAAAATTGCGAACAGCCGATTGGAAATGTCGCGGCGGTCTTTCGACCCCGCATAGCGGTTTTGGCGACCCCAATTTTGCATAATGCGGTCGGCCGGTATGGCGTCCGACATCACGGTGTGGAGTAAATCGGATACGGCCTGCAGGCGTGCGGCGGGCCGCACTAGTTTTTACCTGACCCCGGATAGTTCGGCGCCTCACGGGTAATCGTTACATCGTGAACATGGCTTTCAACTAGCGAAGCCGAACTCATCCGTACAAATTTGGCGCGGGCATGCAAATCAGCAATCGTTGCCGAGCCTGTGTAGCCCATGGCTGCGCGAAGCCCACCGACCAATTGGTGAACGACTTGCTCGACCGGCCCCTTGAACGGGATTTGGCCTTCAATGCCTTCAGGCACCAACTTATGACTATCGGAAATATCTTGTTGGAAATAGCGATCTGCTGAGCCGCGCGCCATTGCGCCAACCGAGCCCATGCCGCGATAGGCTTTATAGGAACGGCCTTGATATAAAAACACTTCGCCGGGGCTTTCGGCCGTGCCCGCCAGCAGCGAGCCAACCATTACGCAGCTTGCGCCGGCCGCCATAGCTTTGGCCAGGTCGCCAGAATACTTAATGCCGCCATCGGCAATCACTGGAATTTGGGCTTTTTTGGCCGCTTCCACCGCATCCATAATGGCCGTGAGCTGGGGCACACCAACGCCCGCCACCACGCGTGTGGTGCAAATCGAGCCAGGGCCAATGCCAACTTTAATGGCATCCGCGCCGGCATCGATGAGCGATTGAGTGCCCTCTTTGGTGGCCACATTGCCAGCCATCACTTGAATGGAGGAGGAGAGTTTTTTAATCCGCGCCACCGCTTCGCCTACCATGGCCGAATGGCCATGCGCGGTATCGACCACGATTAAATCGACGCCCGCATCGACCAGAGCTTCGGTGCGCGCAAACCCATCATCGCCCACAGTCGTGGCCGCTGCCACGCGCAAACGACCGCGGTCATCTTTGGCGGCATTGGGGTGCAATTGCGCTTTTTCCATATCCTTCACGGTGATGAGGCCGATGCAACGATAGGCATCATCCACCACCAGAAGTTTTTCGATGCGATGGTGATGCAGCAAACGTTTGGCTTCCTCATGGTTCACTTCTTCTCTTACCGTGATGAGGTTTTCATGGGTCATCAACTCCGAGACTTTTTGGTTCGGGTTGGACGCGAAACGAACATCGCGATTGGTCAATATGCCAACCAATTTGCCATTGGCTTCGGTGACCGGCACGCCAGAAATATTATTGCTGGTCATCAATTCCAGCGCTTCGGATAATTTCGCGCCGGGGCCAATGGTTAAGGGGTTCACCACCATGCCGCTTTCGAATTTCTTTACTTTCACCACTTCGGCCGCTTGTTCAGCTGGCGTTAAATTGCGGTGCAAAACACCAATGCCACCGGCTTGCGCCATAGCAATCGCCATTTCGCTTTCGGTAACCGTGTCCATTGCAGAGGCAAGCAGTGGGATGCCAAGTTGAATGGTTTTTGTAATCTGGGTGGTCGTGTCTGCCTGGCTGGGCATAATGTTAGATGCAGCCGGCTCGAGCAGCACGTCGTCAAATGTCAGGGCTTCGCGGAACATAGTCAAATCCTCTTGGGTCTGGAGGTGCATTTGACGAGTTCATGTATCACTTATTTAGCCCTTGTGGCAAAAAATATCTTCGCGCCGCAAAAATCAGCCATTTTCTGGTGGATAAGCCTCCACGGGATCGCCCTTAAAATCCATCGCGATGACATAGAGCTCAACCGATTCTTTGCGGCTGGCTTTTGGCTTCATATGATAGACCTGGCGAAAGCGCTTTTTCAGCTCCTCCAAAAGCTCGCGCGAGGCGCCGCCTTGAAACACTTTGGCGCAAAAAGCACCGCCCGGTTTCAACGCTTCAAAAGCAAACCAAGCCGCAGTTTCGGCCAAGGCCATGGTGCGCAAATGGTCGGTTTGGCGATGGCCCGTGACGGCAGCCGCCATATCCGAAATCACCACATCGGCGCGCCGCCCGGCTAACTCGCGAACTTTTTTAGGCGCGCTATCTTCCAAAAAATCGAGCTTTAAAAACTCAACCCCTTGCAGCGGGTCCATATCTTGCAAATCAATGGCCGCGACAAAGCCTTTGTTTTTCAAAGCGCCTGTGCGTTGCGCGGCCACTTGCGCCCAACCGCCTGGCGCACAGCCAAGGTCGATGACGCAAGCGCCCGGTTTGAAAAACTTAAACCGGTCGTCCATTTCAATAATTTTATAGGCGGCGCGAGAGCGATAGCCATCTGATTTCGCGGCCGCCACATAGGGGTCATTGAGTTGGCGCTCGAGCCAGCGCGTCGAAGAGAGCTTGCGCCCTCTGGCGGTTTTCACCCGCTCGCGCATTCGGTCGCCGCGTCTTTGCCCGTCGCCAACGCCTGGCCCTTTTTTATCACTCATGTGTTTTGTCCTTTTGGCGCGTCACGATTGGGGCACCCGATGGATGGGTCCGCCGACGCCCTCGGTTTCGACGACTGCGACGCATATCTTTCTTTATCATACGCAGCAGAAGGCCTTCGCGTAACCCACGATCTGCGACCGAAACTTTGGCCACCGGCCAGCGCGTATGAATGGCTTCTAACACCGCACAGCCCGACAAAACCAAATCGGCGCGCTGCGCGCCAATGCACGGGTTTTCAGCCAATTGATCGCGGCTCATCTGGCGCAAATTTCCGATGACCTCGGTCACATTTTCGGCCGAAATCGTGCAGCCATCGACGACACTGCGGTCATAGCGTGCCAATCCCAATTGCACCGCCGCCAGCGTTGTTACCGTGCCGGAAGTGCCAATGATTTGCACACGGCTCATATCGACCATATCGGCTTGGCGATCCATAAACGCCTTCAAGCGGGTTTCGCTTTCTTGCAACATGCCCTCATAGCCATGCTCATGAGGGCCAGGCCCCGCGTGGCGCTCGGACAGGCGCACCACGCCCAGCGGCACGCTGTCGCTATCGACCAATTTGAAAAAATCTTGGTTCTGCGGCGCGTCCGATGTCTGGCGCGACATGCGGCTTATCTCGGTGCTGCCGCCGCCAATGTCATAGAGAATAATATCATCGACGTTTTCATCGAACAAAGACCCACAGCCAATCGCGGCCAATTCGGCTTCGGCTTGACCGTCGATAATTTCCATCCGCAAGCCAGTTTCTTTGCGCACGCGCTGAATAAACTCGGCACCATTGCTGGCGCCTCGACACGCTTCGGTGGCGACACAACGCAGGCGCACGACATTGGCGCGGCGAATTTTACTGGCCGCAATTCGCAAAGCCGCCAGCGTGCGCTCCATCGCGTCTTCGGATAATTTACCGCTCGCCTCTAACCCTTCGCCAAGGCGCACAATGCGCGAGAAACTATCGCGCACCCGAAAGCCAAGCCCACCAGAGCGCTCGACAATCAGCAGGCGGCAATTATTCGTGCCTAAATCGACCGCCGCATAAAGCCGCGTCTTGTGAGGTCTTTGGCTAGATTTGTTTTCGCCAGATTTATGTTCGGAAACCGATTTAGACCTCGAACCAGAGGCAGGTTTTGAAGACCTTGTCCCTTCGTGGCCAGAGCTAAGGGGCTCAGAAGAAGAGGCGGCACTATTTTTGTGGTTGCCGTTTTGGCTATCGGTATCTTGCATGTCTATTTCCTGTGCCGGCAAAACCTCTGCCAGATCGTCACGCCAAGACGTGCGGTTACCAAAAGAATAGAGTATTTGCCAAGACGCTAGCAAGCGAATTGCGCTTTGAGTGCCAAAGTTTTACTTCTGCATTCCTCCAAAAGTTTCTATAATACGAAGAGAGCCTATGTGGTGCCCTGCAAGCTTCGCTTGCCTTTTCACGAAAACAAGATAGGGTTTCACATAGTTAAATTTAACGTCACGATTGGTGAGAATTTATGTCAGATATGAAAACAGAAACTTTGGTCTTGCACGCGGGCTGGAGAGCCGACCCAACCACTGGCTCCGTCGCGGTGCCGATACACCAAACCACCAGCTATCAGTTTCACGATACCGACCATGCGGCCAGCCTGTTTTCCTTGTCTGAATTAGGCAATATTTACACCCGCCTGCAAAACCCCACCACCGATGTCCTCGAGCAACGCATTGCCGCGCTCGAAGGCGGGGCTGCGGCCTTGGGCGTCGCTTCGGGGCAGACCGCCTCGACCATGGCGGTGCAAAATCTGGCGCGCGCTGGCGATAACATCGTCTCCTCGACCGACCTCTATGGTGGCACGTGGAACTTGTTTGCCAACACCATGAAAGACATGGGCATTGAAGTGCGCTTTGCCGACCCTAGCGACCCGCAATCTTTCGCCGATGCCGTGGATGATAAAACCCGCGCCTTTTATGCGGAAACTTTGCCCAACCCGAAACTCAACGTGTTTCCCATTCAGCAAGTCGCCGACATTGGCCGCGCCCGTGGCATTCCGCTGATTATGGATAATACGGCCGCGCCAACTCTGTGTCGCCCGTTCGACCATGGCGCCGCTGTGGTGGTTTATTCGACAACCAAATATATCGGCGGCCATGGCACTTCCATTGGCGGCGTGATTGTCGATGGCGGGAATTTCGATTGGGAAGCGGCCGGCGATCGCCAACCGACTTTGAACTCGCCCGACCCGTCTTATCATGGCGCGGTATGGAGCGAAGCGGCCAAACCTTTGGGGCCGATTGCTTATATTTTGAAAGCCCGTACCACATTGCTGCGCGATATGGGCGCCGCGATGTCGCCGTTTAATGCGTTTATGTTCCTGCAAGGTATGGAAACTTTGGCGCTGCGGATGAAGGCGCATTGCGAAAATGCCAATCAAGTCGCGGCTTGGCTAGGGAGCCAAAAAGGCGTCACCAAAGTCATTCACCCATCGCTCATGGATGGCGAAATGCGGGCCCGTGCCGATGCTGTGATGAACGGTGGCTATGGCGCCCTGATGGGCTTTGAGCTGGAAGGCGGCATGGAAGCTGGCAAAAAATTCATCGATAATTTGAAGCTTTTGTATCACGTGGCCAATATTGGCGATGCGCGCTCGCTGGCCATTCATCCGGCTAGCACCACGCATAGTCAGCTCTCGGCCGAAGACCAAATGGCCTCGGGCGTAACCCCGGGCTATGTGCGCTTGTCTATCGGCATCGAACATATCGATGATATTATCGCCGATATTTCGCAAGCGCTCTCGAAAGTTTAAGCGCATGGCTTTTATTGAAAAATTTCTCGACCTCCTGCCCGTTTGGTTCGGTATTGGATTTTTGGGGCCGGTTTTGGCCGAGATTTATTTTCGCTCACCGCTAAATAGCTACTTGCCCCTGCCCGCCACCACCGAGGTCAGCCACGTCTATGGCGGCTGCATGGTGTTTGGGGGGCTTTACGGGCTGGTGGCTTGGAAAACAGGAAGATGGATATGAGTTCTCAAGATTTGACCCAATTAAGCGAAGCCGAACTTATTCGGATGGAGCGCGATATTGCGCGCAAATATATCGATAAATTGTCCATTCCCATGGTGATTTGGCCGATTTTAAATATCAGCTGCTGGGTAGCGCTGTGGCCTTTGGTTATGACTGGCACGCTATCGCTTTGGGTGGCGTTTCCCATCGCCCTTCTCAACATCATCTTGTCGTATTTGCCAAGCCATGAAGCGCAACATGATATTTATGCGCGCCCTGGCCAAAAACTGCGTTGGCTCAACGAAGCCATTGGCCATATTTCTGTGCTGCCGCTGGCCTATGGCTATCGCGCCTTGCGCCTGACGCATTTGGAACACCATAAACACACCAATAAACCGGGTCTCGACCCCGACCAGATTTTTAACAATAGCAAAACTTTGCTCGGCAATATTTGGACCAATATCCAGTCTTATCAGCCGGGCTCTGAAGGCGCGGCCAGCTATCGCAGCTGCTTGGCACGCCTTGGCACGCCAGAAACCGAACGGGCTTTGTTGGAGCAAGTGGGCATTACGGTGGCGCATTTCGGCGTGCTGTTTTTCTGCGCCTATCATGGCAAAGCTTTGGAAGCTCTGCTGTTGTGGTGGTTGCCGCTGAAAATGGCGGTGATTTATATTCGCGTTTATCTGTCGTGGTTGCCGCATTTTCCCGGCCATCAAGTGGGTCGATATAAAGACACACGCGCGTTTCGCAGCTGGGGCGGGGTTTGGAGTTCGCTGGGCATGACGGCGCATATCGCGCATCATTTGCACCCGCGTATTCCTCTCGATAAAACGCCTGCGGCTTTGCGCGAGCTTTATCCCATTTTGAAAGCGCGCAAAAGCACGCTTGTATAAATCGGATTTTTGCACATTTTCATCTTGCGCTGGCAGCGCATGCTAGGCACTCTTCTATCGTGATTTGATTATGCAGATTGGGAGAGACGCATGAGCCAAGCTATCAAAATAGATGAAATTCCGCTCGACGAAATCAATCCAGCTCGTCCAGAGCTATATACCGATGAAAACGTCTTAGAGCTGTTCAAACGTTTGCGCGAAAACGACCCCGTGCATTATTCCGAAGACCCAACCTTTGGCCCCATGTGGTCGATTACCCGTTATGAAGATTGCGTTGCCGTGGACACAGACCACAAGCGGTTTTCCTCTTCTGACCAATTCGGCGGCATTCAAATTGATGACAGCATTGTGCGCCCGCCCGTGGAAGGCGTCGAAATCTCGGCGTTCATTACCAAAGACCAACCCCATCATGCGCCGGTCCGTAAGTCCGTGCAGCCGATTGCTTCGCCTCCCGCACTCGATAGTTTCAAAGAAACCATCACCCAGCGCACAAGCGATATTCTCGACAGCCTGCCAGAAGGCGAAGAATTTAACTGGGTCGATACTGTTTCCATCGAACTGACGACACAAATGCTAGCGACGCTTTTCGACTTTCCGTTCGAAGACCGCCACCTGCTGACCTATTGGTCGGACATCACCACGTCCACCGAAGGCTCAGACCATTTCCCAGGCCATGAAAAGCGCGTGGAAGGCTTGATGGAGTGTCTCGAATATTTCACCAAATTGCGCGAAAAACGGGCCAATGGCGCGCCAAACTTCGACCTTGTTTCGATGCTGGCTCGCGACCCCAATACCAAAGATATGGATCCGATGAATTTCCTCGGTAATTTGCTTCTGCTGATTGTTGGCGGCAATGACACCACCCGTAATTCCATGTCGGCCAGCATTAATGCACTCAATCAATTTCCAGACGAATTCGCCAAATTGCGCGAAGACCCAGCGCTGATTGACAATATGGTGGCTGAAGTCATCCGTTGGCAAACCCCACTGTCGCATATGCGCCGCACCGCTTTGGAAGACTTAGAAATGCACGGAAAAACCATCAAAAAAGGCGATAAAGTCGTCATGTGGTATTATTCTGGCAACCACGATGAGAGCGTTTTTGAGAACCCCCGCGAAGTGAAATTTGACCGACCCAACGGCAAAAGCCATTTGTCTTTCGGGTTTGGCATTCACCGCTGCATGGGACTGCGTGTGGCAGAGCTTCAGCTGCGCATTCTTTGGCAACAAATTCTCGAGAAATTTGAGAAAATTGAAATTGTTAAAGATCCGGTTCGCGTCAGCTCACATTTTGTTAACGGCTATTCAGAAATGATTGTAAAAGTAACTCGTCGTTAATCGAAGGAGTTACCTGTGTCATCATCGAAAACCCGCTGGGGCATTCTTGCCACAGGCAGTATTGCTGCCCAATTTGCAACTGATTTAGCGCATAGCCATACCGGCGTTTTAGCTGGTGTCGCCAGCCGCGACGCGGACAAAGCGCGCGCTTTTTGCGACACCCATGGCGGCACGCCATCTGATTATGACGCGCTCCTCGCGCGCCCCGACATTGACGCCGTCTACATTGCCACCCCCCACGACAGCCATGTGGCATGGAGCCATAAGGCGCTGGCCGCCGGCAAAGCTGTGCTCTGCGAGAAGCCGCTTGGGCTCAACCAAGGCGAGGTTTTGAATATTTATGGCGAAGCAGCGCGCACCGACACGCTCTTGGTGGAAGCGCTCATGTATCTCATGCATCCGCGTATGCATTTGGCCAAACAGCTCATCGATGACGGCGCCATTGGGGCCATTACCGGTTTTAGCTCATCGTTTGGCTTTGCTTTCCCCTTCACGCCCGAGCATCGCCTCTATGACATAGAACGCGCGGGCGGCGGCATTCTCGATATTGGTATTTATCCGCTCACAGCGGCACGATATTTCCTCGGCGAGCCGAACCAGCTGACGGGAGAGGCACGCTTGGCCCCCAGCGGCGCCGATGCCGAGGCCACAGCAACCCTCGCCTATGACGGTTTTGACGCGCATCTACACTGCGCCATCGACACCCATTTGGACTGGCACATAACGGTAGAAGGCGAGACTGGCACGCTCAAAATCACTCAACCGTGGCACCCTGGCCCCGAGAACAATCATATTTCCATCACCGATACGGCAGGCGCACAAACCGTTCACACCAGCGACGAGCCACGCCCGCTCTATGCCATTGAGGCCGATCACATGGGCGAGCTGCTGGCGCGCGATGCCAAAAGCTCTGATTTGGTACCGCCCGATTTTAGCATCAACACCGCCTATTGGATGGACCGTTGGCGCGAAGCGGGCGGCGTGGTTTATGCCGCCGACACGCTCGGCCAAGTCGGCTTTCACGGACACGCCGTGCGCGTTGGCGCCCACGCCAAATTAGAAACCGCCACTTTGGGCACCTTGTCTAAGCCGGTTTCCAAACTGGTACTCGGCACCGACAATCAAATCGACGCCCCCACCATGGCCGCCATGGCGGACGCGTTCGTGGAGGCCGGTGGCACTTGTTTCGACACCGCTTTCATTTATTCCAACGGCCGCTCCGAGGCCCTGCTCGGCGAATGGATGACCGCGCGTGGTTTGCGCGACGACCTCGTCGTCCTCTCCAAAGGCGCCCATACGCCCGACTGTTCGCCCGATGCGGTATCGCGCCAATTGGATATTTCGTTGGAGCGCTTGCAAACCAATTATCTCGACCTCTATTGCCTGCACCGCGACGACCCCAATGTGCCCGTATCGGAATGGATAGACGTGCTCAACCGCGAAGTTCGGGCCGGTCGCATCCATCAATTCGGCGGCTCCAATTGGACGGCAGAGCGCGTCGACGAAGCCAATGCTTATGCCGATGCCAATGGCCTGCAAGGGTTCTCGCTGTTGTCGAATAATTTCTCTCTCGCGCGCATGGAGACCCCGGTTTGGCCGGGATGTTTGGCCAGTTCCACAGATAGTTTCCGCGACTGGCACACAAAAAATAATATGGCGCTGCTGCCCTGGTCGGCCCAAGCGCGTGGATTTTTCCTCGATTGGGAAGGCACAGGCCTGGCCGCCACACGCCATGGCGCAGACCCGAGCGATGAAGAAATGAACCGCGTCTGGGGCTCGGCCGACAATCTAGAACGCCGCCGCCGCGCTTTTGAGCTGGCCGAAAAACTGGGCGCCAGCGCGCTGCAAATCGCTTTGGCGTATGTCTTGCGCCAGCCCTTCGCCTGCTTTGCCATCATCGGCCCACGCAGCCCCATGCAATTGCAAGACAGCTTGCGCGCTGCCGACATTCAGCTGACGCCCGAACAAGTGCAGTGGTTAGATTTGCGCGATTAAGCTCGGGGCAAGCGCCACAATAAGCGCAGCCAACGATTGTTTAACGCGAGCAATAATAGCTCGAAGCGTTTGCCCGCCAAGGCACCCGCCGACATATTGCTGACCGTAATTAAGCGCATCGACATAATCATTTCCTCGCGCATTTTAACGGCCACGGGCGTGTCTTTGCCCTGCCCCAATGCGGCGCTGGCCATATCCATCGCGGCCGCCGCCACGCGTTTACCAAGCCAATGATAGCGAATATCGGCCAAGGTGGAATTGGCGTGATAGGGCTTAATCGGGTCCGGTTTTGGCACGCGCACGCCCAGGGCAGAGAGCTGCGCGTCACTCATCACCACATAGGGCGCCTCCGCCAAAGGTTTGGAGTTGCGTTGCGATCCAGCGGGCAAATCGACTTGCAGGGTTTGGCGAACGTCATTGGCCGAGGCCGCAAACAGAATATCAAAAGCGCCCGGCTCGATATCGAAATCGTCGAGATCCACATCAAAATAAGCAAAGGCGCGCCGCTCTAGCGTGAACGTCAATTCTTGGGTTTCGCCTGCTTGCAGACTGATTTTTTCAAACGCCTTTAACTCTCGGTCTGGCCGATACACGGTGCTTTCCACATCGCGCACATAGACTTGCACCACTTCGGCACCGGCTCGAGTTCCCGAATTGGTCACTTTTACCGACACGCTCATTTGCTCGCTGTCTTGCGACCACGGCGCCCGAACTTGCGCTTCGCTATAGGTGAATTGGGTATAGCTGAGGCCATGGCCAAACGGAAAAAGCACAGGCACGTCGTGGCTGGTAAAATGACGATAGCCAACATTTAGCCCCTCGCGATAAACCAATTGGCGCGGATGCGTCGCGAAATTTTGTTGGCTCGGACTGTCTGCCAAATGCAAGGGAAACGTCTCGGCCAATTTCCCGCTCGGGTTTACCTCGCCATAAAGCAAGTCAAGGAGGGCCCCGGCGCCGGCCTGACCTGCCAAATAGATTTCCAACACCGCAGGCGTGGCCTCCATCCAAGGCATTTCAATCGGCGCGCCATTCGACAAGACCACCACCGTATTGGGGTTGGCTGCCGCCACCGCCTCGATGAGGCTTTCGATTTGGGCAGGTTGGCGCAAATGCTCGCGGTCAAACCCTTCCGCTTCAAACAAAGGCGGCAAGCCAGCCATTACAATCGCAACTTTAGCTTGCTTGGCCTGAGCCACGGCTTGCTCAATCAGCGCCGTATCTTGGGTCGCCAATTCGCCATCAAAACCTTGCGCATAAGAGACATTTTTTTCGCCTAGCTTTTCGCGCCACAACGCCAAAGGCGTATCGATTTGCGTGGCATTGACTTGCGAGCTACCCGCCCCTTGATAGCGCGGCGTCTCAGCAAAAGCCCCAATTAAGGCGACGCTATCGCTGGACGAGAGCGGCAGCATATTAGCCTCGTTTTTTAACAATACCGCGCCCTCGGCAGCCGCTTTTCGGGCCAGCGTGTGATGCGCTTTGAAATCTACTTTTACCGCCGTGGCATTATTTTGCGCCGCCAGAATAAGCTCAGTGACGCGCATAGCCGCGCGATCGAGATGCGCTGCGTCGAGCTGGCCTTCGTGCACAGCCGCCGCCACTTTGCGATCGTTGACGCCGCCCGTGCTTGGCATTTCTAACTCTAGCCCCGCCGCGACGCCGCGCACGCGGTCGTTCACCGCGCCCCAATCGGTCACCACCAAGCCTTTAAAGCCCCAACGGTCGCGCAAGATATCCGTCAGCAAGGTTTCGTTCTCAGAGCAATAAACGCCATTAAAGCGGTTGTAGGCGCACATCAGAGTCCAAGGCTGAACCTGTTTCACCGTGGCCTCAAAGGCTGGGAGATAGATTTCAAATAGACTGCGCGCATCGACCAAAGTATCGACCACCATGCGCTGAGCTTCTTGGTTGTTGACGGCAAAATGTTTCAAACTGGTGCCCACGCCCGTCGATTGCACACCGCCGACAAAGGCACTGGCCATCTCGCCAGCCTGAAAAGGGTCTTCAGAATAATACTCAAAGTTGCGGCCACATAAGGGGCTACGTTTGATGTTGACCCCTGGCGCCAGCAAAACCGACACGCTCTCAGCCATACATTCGCGCCCAATGGCGGCGCCAACCTCGCTTATCAGCGCGCGATCCCAGCTCGAGGCAAGCGTCACGGCTGTGGGGAAACAAGTGGCGGGAACGGCAGCGCTCAGCCCCATGTGGTCTGACTTGGCGCCCTGCTTGCGAAGCCCATGCGGGCCATCCGACACCATAACTTTGCCGAGCCCAAATTCTTCGATCGGCTGCAAATCCCAAAAACTAGAGCCAGACATGAGCGACGCTTTGGCTTCAATCGACATTTGTGCCACGAGCGTTTCTGCTTGGTCTGAAAACTGCCATGGTTGTTTCATGCCGCTACCCCTAAATTACTTGAAAACCGATCCATTAGGGGCCAGTTTATGCGAGGCTTATTAGAGACACAAGCAAAGCCTCGTCTCGCTATCGTGCGGGACTGGGGGCGCTTGTTGCCCTCCTTGGAGACCTTAGATGCGAGACATCCTGCGTAATTATGTAACCCACTTTAGCGTTCAAATGCTGTTTGTCGCCTTTTGTGTCTGCCTGTATTTTGTGGCCGCCCAAGCGCTCTGGCTCTATTGGCCTTGGGCTGTTTTGGTTCTTGTCTCCGCGCCATTTTTCGAATGGGTGACCCATAAATACACATTGCATCGCGACCTTACCGATAAGCCGGGATTTTGGCGCGACTATCAAATTCGGCTACACCACGGCCATCATCTGTATCCCGAACGCCGCGACCTGCAATTTGCGCCCACCAGCGCCATCGTGATTATGTTTGGCCAACTTTATGCCAGCTATGCGCTGATGATTTATCTGGTCGGCCAGCCGCAGGAAGCCGTTTGGGTGCCTTTGCTGGCCTCCGTAGCCTATTACTTGGTTTATGAATGGACGCATTTGGCGCATCACACCCAAAGCTATAAGCCAATAACCCAATGGGGGCTGGCTTTGCGCGAGGCGCATATGCGGCATCATTTTCACAATGAAAACTATAATTGGGGTATCACCAATGGGCTTGGCGATGTGCTGCTGGGCACTTGGAAAACCACCCAAGATGTCGGCAAAAGCCCGACCGCCAAAAAACTATCCGGCTTTGATGGAGCGTAAGGCATGAACGATTTAAATATTGGCATCATCGGCGCTGGGCTGATGGGCCACGAGCATATTCAAAACTTTAACTTGCTGGACGGCGCCCGCATCGGCGCCATTGCCGATACCAACGCCGCGATGCTGGCCAAAGCGCTGGAGCTGAGCGACACGGACGCGCGCACCAGCCACGATTATGAAACCCTGCTCAGCGACGACAGCCTCGATGCGCTGGTGATTGCGACACCTAATTTTCATCACATCGATGTCTTGCGCGCAGCCCTTAGCACCGGCAAACCGATATTATGCGAGAAGCCGCTGTGCACCACTTTGGCCGACACCGCGCAAGTGATGCAGCAAGTGGCGCGCGATAAAGTGACCTTTCAAGTGGGCATGGAATATCGCTTTAAGCCCGCTTTGGCCGAGATGATTGCCCGCGTCGAGCGCGGCGATGTGGGTGGCGTGCAAATGCTATCGATCCGCGAACATCGGTTTCCGTTTCTGCCCAAAGTCGACGACTGGAACCGCTTTAACGCCAATACGGGCGGCACATTGGTCGAGAAATGTTGTCATTTCTTTGACCTGATGCGGTTGATTATTGGCAGCGAACCCGTGAGCGTAATGGCCTCGGCGGGCCAGAACGTCAACCATTTAAACGAGATCTATGATGGCGCCACGCCCGATATTTGGGACAATGGCTATGTCATCTTTGACTTTGAAAATGGCGCCCGCGCGATGCTCGACCTTTGTATGTTCGCCGAAGGCTCGCGCCACTCCGAAGAGCTGGCCGCCATGGGCGACAAAGCCAAAGTCGAATGCCTGTTGCCGCAAAACATTGTGACCCATGGGCACCGAGACACATGGGCAGTGGATAAAACAGACATTCACGTGCCAGAAGAAATTTTAAACGCGGGCTATCACTCCGGCGCCACCTACCATCAGAACATGGCCTTTTTGGCCTCCGTTCGAGGCGAAGCAGACGTTGTGGTCACTGCCGAGGACGGCCATCGCGCCGTGGCCATGGGCGTGGCTGCGCAAATGGCGGCACGCGAAAAACGCCGCGTAGACATGACGGAGCTAGGACTATGAACACAATCGGTGCAGACGAAAACTTAGTCGATGGCACTCCGCGCCTTTTGGGCGACACGCGTGTGGGCACTTTGGGCTTTGGCTGTTGGCGTTTGGTGGGCGATGATGTGGCCGAGGCCACCCGCCGCATTGAGGCAGCGCTCGAGTGCGGCATGACGCTGATCGATAACGCCGATGTTTATGGCCTCGATTGGGGCGGCAAGGCCTTTGGCGAGAGCGAGACCTTGCTCGGCAAAGTGCTGGCCGCAACGCCTAATTTGCGCCACTCCATGGTGCTGGCCAGCAAGGGCAGCATTATCCCCGGCGTGCCTTATGTCGCCAATGCAGCCTATTTAAGCGCCGCGGTCGACGCCTCTTTGGCGCGCTTGCAAAGTGGGCATATCGACCTTTATCAAATTCACCGCCCCGATATGTTTACCCACCCGCAAGAGACCGCCGCCGCGCTCGATGGCTTGGTGCAGGCCGGCAAAATCGGCATGGTGGGCGTGTCAAATTATACCCGCGCGCAGACCGATGCCTTGCGCCAGTTCCTTAAAGCGCCACTGGTTAGCTTGCAGTCGGAATATTCGCTAAGCCATTTAGACCCATTGCGCGATGGCACATTGGACGATTGCATGCGCCAAGACACAGCGTTTTTGGCATGGTCACCGCTCGGCGGTGGTGCGCTGCTAGGCTCCGATGTATCGCCAGCCCTCAGCCGAATACTCGACCAATTGGCCGAGCGCGAGGCCACCGACCGCGCGGGCATTGCTTTGGCATTTGTTTTGGCGCATCCCGCCCGACCTGTGGCCCTACTCGGCTCGCAATCGGTGGCGCGGATGAAAGCGGCGCAAAAAGCCACCCAGCTTACGTTGACACGCAGCGACATATACGCCCTGATAGAAGCTGCTGAAGGCGTGCCCCTTCCCTAATTAAGGATTTCAAATGACCGCTTTGCCTCAAGCTGAAATCAGCTGGTTTTCTGCCCTTTGTGACGATGATTATCAATTTTTGGGCGTCGAGGATGCGAGCCTGAAAGCCAGTTGGCCGCATTGTCGCGATATCGCCCAAACCGCCGATAAAAATGGCTTCGACAATATTTTGCTGCCCTCTGGTTATACATTGGGCATGGATAGCATAGCCTTCGCAGGCGCCATGGCGCCCCTGCTGGAGCAGATGCGTTTGCTGGTGGCCGTGCGTTGTGGCGAAATGTGGGTGCCGCAATTGGCGCGCCAACTCGCCACGCTCGATCACCTGTTAAATGGGCGCCTGACGATTAATATTATTTCTTCTGACCTACCCGGCCAAACGCTGGACGGGGGGCCGCGCTATCAACGCACGCGCGAGACCATGCAAGCCTTGCGCCAATTGTTAAATGGCGAAGCCGTGCATATGGATGGCGAGTTCATACAGCTCGACCTAGAGCCGCCGCGCATGGGCACGGTGTCGGGCAAAAGCCCGCCGTTTTATTTTGGTGGCCTGTCTCCCCCCGCCTGCGATGTCGCGGCTGCCGAGGCCGATGTGTTTCTCATGTGGCCAGACACAATGGACAAAGTAAAAGCCGTGTTGGACGACATGAAGGCGCGGGCCAAGGGCTATAATCGGTCGTTGAAATATGGCTATCGCGCCCATGTGATTGTGCGCGAAACCGAGGCACAAGCGCGCGATGCCGCGGATTTATTGATTAGCCGCCTGGACGATAAAATTGGCGAAGACATTCGCAATCGCTCGCTCGATAGCGCCTCGGTGGGCGTGCGCCGTCAGGCCGAAATGCGCGAGACCGCCAATGCCTCGGGCCATGGCGACTATGTGGAAGACAATCTTTGGACCGGCGTGGGGCGGGCGCGCTCAGGCTGCGGCGCGGCCATTGTCGGCGACCCCGATCAGGTTTTAGCCAAGCTCAATGCCTATCGAGAGCTGGGCATCGAAAGCTTTATTCTGTCTGGCTATCCGCACCGCGACGAATGCGATTTATTTGCCAAATATGTTTTACCCAACATCCAGCACGGGCCCCTAACCTTCGACACCTCGGAGGGCTAAATGCGATTTGGATTAGACCTCGGCGGCACGAAAATGGAAGCCATTGTGATGGATGGCGCAGGCGACATTATCTGGCGCCAGCGCGCGCCAACGCCAGCCAGCGACTATACCCGTATCGTGCAAACCATCGGCGAGCTTGTCGAGGCCAGCCAAGCGCACGTCGGCGAGGCCGTGAGTGTGGGCATTGGTATGCCCGGCTCGCTGTCCCCCAAAACGGGACGGGTTCGCAACTCCAACACCCAGAGCCTCAACGATAAGCCTTTGCGCCAAGACCTAGAAGCCCGCTTGGGCCGCGAGGTGCGCCTGGCCAATGACGCCAATTGTTTCGCCCTCTCCGAGGCCAAAGATGGCGCAGGAAACGGCGCACAATCCGTATTTGGCGTCATTTTGGGGACTGGCTGTGGCGGCGGATTGGTTATGGCTGAGCATTTACAAAACGGCGTCAACGGCATCGGCGGGGAATGGGGACACAACCCTTTGGCCGCCCCCACACCACAAGAAGTGCCAGGCCCGGCGTGCTATTGCGGCCGCCATGGGTGCAATGAAGTTTGGATATCGGGCTCCGGTTTTGCTCGCGACCACCACCAAGTGACCGGACAAACCTTAACCAGCGAGCAAATCATCGCCAGCGAGGCGCCCGAAGCGCAAGCCAGTTTCGAGCGCTTGTGCGATCGGCTGGCGCGCGCCTTAGGCGCTGTCATCAACTTGGTGGATCCGGAAGTGATTGTGCTGGGCGGCGGGCTATCGAATGTGGATGCGCTTTACCAACGATTGCCGCAAATCTGGGATATGTATATATTCTCGGACGTGATTGAAACGCAGCTGAAGAAAAATCAGCACGGCGATAGCAGTGGCGTTCGAGGTGCCGCTTGGCTTTGGCCGAATAAAGCTTAAAACGGGGTTCGCGAAAGCCAAACCCTAAGGGACGATAGATTATGTTTGAAGAAATTATGCCAAGTGCCGCTTATGAAGCGCTGCAGAACAACGCCGAGGCGCAGCTCATCGACTGCCGCTCGATGACCGAATGGAACCTCATCGGCACCCCCGATTTGAGCCCCATCGGCAAGCAAGTGGCCTGTCTGGAATGGCAAAGCGTCGACGGGCAAAGAAATGAAAGCTTTTGCGACAAAATCAGCGAGCATATCGACAAGGAAGCGGCGATTTACATCATCTGCCGCTCTGGCGCACGCTCGGCCGCCGCTTGCCAAGCCTTAGCCGCAGCAGGCTTTACCACACTGTTTAATGTGACGGGCGGCTTTGAAGGCAATACAGACGCCCAAGGCCACCGCGCCACAAGCGAGGGTTGGAAATTTGAAGGACTACCCTGGCGCCAGCCATAAAACGGCGGCAGAGATACCGACTTAAAGTCGGATATCCCCTTTATCCACTTGGCCTTGCAAATCGGCTGTCATTGGCACGGCGCCATCCGCATCGCGCGCCAGAAGATATAAATCATCTTCCACTTCCGCCACCGAATAGGCAGCGTTTTTCAATTTCGACTTCTGGAACTTAAACGTGCCCGTTACATCTACTTTCTGGCCAATGCGAAGGAACCTTGGCACCGCATAGGCTGGCAGGTTTTCTCGCATATGTTTGGCCAGACCATCGAGGTCGAGTTTGCCTTCTTGTTTTTGCGTTAGATACAACATGCCGCAACGGCCATCACGGCCCGGCACGGTGACACCGTAAACCACGGCGTCTTCAATCTCTGGCCATTTCATAATGACGCTTTCCACTTCCGTGGTTGCCACGTTCTCACCTTGCCAGCGGAAAGTGTCGCCAATGCGATCGCCAAACTGAATATGGCCGTGCTTTTGCAGCACCACCAAGTCGCCTGAATTGAACCACGCGTCGCCTTTTTCGAAGACATCGCGCATGATTTTCTTTTCGCTCGCTTGCGCATCTGTATAGCCATCAAACGGGTTTTGATCGTTAATCTGCACAATCAAGAGGCCCGTATTGCCAGGCTTCACTCTTTGCAAAAAGGCGTCGTCGCCGAGCGTGGGGGTGTCGGCGTCCACATCATAGCCCACCACTTCCCAGGCTTTGCCGTGGCTCGGAGACCAGCCAACCGTTTTGTCGAAGTTGAAGAGATTCACAAAACCCGTATTGCCTTCCGAGGCACCATAGAATTCATGCACGCGTTTAATGCCAAAGCGCTCTTTAAACTCCATCCAAATATCGGGACGCAGGCCATTGCCCAAAACTTTTTCGATACCGTGGATTTTATCATTCGGTTTTTCCGGCTGCGCCAACAAATAGCGCAACAGCTCGCCGATATAAATAAACGCAGTGGCGTTAAACTTGCGGCAATCATCGAAGAAATTACTGGCCGAGAATTTGCGGCGCATCGCCAAAGTGGCACCGCCCGCAAGACACGACCCAAGCCCCACCACCAAAGCGTTGGAATGGTAAAACGGCAGCGAGCAATAATAGGTGTCTTCGGGCGTTAGCGTCATCACATTAACGCCGAACTGCAGGCCAGAGCGGAAAATTTTCATATGCGTGGTAATACTGGCTTTCGGTAGACCCGTGGTACCAGACGTGAAGATGTAATAGGTCTGCGTTCCCAAAGTAAGCACTTGATCTGGAACGACATTATTTACTGGCTGCGCTGAAACAGGTGCCATTAATTCTTCATAGCCCGCATTCGCTGTTTGATTATCGCCATCCGCAATATACAAAAGTTTGCCGGCGTGCTGGCTTTCCAGAACATCCGAGACGCTGTCCATATTGGCCATGCACTCAGACCCGACAATAATCAAAGACGGCTCGATGAGGCGCAAACTATGGGCCAGCGCTTCATGGGTTTGGCCCGTATTAATCATACCCGCCACAGCACCCAACTTCAGGCAACCGAGCACACTGAACAACAACTCAGGGCGGTTTTCGACGTTAATCGCAATGCGATCGCCATATTTAATACCGCGCGAGCGATAATAATGAGCCGCTTGGTTGGCTTTGGCGT